>Ga0208648_1000028_pt1 | contig 157266 bp, 152 predicted proteins | sample AntAceMetag02UKL_FD_184772 | JGI IMG/M metagenome (GOLD analysis project Ga0208648, IMG submission 184772) | Saline lake microbial communities from Ace Lake, Antarctica - Antarctic Ace Lake Metagenome 02UKL (SPAdes) (version 2) | ecosystem: Environmental > Aquatic > Non-marine Saline and... | reverse complement strand
GGCGCGCCATGTTGTGTGGCTCTAGCAAACTGTGGTCAGATACTGCGACGACGGATACGCCAGTTCGGGCCAAGTGCATTGCCAGCTTTGATCCGACGCTGCCGCAGCCGATGATGCTCGTCTTAGGGATCTCCGGCGCGTCACTCATGCTCCGGAACAGGGCCGGAGATGGCATGTCGACTTGCCGCAAAGGATAGACTCGGTCGGCAGGATACAACACCGGAGGAGACTTGGTGGCTTTAGGCCGGTGGAATTTCAACCAGTAGGCAAGGAGTTCGATGTTGGCTTCTCGTCCCATCAACCGGAATGGCCTGCGTACACATAGAATGATTGCCACAGGGAGAGGTCTCGGAGTAAACTTGTCCTTAAACCGCTGCTTCAGCTGTTGTAATAATTGACGGAACTGATCTCCGAGACCGCAGTCATCAGCTCTCTTCTCAAGATCACCGAGCGTTGTAACATCATCAGGCAAAATATCCCTACTGACAGCCTTGTGATTTGGCCAAAGAACCGCCGTTACGGTTTGCCCCGCTTCTTGTCGAGTCTCATACTCGAATGGGAATGTCTCCAGACTGCCAATTTTAGGAGCAAGCCCGTTGCTGACCCAAAATCCGGGCGTTTCTTCCTCGACCTCATAGAGCTTTCCAAGATATCGCGAGCGCAGCCAGATGTCGCCTGCGTCTTTGCCGATACGCCTCGCAAGCAAGTCCTCTTTGTCGACAAAGATCCTGGCAAGCACTGCGGCTCGATTGATCGGTTCCCAGCCGTGTTTTTCATCGACAAGACGACCAATCGCAGCCCGCTTGAACCAGATGCACATTTGCTCGATAAGTGCCATGATGCCCGCATCCACCAGGTCGTGCTGGGCGAAGAATTCATCCGGTGAACCGTCGACGAGGCACGGCACTGGCGACGACCTGCCGTCACCCGGTGCCAAGTGTGGCATGGCGGGAGGAAAATCCGGCCGTAGCCGGAAAGATGGACAGCGCCGCGGGTAACCGGCGGGCAGCACGACCTCGACGCCCTCGACCGCCCGCACGTCGGTATCGCTTTTCCCGATCAGGCGGGCCGCGTTAGGCAGCTCGACAGCAAGCTCCAGCGCCAGGACTGCCCCGGTATCGTTAACACAGGTGAGGCCAGCGCTGATGACGTAAGGATATTCAGAAACAACACGCAGGAAATGTTCTGCGTGTTGTTTCATGTCAGCCTTAGTCATGGCCCTTCTACCTGAGGCCCCTACCCGTGGCCCCGGGCCACCGTAGGGATTGCCGAGATGCCGATCGCCGCTGCAACCTTCTTTGCCGCGACTCGGTGGCTAAACGAAGGCCCAGCATGGGTGATCGCGAACTCTATCGGGCGCGAGTTCTCCACCCAGTATTCTTCGGTACAGTGGAACCGGTCGGCCGCCGTTATGGATACATACTCGCGTTTGGCGCGCTCGTGCGGCGGGTTCGGCTCCTCCTTCTTGATCGGGTTGCAACTGGCAACAATGTGGGCACCCTCCCGTGTCTGCGACAGCGCGTGGCGGGCGTCCGGCGAGACCTTTACGTCCTCGCCCATTTCGGACCAGCGGTCACGACTCAGCGTATGCCATGAACAGTGGTGCGGCGTTTCCATGACATCGTAGCTAAGCCAGTCCGAGTTGCTGTCCTTGTGCTGCCGCCACAGGCGGTCCCAGATCTCGACGCTGGCATCGCCCCCGGAGAGAAACCGGCAGGCGTCGGTCATGCCGTCAGCCATGATGGAGAACCGTAGGATTACCGAGGAGTCGTTCTTCGACAGAAGCTCAACTAGCTCATCGGCATCTTCCTGTTCCGGATCGATGTAGATTGGGGCCAGCAGACGCGCCTCGAACTGACCATCTTCCTCACGGTTGGCGGCGGTGATCAGTTCATCTTGCAGGACAACGATCTCCACGATGTCGTCCGTTTTACCGTCGCGGTCTTTGCCCAGGAGCAGGATGCGGTCACCATCGCCGGTGCCCTTCAGGCCCTTTTCCCGGAATCGGGCCACGCGCCGTCGCGCTTCCTTTGCCCATGCTTTGGCGTCGTTGCCCAGCTTGTGCTGCGAGTTGGCGCGGCGGAACACGATCGGCGACGACCACATTTCCCGGATGATGATCCGGTCATTATCCTCGTCCTCCGGATATTCGTCCAGCGGCCCGAGATGGAAGTGGTTGCGCAGGCCACTGACGTGGTCGACATCTGGATGCGAATTGAGAAAGACATCGACGTAGGGACGATCATCGTCATCACGCGGCAACCTATCCTTCAGGTCCTGGGCCACATCATGGACATCTCCGTCCTCACCATCCGCCGATGCGCGGATGTTGACGTCGATGAGGATGTTCTGGCCATTGTCGAGAGTAACAAGTGCCATGTCCCCATTTCCGACGGGGTAAAAGGTAAGTTTTGCAGACATGAAACGAGGTCCTGTGCTTGCCCGCCCGGCCGACTTGGGATGATCTGACCGGAGCGGATTGTGGGCCAAAGATTATTGCGGGAGCCTTTGAAAACTAGATCGGGCTTATTCGATGTCTCAGCCTAGTGGCGAGTTCCGAGCGACAGCATTTAGGCGACACCGCAACTCAAAACGAACGAAAGCAGTCGACTCAATATGACAATATGTCTTTAAGACTCATAGCACAACTTTGATGTAAATGCCGAAGATGACCTACTTGCACTAGAAATATTGCTTATTTAGCGACGACCACAGTTAATTTGTCAGCAATGCTGACCTAAGTTTGCTCAAAGAGTCCGCGAGTTGGAAGCATATTCGCCGGCATAAGAGTTTCGGCCCCGGAATTTCAGAAAACCGTCGGTAGGATACATCAGGGTTTACACCCTGGCTTCGCGTAAACAGCGACAAGATAACCTTCTTCTGAACGCGAGCGATAAAACAGTCTACAACTTTCGAAACTCATCGCACATATCAGCCCAATCCTGCATCAGCTGCAAACGCTGCTCCCAATAGGTCGAGCGATTGTAGGTCCGGCGGATAGCGTTTTTGTCCTGGTGGGCAAGCACAGCCTCGATAATGTCTGGATTGTACTCGCGAGAATTCAAAATGGTACTCGCTGTGACGCGGAACCCGTGGGCTGAAACCTCTTCGCCAGAATATCCCAAACGTCGAAGCACCGTGTTGAAGGCATTCTCGGAAAGCCACTTACGGCTCGACACCAGCGATGGAAAGATGAGTTCGATCGCATCGATCTCAGACCAATTCTCTGTCACGATAGCGAAAGCCTGGCGCGAAAGCGGAACCTTGTGCTCCCGGCGCATCTTCATCCGTTCTGCCGGAACGGTCCATACCCGGTTCTGCAGATCAAATTCCTGCTTCTTTGCGCCGCGAACCTCGCCGGGACGGGCGCAGGTGAGAATTTGGAATTTCATCGCGGCGGGGATTATGGGCCAGCCGGTGTGGCTGTCGAGTCGGCGCAAGAGTTCACCGAATTCCGCCTCGTCGGTGATGGCCGCACGTCCTGTCACCTTGGGTGGAAGAAGCGCGCCTTTCAAAGCGGCGGAAGGATCAGCAGGCGCACGCATGGTCACGATGGCCAACCGGAAGACCGCAGAGATAGTTGCGCGAAGCTTCTTGGCTGTCTCGCGCCTGCCGCTTTGTTCGATTGGTTTGAGAAGATGCAGTAATTCAGCTGCCGAAATCTGATCGATCGGGCGATTGTGGATTGGTTTCGCCAGGTCTTCAATATGCCAGCGCTTCTTCCGCAAGGTGGCCGGAGCGAGTTCTCGATCTTCCAGAATCTGATAGTACTCGTCGGCAACGGCCTTGAATGTGATGCGCGCCTTGGTCTCTGCTTCTATACGATCAAGCTGCTTTTGCACTGATGGGTCAATTCCATCTGCGATCTTTTCACGTGCCTGGTCTCGTTTCTTGCGTGCATCAGCCAATGAAATGAGCGGGTAGGCTCCAAGCGCAAGAAGTTTCTCCTTGCCCAGAAATCGGTATTTCATCCTCCAGAGCTTCGATCCGCTTGGATTGATCTGTAGAAACAGACCTAAACCGTCAGCCACTTTGTATGGCTTATCTCTTTGTTTTGCTTTCCTGATTTGTAGATCGGAAAGGGGCATTGGGGGTACCGAATCTCCTAATTCCTGCCGAACTGGGGATTATACCCCCATATGTACCCCCGGAACTTTGTGATTAGGGGGTATTCAATGTGCATCTATGAGTAGGATAATACGCAAAAAGCCCTTGCAAAACAAGGGCTTTAAGCATCTATGAGATGGAATGATGGTGCCCAGAAGAGGACTCGAACCTCCACGACCTTGCGGCCACCAGCACCTGAAGCTGGCGCGTCTACCAATTCCGCCATCTGGGCAATCAATGCGTCGGCGTGATGTAAGACTGCCATGGGCCTATGTCAATGACTTATTTGGTCAATTGCATCGGTGCAGGTGTAATCTTTGTGCTTCGGTGGCCAATGGTTGGAAATTTGGCGTTCAAACGAGGAACGGATAGCCGCCTTCATGTTTGAGCAGGTGGATTTTCATTTCCACGCCGCCTTCGCCGGAAAAGCCGCCGAGGCCCTGGGCTGACAGCACCCGGTGGCAGGGCACGATGATGGGGATGGCATTTTTGCCGCAGGCCTGGCCCACCGGCTGGCCATAGGAGCCAAGTTCCCGGGCAATGTCCCCATAGGTGAGTGTCTCGCCATGTGGAATGGCGATCATCGCCTGCTGGACCTGGCGCTCGAAAGGGCTGGATGACAATTTCAAGGGCAGGTCAAAGCGTGTCAATCTGCGGTCGAAATAGGCGCTGAGCTGATCCAGAGCCTCGCGCAGAAGCGGGGTTTCTTGCAGCGCGGCGCCGGCATTGCCGTCGCGGTTCCACAGCAGGCTGGTGATGGCACCATCCTGCTCGGTCACCGTCAGGCGGCCAATCGGTGTTTCCACCTGTGCGGCGCAGGACCCATCGCCCTTTCGGGGCGGCGAAGCAGGGGCAGGAGACTCGGAAAAATTACTCATAATCAAAGGGTGCCTGCAGGGCGATGGTGTGTCAATTGCCGCTTGGTTGATGCGCGCCGTCATGAGCCGACTATGTTTTGCTTTCGGACTGTCAGTAACGCCATTATTTCAAGGTGTTATGGAAAATGTGCCGATCCATGAATTTGACCTGAAAGGACCGTCAATCCGCCATTATTTCTCCCCGATCGCACCACAATGGGGGAGCAATCTCCACTTTGTCCGGCGCTGCGCCGGAACGGCTCATGGACCTATCAGGCATCAGTCCGCATTTTTGAAACCTATGGAGAGTACGAATGAAAAAGCTTCTTTTGGCGCTGGGAATTTCAGCTTTCTCAATAGCTGCCCCAATGGCTGCTTATGCCCAGGCAGTCGATTTTTCCGTCGCTGATGCCGACGGAAATGGTGAAGTGACCATGGAAGAACTGATGGAGGCATTGCCGGATGTTTCCGCTGATGCGGCCGCAGAAGCAGACACGGACGAAGACGGCGTTCTCTCTCAGGAGGAATACGACGCGCTGGTCAGCCAGTAAGCCGTCCCACAACGGTCCTGTGCATCATCCGGGCATCCGGATATGACCAGGAGCAACTGACGACCGGTATTTTGGCTGATGCCAGAAAAGACCCCTGTCATGTTCGCATGACGGGGGTTTTGTATTTGGCGCTGTTGAAAATTGACTCAGTCGTCCTTCATTTTCAGGGCGGCGATAAAGGCCTCCTGAGGAATGTCGACCTTGCCGAACTGACGCATGCGCTTCTTGCCGGCCTTCTGCTTGTCCAGCAGCTTGCGCTTGCGCGAGGCGTCGCCGCCATAACATTTGGCCGTCACATCCTTGCGCATGGCGGAAATGGTCTCACGGGCAACCACATTGCCGCCGATGGCCGCCTGGATCGGAATCTTGAACATGTGGCGCGGGATCAGCTCCTTGAGCTTTTCGCACATGTCGCGGCCGCGTTTTTCCGCCGCCGCCCGGTGCACCATCATCGACAATGCATCCACCGGCTCGCCATTGACCAGCACCTGCATCTTCACCAGATTGCCCACCCGCATGTCGGAAATCTGGTAGTCGAAGGAGGCATAGCCCTTGGAGATGCTCTTCAGCCGGTCATAGAAGTCGAAGACCACCTCGTTGAGCGGCAGATCATAGGTCAGCATGGCCCGGCTGCCCACATAGGTCAGCTCGACCTGAACGCCGCGCCGGTCCTGGCACAATTTCAGAATGGAGCCGAGATAATCGTCCGGCGTCATGATGGTGGCGCGGATCCACGGCTCGTGGATTTCGGCGATCTTGACGACATCGGGCATGTCGGCCGGATTGTGCAATTGCCGGCGCGTGCCGTCATTCATCACCAGATCATAGACAACCGATGGCGCCGTGGCGATCAGGTCCAGATTAAATTCGCGCTCCAGCCGTTCCTGGATGATTTCCAGGTGCAAAAGCCCCAGAAAGCCGCAGCGAAAACCAAAACCCAGCGCCGCGGAAGATTCCATTTCGAAGGAAAAGCTCGCGTCGTTAAGGCGCAGCCTGCCCATGGCGGCGCGCAGATCCTCGAATTCATCCGCATCGACCGGGAACAGGCCACAGAAGACCACCGGTTGGGCAGGTTTGAAACCGGGCAGCATCTCAAGTGTCGGTCGCTTGTCCTCGGTGATCGTATCGCCAACACGGGTATCGGCAACTTCCTTGATGGAGGCCGTGATGAAGCCGATTTCACCCGGTCCAAGCGCATTGACCGTTACCATCTTGGGTGTGATCACACCCACCCGATCCACCGGATATTTGGCATTGGTGCCCATCATGCGAATGGTCTGGCCCTTTTTCAGAACGCCGTCGATGATGCGCACCAGCACGATGACGCCCAGATAGGAATCATACCAGCTGTCGACGAGCAGGGCTTTCAGCGGCGCGGATGCATCGCCGTGCAACGGCGCGGGAAGTCGGTGAACGATGGCTTCCAGTACATCGGGAATGCCAAGGCCCGTCTTGGCCGAGATTTCGACCGCATCCGAGGCGTCAATGCCGATGACATCCTCGATCTGTTCCTTCACCCGTTCAGGTTCGGCCGCCGGCAGGTCGATCTTGTTGAGGACCGTGACGATCTCGTGGTTGTTGTCGATGGCCTGATAGACATTGGCGAGCGTCTGCGCCTCGACCCCCTGGCTGGCGTCGACCACCAGCAGCGAGCCCTCGCAGGCCGACAGGCTGCGCGAGACTTCATAGGCAAAGTCCACATGACCGGGCGTATCGATCAGATTGAGTATATAGGCCTCGCCGTTTTTGGCTGTGTAATTCAGCCGCACGGTCTGGGCCTTGATGGTGATGCCGCGTTCGCGCTCGATATCCATGCTGTCGAGCAGCTGTTCGGACATTTCACGCGTCGTCAGCCCGCCGGTCAGTTGGATCAGCCGGTCGGCAAGCGTCGACTTGCCGTGATCGATATGGGCGACAATCGAAAAATTGCGGATATGGGAAAGCGGTGTGCCGGATGTCTCTGTCATGGCACGCCCTATAATGCATTTCATGGCCGGGTGAAAAGCCAATTCGTACACAGGGCTATTTTTGCGTGCAATTGGATGGAAAACCCGGCCCGCAAAGGCCGTCAGGCGCGGCTGAGGGACGCTTCGGGTGACAGTTGCCGCCATTGCGCCCGGCAACGGGCAACGACCAGCGCTGCCAGCAACCCCGAGAGCAGGCCGCTGGACGCCAGCCAGACCGGATCATACCGCATGTGCGGCATCATGGCGGTGACAAAGCCATTGGCATAGCGCAGGACAAAGACGCCAAGCAGCACAGCCATGGAGAGCCATTCGCCCGGCACGGCAATCCTGCCGCCCTGACGCATGGTCACCTTGTCCCGCCCGCCGATGGCATCGCCGAAATAAGCGCCGGGGATGACACCCAGTGCAAAGCCGGCAAAGGCGCTGAGGAACAATCCGGCGGACATGAGATTGTAGAGGGACAGGGCCGCCACGACCGCTGGCGCGGCAAAAAGCTGCCAGGGCCGGATGATGCGGTCACGGCTGCGCAGCCAGCCAAGCAGCAACAGAGCGGCGAACAAGGGCCATACCCACAGCGGGGTGTTTTCCATGATGGCCGCAAAGGCGTTTGTCCCGTTGGGCGCTGGCGGGATTTCGACAGGGGCAGACGGTTTCATGACATCCGCGCCAAACAGCACCGCATGCATGATCCGGCCAGGCATGAAGCTCAAGGTTCCGGCGATGATCAGGGCGCCGGCATAGGTTGACCGCATGGTGGTCCTGTGCGCTGTGATCTGATGCTTGCGCGCCAGCGCGATGCCGGCCACCAGGGCAATGAGTGTGCCGATGGAAATCAGATGAATGAAACTCCATGGGCCCCAGCTTCTGATCGTGTGGATGGCAAAGGACGACAGGGCGGTGATCACCATCAACAAGACCCAGATACGACCCGATAACCGATGGGCAGGCGTTCCCTTGCGACGAAAAAGCACGACGGCGCCCAGCAGGGCAGCAAGGATTGCCGCAAGGACATGAATTTGAATGAAGAAGGAAGCCTGAAGGAGGGGTTGTAAGGTCATGATGTCCCGTACCGATTGATTGGTTGCAGATGGCCGGATGTTTTGGCCGATGTTCCAAATGTTGTTTGCAGTTGCCATTGCTGCTTGCCCGGTTAGACTCCGCGCCGGAATCACTGTTTCGCAAAAAGGCCTCGACATACGTGACTGACAGGACCCTGCAATTCACGCTTCGCGAATGGTGGCGGCAGATTTCCGCGCCCAAAGCCATAGCCGGGATGATCGGCGCCGGCCTGATCCTCGGGCTGTCCGGCCCCTTCGGCACCTATGGTTCCATGCAACCCGGCCCGCGTCTGATCTATTGGCTGGCCATTGCATTTGGCAGCTTCAGTATCGGATTGCTTAATGCGCGTCTGATCGGCGAATTCGCACCCCTGAGAAAATGGGGGGTGCTTCCCGCCTATGGGGTCGCCGGAATCATCGGCGGATTGCCGGTCTATCTGATGGTCGAACTGGTCAATCTGGCGGCCGGCCGTGGTTTGCCGGACAATCGGTCCGTGGCGCTCGAGATCTTTGCCTATTGCACGGCAATCAACGTATGCATCTGCGTGCTGCTGGCCTGGTTCCATTCAGCCGATGCAAAGGAGGCCGATGTGGGGGCAAAGGCGGCTGCGCCTGCGCTGATGAAACGCCTGCCGATTGAATTGCGCGGACAGCTTTCGCATCTGTCGATGCAGGATCACTATGTCGAGGTGGTCACCGACCGGGGCAGCAAGCTTGTCCTGATGCGTCTGGCCGATGCGATTTCGGAAGTGGCAACCGTGCCCGGTATCCGCATCCATCGATCCCATTGGGTGGCGCTGGCAGCCGTGGCCCGAACCCGCCGTGATGGCGATCGGCTTTTCGTCGAAATGAAGGACGGAACCGTCCTGCCGATCAGCCGGTCATCCGTCCCTGCTGCCCGTGCGGCCGGGCTCATGCCTTCAGCCTGATTGTGAAGCGTCTTCGGGCGCCGCGCCTGCTGCTGTTGCGCCTGCCAGGACATCCGGATGCCAGTGGATCTGCTTGTAGTCAAAGCCGTATTCGAGTGTCGGCTTGACGATCATGAAAAAGGGAGACAGGTCGAAATCGCGCGGCGTGAACAGCGAGTGATGGCGGATATGCCGAATTTCGCGCCGGGAATAGGTCGATTGCGCCGTCATCTGGCCTGGCGATTTGTCAAATTCCGGCAAAATCGGATAACGCACGGATTGATAGGCCTGGGCAATCAGTGATGAACAGATCGCCCTTGTGGGATCTCCCGAGCCAAAGGACAGCATGCGGCGTCGCCAGCGCACCGGCACCGGTGGTGTCGGCAGGAAATAGCGCAGCATGTCGAAAATGTTTTTCAGGTCATAGCGCACGCCCAGATTTGAAAGCATGAAATCAACCACGGTGCGCCGGTCTTCGCCGATCAGGCCGACCGGGCGGCAGATACGCGTATTATAGGTGGCATATTTGCTCAAGGGCGAGGCAATGCATCCCTCGCCCAGAACGACCTCGATCAATTGCGCGCGCTCTTCTCCCTCTTTCGGTTCGCCGCAGGCATCGCCCACATAGAGCGCCGCATGGGACCAGGTGGACTGGGTCAGATATTTGATCGCCGAGGAGACTTTCTGGTTGCCTTCAATCAGCAGAATGTCTCCGGCCCGCAAGGTGCGCTCCAGGGTTTGCGGGTCCGACGGCGTATAGGGCTGATAGCCGGATGTTTCGCTGACCAGCCGGCCGGCAATCCAGCGCCCGAAATGGTCGAGCCAATTGTCCACCATGACAGGTCTTTTGCTATTTTTTTCCATGCAGCCACTATTTTTGAGGACGTCGGCAAGATCAAGCCCGTTCAACGCTCTGTAGCACAACAATTGTTGAATGGTGCCGCCCTCTATGAGCATCAGTGTCTTGACCGTCGGCTGGAAACACCTATTTTAGAATTATTCTAAATTAGGATATTGATCATGCTGCGTCGCCTTGCCGGTGTTGGCCGCCGTTCGTTTTCATCGCTCAACGAACAGGAAATACTCGCCCTTGCCATTTCATCAGAGGAAGATGATGGCCGGATTTATCTCGCCTATGCCGATGCCCTGCAGGAATCCTATCCGGCAACCGCCGAAATATTCGAGGAAATGGCGAAGGAGGAAAACGAGCATCGCCGCAGGCTGATCGAGCTCTATCGAAAACGCTTTGGCGAGCGCATCATTCTGATCAGGCGCGAACATGTCAGTGGCTATATGGAGCGCCGTCCGCTCTGGCTGACAAAAACCAAGTCGATCGATACCATCCGTGATGAAGCCGAGCGCATGGAGCGTCAGGCCTGGCGCTTCTATCTGGAGGCCGCCAAACGGGCCGAGGATGCCACGACCCGCAAATTGCTGGGCGATCTTGCCGAGGAAGAGCGCCACCATGGATCCATGGCGCATCGCCTTGCCGAGGATCACGCCCCCAAATCGGTGCGCGAAACGGAAGCCCATGTCGAGCGGCGACAGATGATCCTGACCTATATCCAGCCCGGTCTTGCCGGCTTGATGGATGGCTCCGTCTCCACCCTCGCGCCGATTTTCGCGGCCGCCTTTGCCACCGGGGACACCTGGCAGACCTTTCTGGTCGGCCTGGCCGCATCGATCGGCGCCGGCATATCCATGGGCTTTACCGAGGTTGCCTCTGATGATGGCGTGATTTCAGGGCGCGGCGCACCAATCAAGCGCGGCTTTGCCACCGGCATCATGACAACGCTGGGCGGTCTGGGCCACGCCTTGCCCTATCTCATTCCGGATTTCATCACCGCCACGACAATCGCCATTGCGCTGGTCTTTGTGGAACTCTGGGTGATCAGCTGGATCCAGCATAAATATATGGAAACACCCTGGTCAAAAGCCATTTTTCAGGTGGTTCTGGGTGGCGCCCTGGTCTTCACCGCCGGGCTCATTATCGGAACGTCCTGATCATTGGGACATTCTGACCATGCGATCAGGCAAAGGTTGTAAAGGAGAGTGGCAAGAAATCAATTATTGTCGCCAGTGGTCCGGACGCCGTAAGGCGAAGGGGCCAATGCATCCGCTGGATTCATGTGGCCCACATCACCAATGTTAAAGAGACTTCAGATTATTCTGGAATGGAGCCGACCATCAGATCATCGGCATATTCGATATCCACCCAACGACCGGCGTGGAAAGAAGCCTGTCGTTTCAAGAACGTATAGGGTGTGGTGTTCCAAAGCTTGACCTTGTCTTCCAGATTATCGAGGACAAAATCACCATCGGCAGTGCGCAATGTCAAAACCGCATGGCCTTCGCCATTGGGTTTGCGCACGACGGTTATCAGCAGATCGGAACTGGAAAAACCCTGTTCCATCAGCATCGCCCGTTTCAAAAGAACATAATCTTCACAGTCGCCCACGACATCGGGGTATGACCAGACTTCCTCGCGACCGTGAATCTCGTAATCCGTCATCGGCAGCACGGAATAATTCACCGATTCATTGATGTCCTGGACCACTGTCCAGCCGAATTCCGTTACTCGTGGCGCCGTTGTCTGTTTGCCGCTGCCTCGGCATTCGCTGCGGTTTTTCTTGCAGAATTCGTAATGGCCGATGGGCTGCGATGTGATTCCACCCAAATGCATCGACGATCCGGCCTGCTGGGCAGCCATGACAATCGGCGTCGGCGATGCGCCAATGACGCATGCGGCCAGCGCGGCTTTGATGAAAACGCCCCTCATAGACGATCGGTCCCCGTATACCCTTTGTTATCCTTAACAAACAGTTAAGATCGGTGAGGGGGTCGGAGTCAATCAGCAAACCGATAAAGATCGTTTTATGGTTACCGCGTCTGTGGACAGATGCTGGAGGGGACCGGTTTTATTCTCTGATCATCGCGGAAACGGCATTGAGCATCATCGCAATGTCCTGTGGTCGTGACAGGCGGTGGTCGCCATCACGCACCAGCGTCAGGACAACATCTTCGCTTGGCAGATGCTCGACCAGGCGCAGGGCATGGGCATAGGGAACATCCGGGTCTTCCATGCCCTGGATGATATGCACCGGGCAGCCGGTTTCGATCAGGCCGTGCAGAACCTGGTTCTCCCTGCCGTCATCGAACAAAGCCTTCGTGTAGACATTCGGCTCCGGGCCATAGGGGGTGGCCTCCTCGATAAACCCTTTGGTTTCCAGCGCCTGCAATTGCGCTTCAGTCAGCAGCGGCTCATGCAGGGCGCTGGTAAAATCCGGTGCCGGCGCCAAGAGCAGCAGACCGCAAATCCGCTCGCTCAAACCTTTCTTGTGCAGCTCTTGGACCATACGCAGGGCAATCCACGCCCCCATGGAGGAGCCAATCAGCAGTTGCGGGCCATGGGTAAACCTGTCCAGCACCGCCAGGCTTTCCTCCAGCCATCGCGAGATGGTGCCCTGCATGAAATCACCACCCGAGCGGCCATGTCCGGAATAATCAAAGCGCGTGCATTCCAGCCCGCGACTCTGTGCAAAACGGTCAAGTTCGACGGCCTTGGTGCCCATCATGTCCGATCGGTAACCGCCGAGCCAGACGAGGCCGGGCCTGATGGTTGCGCAGAGCGGATCCTGTTGTGCCATGCGGGCCTGATCTGTTGCTGCACGGTGGTCAACTGCCAGTGTTCTGAATGCATCACCTTTGCCAAGTTCGATTTGTTCATTGGCTTCTGTCATGGAGCTGCCCTGTCATGTGTGATGATTGGTGGTTGTGTTGATGCACCGATCATGACCGATTCGCCGGCATGCCGACAGACAGAAATAACGTCCGCGACCAGCCCCAGCGACCTGCCGATCATATCGCGAACATGGGCAGGGATCAGCTTGGGCTGGCAGGACTGGGCAATGGGCAGGTGATTTATTATAAAAGTCGTGCTATTGACTCGGCTGTGGTGATGGTGACATTGCCGCACGTGCCGTTTTGTGTTTTGAAATGCGGCTCAAATAACCACCCTTTGACGAAACAGCCAGGAGACTACGGCCATTCGCAGACCATTCAGAGCGACGAGTCCTACCAATACAGGCCCGCGCGCTAACAACGACATCCGGGTGCCCCGGATTCAGCTCATTGATGATGAAGGAAATAACCGCGGCGAAGTTGACATTGAAGAAGCATTGTCCATCGCCGGGGAAGCGGGACTTGATCTCGTGGAAATTTCCCCCAATGCAAAACCGCCCATCTGCAAGATTCTCGATCTCGGCAAGCTGAAATATCAGACACAGAAAAAGGCTGCCGAAGCGCGCAAGAAGCAGAAGACCGTTGAGGTCAAGGAAATCAAGATGCGCCCCAATATCGACACCCATGATTATGAGGTGAAGATGAAGGCGATGAACCGTTTCTTCGAGGATGGCGACAAGGTCAAAGTGACGCTGCGTTTTCGCGGTCGCGAGATGGCGCATCAGCAACTCGGCATGCAATTGCTTCAGAAGGTGAAGGAAGACACGGTCGAAATCGCCAAGGTCGAGGCCGAACCCAAGCTCGAAGGCCGTCAGATGATGATGGTTCTGACACCAAGATAATTCTTTTGGGACAGGCGCCGGGATAGGCACATGGACAGGCACAGGCTTCGAATTACGCTTGCGCTTGATGGCCAGTCCCGTTATAAGGCCGCGTCTGAACCGTCCGGCAGGGCATGCCGTGGCGGTTCTTAATGCGAGAACGCCCCAGGCATTCGATGTGAGGCCCCTCTGCGGGAAGATCATGAATGCAAGGCTGGGATGCAGGCGGGATCTGAAAGGATTTCGAATCTGTTTTGGTCGGGGACATAACAATCAAGAGGCAATCGACGGTCAAAACGACCGGATCGTGCCTGAATATGGAGTAGCAAAATGCCCAAGATGAAGACGAAATCGTCTTGCAAGAAGCGTTTCAAGATAACAGCTTCCGGCAAAGTCCTGTCCGCCGCCGCTGGCAAGCGCCATGGCATGATCAAAAGATCCAACAAATTTATTCGTGATGCCCGTGGCACCATGGTTCTTTCGGACCCTGATGCACGCATTGTGAAGAAATTTATGCCGAACAGCCACTAGGCGTCGCAACGGATTTAAGGAGCTAAGATCATGGCACGCGTAAAACGGGGCACGACCGCCCACGCAAAACACAAAAAGATTCTGGTTCAGGCGAAGGGCTTTCGTGGCCGCCGCAAGAACACCATCCGGACCGCAAAAGCTGCGGTTGACCGGTCGATGCAATATGCCTATCGGGACCGCAAGGTTAACAAGCGGAACTTCCGTGCATTGTGGATTCAGCGCATCAATGCCGCTGTTCGCGAGCACGGCCTGAGCTATGGCCGCTTCATTGACGGCTTGAACAAGGCTGGTATTGAAGTTGACCGCAAGGTTCTTTCCGATATGGCGATCCATCACCCGGAGGCCTTTGGCGCTCTGGTTGCCAGCGCAAAAGGCGCATTGGTCTATCTGAAAGACACGACACCCAATGCTTTTGAAGGCGCTGTCAGCTAAGCCAGCGTTTTCCCAAGGCATATTATTCGATTTTGGGAAACCCGTGCTGGCAGGGCTGGCGCGGGTTTTTCTTTGATTGGCCGTAACTGGTCCTGGCGCATGCGATCGCTTCCATAAATCGATGATGTGCACCACATACCCTCAATACCAATGGCCCGTGAGGAAACGGAAAATGAGTGATCTGGAGCAGCTCGAACAGTCAATTCTGGCCGATATCGTCGCGGCGGACAACGAGCAGGCGATAGAAGGCGTGCGCGTGGCGGCGCTCGGGAAAAAGGGCAGCGTTTCTGAAAAGCTGAAAACGCTTGGGCGCATGACGCCGGAAGAACGCACCGTCATGGGGCCGGCGATCAACGGTTTGAAACAGCGTGTCGGCGAGGCGATTGCCCAGCGCAAGGCCGAACTGCATGATATCGCCATCAATGAGCGGCTGGCCCGCGAGACGCTGGACGTGACCTTGCCGGTGCGCCAATCGCCGATCGAGCGGGGTCGCATTCACCCGATTTCCCAGGTGATGGACGAGATTACCGCCATTTTTTCCGATATGGGTTTTTCCATCGCCGAAGGCGCTGACATCGAGACCGACTATTACAATTTCACCGCGCTGAACTTCCCCGAAGGCCATCCGGCGCGCGAGATGCATGACACGTTTTTCTTCAATCCCGACGAAAACGGTGTCCGCAAATTGCTGCGCACCCATACGTCGCCGGTGCAGATCCATACGATGGAAAAACAGAGCCCGCCGATCCGCATTGTCATTCCCGGCAAGACCTATCGCTGCGACAGCGACGCGACCCATTCGCCGATGTTTCATCAGATTGAAGGGCTGGTCATCGACAAGACCGCCAATGTGGCCAACCTGAAATGGGTGCTGCAGGAATTCTGCAAGGCATTCTTCGAGGTTCCCTCGCTCAATATGCGCTTTCGGCCGTCCTATTTCCCCTTCACCGAGCCCAGCCTCGAACTGGACATTCAATGTGATCGTTCGGGTAAGGAAGTGCGCTTTGGTCAGGGCGACGACTGGATGGAAATATTGGGCTGCGGCATGGTCAATCCCAATGTGTTGCGCAATGTCGGCCTGGACCCGGATGAATATCAGGGATTTGCCTGGGGACTGGGCATAGACCGGATCGCCATGCTCAAATACGGCATGCCGGATCTCAGGGCATTTTTTGATGCCGATGTGCGCTGGATGAAGCACTACGGCTTCCGGCCGCTGGACATGCCGACCCTGTTTGCCGGACTGAGCAACTAGTCCTCGAGTAACTGGCTCTCGAGTAACTGGCCCTCACGTAAATGGCCATTGGAATACCGCAAGCGCGGCCCTATCGATCAAGACAACGGACAAAGCGATGAAATTCACACTCTCCTGGCTCAAAGATCATCTCGATACCCAAAGATCACTTGGCGAGATCTGCGAAGCGCTGACCATGATCGGCCTGGAGGTCGAGGCGGTGGATGACAAATCCGCCCTCAAACCCTTCGTCATTGCAAAAGTGCTGACCGCAGCGCAGCATCCTGATGCCGACAGGCTCCAGGTTCTGTCGGTCGATACCGGCACTGGTGACCCCGTGCAGGTGGTATGCGGGGCGCCCAATGCCCGCGCCGGCCTGCTGGGCGCTTTCGCACCCGCAGGAACCTATGTCCCGGGTATCGACACCACCCTGTCTGTCGGCAATATCAGAGGCGTCGAAAGCCACGGCATGATGTGCTCCGAGCGCGAGTTGCAGATGTCCAATGAGCATGATGGCATCATCGATCTTGCAGACGATCTGGAAATCGGCAGCAGCTTCGCCGCCTATGCCGGCCTGGATGATCCGGTGATCGAGATCGGCCTGACCCCCAATCGCCCCGATTGCACCGGTGTTCACGGCATCGCCCGCGATCTGGCTGCCTATGGGCTGGGCACCTTGAAGGACAACGCCATTGCGCCGGCGGGCGGAACAGAGCCTTGCCCGATCAATGTCTCTCTCGACTTTGGCGATACCCAGCCGTTGTGCAATGGTTTCGCCTTGCGCATGGTCCGCAATGTTGAAAACCGCCCCAGTCCCCTGTGGATGCAGCAGCGTTTGACGGCCATCGGCATGCGCCCGATCAGTGCGCTTGTCGATATAACCAACTATGTCACCTTTGATCGCGGACGCCCGCTGCATGTTTTTGATGCGGACAAGGTTGTCGGCAATCTGGTGGTGCGTCGGGGCCGCGCTGGTGAAACGGTTGAAGCGCTGGATGGCGGCACCTATGAGGTCAATGCGGAGATTTGCGTCATCGCTGATGACAGCGGCGTTGAATCCATCGCCGGCATCGTCGGCGGAACGCAGACCGGCTGTGATGAAAACACCACCAACGTGCTGATTGAATCAGCCCTGTGGGATGCATCCAATATCGCCCGCACCGGACGCGACCTGGGTGTTATCACCGATGCGCGTTATCGTTTCGAGCGCGGTGTGGATCCGGCCTTCATGGTTGACGGCATGGAACTGGCGACCCATTTGGTGACCGACCTGTGTGGCGGCGTGCCGTCGCAGCCGATCGTCACCGATTATGTGGTGCCCACCCGCAAGACTGTCAGCTTTCCGCTGTCGGAAGTCTCTCGCCTGACCGGTATTGAAGTGCCTTTCGACGCGTGCCTGAAGATACTCCACAAACTCGGCTTTGAGCCCCAGGGAACTGGCGACATCGTGGATGTGCTTGTTCCCACCTGGCGTCCCGATGTCGATGGGAAGGCAGACCTTGTTGAAGAGGTCATGCGCATTTACGGGGTCAACCGCATTGATCCGCAGCCATTGGCGCGCAATGGACATATCAGCGAACGCATTTTGACACCGCTGCAAACGCGCACCCGCACGGTCCGTCGGGCACTGGCCGCACGCGGCATGGTTGAAGTGGTCAACTGGTCATTTGTATCCGCCGCGCAGGCAGCGCTTTTTGGTGGCGGTCAGGATGTGCTGAAGCTGGCAAATCCGATTGCAATTGAAATGTCGGACATGCGCCCCTCCCTGTTGCCGGGATTGCTGACAGGCGCGCTGCACAATGCCAACAGAGGGCATGGTGATCTGGAGTTGTTCGAAGTCTCTGATATCTATCAGGATGATTCCTACCAGGGGCAGCGCCGCGTTGCTGCCGGCATCCGCCGTGGCACTGCAAAAATGCAGGGTCATGGCCGCCATTGGCACACCACCTCCTCATCGGTTGATGTGTTCGATGCCAAGGCTGATGCGCTGGCGGCGCTGGAGGCCTGTGGCATGCCGGTTGATCGCATGCAGATAGAGCCGGGTGGTCCCGACTGGTATCATCCAGGTCGCTGCGGCCAGATCAAGCTCGGCCCCAGGATTTTGCTGGGAACATTTGGCGAGTTTCATCCAAAAACCCTGGACAGCATGGGTGTTTCCGGGCCCCTGTGCGGATTTGAAATCTTCATTGATGCGGTGCCTGAAGCCAAACGCAAGCCGACACGCACAAAGCCGCCTTTGGAAATCTCGTCCTTCCAGGCGCTCAAGCGGGACTTTGCCTTTGTCGTGGAAGACAATGTCCGTGCTGGCGAAATTGTCAAAGCGGTTTCCGCCGCCGATAAAAAGCTTATTGTCGATGTGAATGTTTTTGACCTTTTCGCCGGGGCTTCTCTGGGTGAAGGCAAAAAGTCGGTGGCCGTGGAAGTCGATATCCAGCCAACCGACCGGACATTGACAGACGCAGATCTTGAAGCGCTTGCGGCAAAAGTCATTGCCAATGTCGCTGCCAAAACTGGTGGTGTTCTGCGCGGTTAAGCGGGTGGAACGCCAATGGGTGCCTTCAGCAAGTCGGAACTGGTTTTGGGAAAAGACGCGCGTTACATATGAACGGAACGTGCTGCAGCCTGAATGGGCTGTGGCGCGCTCCAGGCTCAGTTTTCAGCCCGGCTGCATGAAGACCAACAGACGGAGTGCCGGATTGTGAACATGATCCTGAATACCGACAGTTATAAATATTCCCACTACGCCCAATATCCCCCTGAGACGTCGGCCATCTCCGCCTATGTGGAAAGCCGTCCGGGTGGTCGCCATGACCAGGTGCTGTTTTTCGGACTGCAGATGTTTCTCAAGGAATATCTCACACGCCGCATCACTCTGGCCGATATTGACGAGGCCGATGAACTGGTCACCGCCCACGGCCTGCCCTTCAACCGCGAAGGTTGGGAACTTTTGCTGAGCCGGCACAATGGTGGCCTGCCGCTTTTGATCGAGGCCCTGCCGGAAGGCATGATTGTGCCGCCCGGAACGCCGCTCGTTCAGATACGCAACACCGATCCTGATTTCTTCTGGCTGCCGACCTTCATGGAAACGGCGCTGCTGCGTGCCGTGTGGTATCCGTCAACGGTCGCCACCATTTCGTACAATGTCAAACAGATCATTGCAGCTGCACTGGAAAAATCCTGTGACGACTACGCCGATGTGCTGCCCTTCCGGCTGCATGATTTTGGCGCCCGTGGGGCCACCTCGCTGGAACAGGCGGGCCTCGGCGGTGTGGCCCATCTGGTCAATTTCATGGGCACAGATACGGTCTCTGCAATTGTCTTTGCACGCAAATATTATCATGAGCAGATGGCCGGATTTTCGATCCCGGCGGCCGAACATTCAACCATGACAAGCTGGGGGGAGGAACGCGAATCCGAAGCCTATAGCAACATGGTCGATACCTTTGGCGGTAAAGGCAAAATGGTAGCGGTTGTTTCCGATTCCTATGACCTTTATCATGCGGTATCTCAGATCTGGGGCAAGGAATTGCGTTCCAAGGTGGAGAATATGGGCGGAACCCTGGTGGTCCGGCCCGATTCGGGTGATCCCACCGTGGTGCCGCTTGATACGATTGACATGCTGGGAGAGATTTTCGGCTATTCCACAAATGCCAAGGGCTACCGGGTGCTCAATCCCGCCGTGCGTGTCATTCAGGGTGATGGCGTAACGCCGGATTCAATCGGCATTATCCTCGATCGCATGCTGGCACGCGGCTGGTCGGCTGAAAATATCGCTTTTGGCATGGGTGCCGGGCTGCTGCAAAAGGTCAATCGCGATACTTTGCGCTTTGCCATGAAAGCCAATGCGCGCCTTGATTTTCAGGGCAATTGGACCGGCGTGAACAAGGATCCGAAGACCGATCCCGGCAAGGCGTCCAAACGCTATCGTCAGGCCGTTGTGCTGGAAGATGGAAAACCCGTTGCCGTTCCACTCAAGGATCTGGGCGACCGGGAGAACCTGATGCAACCCGTCTGGGAAAACGGGACGTTGCTGAAGGATTGGACATTTGCACAGATACGCGAACGCGCAGCAAAGGGAGCAGCAGGATGACATTATTCAGATGGGGCGTGTTATCGACAGCCAGAATTGGTCGTGAACAGCTCATTCCGGCCATGCAGGATGCCAGCAACAGCATCGTTTCAGCCATCGCCAGCCGCGATCTCGCACGCGCCCGTGATCTGGCCGATCGCTTTGGTGCGCCGCATGCATTCGGCTCCTATGACGAACTGCTGCAATCCGACCAGGTGGATGGTGTCTACATTCCATTGCCGACAAGCCAGCACGTGGAATGGGCACTGAAGGCGGCGCAAGCGGGCAAACATGTTCTGTGCGAAAAACCGATTGCGCTGCATGCCGATGAAATCAAGGATCTGATCGCTGCGCGCGACCAGAACAATGTGCTGGTTTCCGAGGCTTTCATGGTTCAATACCATCCGCAATGGGCCAAGGTGCGCGACCTGATCAAAAATGGCGCCATCGGCAGGCTGCGCCAGGTGCAGGGGGCCTTTGCCTATTTCAATATTGATCCCGACAATATGCGCAACAAGCCTGAACTGGGCGGTGGTGCGCTGCCCGATATCGGTGTCTATCCCACGGTGACGACCCGCATCGCCACCGGCCAGGAACCTTTGAGAGTTAGGGCAAGCGTTGAACGTGATCCGCGTTTCGGCACGGATACCTACGCCAATATTTCTGCAGATTTCGGTGATTTCAATCTCGACTTCTATTGCTCAACCCAAATGGCCCTGCGCCAGGAAATGGTCTTCCATGGGGAAAAGGGATATATTGAAGTGACCGCGCCCTTCAACGCCGGTGATTATGGTCACGCCAGCATCACGCTGCACAATCAGTCACATGATGGCGCCGAGACCTTCCGCTTTCCCGGTGTGCGTCAATACCGCAATCTGATCGAGACATTTGCTGATGTGGCTGCAGGCGGCGAGAATGTGCTTTTCTCGCTTGAAAACTCGGTCCGCAACCAGCGTCTTATCGACGCCATCTACCGCGCCGGTGAAAGCGATGGCTGGGAGCAGGTCTGAACCTTTTATGGATCATCTGCGCCATGCCGGACGACCCTATGAAGAACAGCGCGATATTCTCTTTGATATCGTGCGCAATGAGCCGATTATCCATGACGCGCTGGTCGCGGCCCGAAAGCTGAACCTGCCGCAATGGCGCATCGTTTCAGGGGTCATCTACAACACGGTCTGGAATGTGCTGACCGGCAGGCCGTCAGGCCACGGCATCAACGATATCGACGTGATCTATTTCGATCAATCCGACCGTTCCTGGGAGGCCGAGGACCGGATTATCCGGCATTCAAAGGCGTTTTTTAAGAACAGTCCCTTGCCGGTGGAAATCCGCAATCAGGCGCGGGTGCATCTATGGTTTCCGAAAAAATTCGGGCAGGACTATGAAGCTCTTTCGAACGGCGACGAATCAATCGACCGCTATGCGTCCAGGACCCACGCGGTCGGTATCCGTCTTCTGGACGACGACAGTATGGATCTTTATGCCCCATTCGGGCTGGAGCCCATCTTTGCGTTTCAGGTGATTCCAAACCGGGTCCTGGCCAATGAAACAGCACACAGGCAAAAGGCAAACAGGGCGTTGAAGGCCTGGCCGGAACTGACCGTTGAGCCCTGGTCACAACGGATACTCTAGCGTCCGAAAACCAGCTTGGCATAGCCCGTATAGGCAAATACCGTTGCTGTTGCCGAGCCCAGGGTCAGCGCAACGATTGGCCTTATCTCCGGGAGGAACACCAGCAAACCTGAATAGACAAGATAATTGAGGATGTTTGAGGCGATGCCGACGCCGCCATAGCGCATGCCTTCAACAGCCGCATTGCGCGTGCTCTTTTCAAATGTGAAATTCCGGTTCAACAGCCATGTGACCTGCAGCGCAATCGCGATTGCCACCAGTCTAGCGGTGAACGGATCCACGTCGGTCCAACGCAAAAAGCTCAAAAGGACACCCGCATCGGCCAGAAACCCTATTCCGCCGACAACAAGGAAACTCAACAGACGTTTTTTCATTCAGCAACAGGTTTCCTTGCCTTGCCGCCATTCTGGCGCTGGTAGCCACTGGACGCACGGTTCTCTTTTCGCGCAGCTTCGGTGGCTTGAAGCCCCATATACAGCATAGTTTTGAATTCTGCACCTTTGTCAGCCAAAGAATCCAAAATTACAGCCGCTTGCCATTGGCCGACAACGCCATGGCGCCGATTGCGATGCGATTGTTCCTGGCCGCTGTGGCGCAGGCTGTTTCAAGCTGCATTGACCCGGTCTGATATTGTTGTACTCAAAGCCCATGGTGGATGGCGGCAGGGTTCAGTTCGATGGCCGCGGTTTGTCCATAGTGGCAAAACCAATTTTGCCGTAACATGCAAATGATTGATTCGACGTGCGCGGAGTGGATGAATTGCCTCTCGGAAAACTGATATCGTCCTTCATGTCCCTGTTTTTCAGTGCATTGATGCTTGCACTGTTTGCAATGGCGTCGGCAGGCGCCGCAGACAATAGGCCTGCAAAGCAGCTGTTCGGTGGCAAACAGCTGCCGGCCGACTTGCCATCCCAGGCTTACGGTTTCTATTCGAAGGGCTGCCTTGCCGGCGGGCGGGCAATCGCCACGGATGGTGAATATTGGCAGGCCATGCGCCTTTCTCGCAACCGGCGCTGGGGGCATCCAGAGCTGATTGCCACGGTGGAACAACTCTCCCGGGATGTGGCCAAATATGATGGCTGGCCCGGTTTGCTGGTCGGCGACATTTCTCAGCCGCGCGGTGGACCGATGCTGACAGGCCATGCATCCCATCAGGTCGGGCTGGACGCCGATATCTGGCTCACCCCGATGCCGAACCGGCGCTTTTCGGCATCTGAGCGCGAGGCAATCAGCGCCAAATCGGTGTTGAAATCCAAATCCGTCGTGGTTGATCCAAAGATATGGACTGACGCGCACGCCGGTCTGATTATGCGTGCGGCCAGCTATCCGCAAGTGCAGCGTATCCTTGTCCATCCCGGCATCAAGAAGAAGCTGTGTGACAGCTGGAAGGGAGACCGCGCCCTGCTTGCCAAGGTCAGGCCCTATTACGGCCACCACTATCACATGCATGTCCGTTTGCGTTGCCCCAAAGGGTCAGCCAATTGCAAGGCGCAAAATGCCGTTCCGGCGGACCAGGGCTGCGGCAAGGTCCTGGACTGGTGGTTTGATGTTGCCCTCAAACCCAAAAAGCCGACAAAACCATCAAAGCCAAAAAAACCGACAAAACCGAAGAAGCCACGCCAAATGATGCTCAATGACCTGCCGTCTGCCTGCACCGGCGTGCTGAACGCGGCAGGCCCGGCATCAGAGGCCTCGGTGACAATCGGCGCTGCCGGCATTGAGCAGACGGTCTATGCACGCATTGCCGGAAACGCTTCCCCTTCATCCATGCCAGCCCTGATACCTATTCCAACCCCCCGGCCGACCCCCTAGCTGCGCCCCTGGCCGCCCCCATGGCTGACTGCGCGCCAGCCGGGCAGACAATTGCGAACACCACGGCGTTGAAATATGATTGCAACAATTGTCCCATAAACCGGGTTGCGTGACAAAATCACCCGGCAGGTCGCTTTCCTTTATGTTGCAATTTGCCTATAGAGAGAATTCAAATCGATTTAATTGTGTAAAGATGTCCATTGGCAGCGAGAAGGCCCGTGGGCATCATGATGCGGATTTTCGGAGACTGAGATAAATGTCCAATAGCAAGGACCAGGATGCCATCATCCATTTCCCGATTTTGATTGGTGATATTGGCGGAACCAATGCCCGTTTCGCCATTCTCATGGATGCCTACGCACAACCAAAAGAGTTTCCGGTGCTGGCGACAGCCGATTTTGAAACCATCGAGGATGCCATCCAGACAAAAATCCTCGACAAGACATCCATTCAGCCGCGGTCAGCGATTTTCGCCATTGCCGGTCCGGTGGATAGCGATGAAATTCACCTGACCAATTGTCCATGGATTGTCCGGCCGAAACAGATGATCAAGGATTTTTTCCTCGATGATGTCATCGTCCTCAATGATTTTGAGGCGCAGGCGCTGGCGGCAGCCTCCCTGGACACGGAACATCGCCATGCCATCGGTGGCGGAAAGATCGAACACCATGCGTCCCGGGTGGTGCTCGGGCCGGGCACGGGCCTGGGTGTCGCCGGGTTGGTTTATTCCCGGCACAGCTGGATTCCGGTGCCGGGCGAAGGCGGCCACATTGATCTGGGGCCACGCACGGATCGGGACTTTGCCATCTTCCCCCATCTCAAACGCATTGGCGGGCGCGTATCTGCCGAACAGATTCTGTGCGGCAGTGGTCTGGTCAATCTCTATACGGCCATTTGCAAGGCCGATGGTCAGGCGCCGGTTTTTTCTGCGCCGCATGAGGTTACCGCCGCCGGTCTGGATGGCGCAGACCCGGTGGCGAGCGAAGCGCTTTCGCTTTTTGCCACCTATCTGGGGCGCGTGGCCGGTGATCTGGCTTTGGTTTTCATGGCGCGCGGCGGTGTTTTCCTGGCCGGTGGCATTGTCCAGAAAATTATTCCGGTGCTCGAAAAACCGGAATTCAGAGCAGCTTTTGAGGACAAAGCGCCGCATGGCGCGCTGCTCAAAACCATGCCCACCTTTGTCGTCACCCACCCTCTGGCTGCGCTTTTCGGTCTGGCTTCCTACGCACGCACGCCGATTCGTTTCGGTGTTGCGACAGAGGGACGTCGCTGGAGGGCATAGGCAAAGCGCCGCGAAGCGTATATAGAGCCGCTGACATTATCGATCAGGATTCATAAACAGTGGCAGATAAACAACGAACGCGGATTGATCCCGATACGATCATCGGCATGCTTCGGCGCATTTTGTCGGAGAATGGCCGTGATTATATCGGAACCTATATCTTCGCCATCGCCTGCCTGATGGCCGTGGCCCTGTCGACCGCCTTCATGGCCTGGGTCCTGGGAGACATGGTTGACGAGGCTTTTGCCAAGCAACGTGAAGAAGTCGTCTGGGTTATCTGCGGAGCGGTATTGGGTGCTTTCGTGCTGCGCGGCGCGGCGGCCTACGGACAGGCCGTTGCTCTTGCAAAAATAGGCAACAATATCGTTGCGCGTTATCAGCGCCGTTTGTTCAGCCACCTGATGGAACTGGGTGTCGGCTATCTGGGCGAGACACGCTCGGCCCAGCTGGCCTCGCAGATTGGCCAGAATGCCGGTGGTATTCGCGATGTCCTCAATCTGACCATCACCTCGCTTGCCAAGGATCTTCTCACGCTTCTCGCTCTGGTGGGTGTGATGATTTATCGTGACCCGCTTTTGACAGCAGTGGTCTTCCTTGTTGGACCGCCGATGGTTCTGGCCCTGCGCTATATAGCGAAACGGCTGCGCAGCGTGACCCGTGAATCCGTCATGGTCAACAGCCGGGTCTATGGGGTGATGCAGGAAACCCTGCAGGGCATTGCCATCGTCAAGGCCTTCACCATGGAAGATCAGCTCCGTAACAAGGTCGATATTCTGGTGACCGATGCGGAAGCCCGATCCAACCGGATCGCACGTCTTTCCGAGCGTACCGGGCCGCTGACCGAAACATTGGCCGGAATAGCCATTTCCGGCGTACTGGCCTATGCGGCATTCAACACCATCTACAATGATGCATTGCCGGGCGCCTTCATTTCGTTCATCGGGGCACTGCTTCTGGCCTATGATCCGGCGCGCCGTCTGGCGCGGCTTCAGGTCAATATGGAGCGCGCCATCGTCAATGCCCGGATGATCTATGAAATTCTCGATATCACGCCGCATCAGCCGGATATTCCCGATGCCCGGGACCTGGTTGTTTCCGGCGCTGAAATCCGTTTCGAGAACCTGAGCTTCAGCTATTCGGAAACCAGCCCCGTGCTGCACAATGTCAGCCTGGTTGCCGAAGCCGGTAAAACGACGGCACTGGTTGGCCCTTCGGGCGCCGGCAAGACCACGATCGTCAATCTGTTGCCGCGATTCTACGATGCCGATAGCGGGCGTATTCTGATTGATGGTCAGGATATTTCCAAGGTGACCAAACAATCTCTGCGGCACGCCATCGCCTATGTGTCACAACACCCCTATCTGTTTGAGGGAAGTCTGCGCGACAACATCCGTTATGGTCGGCCGGATGCCACCGATGCGGAAATCGAAGAGGCCGCCAAGCTGGCCTACGCGCATGATTTCATCCTTGAACAACCCCATGGTTACGATACGCTTGTCGGGGAAGGGGGATCGACCCTGTCGGGCGGTCAGAGGCAACGCATTTCCATTGCCAGGGCTTTGATCCGCAACGCACCCATATTGTTGCTGGATGAGGCGACCTCGGCGCTCGATACGGAATCGGAAGTCTTTGTTCAGAAGGCCCTCGACCGGGCCATGAGCGGTCGCACAGTGCTGGTGATTGCCCATCGTCTGTCAACCATCGCCCGCGCCGACAGGATCATCGTCATGATGGGTGGTCGCGTTGTGGAGCAGGGAGACCACCACCACCTGGCAAGTCTGGAAGATGGTCTCTATGCACGTTTTCTCAAACTGCAGGCACTGGGTCTGGAGAGTATCGATGACATGGATATTCAGGCCGTTGCATCAGATCTGCAACAGGGAGACACGTAATGGCGGATATGAGGCTGGTGATCGTCGGTGCTGCCGGACGCATGGGGCAGGCACTGGTGCGTGCAATCGCCGATAGGGACGGCGCTGTCGTTTGCGGTGCGGTCGAGCGCCAGGGATCCCCGCTGCTGGGCAAGGATATCGGCGAATTGGCCGGGACGGGACCATCGGGCATTCTGGTGTGTGATGACCCGCAAGCAGCCTTTGCCAAGGCCGATGGCGTCATCGATTTTACCTCACCGGCGGTTTCCGTTGAATTTGCCGCACTGACGGCGCAAATGGGCCTTGTTCATGTCATCGGCACGACGGGACTGGAAGCGCAGCATGAAAACAGCATTGCGCGTGCCGCCGAACGCGCCACGATCATCAAGTCGGGCAATATGAGTCTGGGCGTCAATCTGCTCAGCGTGCTGGTGCAGCAGGCCGCCAAGGCGCTGGAGGCTGCCGATTGGGACATTGAAGTTCTGGAAATGCATCACAAACACAAGGTCGATGCGCCTTCCGGCACCGCCTACCTGCTTGCAAAAGCTGCGGCACAGGGCCGCGATATCGATCTTGAAAGCCACGCCGTGCGGGTGCGCGATGGACAGACCGGGCCACGCGAACCTGGAACCATCGGCTTTGCAACCCTGCGCGGCGGCTCGGTGGTCGGCGAACATTCGGTCATCCTTGCCGGTGAGGGAGAAACAGTGGAACTGACCCATCGTGCTCTGGATCGCACGATATTTGCGCGTGGAGCGATCAAGGCTGCCCTGTGGGGACAGGGGCGCAAGCCGGGTCTGTATTCCATGCTTGATGTCCTCGGACTATCCTGAAACGGATCATCTAACGAAAGGCAACGCCATGTCTGGAACTCTTGTGCTTGTGCGCCACGGCCAAAGCGAATGGAATCTCAAGAATCTTTTCACCGGTTGGAAAAATCCTGACCTGACCGAACAGGGTCTGATCGAAGCCACAGACGGCGCCGAGGCGCTGAAGCAAACCGGCATCCACTTTGATATTGCCTTTACGTCGGTGCTGGTGCGGGCGGAGCGAACCTGCCAGATCATACTCGATGGTGTTGGTCAACCGGACCTTGAGACCATTCATGATCAGGCCCTCAATGAGCGCGATTATGGTGATCTTGCCGGGTTGAACAAAGACGATGCGCGCAAGAAATGGGGCGAGGAGCAGGTTCATATCTGGCGCCGCTCCTACGACATTCCGCCACCTGGCGGCGAAAGCCTCAAGGATACCGGTGCCCGTGTCTGGCCCTATTACATGATGGAGATCCTGCCGCGCGTGCTTGCCGGCCAGAAGGTTCTCGTGGCGGCCCATGGAAATTCCCTGCGTTCGCTGGTCATGGTGCTGGATCGCCTGTCGGAAGCGGAAATAACCGGGCTCAATCTGGCGACCGGCGTACCGATTGTCTATCAGCTGAAAGCGGATTCCACCGTTGCCAGCAAGCAGGTGCTTGGAGACATGTCCAAGGCGCACTGAATGATGGGCGATCCCGTTTCTGTTCGACTGGCCGACCTGTCGGAGCGTGAACCGCTGACGGAACTCTGCCTGCGCTCAAAGGCGCATTGGGGCTATGACGCCGCCTTCATGGAACTTTGCAGGGATGCCCTGACCGTGGACCCGCTGGCGATCACGCAAAAGCGCGTGCTCGTTGCACAGCTGGGTGTGCAACTGGCCGGTGTGGTCGCCCTGGGTGTGATGGACGCGGATGACGGGTTTGAGATTGATCAGTTCTTCGTGGAGCCGGCCTTGATGGGCAAGGGCGTTGGCAGGCATCTGTTTGAAGCAATGATTGAATTGGCCCGCGCCGAGAATATTTCCTGCCTGACAATCCTGTCCGACCCGCACGCCACCTCATTCTATCAAAAAATGGGTGCGCAGATGATCGGCATGGCGCCATCGGATGCGATACCGGGCCGCAGCCTTCCCTTGTTGCGAATTGATATTTCCAGGTAATAAATGGCCCGCCTCAGCCAGCCAGATCGGCAACCACCGCGTCGAGCACCAGCATGCCCGATGGCGTGCAGCGCAGCCGCGAATTGCCGAGCCGCTCGATCAGGCCATGGGAAATCAGAAAGGCTTCCTTGTCTGCATCAAGCGTGCGTCCTGAAAGGGCATGCCATCGTGCAAGGTCCATGCCTTCGCGCAATCGCAGGCCCATCAGCATCAATTCATCGGCCTGTGCAGCCATATCCAGGCGTTCTTCTATTTCAACGCCGTGGCCGCGTGTCTCGACCTGTTCCAGCCATTGCTCCGGATTACGCCTGTTTGCCGTGCCGATCTTGCCCTTTTCGTCCATCAGGCTGCCCGTCAGGCGCCCGTGGGCGCCGGCGCCAAGGCCCACATAGTCGCCATAACGCCAATAGGTCAGATTATGGCGGCTTTCGGCGCCCGGTGTGGCATGATTGGAAACCTCATAGGCCGGTAAATTGTGCTTCTGCGTCAATTCCTGCGTTGCCTGATAAAGATCGGCGGACTGGTCGCCATCGGGAACGATCAGTTTGCCGCTTTTATGCAGCGCATAAAAGGGCGTGCCCTGTTCGATGGTCAGTTGATAGAGCGACAGATGATCGGCTGCGTAGGCAATGGCCTGCGCCAGTTCCCGTTCCCAGTCAGCAACGCTCTGATCGGGCCGGGCGTAGATGAGATCGAAGGACAGTCGCGGAAAAATGGCCCGGGCCAGATCGATGGCTTCAACGGCCTCGCCAACACTGTGCATGCGCCCCAGGAACTTCAAATCGCGATCATTGAGCGCCTGAACACCCAGCGACACCCGGTTGACACCGGCCGCCCTGTAGCCGCGAAAGCGGTCGGCCTCGACGCTGGTCGGATTGGCCTCAAGGGTGATCTCGATGTCGTCCGGCACGTTCCAGGCGGCACTGATCGCCTCCAGGATGGCTGCCACTGTCGATGGCGCCATCAGCGATGGCGTGCCGCCGCCAAAAAAGATGCTAGTGACCTCACGTTTGCCGGTGAAATCGCTGAAATGGTCGATTTCACGCTGAAACCCCGCGACATAGCGCTCTTGATCCACCGGCCTGTGCCGCACGTGGCTGTTGAAATCACAATAGGGACATTTAGCGGCACAGAAGGGCCAATGTACATAGATGCCAAAACCCGGCGCATTTTCACGCTGGATCATGCAGATCTGCCTTCAAGGCACTGTTCGGTGAACAGCTTAAAGGCGCGCGCCCGGTGCGACAGAGCGACGTCCTGGCCCCGCTTCCATCCGTGTTTTTCCTCTGCGCTCATTTCGCCAAAGGTGGTCTTGTAGCCATCAGGCTGGAATATCGGGTCATAGCCAAAACCCTGATCGCCGCGCGGCGGCCAGACGATGGCGCCTTCCACTTCGCCGCGGAAATATTCCACATGCCCATCGGGCCAGGCCAGACAGATCACCGACACGAAACGTCCGCGGCCATCATCGATCCCCTTTTTTTGCAAGGCATCATGCACAAGGCCCATGGCCATGGGGAAATCCTTGTCCGGCCCGGCCCAGCGGGCCGAATAGATGCCCGGTGCGCCGTCCAGCGCGTCAACCGCCAGCCCGGAATCGTCGGACAGCGCCGGCATCCCTGCCGATCGAGCCGAGGCCAGTGCCTTCAAAGCGGCATTTTCCTCAAAGGTCAGCCCGGTCTCCTCGGGCTCTTCCAGATCAAGCTCACCGGCCGTGACCAGTTCATAACCATAGGGCCCCAGAAGATCGCGCAACTCGCGGATTTTGCCCTGATTGTGACTGGCAATGACCAGCTTCTTTTCGGTCAGTTTTCTCAACTTGATCATCCGTTCGCGATTGTCTCGTCAAAGCCCCACAGCCGGGGTTCGGCAAATTCGATGGAATTGCCCGCCGGATCGCGGACATAGATGGAGCGGGCGCCGCCGGGCCACTGGAAATCGGCTTCAATGGCCACACCGCCCTGGCGAAGCGAAGCCGCAATGTCATCAAGCTGGGATCCGGTCGCTGCAAAACACATATGGCCGGCGCCATGGGCGCCATGCACGGGCACCGGCATGTCGGGATTATGCGATGGCTTGACCGTCTCTGCCGGATTGAAGATCAAAAGCATGGCCTGCCCGCAGCGAAAGAAAACATGGCGGTCTGCAACGCGTGAGACTTTCTCAAGCTTGAGGATGCCGCCATAAAATTGCTCTGCGCGATCCAGATCATCCGCATAAAGCGCTGTTTCCAGGATGTGCTGCGGGGCCCGCATGGACCTTAAGCCGTCGCCTGCTTCTGCATGCCGACGAGATCGCCGATACCAGCCTTGGCCAAGCCCAGAAGCGCGGTGAATTCATCTTCGCTGAATGGCGCGCCTTCGGCTGTACCCTGAATTTCGACAATACCGCCACTTCCGGTCATGACGAAATTGGCATCGGTTTCGGCAGCCGAATCCTCCAGATAATCCAGATCCAGCACCGGCTGGCCGGCAAAGATGCCGCAGGATATGGCGGCGATATGATCCTTCAGCACGCGATCAACCTTGACCATCTGCCGTGCTTCCATCCATTTGAGGCAATCATGCAGGGCCACCCAGGCGCCGGTGATCGAGGCTGTGCGGGTGCCGCCATCGGCCTGGATGACATCGCAGTCAATGGAAATCTGACGTTCGCCCAGCGCTTCGAGATCGACCACGGCGCGCAGCGAGCGACCGATGAGGCGTTGAATTTCCTGTGTGCGTCCGCTTTGCTTGCCGGCGGAGGCTTCCCGGCGCATGCGGTCGCCTGTCGCCCGTGGCAACATGCCGTATTCAGCGGTGACCCAGCCCTTGCCGGCATTGCGCAACCATGGGGGTACGCGCTCTTCCAGACTGGCTGTACACAGCACATGTGTATCGCCGAATTTGACGAGGCACGACCCTTCCGCGTGTTTTGAAAATGCCCGCTCGAATGAGACGGTCCGCATCTGGTCGGTTTTTCTGCCTGAAGGGCGCATAGGTGTACTCCTGTTGATCCTGCGGGGTTCTAGAGCATTTCATGAAAAGTGTGAAACAGTTTTCCTTTAAAAGGCAGACAATAACAGGCGCAACGCGCTTTTTTTTTGTTGCTGCTCCGGGCGCGCAGTCTGCACTACGTGCTGCGTTGCAGAATTGCCTTCTGGATCGTAAAAAACACCCTATATAGTGGATAGGCCATTTGCTTTTCTCGCAGGAGCAGGGGCACTATGTTCAACAAGGGTGCAGCGGTACGTGCCGCTTTACCAAAAGGCACTTTGCTATGAGTAGTCGATCACCTCTGGAATCCGCGCAGGCAGCCGGACTTGATGAACGGACGGGAGAAATATTCCGCCGGATTGTGGAACTCTATCTGGATTCGGGTGATCCGGTCGGTTCGCGCAATTTGTCGCGTATCCTGCCCATGGCCCTGTCTCCGGCATCGGTTCGCAATGTGATGAGCGATCTGGAGGAACTGGGCCTCATCTATGCGCCCCATATCAGCGCCGGTCGGCTGCCCACCCAGCGCGGCTTGCGCTTCTTTGTTGATGCCTTCATGGAATCGGGTGATCTGTCGAGCGACGAGCGCTCGCTGATCGAACGGCAGGTCAGCGGTGTCGAGCGCAACAAGTCGGTGGAAAGCCTTCTGACCGAGGCCAGCCAGCTGCTTTCGGGCCTGTCGCGCGGAGCCGGCCTCGTCATCACCAACAAGAATGATGCTGTTGTCAAACATATCGAGTTTGTACGGCTGGAGCCGACCCGTGCCCTGGTTGTTCTGGTGGGAGAAAACGACCAGGTCGAAAATCGCATTATCGATCTGCCCGTCGGTGTGACCGCGTCGCAATTGACTGAAGCTGCGAATTTTCTCAATGCTCATCTGGCCGGCCACACGCTGGATGAGTTGCGGGGCGATCTGGAGCGGCTCAAGACGGCGATCAGCCAGGAGCTTGATGTTCTCTCCCAGGCGCTGGTGGAACGCGGCGTCGCCATCTGGTCGGGAGCCGCCGAGGACCAGCCCGCACGGCTGATCGTGCGCGGCCGCGCCAATCTGCTGGATTCCCTGTCGGATGTGGAGGAAATCGAGCGCCTTCGACTGCTGTTTGATGATCTGGAAAAAAAGGATGGTCTGATCGAACTGCTTGAACTGGCCGAATCCGGTTCCGGCGTGCGCATTTTCATCGGTTCGGAGAACAAGCTGTTTTCCCTGTCCGGCTCATCGCTGATCGTCGCGCCTTACCGCGACAGCGAGGAACGCGTTATCGGTGCTGTCGGTGTCATTGGTCCCACCCGCCTGAATTACGCCCGTATCGTTCCCATGGTGGACTATACCGCACAGATGGTTTCACGTATGATCCGCTAGCGGATTTTTTATAAGAAGGGCGCAATGGCGGGGCGCTGAATGGTCAATGGCATCAATGACGCGCTCTGCCCTTGATTTTTCCCGCTGAAACCTCGATATGCGGTGCAACAACTCAAAATCAGTGTGAAGGAAATGTCGCGTCATGACCGATGACACAAATAAACGCGGTGTTGACGAAGAGCCCGCAGCAAAGACTGTTGATGGTGAAGCAACCCATTCAGAGACCATGTCCGGTGCATTTGCCGGTGAGGTGAATGAACAGCCCGAAGATGATCTGTCGCCGCTCGATCAGCTGATCGAGGAGCGTGATGAGATGAAGGACAAATATCTGCGCCTTGCCGCCGAGATGGACAATCTGCGTCGTCGCACGGCACGTGAAGTGCGCGATGCGAAATCCTATTCGGTGTCCAATTTTGCCCGCGACATGCTGGCGGTTTCCGACAATCTGCGCCGTGCGCTTGACGCCATTCCGGACGAAACGCGCGAAGGCGCTGATGCCGGTCTGAATGCCCTGATCGAGGGTGTCGAAATGACCGAGCGCTCGATGCTGTCGACGCTGGAGCGTCATGGCGTCAAAAAACTCTCGCCCAGTGGTGAGAAATTTGATCCCAATTTTCATCAGGCCATGTTCGAGGTTCCCAATCCGGATGTTCCCAACAACACGGTTGTGGAAGTCGTCCAGGATGGTTTTGTCATCGGCGATCGGGTCTTGCGCCCGGCCATGGTTGGCGTTGCCAAGGGTGGCGCCAAAGCCGGTGCCAATGCATCAGCCGAATCACAGGCCGAACAGACGGATTGATCCGTCCTCGCTGCGCGGGCTTGCCTGCGCGGCTCCATCGTCGCATGGTGCGGGCTTGAATGTCCGCACGGGGCGGGCATGAACAGGTTGATCCACTGTGACAATATTGGACTGGCTGGACCATGCGGGCGTTGCTGTATTTGCCGCGACCAGCGCGCTTGCCGCCTCGCGCAAGCAACTGGACCTGATCGGTTTTCTGTTTCTGGCCTGTCTGACCGGTATCGGCGGCGGAACCTTACGTGATCTCATCCTCGGACTGACCCCGGTCTTCTGGGTGCGCGAGCATGTCTATATCCTGATCTGTTCCTCGGTGGCCGTCATCATCTTTTTCACCGCTCACCGGTTGGAATCGCGCTACCGTCTGCTGTTGTGGCTGGATGCGGCAGGCCTGGCGGGTTTTTGCGTCATGGGTGCGGCAACCGGCCTGACAGCCACCGGTTCAGCGGCCATCGCCATTGTCACCGGTATTCTGACATCAACCTTCGGTGGGATCCTGCGCGATATGCTGTCCAGCGAACCCTCGGTGCTGATGCGTCGTGAAATCTATGTCACGGCGGCGCTTTTGGGGTCCTCAGCCTATGTCCTGGCCATGCGGCTGGGCCTTGATGCCAATGTGGCCTCTGGCATTGCCTTTGCCGTGGCCTTCGTCACCCGCGGTGGTGCCCTGCGCTATGGCTGGACCATGCCCTCCTACAAGAGCGCGCCGGGCCGTCCGCCGGAAGATGTCATGTAGCCTGTCGCGATAAGCGGCTCAGACTTTAATCAGTCCACTGTCGATCCCGGCCTGCTTGAGCGAAAGATTGGGGCGCGGTCCGATCTGCTGGATGACCAGACCAGCCGCAAGACTGCCCAGCCGGGCGCAGCTTTCCAGCGTGTGGCCATTGGTATAGCCGTAGAGAAACCCCGATGCATAGAGATCACCGGCGCCGGTCGTATCGACCAGTTCATTGATCTCGATGGCTGAAACCGATACCCGCTCGCCCTTGCGTGCGACAATGGAGCCGCGTTCGCCAAGGGTGATGATGGCCAGTTTGCAATCGGCCTCCAGCGCGTCGACTGCTGTTTCAAGCGAGGCTGTCTGATACAAAGACATGACTTCGTGTTCGTTGGAAAAGACGATGTCGACCGTGCCGCTGCGCATCAGTTCGAGAAATTCCTCCCGGTAGCGATCCACGCAGAACGGATCGGAAAGGGTCATCGAGACTTCCCGGCCATGCTCATGGGCAATGGCGGCGCAATTGCGGATGGCTTCCTTGGCCCTTGGCGGGTCCCACAGATAGCCCTCGAAATAGGTCACCTTTGATGCGGCGACGATAGCGGCGTCAACATCTTCCGGGCCGAGCTCCACGCAGGCACCCAGATAGGTGTTCATCGAGCGTTCGCCGTCGGGCGTGACAAAGATCATCGAGCGGGCAGTCGGCGGATGTTTTTCCAGCGGTTCCGTCTGGAACACCACACCCTGGGCTCTGATGTCATGGGCGTAGATGCCGCCCAGCTGATCGCTGGCCACCTTGCCGAAAAATGCTGCCTGTCCGCCAAGGCTGGCGATCCCGGCTGCCGTATTGCCGGCGCTGCCACCGGAGGCCTCGATGGCCGGTCCCATGCGCGAATAGAGCAATTCGGCCCGTTCGGCATCAATCAGATTCATCGCCGCTTTGGTGATCTTGTTGTCGATGAGGAAATTTTCTTCACACCGGGCGATAATGTCGACAATGGCATTGCCAATGCAAAGAACATCCAGGTCGTTCATGGGGCAGCGGGCTCCGGCAGCTTTTAATGACAGAAGCGTCCTACAGCGGATTGCCGTCAAATGGAACCATCGGATCGTGTAAAGTCCGGTTCTGCCGTTTAAATTTTCACGCCGCGTTGAATATGCCCGCGTGATCACTATCTGCATTCCATGCTCCAACCGGAACACATAAATGATCATTGAAGCTGCCCGTCTTGCCGGTCGCAATCTTTTCGCGCCCGAAACCCGCTCCGCCTTCTGGAAAATCCTCGGCCTGACATTGCTGTTGCTTGTCGGCCTGTGGTTTCTGCTGCGCAATGGTTTCATCGCCTATGCGCTGCCCTGGCTTGATGCTCTCATTCCGGGCATTCCCGAATGGGCCGGTTGGCTTGGGTTTGTCTTCGGCATTATTGCCAGTTTCGGACTGGCCGCAGGGCTCGCCCTGATGATTGCGCCGGTTACCACCATCGTGGCGGGATTTTTTCTCGACGATGTTGCCGAAGTCATCGAGCAGCGCGACTATCCGGGAGATCGCCCCGGCACAGCGCTGCCGATAGGCCGGGCAATGGTCTATACGCTGAAATTCCTCGGCGTGGTCATCGTCGGCAACATATTTGCGCTGCTGCTCCTGTTCATTCCCGGGGTCAATATTGTCGCCTTCCTGCTGGTCAATGGCTATCTGTTCGGCCGGGAGTTCTTTGAATTTGCCGCCCTGCGCTATCGCAGCCCGGAGGATGTCCGCCACATGCGCTCCAAACACAGTGCCAAAATATTCCTCGCTGGTCTGATCATTGCCGGTTTTCTGTCGATACCGCTGCTTAACCTTCTGACGCCGCTTTTCGCGGCAGGAATGATGGTACATCTGCATAAGTTGCTGTCGCAGCGTGACCCGGAATTTCCTTTGAATTGACGACGCGATCGAAACTATCCGAGCGGCAGCAGTGGCGCGGGAATATCGCTGGTCTTTTCCTTTGATTTGCAGATATCGGCCAGCACACAAATTTCGCAAGCGGGCTTGCGGGCCTTGCACACATAGCGGCCATGCAGGATGAGCCAGTGGTGGGCGTGAAACAGATATTGTTTCGGGATCACCCGCAGCAGATTGGCCTCCACCTCGTCGACATTCTTGCCGGGAGCCAGCCCCATGCGATTGGCAAGGCGGAATATATGGGTGTCCACCGCCATGGTCGGTTGTCCAAAGGCCATGCTCAAAACCACATTGGCCGTCTTGCGACCGACACCTGGCAGGGTGACCAAAGCATCACGGTCCTGCGGAACCGCGCCATCAAAATGATCAATCAGCGCCCTTGACAGCAAGATGACATTTTTCGCCTTGTTGCGAAAAAGCCCGATGGTGCGGATATACTCCCGCACCGCGTCTTCTCCCAGATCCAGCATCTTTTGCGGCGTATCGGCGCGCGCAAAAAGCGCTCGGGTCGCCTTGTTGACGCCGATATCTGTCGCCTGTGCCGACAGGACCACGGCAACCAGCAATGTATAGGCATTGACATGCTCAAGTTCGCCTTTGGGCTCGGGGCGCTGAACCGAGAAACGCCGGAATATCTCGGCGATCTCGTCGCGCGAATAGGCGCTTCTTGGCAGTCTTTTGCTGTTTGCCGCTCGTTTCGGCGAATCTGTCGCGGATTTCGATTTTGTTTTTGCCATCGTCTTTCTATATTCTGTGATCATGACACAAGGCAATGCACCCCAACGCAATGCACCAAAGGGCGATCCCGCTTCAACGCGGCCCACAGATTTGACTTCGCACGGCCAGGACTGGCAGGACGCGGGCAATGACAGGGCGGTTTTTGAGGCGCAATTGACACCCTACCGGTCTCTCGGTCGGCAAGGCTTTGTCATCGTCATGGGCATCATCAGCATCATTACCCTGGTGCATGGCGTGGTGTTTATGGCGGCGGGCGCCTGGCCGGTGGTCGGCTTTTTCGGCCTTGATCTCGCCCTGCTGTTCGGGGCGTTCTGGCTCAATTACCGCTCGGCACGCGCCTGTGAATATGTGCGTATTTCACGCACTGATCTGAAAATCACCAAACGGGCACCTTCGGGCAAAACGCACGATTACAGTTTCAATCCCTTCTGGGCGCGCTTTGAAGTGGCGCGGCACGACGAAATCGGCATCACCGGAATGCAGGTTAGTGGCCAGGGCCGCGTCACCGATATCGGCTCCTTTCTCAATCCGCAGGATCGCGAAAGTTTTGCCAGCGCCTTTTCAGGCGCTCTTGCAACCGTCAAGCGAAGCTGAAGACCATTTTAAAATTGTGCCGATGTTGTCGGGCCGAAATAGGTGGGCGCCGGATCCACCACATTGGCCTGGCCTTCGACGATCTGATAAACGGCCAGACCGCGCTGGGTGCCGCCATTGGGCAGAAACCGGAACAGCCCGGTGGAGCCCTGAAACCCGGTTGGATTTTCCAGGCTGCGGCGCGACAACGCTTGCGGGTTGCCGCTGGCCAGCAGGTCGGCGACAAGGGTGACGGCGTCATAGCCGAGGCCACCATTGACGCTAGGCGCGGTGCCGTATTTTTCCCGGTATCGGTTTTTGAATGACTCGAAGCCCGCCTGATCCATATCGGCAAACAGCGCACCCTGGAGAAAAGCCGAGGTCAGGTCGGAGGAGCGCCATTGGCCGGTGCCGATCAGCCGCTTTTCGCGCAGATTGACGCCTTCGCTTTGCAGAACGCGCGCCAGGGCAATGGGCGCCGTGCCGCCATCGGGAATGAAGATCGCATTGGCCTCCTCCAGCGCCGGCAGGATTTCCTTGACGGCGGCAACGATGGAATCATTGCTGTAATCATAGCGCGCGACACCGGTCAGCACACCACCGCGCTGGGCCAATGTTTCCCGCAGCTGGCGCTCAACCAGCAGACCATAGGCGCCATTGGGCAGGATGGCCGCCATGGAAGACATGCCGATACTGGCTGAATAGGTCACCGTCCGGTCGACAATCTGGTCCGGCAGAAACGACATCAGAAAGACGCCATCGGAGGCGGCGCCCGGATCGGAGGAAAATGCGATCATCATCCGGTTGTTGGGCGAGGCGACCGAGGCAGCCGAGGTCACGCTGCCGGAAAACACCGGGCCCAGGATGATGGCTGCGCCCTCGCGCACCGCTTCTTCCGTTCGGGCAATGGCGCCGGCGGCCGTTCCGCCGGTGTCCTTGATGACAAGTTCCATGGTGTTTTCGCCGCGCGTCTGGATCGCCAGTTCCGCCGCATTGCGATATTCGGTTGCGATGGCCGTTACATTGCCGGTGGCTGTCATCGGCAACAAAAGGGCCACCCTTGTCTGGCCGCTGCCCAGCACTTCACCCTCGGCAACGCCCGTCTTGACCGCCAGGCTGGTTTCGACAAAGGCCGGGGCCGGATTGCTTGTGGTCTGGGTCTGCGGCAACCCGTAATTGACCGATTGACAGGCCGACAGCAACAGCATTGTGCCAAGCAGCGTCCCAAAACCCGGTTTGAATGCGGTGCGTTTGGAAAGGCGTGCTGAAAATATGCTTTTCATGTTCTGTCGTGCCCCATGCCCGACCGGGCCTGTCTGCCCGCGAATCTCTCGCACGGGCTTTTGTTGTTGGGCGTACATATTGCCTTATGGCCTGCAGGTAAAGTCTGGACAAGTCAGAAGCCTTTGGGTTTGCGCCGCGATTGAACAGGCCGCAGTCAAATTGATGGATGTGCCTGCGCGCTTGTTGCATTAGGATAAAGGTCACATCCCGATTCACGACTGGTTACACAACATGCAGGCTTCCTTTCAGATTGGCACTCATCAGCTTGCGGCACGGCCGCTGGATCCGGCGCTCTATCTGGTGGCCACGCCCATCGGCAATCTGGCCGATATTACGCTCAGAGCGTTGGAAACCCTGGCCTCGGCCGATGTGCTGGCCTGTGAGGATACGCGGGTGACGCGGGTTCTTTTGAGCCGCTATGCCATTGCAACACGGCCGCACGCCTATCACGAACACAATGCCGAACAGGCCGGACCCAAGCTGATCGCCGCCCTCAAGGAGGGCAGAAGCGTCGCGCTGATGAGTGATGCAGGCACGCCGCTGGTCTCCGACCCGGGGTTCCGGCTGGTCGAGCTGGCGCTGGCCGCCAACATCAGGGTTATCCCCATTCCTGGCGCCTCGGCGCCGCTGGCGGCGCTGGTGGCTTCCGGCCTGCCCAGTGACAGTTTCTTCTTCGGCGGCTTCCTGCCATCGCGTGACAAGGCGCGGCGGGACCGGCTGACACAATTGCGCGGCACGCCCGCAACCCTTTTGTTTTTTGAATCGCCCCGCCGCCTGAAGGACTGCCTGCGCGCCTGCGCCGAGGTTCTGGGGCCGGAGCGTCCGGCTGCGGTCTGCCGTGAACTGACCAAACTCTATGAGGAGGTGCGCCGCGGCAGTCTTGGAGAGCTGGCCGCCCATTACGCCGATCAGGACACGGTCAAGGGCGAAATCGTGCTGGCGATCGGGCCGCCCGAGCCGCAGGTGGTCAGCATCGATGATGCCGAAGCGATGTTGCGCGAACTGGCGCAATCCATGCCGACGGCCAAGGCGGCGACGCAGGCAGCAAAACAGACCGGCCTGCCGCGCCGCGATCTTTATCAAAGGCTTCTGGCCATCAAGGATGAGACCCCATGAAACATGGTCCCATGAAGCTTTGGCAGGCCAGGTATGGCGGCACATGAAAGGCCCGGCGGATCCGGCGCGGCAAAGGGCCCAGAGGCGCGGCCATTATGCCGAGTTTCTGGCCGCAGCGGCGCTGCTCCTCAAGGGTTACCGGATTGTCGCGCGGCGCTACCGGACAAAATTGGGCGAGATTGACCTGATTGTCCGCAAGGGCGATCTGATCGCGCTGGTCGAGGTCAAGGCGCGCAGCACCCAGGACGCGGGGATAAACGCCGTGACAGGCACGGCTGCGCGGCGGATCGAAGCCGCCGGTGATCTCTGGCTGGCGCGGCAGAAAAATGCATCACGCCTGTCCATCCGCCGCGATATCGTCGTGGTCATGCCACGACGCTGGCCAAAACATTTTCCGGACGCCTTTTAATATAAAAAAACCGCCGGATGAGACACCCGGCGGTTCTGAATTCAGATGGATATTTCTATCCGATCAATAGGGGCATGCTTCGTCAGACATATAGTCGTGAACGGTGATCTTGCCGGAGATGATATCGGCCTTTGCCTGCTCGACAGCCGCAAGGATTTCCGGCGTGACAAGGTCTGCGTTGTTTTCATCCATGGCATAGTCAACACCGCTTTCGGCGAGGCCAAGCGAGTTGAAGCCGTAGGTGAACTTGTCATTCTTTGCATCGTCGAATGCATTGTAGACGGCAACGTCAACGCGTTTGAGCATGGATGTCAGAACCGAGCCGGGCTGAATGCCGTTCTGGTTTGAATCCACGCCGATGCTGAGCTTGCCTTCGTCGGCAGCCGCCTGCAGAACACCGATGCCGGTGCCGCCGGCTGCCGCATAGACCACATCGGAACCCTGTGCGATCTGTGACTTGGCGATTTCGCCGCCCTTGACCGGGTCATTCCATGCGTCCGGTGTCGTGCCGGTCATGGCTTCCAGCACGGTTGCCTGCGGATTGGTTTCCTTGACGCCGCCGGCATAGCCACAGGCGAATTTGCGGATCAGCGGAATATCCATGCCGCCGACGAAGCTGACTGTGCCTGTCGTTGACTTCTTGGCAGCCATCACGCCGACCAGATAGGAGCCTTCCTGTTCCTTGTAGACGACCGAGCGCACATTCGGCAGGTCTACGACCATGTCGATGATGGCGAAATCAGTGTCCGGAAACTCGGCGCCGACCTTTTCAAGAGCCGCAGCCCAGGAAAAACCGGCCATGACGATGGGATTGTTGCCGTCGCGGGCAAACTTGCGCAGTGCCTGTTCGCGCTGGGCATCGTTCTGAATTTCAAAATCGCGATAGCCGATGCCGGTATCCGTCTTGAATTTTTCAGCACCGTTGAAAGCCGATTCGTTGAATGACTTGTCGAACTTGCCGCCAAGATCATAAATGATCGCCGGTTTGATATCGGCTGCCAGTGCGGTTGCAGACATCGCAGCCAGTGCGAAAATGCTGAGGAGTGTACGCTTCATATTGACCTACCTGTGTTAGGTTTCGTTTGATTTTGCCGTTTTTCAAAAAACGGACCTCTGGAAGTCCTGTGTGCCGGAAATTCCGGCCAGGCCTGAAACCATCCTTGCATGGCTTTGGGCAAAGATCACGCACAAAATGACGCGATGCGACGCCCATTCAATCGATTCGCTGTTTATGCTTTACGCCGCCTGCGCACCGCTACAGCACGGCGCAGGCAACGCCGGTTCCCCGCACGCCGCAATAGCCATTGGGATTTTTCGCCAGATATTGCTGGTGATAATCCTCGGCAAAATAGAAGGTTGGCGCCGGCTCGATCTCGGTTGTGATGGCATGCTTGACACCCGCCGCCTCGAGCGATTGCTGGTAGGTCTTGCGGCTGGACTGGGCCAGCTGCATCTGCCCGTCATCCTCGGCATAGATCGCCGAGCGGTAGGTGGTGCCGGTATCATTGCCCTGGCGCATGCCCTGGGTCGGGTCATGGCCTTCCCAGAAAATGGTCAGCAGGTCTTCATAGCGCACCACGTCCGAGTCATAGACGACCAGCACGGTTTCCGCATGACCGGTCAGGCCGGTGACGGTCTCCTCATAGGTGGGGTTGGGCGTCAGCCCGCCCGCATAGCCGACAGCCGTGACAAAGACCCCCTCGCGCGACCAGAACAGCCGCTCGACGCCCCAGAAACAGCCCATGGCGAAGTAGGCTTTTTTCGTGCCGGACGGATAGGGCCCCTTCAGCGGGTTGCCATTGACAAAATGATGCGTCGCTGTCGCCAAGGGCTGGTTGCGCCCGGGCAGCGCATCACCGGGCGTTGGCATCTGTGTTTTTTTGCTCAGACCGAACATGGTTTTTCTCCGCATTGGAACGTTTGAACTCATGTAGCGCTGCATTCGGCCCGCTTCAAGGCGAGTGGCTCTTGGGCAAGTTCTGCTGACCGGCTTTTACCGGGCCGCAAACCGCCCGGCAGCTTTCGGCTTGCGCCAGGCAATCAGATAGAAGAACAGCGACAGGACAACAAAGACCGCCCAGGTGGGCTGTAGCAGGATCCACTGGATCACGGGGTCCCACAGGAAGGGATGCACATTGCGCTGGATGAAGGCCTGGCTGAGATTGAGCGTATCGGGGCTGAGCGAAAACCAGTCCGAGCCCAGCGGCGTGAAGACGACGCGCGAGGCCGCCACCGATTTGATCGCATCGACGACGCCGCTGATGACGGCCACGACAAGCGCCAGCAGGCTGATTATCCGAAATATAAATCGCATGGTGAAACCATTCTCCCAACCAGAAACCAGACCAACCGGTAAAAAGGACAGGCAAAACCGGTTTGCTGCCGCAATGTCGCCTCCGGCGGCAGCGGCTCCTTCATAGCCTATCGTATCCTCACGGGGAAATAAATTGTACGATATCAGGCAATTGCCTGTCCTGTTTATCCCGGCAGGCGTGCCTTTCAGCAGGGTAAATGCGCCAGCCGCACCCGGTGCAAAAAAACTTTAACGACAAAGCACGAGATTCCGGTTGATCCCGCACGCTTCTTGGCTATATTGCGCTGCGGTTCGCCTGTGCACTCTTGCCTCGCTGATCAACAGACGGAGAGGTGGCCGAGTGGTCGAAGGCGCACGCCTGGAAAGTGTGTAGGCAGGTAACTGTCTCGAGGGTTCGAATCCCTCTCTCTCCGCCATAACAACGCATTGATTCAATTGAATATTCAACGTTTCGGTGGGGGATTGTACCCAGCATCGTACCCGACGCGGTCGCATACACGTGACAGCACGTCCCGCCGACCGTCAGACCGGCCACGCTTTGGGTCTTCGTCGAATCCGGGGGCACTGTCCATGATTTGCCATTTTAGTATGGTTTTTCTTCCAGCTTGGATCCAGTCCTTTTCTTGTGCTTCAGGCGCATAAGACGTGCACACGTTTTCTATAATTTTCGAAGTTTCGGAAACCGAAGGCACGGCGTTGAATGAGCTTCATCTTGCGATGATATCCCTCGGTAATTCCGTTTGACCTGGAAAAGCGCCACATGCGTGCAATCTCTTCCTGCCAGCTCTCCAGCGTCTTTGCGAGCTTGCGGCACTCCTCAAGGCCGCTTTGCTTGAGCTGGGCGATGGCGTCCAGCAAGCGGCGCGCCCATGAACGGCATTGTTTTTTGGACTGATTTTTGGCGTTCAACACCTCCATCAGTTCTTCCTTGAAGCGGTAGATGCGCTCTATTGCCGGCCACCGCTCCAGATAAGCAGCAAGGCGTTGAGCCTGCCGGTCCGTGAGGTTTCTGGCATGCTTGTTCAGCAGCTTGCTCCCACCTTGCCGACCTTTCAACTGCGGATCGATTGAGCGGCAGGTTTTCAGAAGATGATGCAAAGCAAGGCGCACGACGTGGAACCGGTCTGCGACGATGAGGGCCTTGGGGAAGTGGGCTTTGGCGATGGAGCGATAGGTCTGCGACAGGTCCATACAGATGATCCGGACACGGCCTTTGTCCTTCAAATGATTGAGATAATCGTCAAGAGACGCCGCTGAACGACCCGGGGTGACGTCGAAGATGCGGCGCCGTTTCAAGTCGCAAAAGGTTGTCGCAAACCGCATCCGTCTTGAGAAGAAGTGCTCATCGATCCCCAGAATGCGGGGAATTTGCAATGACAGGAGTTTGCGGTTCTCAAGCCGGTACATGTGATCATAGTAGCGTGAGATCGTGCTGTCCGACTTGCCGAAGTCCTCAGCAAGGGTCTTGCGGGAGATGCCCTGGCTGTGCAGCTGGTAGACCTGCCGCTTGAGGGCCTCCGTGCTGCGTTGCCATGGCTGGATCCCATCAAGGCGTTGGCGGAAATAACGCCCGCAGGCACGGCACAGATACTTGTAGACGCAGAACCGCAACAACACACGCCTGAGGCCGACGCTTTCATGCCAGACAAGCCGCAAGATCTTGTCTTTCGTCCGCAGGGAGCCTGAACCGCAATGCGGACAGCGGGCAACATGATGGCTCTTGAGATCGTAAATGATCGGGTTGAACCCACTCGACTTCTCAATTGAAAAATCAGGCAGGTTCAGCGTAACATCAAAACTCGGCATCCTCTTCATTCCTTTGATCAGCAGTTTTCGAAGCCTGCAAATCATAGACAATGTTTAGAGGGTGCCCCCGGATTCGACTAAGACCCCACGCTTTGAAAACGGCGGGCGATGACTATGGCCCTTCCCAAAAGCAGCCGTAGACAGCAAAGGCGCCTGACACATATTATGGAACGGTAGCGATGAGTCCCTGCCATTCATGCAAAAGAGCCTCTTTTGCCCTGATCCCCGCAGACACGCTTTCGCGCTTTTCGTCTTGATCAAGGCGGGCAAAGACCAACGTGCGCCCCTCTTTTGTTGCCCAGCCCACGAACCAGCCCCAGCCCTTCGCCCTGTCAAAGGAACGATCCGCCCGCCGTGGATAGGCGGCACCGGTTTTGCCGGAAATATCCCAGCCGCCACCGGCTGGCGCTGTTACCATTATGGCCATGGTCATGTCGAGGGCATGGGATTGCACAGGCAGATTGCGGTTGATGAGGTTGCGCAGAAATGCCACCTGCTCAACCGGCGCAATCTTGAGTGATGAACTGATCCACGCCCGTTCCAGTGCATTATCCTTGCCCGCATCGCCCGAAAAATCTGCATTGCCGTAGCCTAACGCCAGAGCGTAACGCTCCAATGTTTCGACACCCAAGGCAGCGGTAATTTGCCTGGAAAACCAGACCACCGAATATTTCAGCCATCGGGTGGGATTGGTTGCCTGCTTCCAATTGCTCCCGCCCCAATCAGCATACCCCGCCTTGAATGGCAGGATCGGTGTGCTGGCGTCCGAGAGGAAACCAGAATCGAATCCCATCACGCTCAAGGCAATCTTGAAGGTCGACGCAGGCGTTACGCGAGAGCGGCAATCGCCTTGCTCCAGCAGAACAACGCCACTTTCCGCGTCGGCAATGACGGTGCAAATGGTTTTGGCGCCAACAGGTGCCACGGACACGATAATGGCGAGCAGGCAGGGGATGAGATGTTTCATGGCAACATATTACAACGGCGGGGTTGGTTGGTCAGTGCAAAAATCAAGCTTTTTGCGCCACGTCCCGCGGTAATCCAAGCCGAAAAACGATTGCAGGCGTTGGTTTAAGGTCGATCAACAGCAAAACCAAACTTGCCGGCGCTGCTCCTGCCAGTCCACAGGCAAGGTCGACAGGGTCCAAACAGACACAGGGATAACTGTCAGGGAATATGCAAATAACGCAGGCTGGGCGCGCAAGGGCACCCCATGCGGCCTTCTTGGCTCAGGTGACAAAGCCAGAAAATACCCGGCAACAGCGGCTCAGATGATCGGGCAAAAGGAACGCTGCGGGTTTTGCGGCAGGGATATCGCGTCTGTTTTCCAGCCCGGTCAAACCCACAGTGCGATCAGCGCCATGATCCCGTATCCCACCCCGAGCGACAGCACCTTGAGCGGCAACATCTCTCGAGACGAGAATTCCCGCCGCAGGATCTCGTAGACCGCTACATAGAGAAACGTCCCGGCGGCCAGCGCATCGAAAATCGCCTCGAACTTGACGGCGCCACTGCCTGACACCAGCATCGAGGCTCCCCAGCCCAGGCCGATACCGATCGGCGTCATCAACGAGAAAAACACGATCTGACGAAAGTAGCCCGGCCCGGCCACCTTGCCGCCCGGCCCATCCCCCAGCATGCTCAGGCCAAGCGCGAAAGACGCCGACCCCTTGTGCGCGAGCACGGCCACCAGAAGCACGATGGCCTGAAGATGCATCGTTTCGATCCCAAGCGCAAAGCCCGCGATCACCGAATGGATTGACAGGATCAGGAACAGGACGAGAGGATAGGCCCGTGCGGCATCGGCGCCCCGATTGAACGCATGCCCCACCTGCTCGAGCGCCAGCATCAGGCCAAGCGCCAGCCCACAGACCAGCCCGTAAATCGGATAGCCGAGATCGCCATAGGCTTGCGAAAACCCTTCCTGCGCATCGGGCAGCACGTGGATCAGCGCTGCCCCCAGAAAGACGCCCCCGGCAAAGACATTGCCCGCGATCAGCAGCCGGCCCCCGTTCTCGCCAAGCGCAAGGCGTCGCGCCGCAAGTCCACCGCCAAGCCCGATCACGAAGATCGCGATCGCCGAGACAATCTTGATATCAGTCAGTTCCATGTTGCTTCCGATGTTCCCCAAGTTGCCCGCCGATTGGCGGCAACATCGCTTGATCACGCCAGTGGGTCAAGTGATTCGCGCTGCATTGTGCGCCTGATGTCTCTGCACCGCTCAAATCAGAGCAGATCGGCCACAAAACGGCACCTTGCAGGTCCGCCAGGGGCGTTCTTCAGCGCGCTGGACGGACCCGTCCAGTCGCGTTCGTTGAGTTTGGGTCGTGGCCATTGATTTGAAGCCGTGCCGGGGAAGCGCCCGCCTGATGCCAACAGCTCCATCAGCGCCGGCATCGGCAAAGCCGACCAGGCAGATCGCGGGAGGGGGCCGGTGAATCCTTTTTCCGCCATCAGATGGTTCTGCTCAAAGGCAATCCACTTCAACGATGATGTGCCGAAATCGGGCCGCAAACAGCACCGATCATCGCAAGGCGCGAAGCGCGTTCAAGATGACGGCCACGTCAATGATTTCCTGAAACAGCGCCCCCTGAATGGGCGGCAGATAACCGAATGCGGCGGCGATCATGGCGGCTATCGACAGACCCAGACCGACAAGGACACTCTGCAAGGCAATGCGGCGGGTTCGCTTGGCGATGACCACGGCCTTGGCCAGCGGCTCCAGCGCATCAACCAGCAGCACCACCCCGGATGCCTCCGAGGACGCGGCCGTGCCGCGCGCGCCCATTGCCACGCCGACGGTCGCTGCGGCAAGCGCAGGGGCATCGTTGACACCGTCGCCAACCATCATTACCGGTCCGTTCGCTGCTTCCCGCTGCACCACTGCCACCTTCTCGGCCGGCGTTAACTCACCCAGCGCCAGATCGATGCCAAGCTCTGCGCCAATGGCCGATGCAATATCATTGCGATCTCCGGAGGCGAGAATGATGCGGGAAATACCGGCTTTGCGGAAGGCAGCAAGCGATCGCCGTGCGTCGGCACGAACCCGGTCCTGCAGCACGATCATACCGGCAGGCGCGCCGTCTATGGCCACCGCCACGGTCATGGCATTGCGCGGGGCATTGCCCGGGGCATCACCCATGGCATCACCCATGGCATCACCCGGCGCACCGCCGGCGAAAATTGTGAATTCACCCTGCGACAGCTTGTCTGTCACATAGGGCACACCGCCGACCGCCACCTGGCGCTGGTCGACAATCCCGGTGATGCCTTCACCGGCGGTTTCAACGGCATCGCCGGGTGGAGAAAGGGCGAGTTTGCGCTCCGAAGCCGCCAGCAGCAGCGCTTGAGCCACGACATGGCTGGACGCCTGATCAAGGCTTGCTGCAACGCGCAGGATTTCATCTTCGCTAAAGCCCCTTGCCGCATGGATGGCCGTGACGGCGGCATGTCCGCCGGTCAGTGTCCCGGTCTTGTCGAAAACTGCGGTCTGGATGCGGGCCAGTGCTTCGATCATTCCGCCATTCTTGACCAGAACACCAATGCGCGCTGTGCGCGACATGCCTGAAATGATGGCGACCGGTACGGCGAGGATCAAGGGGCAGGGCGTGGCGACGACCAGCACGGCCAGCGCCCGCAGCGGATCCATGGTCAGCGCCCAGGCGGCGCCCGCCAGCGCAACGGTCAGCACGAGGAAGGCTATCGAATAGCGATCTGCCAGACGGGCCATGGGCGCCTTGCTGCTTTGGGCAGCCTCGACCAGGCGCACGATGCCGGCATAGGTGCTTTCTGCCGCAGGTCGGGTCGCGACCAGGTCGAAGGGCGCGCCGACGAGCGTCGAGCCGCTCAGCACTTCGCCGCCCGCGGAAACCTGCGCTGGAAGCGACTCGCCCGTCAGGGCGGACATGTCGAGTTGCGCCGTGCCGCTTGCGACATGGCCGTCAACCGGAAGGACCTCGCCTTGGCGGATCAGCAATCGATCACCTGGCGCGATGGCGGTGATCGGCACCTCGCTGAGTAATGTTCCGGCGTATCGCATGGCCGTACGCGCGACCCTTCCCAGCAGGGCTGTCATTTCCTGGCGGGCGCGCCCTGCGGCAAACGTCTCGAGCAGTTGGCCACCCGAATACATGAGCGCGATGACATTGCCCGCCAGCGGTTCGCCGAAGGCCAATGCTGCCGACATCGACAGGGCCGCCACGACGTCAAGCCCGACATCCCCGCGTCGAAGGGAGCGGACAATCTGTACAAGCAGACCCGCCAGGACCGGGACTGTACCGACCGACCAGGCCAATCCGGATGCGGGCGCATCTGCAAAGAACAGTGCCGTTCCCACAGTCAGCCCAAGCAGCGCGATGCTGAGGAGTAGGATGTCATAGCGGGATTTCGTGAGGATCGAGAGACGCGGCACGGCCAGATCCCCATGTTGGATCATCTTGTGAAAATGCACAGGCAGAGCGCTCCGCCTTCATAGGGTTCTCTATGAAGACAATCGGCTGCAATGTACAGGATGATCATCCAATCGCAATGATCTCAAAATCAATCGGCGCCGGGTCGGCCGACAGGCTGTCCATGGACCGGGCGGCCCCGTCAGGCTTTCCGCATCCGCAGTGTTCACGAAGGGCTTCATTTCATCCAGTGCATTGATATTCTTCTTGTCCCGGCAATTGTATCTTGAGAATTCTCACTACTATTCTCATTCTGTAAACATCGTAATCCTGTTCCTGCCTGAATCAAGGCATCGCAAAGGCCTGAATGGAACAGGAATGCACCATGAACCGGAAACTGAACATTCTTCGCATCGACAGCAGCGCCACGGCCGTGGCGCCAAGGTGACGCGACGCGACTTGAACCACAGCCTGCCGCACCAGGACCAGGTCGTTGCAAACAACACGCCCGATGCCCAGCGTTCAAACGCCCGGAACAATGCGCTTTCCCTGTCGGCGCGTGTTTTGGTGGAGAGGTTTTCGTCCCGATATCAAGCGGGACGGCGGCCTCAGCCGCCTCCGTCATTCTCGGATATCAGAGTGCCGGCCTTGCCTTCAATGATGGCGCGCGCATCCTGCAGCCGGCCGATACCGGCCATTTTTCCGCCAGCGCGTACGAAGGCCGAGGCTGCCGCAACCTTCGGCCCCATGGAGCCTTCGGCGAAATCCATGGCATCGAGCTCTGCCGGGGTGATGGCCTTGATGGCCGCCTGTTGCGGTGTGCCCCAGGCGCGATAGACCGAGGCCACATCGGTGAGCATCAGCAGCGCATTGGCGTCAAGCGCCTCGGCGAGCAGAGCCGAGGTCCGGTCCTTGTCGATGACCGCTTCGATGCCCTCCATGCTGCCGTCGGCCTTTCGGACGACAGGAATGCCGCCACCGCCGGCGCAGATCACGGTGATGCCATTGTCGACCAGCAGCCGGATCGATTTGAGGCCCGGAATGCGGCGCGGCTCGGGAGAGGCGACGACCCGGCGGAAGCCGGATTTACCATCCGCGACCAGTGTCCAGGGATGGCTGGCGCGCAGGCTTTCTGCCTGTTCCTGCGTGTAGACGGGGCCGATCGGCTTGGTCGGACGGTCAAAGGCCGGATCCTTCGCGTCGACTTCGACACGGGTCAGCAAAGTGGCGCATGCGGCGTCGGCGGGCAGGGCGTTGATCAGTTCCTGCTCGATGAGATAGCCGATCATGCCCTCGCTTTCAGCGCCAAGGACATCCAGTGGCCATGGCGTATCGGGTGCATAGGCGGCGCCCTGCAGCGCCAGCAGCCCGACCTGCGGGCCGTTGCCATGGGCAACGATGATCTGGTGGTCGCGGGCCAGTTCCGCCAGGGCGACGGCGGCGACAGCGACATTGGCCCGCTGCGCCGCATCGGTCATCGGCTCACCGCGTTTGAGCAGAGCATTTCCGCCCAATGCAACGACGATGCGCATATCAGGATCCCAGGGTGGCGACGAGCACCGCCTTGATGGTGTGCACGCGGTTTTCCGCCTGATCGAAGACAATTGATGCCGGGCTTTCAAACACCTCTTCGGTCACTTCCATGGCGTCGATGCCGAACTGCGCCTGCATGTCGACGCCGACGCTGGTCTCGGTGTTGTGGAAGGCCGGCAGGCAATGCATGAAGCGGGTGCGCGGGTTGCCGGTTTTGGCCATCAACGCCGCGTTGACCTGGTAGGGCATCAGCAGCTTGATGCGCTCGGCCCATTTTTCCTTCGGCTCGCCCATCGATACCCAGACATCGGTGTAGATGAAATCGACGCTCCGCACCGCATCGCCGGCGTTTTCGGTGATCATGATCCGGGCGCCGGTTTCATCGGCGATTGCCAGTGCTTCATTGCGGATCTCCATCGTCGGCCAGCAGGCTTCAGGCGCGCAAAGCCGCACATCCATGCCCATCTTGGCTCCGCCGATCAGCAGGCTGTCACCCATATTGTTTCCGGCGTCGCCTATGAAGCAGTAGGACACCTGATGCAGCGGCTTTTCGACATGTTCCTGCATGGTCAGAAGATCTGCGAGAATCTGCGTCGGATGGAACTCGTTGGTCAGCCCGTTATAGACCGGCACACCGGCATATTTGGCCAGTTGCTCGATGACGTCCTGTCCGAAGCCGCGGTATTCGATCGCATCATAGATACGACCCAGCACCCGGGCCGTGTCCTTGACCGATTCCTTGTGGCCGATGTGGCTGCCCGTCGGCCCCAGATAGGTGACGCGGGCGCCCTGGTCATAGGCTGCGACCTCGAAGCCGGCCCGGGTGCGCGTTGAATCCTTTTCAAAGATCAGCGCAATATCCTTGCCCTGCAGGCGGGGAACCTCGTTGCCTGCGTATTTGGCGGTCTTCAGGTCAGCCGCGAGTTTCACCAGGAAGGCGATCTCGCGTGGGCTGAAGTCGCGCAGCGACAGAAGGCTGCGGTTTTTCAAATTGAAAGACATGATTGTTGTTCCTTTAAATCAAATGGCGTCGCGGATGGTCGGGCAACTCATGCAATGGCCGCCGCCGCGGCCACGGCCAAGCTCGGCGCCCGGCACCGCCAGGACCTCGATGCCGACCGCCTTCAGCGCGGCGTTTGTGTCGTCGTTACGGTCGTAGCCGACCACCAGGCCGGGACGCAGCGCCAGCACATTGTTGCCGTCGTTCCACTGTTCGCGGGCGCGTTCTTCCCTGGTGTTTCCGCCGGTCGGCACGATCTGCAGTTTTTTATAGCCAAGCACTTCGGCAACGATGTCGAAGATCGGACGCGGGTCGAGGCGGAAGGTCAGCGGCGCCTTGCCTTCGCCGGGCCTTATGTCGTAGCAGATCAGTTCGTCGGCGACCTCCTTGAAGGTCGTGACCACATCCCCGCCACACAGCGTGAACACCGTGTCGAGATGCATGGCGGCGCGGGATTTGGGAATCCGGAACGCCAGCACCCGGTCAACCACGCCCTTGTCAAACAGCGCTTCGGCAAGCTGTCCGATGCCCTGGGTCGAGGAGCGTTCGCCCATGCCGACCAGAACAGTACGATCACCCACCGGCATGATGTCGCCGCCTTCCAGCGTCGCCAGACCATGCTCCTTCGTCGGATCGCCCCAGTGGATATTGGTCTTGCCGGCGAACTTCGGGTGGAACCGGTAGATCGCCGTGTTGAGCAGCGTTTCCGGGCGTCGCGCCGGCCAGTGCATCGGGTTGACCACCACGCCGTCATAAATCCATGCCGAGTTGTCGCGGGTGAACAGCGCGTTGGGCAGCGGCGGCAGGATGAAGCCATGCGGGCCCAGATAGCTGCCGAACAGGCCGGTCGGCTTGAACGGCAGATCGTCTTCCGCCAGGCCGCCGAGCAGAAATTCCGCCAGCAGCGCGCCAGGCAATTCGTCCATCCAGGCGCGCAATTCCTCCATCATGCCGACGCCGACCTGGTCCGCATTGATGCGGTGGTCAAGCACGAAGGCGCGACCTTGCCTGATGTCGAGCGTTTCGGCCAAAAGCACGTTGACGTCGAGCACCTCGACGCCTTCCTCGCGCATCAGCGATGCAAAGACGTCGTGGTCCTTCTGCGCCTGCTTGACCCAGAAGACGTCGTCAAACAACATTTCCTGACAATTGTCCGGGGTGAGACGGCGATGGGCCAGGCCGGGGCGGCAGACAATGACCTGCCGCAATTTGCCGGTCTCGGAATGGACCCCGAGTGTGCTGTGCGTGTTCATATTGGTGTTCCTTAACTCAAGAGGGTCAAAGGGCGCTGATGGCGCCGGTCCACATAAGGGTGGCGGCCAAAGCGGCGGCGATGAGGATGGCGAGCCCGATCAGGGCCTCGATGCCCTTGAAGGCTTTCTCGCCGCGTGCACTGCGGGCCCACCAGTAGACCGGAACGCCCACCGCATAGAGCAGCGCGCACATCAGCAGATAGTTTGGGCCCGCCGCATAGATCAGCCAGGCACCGTAGATGGTGGCGAGCGCTCCGGTGAACATGTCACGTCCGCGCTTGTCGCCGGCCGCATAGGCCTCGCCGCTGAAGGCCAGCTTGAAGGCATAGGCGCCGGAGAAGACATAGGGCACCAGAATGGCGGTCGAGGCAATGTAGAACAGCGCCAGATAGGTGGAGTTGGAATAGAGCGTGATGATCAGAAACAGCTGCACGAAAATATTGGTGATCCAAAGCGCGCCGGCCGGTGAGCCGTTTTTGTTCTCGCTTGCGAAGACCTCGGGCAGGATGCCTTCGCGCGCCGCGCGGTAGGGAATTTCCGCCGCAAAGAGCGTCCAGCTGAGGAATGCGCCGGCCACCGAAATAACGAGCCCGATCCGCACCAGCACCGAGCCCCAGGGGCCAACGGTCTTTTCCAGCACATTGGCCATTGAGGCGGCCGCCGGCAGTCCGGCGAGTTCCGGCTGGCTCATGATGCCGAAAGACAGCAGTGAAACACACAGGTAGACGCTCAGGGCAATCACGAAGCCGATGATGGTTGCCTTGCCGATGTCGGAACGCTTGGCGGCGCGGCCCGAGACGACGCTTGCGCCTTCAATGCCGATGAAGACCCACAGCGTAACCAGCATGGTGCTCTTGACCTGGGTCATGATGCTGCCGAGATCCGGCGTCGCCGTGCCCCAGATGTCGAGGTTGAACGTGGGAAGATTGAAGGCAATGAAAACCAGCACGGCAAACAGGGCGATCGGCACCAGCTTGGCGAAGGTGGTGGCCACATTGATGATGGCCGCCTGACGAACGCCCATCAGACAAAGCGCATGGGTGACCCACAGAACAATGGATGCGCCGATGATGGCCTGCAGCGAGTTTCCCTCAGCGCCAAAGGCCGGATAGAAATAGGACAGGGCGCCGAAGATCAGCACCACATAGGAGACATTGCCCAGCCAGGCGCTGAGCCAGTAGCCCCAGGCGCTGTTGAAGCCGATGAAATCGCCAAAGCCGGCGCGGGCATAGGCATAGGGACCGGCGTCGAGCTTCGGCTTGCGGGTGGAAAGCCCCTGATAGACGAAGGCCAGCGCGAGCATGCCGATGCCGGTGATCAGCCAGCCGATAATGACGGCGCCCGGGGATGCGCCCTTCGCCATGTTCTGCGGCAGGCTGAAGACGCCGCCGCCGATCATCGAACCGACGACAAGCGCCACCAGCGGCACCAGCCCGAGCTTGCCGGCAAGCTTGTCGCCAGCTTTGCCAGTGGCTGTCGTCTCCACCCCCGTGTCCGCAGCACCCATGGTCGCATTCCTTCAATGGAAGTATTTGTTGATGGTATGCGGCACATTTCCGGCGGAGCGACGCCCATGGAAAGCAGCATCATCCCCGGCGGGCTATTTCAGTCTGTGCCGCCAGAAGAGCCTAGTCGCCCCACCGGCTGTCGACTTGATGCAGGTCAAAATCCGGAAATCTATTTGTGCGCCAGAATTGTATCGTTGCGGGATGCAGCTTTCGCGGGAGGTGGGTAATGTTACGCGGGGGCAGTGTATTTCAATGCGTGCTTTGGACAGTTTGACGGTTTGCCCAGCCGACCAATGCGCGTTCGATCTGGCAGCGCGCCGCCATTCGCGCCTCGTGTTCTGACGCTTGGGCATTTAGCGCTTAGGTAAATAGCAGGTTTGCGAGCTTGCTCTGCTGGTAGCGTACCCATGTGTCCAGCCCCGGAATCTCATCCCCGCCGAGCGCCCCGCCATATTTGCGATGCTGCGGGAGGCATCACGAGACCTGGTCTGGGACAAATCGGGCAAACCCGACGCCGATACCCGCGCCCAGATGATGTTCTGGAGCTTCGTCCAGGGCTTTGCCCAGCTGTCGCTGTCGGGAAAATTCAGCAAGGACGCGATGAAAGACCTGACCATTCTGGATGTGGTGCCGGATTTTCGGTATAGGCAGGGCGGGGGCGAGGGGCGATCAACCGTCCGGGCAATGCCGTGTTCACACAGGCGGGTTACCCATCCGGCTACAAAAATTTTGGTGTTTGGCCGGAGGCTTGGGAAATATGTGCTTGGGTCAGTTGTCCGCCAGAAACCTGACGCGCCATTTCCTCTCGACCGATTGGCGACACACGCACATTCTTATAAATGTTCATTCCGTCCCTCCTCGATGCGATAAAGCGTGCTAACTCAATATCTTTCAGACAATCAACGAAGGATGGGATGGCATCACGAAGTGGCTATGGACATGCAACAACGAACGGCTTTACATGGCCATTGGCTGCAAAATGCCAGCCATGAAATCGAGACAGTTTGCGTGAAGTTCAGTTATCGATTCCATTGAAAATGTTATGATTGCCGGGGACAGCGAAATCGGCCTGGAAACCATGCGGGTAAATAATCAAGAGGCCAAGAGGAACGAATTCCCAAGTGAGCGCTATCGAGATGGAAGTTACATTTCCCGGCTGGCAGATCAGCCATTTAGCGCATTTGAACTGGGTGAAAATGGAAACTGAAAATGAATCAAGCTGCACATAACAAGCTCGTCTCCTTCATCTGGTCCATCGCGGATGACTGCCTTCGCGACGTCTATGTCCGGGGAAAGTACCGCGATGTCATCCTGCCGATGGTTGTATTGCGCCGCCTCGACACCCTTCTGGAGCCCACAAAGGTCAAGGTTTTGGAAGAAGTCCGCTTCCAGAAGGAGGAGATGAAGGCCATCGAGCTGGACGATGCCCCCCTGATGGCGGCTTCCGGTTATGTGTTTTTCAACACCAGCAAATGGACGCTGAAGCAGCTTCATTCCACCGCCACCAACAACCAGCAGATTCTGCTGGCCAACGTGGAAGACTACCTCAATGGGTTCAGTGAAAATGTAAAAGAGATCATCACACGCTTCAGGCTGCCAGAGCTGATGCGGGGCATGGCGGAAAAGCAGGTGCTGCTGGATGTGCTTGAAAAGTTCATCTCGCCCCACATCAACCTGACGCCGCATAATGTCGAAGACCCGGACGGCAATACCCTGCCTGCCCTGAGCAACCTCGGCATGGGATATGTGTTCGAAGAACTGATCCGCAAGTTCAACGAGGAAAACAACGAAGAGGCCGGTGAACATTTCACGCCGCGTGAAGTGATCCATCTGATGACGCACCTGGTGTTCGACCCGATCAAGGGTCGGCTTCCCCCGGTGATGACCATCTATGACCCCGCCTGCGGCAGCGGCGGCATGCTGACGGAATCACAAAATTACATCACCGATATCGCTGGCGCGATCCGGGCGACCGGCGACGTCTATCTCTATGGCAAGGAAATCAACGACGAGACCTATGCTATCTGCAAATCCGACATGATGATCAAGGGCAACAACCCAGAGAACATCAAGGTCGGCTCGACCCTCTCCACCGATGAATTCGCGGCCACGCGATTCGATTTCATGCTATCCAATCCGCCCTACGGCAAGAGTTGGAACAGTGAACTGAGGTACATCAAGGACGGCAATGACGTCATTGACCCGCGTTTCAAGGTGGAACTTGCGGATTACTGGGGCACCCGGGAAAGCAAAGACGCCACCCCCCGCTCCAGTGACGGCCAGCTCCTGTTTCTGATGGAAATGGTGGGCAAGATGAAGTCCACAAAGGACAGTGCCATCGGCGCACGCATTGCTTCGGTGCACAACGGCTCCAGCCTTTTCACCGGCGATGCGGGAAGTGGCGAAAGCAATATCCGCCGCCATATCATCGAGAATGACCTTCTCGACACTATCATCCAGATGCCGAACAACCTGTTCTACAACACTGGCATCACCACCTATATCTGGCTGCTGACCAACGCCAAGCCTGCTTCACGGCGCGGCAAGGTGCAGTTGATCGACGCTAACCTGCTGTTTCGCAAGTTGCGCAAGAACCTTGGCGACAAGAACTGCGAATTCGCCCCCGAACATGTCGAGGAAATCACCGACGCCTATCTTGCTTTCCAGTCAGTCGAACGCAAACTGGACGAAAAGGGCGATCCCACCGGCATTGCCGTGCAGATATTCGACAACACAGATTTCGGCTATCACAAGGTCACCATCGAACGGCCTGACCGACGCCGCGCCCAGTTCACCGCCGAACACCTGGCACCGCTGCGGTTCGACAAATCCCTGTGCGCTCCGATGGAGCATCTATGGGAAACTCATGGCGAGGCGGTCTATGAGGTTGGCTTTCTGAAAGCACAATCCAAGACAATCCTGGCGTGGTGCGAAGAACAGGGCATCACCTTGAACGCCAAGGCCCGCGCCAAGCTGACGGATACCGCCCACTGGAAGCGCCTTCGGGAAGTGTGGGAAACCGGCCACCATTTGATGCAGGCCATCGGGACCGAGGAAACAGCCGACTACAACACCTTCTGTGACCGCGTGAACAAGGTGCTGAAGGCGCGCAAGATCAAGTTATCGGCAACTGAGAAGAATGCCATTCTGAACGCGGTCAGTTGGTATGATGAGGATGCGGAAAAGGTCATCGCCAAGCAGAAGAAGATGACCAGAGCGGAAATTGACGAACTGACGGCGCACCTTGGCTGCGATGCAGGCGATCTGGCGGATTTCGGTTATTACAAACAGGCCGATGGCTGTTTTCTGACCTATGAATCCAACACCGACCTGCGCGACAGCGAGTCCGTGCCGTTAAGGGACAGCATCCACCGCTATTTCGTGGCCGAGGTAAAGCCCCATGTCGAAGAGGCATGGATCAATCTCGACTCGGTGAAGATCGGCTATGAGATCAGCTTCAATAAATACTTCTACCGCCACAAGCCTCTGCGTGGTCTTGACGAAGTGACGGCGGACATTCTGACGTTGGAGCAGCAAGCTGACGGGCTGATCGCGGATATTCTGGGTGTGCCGATGGCCGCATTGTCGGAGGTGGAATAATGGAAGCGTTGGGGTTCAGGCCATACGAAAACTATGAAGACAGTCGGGTTGACTGGATCGGAGGCATTCCAAACACTTGGGCTGTTGAGAGGGCAAAGTGGCTGTTCAAGCGAATGGACCGCTCTGTCAGACCTGACGACGAAATCGTAACCTGCTTTCGCGATGGCCAAGTCACGCTTCGCAACAATCGTCGGACCGAAGGATTTACGACTGCATTGAAAGAGCACGGCTATCAAGGCATCCGTAAAGGCGATTTGGTCATTCATGCCATGGATGCGTTCGCGGGTGCGATAGGCGTCTCCGATTCCGACGGCAAGGCAACGCCGGTCTATTCGGCCTGCGTTCCGAGGCAGCCAAACACCGTCGACCCTTCCTTCTACGCGTATTACATGCGCCATCTTGCGCTGTCAGGCTTTCTGGTGTCGCTGTCCAAGGGAATACGCGAGCGGTCTACTGATTTTCGGTTCAATGACTTTGCCGAACTTGAAATTGTCTTCCCATCCCTTGTCGAACAGAGCGCCATCGCGGCGTTTCTTGATGTGAAATGCGCCAAGATCGAGGCGGCCGTGAATATCAAGGAAGACCAGATCGCACTGCTGCGCGAGCGGCGGCAGATCGTCATCCAGGACGCCGTCACCCGTGGCCTGGACCCCGCCGCCCCGATGAAGGAAAGTGGCATCGACTGGATCGGCCAGATTCCCGCGCATTGGGAAGTGAAACGTAACAAGCACATGTTTGCCGAAATCAACGAACGCTCAGCGAAAGGAAAGGAGCAGCACCTTTCGATGAGCCAGAAACTCGGACTTGTCCCTGCGAACCTCGTGGAAAAATCTCTGGTTTCTGAGAGCTATGAGGGTGCAAAACTTGTTCAGCCGGGAGACCTCGTCTTGAACCGCTTGAAGGCCCATCTTGCCGTTTTCTCAATTGCGCCACTGGAGGGTCTGGTTAGCCCCGATTATTCCGTGTTCAGGCCCTTCGTAGTTGGTGCCTCAAGCCGATATTACGAAGCACTCTTCAAAACGTCAAAATACCTTGGTGAGTTCAGGTTAAGGGTTCGCGGTATCGTGGAGGGGTTCTACCGCCTCTACACGGCCAGCTTCATGGACATTCCTCTGCTTATCCCGCCTCAGGCCGAGCAAGGCGAAATTGTTGATCACCTACATCGACTTTCGGCTAAATTCGAAAACGCTATTTCAATGAAGAATGCGCAGATTGCCGCGCTCAAGGAATACAGAACCAGCCTGATCAATGCGGCAGTCACCGGCAAGATCAAAGTCATCTAAGGGGGTCGCATGGTCAGCAATACCAGGGAAATCGCGCTGGAACAGGCCATTCAGAAGCATCTGACGGGTCACACGACCGAAGAATTGGCCGGCCAGTCCGCACCCGCAGGCGGCGGCCCCTATCATATTGGTCTGCCTAGTGATTTCGACGCACAATACGCGCTGGACACTGCGCCGTTCTGGCAGTTTCTTGAGGCGACACAGGGCAAGGAACTGGCCAAGTTGCAATCCCGCAATCCGTCGGATTGGCAGGCCAAAATCCTTGAGCGTTTCGACCGGTTGATCAAGAAACACGGGCTGCTGCATCTGCTGAAAAAGGGCCTCGCCGTCGACGATGCTTTCTTTGTGCTGATGTACCCCGCGCCGCTGGCCAGTTCGGCTTCCAAGGTGTACGAGAACTTCGCCGCCAATATCTTCAGCGTCACACGCCAGGTGCGCTATTCGCAGGTCAACCCTGCCGAAGAGATCGACATGGTCCTCTTTCTCAACGGGCTGCCGCTGATCACGGTGGAGTTGAAAAACGCCTGGACCGGCCAGACCGCACGCTATCATGGCCAGAAGCAGTACCGCCAAGGTCGCGATGCCACCCAGCCGCTGCTGCAATTTGGCCGCGCGCTGGTGCACATGGCGGTGGACACTGACGAGGTGTTCATGACCACAAAGCTGACCGGACCTTCCACCTTTTTTCTGCCCTTCAACAAGGGCCACAACAACGGCGAGGGCAATCCGCCCAATCCCAACGGCCACAAGACCGCTTATCTGTGGGAGGAGGTGTTCACGCCCGCCAGTCTTGCAGGCCTCATTCAGCATTTCGTTCTTCTGGAGGGCAAAGCCAGCGAGCCTCTGGTGAAGAAATCGCTCATTTTTCCCCGCTATCAGCAATTGGACGTGGTGCGCCGACTGTTGGACCATGTGGCTACCAATGGCGTTGGCCACAGTTATTTGATCCAACATTCGGCAGGCTCCGGCAAATCGAATTCCATCACCTGGGCCGCCTATCAACTGATCGAAACTTATCCCGTCAGCGCAAGCCTGACGGGCGCAAGGGGGCTGGACCAGCCATTGTTTGACTCGGTTATCGTGGTGACCGACCGGCGTCTGCTGGACAAGCAGCTGCGCGATACCATCAAGGACTTCTCGGAGGTCAAGAACATCGTCGCCCCCGCGCATCGGTCTGCCGACCTCAAATCGGCGCTGGAAAACGGCAAGAAGATCATCATTACGACGATCCAGAAGTTCCCCTTCATCATTGATGGCATTTCGGACCTGAGCGACAAACGGTTCGCCGTGATCATCGATGAGGCGCACAGCGGTCAAAGCGGTCTGGCCCATGACAACATGAACCGTGCGATGGGCGCGGGTGATACGGACCCTGACGAGGATGATCCGCAAGACCGCATCCTTACGGCGATGCAATCGCGCAAGATGCGTGGCAACGCCTCTTATCTGGCCTTTACCGCAACACCCAAGGCCACGACGCTTGAAAAGTTTGGTGAACAGCAGCCCGACGGCAGCTTCAAGCCGTTTCATCTCTACAGCATGAAGCAGGCCATCGAAGAGGGCTTCATCCTCAACGTTCTGGCCAATTACACCACGTACAAAAGCTATTATGAAATCCAGAAATCGGTGGAGGAAAATCCACTCTTTGACACCAAGAAGGCCCAGAAGAAGCTGCGCGCCTATGTCGAACGCAGCCAACAGACGATCAATACCAAGGCCGAGATCATGGTGGACCATTTCATCTCGCAGGTCGTGAACACCAAGAAGCTTCGCGGCAAGGCCAAGGGGATGATCATCACCCAGAACATCGAAGCTGCGATCCGCTATTACAAGGCTGTGACCAAGCTGCCCGACAACCACGGACACCCGTTTAAGGCGCTGATCGCCTTTTCCGGTGAAAAAACGGTGGATGGAGTGACGTACACCGAAGCCAGCATGAACGGCTTTGCCGAAAGCGAGACTCGTGAGAAATTTGACACCGATGTTTACCGGCTGCTGATCGTTGCCAACAAGTACCTGACCGGGTTTGATCAGCCAAAACTTACTGCCATGTATGTGGATAAGAAGCTTCAGTTTGTTCTGGCTGTTCAGGCCCTGTCGCGGCTCAACCGCTCTGCCCCGAAATTGGGCAAACGGACCGAAGACCTGTTCATCCTCGACTTCTTCAACAGCGTCGACGACATCAAGAACGCATTCGATCCATTCTACACCGTGACCACGCTGTCAGAAGCAACCGACGTCAACGTCCTGCACGAACTGAAAAGCTCGCTTGATGAAGTTGGTGTTTACGAATGGCAAGAGGTCGAGGATTTCGTCAGGAGGTATTTCTCCGGTGAAGACGCCCAAAGTCTCAGCCCGATCATCGACGTCGCCGCAAACCGCTTCAATTCGGAACTGGAATTGTCCGACAGGGACAAGATCGACTTCAAGATCAAGGCCAAGCAATTCGTCAAGATATATGGGCAAATGGCTTCGATTATTCCATTTGAAGTGATCGAGTGGGAAAAGCTCTTCTGGCTGCTGAAGTTCCTGGTCCCTAAGCTGCGTATCAAAGACCCGAATCAGGATATGCTTGACGAGCTTCTGGAAGCTGTCGATCTCTCCTCGTATGGGTTGGAGCGCACCTGGCTTAACCGGCAAATCGGTCTGGACGCCTCCGACACCGAGTTGACGCCCCAGAACCCGAATCCGCGCGGCTTCCGCGACGGCGACCCTGAAACAGATCCCCTCGACGAGATAATTCGCACTTTCAATGAGCGCTGGTTCCAAGGATGGAGCGCAACGCCCGAGGAACAACGCGTGAAGTTCATCAACATAGCCGAGAGTGTTCGCGCGCACCCGGATTATCAGCGCAAGTATAAAGACAACCCGGACCCGCAAAACCGGGGCCTTGCCTTCGAGAAGATGCTTGGTGATGTCATGCTGCAACGAAGAAAGGACGAACTGGAGCTTTACAAGCTCTTTGCCAACGACCCGGGCTTCAAAGCGGCATGGCAACGAAGTCTGGAACGCGTTGTAAGCCAAGGCCCGCCTGCAAAGGCCCCATAATCCAATGTACTATTCGGCTTGGACTATGCCTCGCTTGCAGAGCGCAGCGGGAGATGTCCTTATTCGAAATTTTTCCATAGATAACTTAGCGCGCCGCCCATAACTGCATAGACAAACCATGTCACCTCTATCATTCGAAAGATGCTAAAGCTTTGCGAGATTCGCGTCAGTCGCTTCAAACTACTCAAGAGCCTTAAAAGGGGCGACATTTTTAATAGCCATTTCCCGCAAGTCCCATCCAGTATCCTTTGGCTAGCCAAGAGTTTCTAAACACAACCATTCATTTGAGTCGTAAATGCCGGGCACTGAATGTTCTTCCTTTTTCCGCGTGACACGGCCAAACCAACGAAAACAAGTATTTTGAAAGTGTTATCCTATATTTCTGCGATTAGGCTGGATGATAAATCGCCAGAGGGGAAGTGCATCACTTTTGTAGGCTGAATCGATCAGAGGGCGAAACCAGCCCGGCACCATGTCCGCTTCGGTTTGTTGGAGACCATCAGGACCGATCGTTTGCTCCGCGTAGTGGCGCGCAAAAGCTGTGCTGAGCATTCCGACAGATTCGAAATCCTGACCTTCGTTTTTCGTTTCTCGGGGTATCCAATTGAATTCAACAGCCTCGAGGTTTTCGCCAGATATAATGGCGATTGGTTCTCCGCTTTCCCAATTTCCATACTGCATAAACGTCCAAGCAATCGTCTGCTCAATGGGGTTGGTGAGTTCCGTTTTCCTGCAAAAGAGTTTGGTTCCGCCAATTGTAAATTTGGCCTCACCGTCCTTTGAAATGGAATGTTCCTTGTGCGGATCAATAACAAGTCGGAGGCTAAGGGGCGGCTTGATTCCTATCATGCGGTCACCAATCTCCCCAAACTCATTCACCATCGCAGCCTTAAGCATGTCGATCACCAATTTGGTGCCGACCAACTCAAGGTCGGCGGCATCTACCAAGGTCCACATGCCCCAGCGAGCCCAGTAAAGGGCAAACTTGAGCGGGCAACCGACTGCCTGAGCGTAAGCAGACATTTTGTCTACATCGACCTTCCTGAGTCTGAGGCGCTGACGCGTCGGGTTTTGGTCGTAGACGTTTTTGACCTCGATCAGCCATTGGCGATTGTCATTAAGTACCAGTCTGAAATCCGGGGCCGTGTAATTGCCTTCTGGATGGACGCGTCCGACATCCTCAAGCTTCAGAAGTTTGTATTCGCCGAGGCTGACCACCAGCGCTTCAAACATGTTTTGAGTGCGGTGCCCATGAAGGAGAGCGTCATTGTTAAGGGCAGCTTCTATGTCCGTATTAATAGACTTAAGAAAGCGGGTCTGGGCCTGCGGATCGCGCAAAGATATTCTTTGCTCGCGGCCGAACTGACCAAAAAGAGAAAGCAGGTCGACAGGAAGAAAAGATGACATACAGTCTCCGATCAAGGCATTCTAAGCTTGGTCTTGCGGGGGGGCATTTTTCAGAATTTGTCGCATGAAATCTCCAATATAACAATAATATCTGCATATTAGCATAGTAGAGATAGCGTTATAACTCACGTGTCATACAAAAATAGTAGGCTTTATGGCGCGCGTTATTGCTGCAGGAATTGTCCGCTTGCTCTATGAAACCAATTCACCGCGCCTCAATCGCCTTGAAATGGCTACTAAGTCCCGTTCGCCTGCCGTGATAGCCACATCAAACATGCCATGACGCATGGCTAAGACGTCTTGACCAATTGTTTCCGCACCCGTTGGCAGCTGAGCCTCTGCCTGTTCTAGGAACTGGGTCAATTCCGGGGCGCGCGCACCTTCAAAAAGGACGGCCCCAACATCCAGACTCTCGACACATCTCAAGCATTGGTGGAATGGGGCCTGTTCCCATAAAGTTGAAGCCCCATATAGCGAGGCTTTTCCTTTTGCGCTTTGTGGAGCGACAGCCGGTTGCCAATAGCGAACTTTTTTCATAGTGCAGCCTGATGATTCATCCCAGTTTGCATAGTGCAGTCTTATATTCGGCCCCAGCTGACAATCCACACCCTCAAACAAAAGCCGCAACCGCCCGCTGAAGCCCCCCTCCATCGCCCATTGGCTCTTCCGCCGCGTGATCCGGCGCCTTGATTGCATCCGCCAGCACATTGCCGTCGCTGCCGAACAGCCGCAGGTCCTGTTTGGCGACGTGGAAGGGCAGGATGTCGCCGCTGGCCAGGCGATGGTGGCCGGGCAGGCGGGCGGTCAATTCGGTGGGGGGTGCCTGATGCGGTGCGCCGGTCTGGCCGGCAATGGAAAGGTCGACCAGCGTTTCTGCGCCCAGCGCTTCGACGAAGCGCACGGCGCCCTGCAGTTGCAGATGGGCGGCCATGCCCTCTCCGGGCACCAGGCTTTCCGGGCGGATGCCCAGGGTGGCCGGTCCGCGCGGTGTTTCCGGATGTAGCGCAAGGCTCAGGCTGTCGCTGCAAAATTGAACGCTGCCAGCCGCATGGACGACCTCTCCGGCAATGCAATTGGTCGGCGGGGCACCGAGGAATGAGGCGACAAAGACCGAGTTGGGATGCATGTAGAGCTCCATCGGCGTGCCGACCTGGCGGATGCACCCGCCCTCCATGACAACGATGCGGTCGGCCATGGTCATGGCCTCGATCTGGTCATGGGTGACATAGAGCGCCGTCGTGCCCAATTGCTGCTGCAGCTTGCGGATTTCCACCCTTGCGCTGTGGCGCAATTTGGCATCGAGATTGGACAGCGGTTCGTCAAACAGAAAGGCCTGTGGCTGGCGCACGATGGCGCGCGCCACGGCAACCCGCTGGCGCTGGCCGCCCGACAGTTCGCGCGGTTTGCGCGCCAGCAGGTGATCGATCTCCAGGCGTTTGGCCGCCGCCAGAACCTCCGCCCTGATGGCCTGCGCCGGACGTTTTTGCAGCGACAGCGCAAAGCCGATATTGTCGGCAACGCTCATATGCGGATAGAGCGCATAGGACTGGAACACCATGGCCAGTTCACGCGCCTTGGAAGGCACATCGGTGATATCGACGTTATTGAGCGCTATGCGCCCGCTGGTCGGGGCTTCAAGACCGGCCAGCATGCGCAGCGAGGTGGTCTTGCCGCAGCCCGACGGGCCGACCAGCACGACGAATTCGCCGTCTTCGATGGTCAGATTGAAATCCCGCACCACCTGGTTTTCGCCAAATGACTTGCAGATATTGCTGAAAGCGATGGTCGCCATGTTGAATTATCCCTTGAGACCGGATGAGACGAACGTGTCCATGACACGCCGCTGAAAAAACAGAAAAACCGCGATGGCCGGCACGCTGGCAAAGATGATGCCGGCCATCAGTGCGCCGTAATCATCCTGGTCGTCCTGCAGGAATTCGCGCAGACCGATCTGGATGGTGCGCGAATTTTCGCTCTCGGTGACCAGCAGCGGCCAGAAATATTCATTCCAGCTGTCGATGAAGATGATGATGGTCAGCGCCGAAAGCGCCGGGCCGAGATTGGGCACGATGACCCGCCACAGGGTGGTCCAGTGGCCGGCCCCGTCCATCTGCGCCGCGTCGATGAGTTCGCTCGGAAAAGACATCATGTGCTGGCGCAGCAGGAAGATGGCGATGGGCGTTGCCAGATTGGGCACCACCAGCGCCCACCAGGTATCAAACCAGCCCAATTGCGCCATCAGGATGTAATTGGGCAGCATGGTCAGCACCTGGGGGATCATCATGGCGCCGATCACCAGCGCAAAGATTGCATCGCGAAAGCGGAAGGTGAAACGGGCAAAGGCATAGGCCGCCAGCACGCCGAGCGCCAATTGCCCGGCAACCCGCAATGCGGTGGTGCCCGCCGTGTTCCAGGTATAGCGGCCAAAGGCCGTTTGCTCGAACAGATGGGCAAAGTTCTGCAGCGTCGGCACATCCGGCCACAGGCTGAGGGCATAGACCTCATTGGGCAGCTTGATGGCGGTGCTGACGACAATCAGCATCGGCGCCAGGATCGACAGGCAGATGATCAGCAGGACCAGATGGCCCACCACCTGCAGGGGACGGGATAATTGCATGGGATCTCTACTGCTTGTAATGGGCCCGCCTGTCGAACAGGCGGATCTGGAGAAGGGCCAGGATCATCAGCAGGGCAAACAGCATCATGGTGCCTGCGGCGCCGCCGCCCACATCAAAGGTGACGAAACTGTACTGGTAGATCATGTAGAACAGGTTGGTGGTCGAATTCGACGGTCCCCCCTCGGTCATCAGATCAATGGGGGTGAACACCTGCTGCATGGTGAAAATGATGGTCGAGATCATCACGAACATCAGCGTTGGGGTCAAAAGCGGCCAGATCAGCCGGCGAAAGATTGTCAGGTCGCCCGCCCCGTCCATGCGCATGGCCTCGATATATTCGCGGTTGATGCTGGCCAGCCCGGCCAGATAGATCAGCATGTTGAATCCCAGAACCTTCCAGGTCGAAATGCCGATGATCACCCATATCGCCGCATCGGGATCGGCCAGCAGATTGGGCAGGCGGTAGCCCGCAAGGGCGAAAAACTGTTTGGCATAGCCAAAGATCGGATTGAGGATCCACAGGAAGGCAACGCCGACGACGACAAAGCTGATCAGCGTCGGCAGGAACAGGATCGCCCGGTAAAAATGGCCCCTTGTGCCAAGGCTCCATAAAAACACCGCCACCGGAATGGGCAGCAGAACCTTCAGGGGAATGGAGGCGCCGATATAGATCACTGTGTTGAGCAAGGCGGTCTGGAACAGCGTCGAGCCGAAGACCCGGCCATAATTGTCCGCGCCGACAAATTGCGTCGGCTGGCTGGGGTTCATGTTCCAGTCAACCAGACTCAAATAGGCGGTCTGCAGCAGGGGCCAATAGGTAAACAGGGCCAGCAGAATGAGCGTTGGCGCCAGATAGAGCCAGGGCACCAGGGCGCTGTCTGCGCCCAGACGCGAGACCAGCCATCCGTCGCGGCGGGCAGGCGCAACCGCGTTAGGGGTTGCGCCCGTTGATGGTGAAAGCATGCTCACGGTCTGGCCTAGAAGTTCGGCGACAGGGACGCATTGACCGCGGCAACAGCCTCGGGCACGATTTCTGCGGCAGGCCGCTCGGCTGCCCACAGTTCATCGAGCATCGCCCGGATGATCGTCTGGGCCTCAAGCGTGCCCTTGGCCGGCCATACATTGGTCGGAACCGTATCAGCCATCTGCGCGATCACCGGCGCCACCAGCGGGAAACTGTCCACATAGGCCTTCATGTCGGGATCACTCAGCGGATCCCTGACCAGCGGCATGTAACCCGATTCACGCGCCCAGCGGTTGGCAATCGGCTTTTGCGAAATGAACCGCAGCAGCGCCATGGAGGCCTCGCGGCGCGCGCCCTCGGGCGCATAGAGCATCAGGGCTGCGCCGGAGTTGGAAACGCGCCGGGGGTGATCGCCAAACAGCGGATAATTGGCCACGCCCAGTTCGAATTTGTCCTGCGCTGCTGCCGCGAATCCACGCAGCGCTGCCGACGAAGTGATATACATGCCCATCTGACCGGCCATGAAGGCCGTGCCCCAATCCTTGTCGGATGCAATCGGCATCATGCCGCTGGTGGCCATGTCCTGCCAGTTCTGCAGGGCGGCGATGCCGTCCGGCGTATCAAATTCGGCCCTTGTGCCCGCGGCGTTCAGATAGGTGGCGCCGGCATTGTTGACCATGACCATGGTGCCGTAATCACCCATCGAGGCCTGCAGATGCGCACCGCCCGCCATGCCGGTTTTGTCCATGATGGTCGTGCCCATTTCAAGAAAGGCGTCCCAGGTGGCCGGCGGTGTTTGCGGGTCAAGGCCGGCCTTTTCGAAAATGTCCTTGTTGTAATAGATCATCGGGGTGCCATAGGCATGCGGAATGGCATAAATGGCGTCCCCGGATCGTCCGAGATCGAGGAAATTGGGCAGATAGGCTTCCAGCCAGGCCGTGTCGCCCTTTGAAGCCTCAACCATATCCACGGCATTGGTATTGTTGAGGAAGAAGCTGATGTTCTTGCCGATGACCGTGGCGATGTCGACGGGCCGGTCTGCAGCCAGGGCTGCCTGCAGTACACCGGTGATCTGCCGCGACTGGGCAAAGACATCCTTGACCTTGATATCGGGATTGGCCGCTTCGAATTCATCGAACAGGGCGCGCAGTGCTTTGAAGTTGCCGGTCTGGTAGTGGTAGAAGGTGATTTCTGTTTCAGCCCGTGCATTGGCGGGGATGGCCATGGTGCCGGCCAGCGTGCTGACGAGCCCGAGCGCCAGGCTGGTGGACAGGCATAATTTCTTGAGGTTGATCATCTGAAAACTCCGGATCAAATTGGTAACAGGTGCCTATTCACCACTCCCGTGTGACGTTTGATCTCAGTTTTGATGACGGTTTTGTGAAACCTGAATGAGCGCTCATTCTGTCATGCAATCGTCATGCGCCAATGCGATCTGGTGCGTCACCAACAAGGGAGTAATGGGTTGAATTCTTTCAGACTGATTCAGATAAGCGATACGCATCTGTCACGCGCGCGGCCGCATTTTGTCGGCAATTATGAAATTGCCGCTCAGCATGTCGCAGGCGAAAAGCCGGATATGGTGATCCATTCCGGCGACATCGCCGTGGATGCGCCGACGCGGCCGGATGACCTGGTCTTTGCACAGGAGGCATTGAACAGCCTCGGCGTGCCCTGCCGCACGATTGCCGGCAACCACGATGTGGGCGACAATCCCGGCGACAATGATTACCAGCCGGGGCAAAGGATCAATGCGCCGTGGATCAGCGCCTTCGAGGCGGTTTTCGGTCCTAGCCAATGGCAGTTCGAGGCCGCCGGCTGGCATATTCTGGGGATCAATGCGCAATTGTTCCTGTCCGGACTTGATGAAGAAAGCGCCCAGATGGTCTGGCTAAAAGAGGCTCTGGACAGGGCCGGGGACAAGCCCGTCGCCCTGTTCTGTCACAAGCCATTGCTGAACAAGGCGCTGGATGAGGAGACCGAGGTGGCCTTCCGCTACGTTCCACTCGCCTGCCGCCCGAGGCTGAACGCCCTGTTGCAGGCGGCCAATGTGCGCCTGTTTTCCTGTGGTCACGTGCATCAATCACGCGATCACGTCGTCGATGGCATTCGCCATGTCTGGGCGCCGGCCACGGCCTTCACGCTTCCCGACGCGATGCAACCGCGTGTCGGTGTCAAACGCTGCGGTCTGGTGCAATATGTCTTCACGCCGGGGGATGTGCAGGTTGAGACTGTCTTTCCCGAAGCCATGCAACATCATGAATTGAAGGTCATCAAGGACGCCTATGCCTGAGCAAACCACACACGCCTTCGCCGCGCCGCTTCTGCCGAGCCTGCCCAATCTGCGCGATCTGGGCGGCCATCGCACGCGCGACGGGCGCCAGGTGCGCCGCAACCGCTTTTTTCGCAGTCCCCGCCTGACGGACATGACCGCAGCCGACAGACAATGGCTGTCTGACAGGGACATCGCCATGTTTGTCGATTTTCGCGGTGTCCAGGAGCGTGCCGTTGCGCCGCTGGATCTGCCCGCCGCGCTGTTGCCGCTGCGCATCAGCCTGTCCATCGAACCGGGCGTTGGGCCGCTGCTGCGCGCCGTTGAGGCAAAGGCGCCTGCCAGCGATGCCGATGTCCACGCCATCATGGTTGCGCTCTACACCAATTATGTGCGGCGCCATGGCGCAATCTTTGCCGAGTTCCTGCGTCTTGTGGCAGAGGAAAAAAACCGCGCGACCGTCTTTCACTGTTCGGCGGGCAAGGACCGTACCGGTTTTGCCGCCGCGCTTTTGCTGACCATCCTGGATGTGCCGCAAGAAACGATCATGGAAGATTACCTGCGCACCAATGATGATTGGGTGCCGCCGGCCGATATCCAGCACGGTGTCCCGGCCTCCTATCGCTCCGCCCTGCTGGGCGTGCGCGCCGCCTATCTGGACGCCGCCTTTGCGGAACTGGATCGCAACCATGGCGGCGCCGAGGCCTTTGCTGCTGCAGCGCTGGGCGGGCAGGCGCAGCTCTTGGCCTTCCGGGAACGCGAAACATGCCCGCTTTAGCAGGCATGCCGTTGGCCTCCCGGACAGGGGAAGCGCCAGATGACGCGGTCCATCTGGCCGGCCCACCGCCGCTGCCTGGCAAGCGGCAAAGAATTCTTGCTGCGGCATCCGAACTGATTGTCCGCGATGGCTTGCAGTCCCCCATGTCGGCCATCGCGGAAAAATCCGGCGTCTCCATGGGCTCCATCTACAATCACTTTGCCGGCAAGAATGAACTCGTCATGGCAATTTATGACGAAATTGCTGCCCAGGCGAATGAACATCTGGTGGAGCCGCCAAACCCCGATCAGACCTGCCAGACGCGCATCATGCGTTACATCCATGCCTATATCGACTTCTTCTGGCAGGACCCGGATCGCGCCATTCTGTTTGAATATCTGTCGAATGTCCCGCTGATTGCGCCTGATGAACTGGAGCGGGTGTTTGGCACAAGCAGAACCTTCATCAATGCGCTCCTGGCCGAAGGCCAGGCGGCCGGTCTGGTCAAATCCTGCTCCACCCGTTTCATGGCAGGCCTCATCGGCGGCGGCATCCGCAACGCACTCAAATGGCACCGGGCAAACCACCTGGAACTGACAGACCGGCAGCGCCAGCAGATCACCCTGCTGTGCTGGGACGCAATCGCCGCCTGACGGGGATCTGCATGTTTGGCCACTCTTTGCGAAAGGCATTGCGTTGGGGCAGCATGGCGCTCTGACCTGTCAGAAACCTGCATCCCCGAAATATGCCATCTCAGCCTTGCTCCAAATTTTATGACTTGTAATTCAATTCCAAATTGGAATAAGCTGTAAAAAATGGAGGAGACACCGTGACAGTTGCTGCGATTGACCGCTGCATCAGCATGATCGAACTGCTCGCATCGGTGTCAGAACCGATGGAGCTGTCGGAGATTGCTGCGCAGGTCGGCTTGCCGACCAGTGGGGCGCATCGCACGTTGGCGACGCTGATGTCACGCGGCTGGGTGACCCAGGATCCGGCGACGCAGAATTACGGGCTGTCGCTGCGCATGGGCTTGCTGGCGTTTCGCAATCTGGATGCGCAATATGTGCCTGATGTGGCCAATGAGGTTTTGCGCAAGCTGGCCGCCAGGACACAGGAATATTGTCGCCTGGCCGTCGCCGAGAATGGTGGTCTGACCTGGATCGCCCGGGCGCAGGGCGCGCGCCACGGGCTGCGCTATGACCCTGAGATGGGCGTCGATGTCATCCTGCATGCCACGGCAACCGGCAAGGCCTGGCTCGCCAATCTTCCCGAAGCTGATGCCCTCAAGCTCGCCTATGCCGAAGGATTTGGCACTGTAGAAGGCATGGGGCCGAATTATATCCGCGACATCGACACCTTCCGCCAGCATCTCAACAGCGCGCGGGTCAAGGGCTATGCCACTGCCGTTGATGAGGGCGAGGCGGGGGCCACGGCGCTTGCGGTGCCGTTTTTCAGCAATGACACACCCGAAGCGGCCATGGTCGGCACGATCAGCGTCGCCGGGCCGACCCTGCGCGTGCGCCCGGCCCGCTATGCGGAAATCAGCCGGGAGCTGAAGCTCGCGGCGCGCGAACTCTCGGCCATCTGGCCGCTGCGCATCCGGCAACGTGATTTCAATATGGGCGATTTCAGTACGGGCGACCCAAAAGCGGGTCTCGGCCAATGAAGCTGCGCGCAACAGTGAGAAAGGCATGGGAGCCGGCGCTTTGGTTCCTCGGTCTTTTGTTGATCTGGGAGGCGGCGGTGCGCATCTTTGCCATACCGGGTTTCATCCTGCCCGCGCCCTCTGTCTTCATGTTGCGCATAGTTCAAAGCGCGCCGCAGCTTGCCTATCACGGCATGATCACAACCAAACTGATCATCTATGGTTTTGTCGCCGGTGCGGTGCCGGGCGTGGCGCTGGGCTATCTGATCGCGCGCTATAGCATTTGCAAACAATTGCTCTACCCGATCGTCGTCTTTATCCAGGGACTTCCCAAGATCACGCTGGCGCCGCTGATGCTGGTCTGGTTCGGCTTTGCCGATTTTCCCAAAATCCTGCTGACCGGGCTGATCACCTTCTTCCCCGTCATGGTGGATTCCGTCGCCGGGTTCCAATCGATCGATCCGCGCAAATATTATCTGAGCAAATCGACCGGCGCATCGTGGCTTCAGACCTTTGTGAAGATCGAACTGCCCTCGGCAGCACCGCAGATTTTTTCCGGGCTGCGCATCTCGATCGTTGTCGCCGTCACCGTTGTCATCGTGGTTGAATGGCTGAACTCCAAGACCGGGCTCGGCTATCTCGTCCTGCGATCCATGGACGGCAAGGACACGTCGATGATTTTCGCGACCCTGGTGGTCGGATCGTTGATCGGCGTTTTTCTCAGCGGCCTTGTCCAGGCCATTGAACGCGCCCTTGTGCCGCAAGGGAGGCACTAGAGTAAGACCCCGAAGTTATCGCGGCACACGGTCTGGCCGCACCTGTATCTACAAAAGTTCTGAAACCGAAAATGGGAATGAGGAGACCACCCAATGAACATGAAATTCAAAGCAATCCTGCTGGCAACAGCCATGACGATTCCGGCAAGCGGCGCCTATGCCGCCGACACCATGAAGATGATCATGAACTGGACCGCCGATTCCGCCCATCTGGGATTTGCCGTGGCGCAGGTCAACGGCCTTTACGAGGCGGCTGATCTGAATGTCGAGCTTGAAGAAGGGCGCGGCTCTGCGGTTGCGGCCCAGCTGGTTGCCACCGGACAGGCTGACATTGGCTATGCCGATGCCGGCGCCACGCTGAATGTCGCGTCGCAGGGCGCGCCGATCAAGATCATCTCGACCATCTGGAAAGCCGGCCAGTTCGGCGTCATTTCCCTCAAATCATCAGGCATCAACGGACCAGCCGACCTGAAAGGCAAGAAGATCGCTGTTGCGCCGGGCTCTGCACAGGCGTCCCTGATGCCGGTCTTGCTGGCCAAGAATGGTCTGACCGAAGACGATGTGGAAATCGTCTCGGCAGCACAAAATGCCTTTCTCGGCCTTTTGACGACCGGCGGTGTCGATGCCGTGGCTGAAACACCGGAAAATGTCGTGGTGCCGCTCAAGGGTGAAGGCATCGAGGCGTCGAACATGTATTTCTACGACCATGGTGTGCCACTCGTCAGCCTTTCGCTGGTGGCGCGCGAAGACAAGTTGCAGGCCAATCCTGACGCCTACAAACGGTTCCTGGCAGCCACAGCCGAAGGCTGGAAGCAGGCCATGGCCGATCCCGAGGCAGCGGTTGCCGCGCTTCGCACAGTCTTCCCCGAAGTCGGCAAATCGGACGATGCGCTGATTCAGGGCGCCACCTACAGCTTTGCTTCCGTATGCCCCGGCGGGGCAGGCGATATCATTGGTGTCACCGATACGACGACCTGGGACAATATCTACGGTGTGATGACCTCTGCCATGGGCCTGAGCAAGGACAAGCCCGTGACCGACTATTATTCACTCGATTATGTCCCGGCAGAACCTGTCACCTGCCCTTGATCATGATGTGGTGGGGCGCCTGTTTGCGCCCCGCCGCTCCCATGGATGCCGCTCCATAAATACCTGAGCAAAAAGCGATTACACAAAGGAACGCCCAGTGGCACAGATGAGCACAGTCGAGACAAGCGGCGGCACCCGTGGTTCTGCGCTGCCCGCGTGGCTCAAGTCCGGGCTGTTGACCATTGTTGCGGTGCTGATCGTCATGGGCGTCTGGCAAGTCGCTGCCATTGCCTTTGATGTGCCGGTCTGGCTGGTGCCCAAACCCTCTGACTTCATGGCGCGTTTCGTTTCCGATTTTCCGCTGCTGCTGCACCATGCGTTTGAAACCTCCAAGACATTGCTCATGGGGTTCGCCCTGGGTGTGCTGATCGCCGTGCCACTGGCCTTTGCCATCACCTCGTTTGGTGCGCTGGAACGCGGATTGTTCCCGGTGATCGTGTTTTTGAACATCATGCCGAAGACAGTGATCGGCCCGATCCTCATTGTCTGGTTCGGCATCGGCCCGCTGGTCGCAGTTCTGATCGTTTTCCTGATGTCGTTCTTTCCGGTGCTGGTCGACAGCATGTCAGGCTTTCGCGCCGTCGATCCGCGGCTCTATTACATCACCCGTTCGATGGGTGCGAGCCCGGCCCAGACCTTCTTTCGTATCCGCCTGCCCGCCTCGATGGACCATATTTTCGCCGGCATGAAAATCGGCGTGGTCAAGGCCGTGGAAGGCGTGATCATCGCCGAGTTCATCGCCTCCAGCGCCGGCCTTGGATATCTGATCATGCGGGCGTCGGGGTTCATGGACATGACCTTGATGTTCAGTGGGCTGATCATGGCCGCACTGGTGGCGCTGGTCTTCAACAGCGGCATGTCGATTGCCGAGGTCGTGCTGATGCCCTGGTCCCGCAGATCACAATGAAACATGACCACAGACATTATTTACCGAATTGAACAGGCTAATTGAATGGAAACGCGCATGGAACTGGGCCGCTGAATATGGATCCACAGAAGAATCAGGGAACCGGTGCTTCGATTGTCGCCCGGGACATCACCAAGATCTACGGGACCGGTCCGGATGCATTCCATGCGCTGGGTCCCATTGATCTGGATATCAAACCCGGCGAATTCGTTTCCCTGATCGGCCCTTCCGGCTGCGGCAAGAGCACCACCATGTTGTTGGTTTCGGGCCTCGAACCGATCTCGCAGGGCCATGTCGAGATCGACGGCAAACCCTTGACCAAACCGATTTCAGAAATCGGCATTGTCTTTCAGGATCACCTGCTGCTGGATTTTCGCACAGCCATCCAGAACGTCATGCTGCAACAGGAAATCCGCAAGCTCGACAAGGCCGATATGCGCAGTCGCGCCGATGCCCTTTTCGAGCAACTCGATCTGGTCGGTGCCGAAGACAAATATCCCTGGCAATTGTCCGGCGGCATGCGCCAGCGCGTTTCCATCGCGCGCGCCCTTGTGCACGATCCGTCAATGCTGATCATGGACGAGCCCTTTGGTGCGCTGGACGCCATCAGCCGGACCCAGATCCGTCATGATCTGGAAATGCTGTGGCTGGCCAAGCGCAAAACGGTGCTGTTCATCACCCATTCCATCGAGGAAGCGGTCGGGCTGTCGGACCGGGTGCTGGTGATGTCGAAATCGCCGGGGCGCATCGTCGAGGAAATCAGCATCGATCTGCCGCGACCGCGACCGGCGCATCTGGGCGAATACCCGGAATTTGCCGTCTATGCCAAGAAGATCTACACGATTTTCGAAAAGCTCGGCGTCTACAATTTTTGAGCAATGCTGCCCTCTTTGCGTCAGCCAACACAGAACGGATTTACCTTGGCATTTGAGCTTGTCATGAATCATGCAACCTTCCGCACCGCCTGGCGGTTCGAGGCCTTCGCCCGGGCCTGCGCGGCGGCGGGAATGGCGCGCGTCTCGGTCTGGGGTGATGAGGTGGACCGCATTGGCGTGACCGTGGCGCAGCAGGTGCTGCAGGACAACGGCCTGACGGTTTTCGGTTACAATCGGGCCGGGCCGTTTCTGGCGACAACAAAGGCTGAACGGGCTGACAATCTGACAACGGCGCGACGTGAGATCGACAAGGCTGCGGCGCTGGGGGCTGATCATGTGCTGGTGTTTCCCGGGCGCTTGAACGACGGCCAAAAGGGACTTTGCAACGCAAGACGCCAGGTCGCTGAAATGCTGGCGCCGCTGCTCGATCATGCAAGGGCCTGCGGGATACGCCTGGCGCTGGAGCCGCTGCATCCCATGTTGGCAGGGGACCGTTCACCGCTGTGCACCATGGCTGAGGCCAATCAGCTTTGCGACCAATTGGGCGATGGAATCGGCATTGTCGTCGATAGCTATCACGTGTGGTGGGACCCGGCCCTCGATGCGCAGATCGCCTTTGCGGGCGAAAAGGGGCGGATCCTCGGCTTTCATGTCAATGACTGGCTGGTGCCGACCCGCCACCTCTTGACAGACCGCGGCATGATGGGCGACGGGATCATCGATCTGGCCCATCTGCATGAACAGGTTTTGGCTGCCGGCTATCAGGGCCCGGTGGAAGTCGAGATATTTTCCGATGATTGGTGGGGCCGGGACCCGGCACTTGTTCTGCAAGCGGCCATTCAGCGCTGCGAGAGCATCTTTCAAAATGTGGAAAGCCGGCACGGATGAGCCCAGTCACCATCGACGGTTCGACACGGGTTTATGCCGTGTTCGGCGATCCGGTGAAACAGGTGCAGACGCCGCGCCTGATCAATCCTCTGTTTGCCGCTGCGGGGCACAATCTTGTCGCTGTTCCATTCCATGTGACGCCCGCCAGACTGGCGCAGACCTGGGGCGCCTTTCGCCAGATTGACACGATTGCCGGCATCGGTGTGACGGTGCCCCACAAGGTGGCGGCAGCGACGCTTTGCGACAGTCTTACCGAGGCAGCGCGCATGGTCGGGGCGGTCAACAGCATACAGCGCCGCGAGGACGGCTCCATGCATGGCGCATTGTTTGACGGCGCGGGCTTTGTTCAGGGTCTCGGGACCTGTCGCGCGCGTCTCAAGGGCGCCGAGATCTTGCTGATGGGCGCCGGTGGCGCGGGCCGCGCGATCGCCCATGCCCTGGCCGCCGAAGCGCCTTCCCGCATCTGGGTGCTGGACCGCGATCCGGCTTCCGTTGCCTTCACGGTCGACCTGATCAACCGCGCCAGCGGCGCCTTGATGGCCGCCGAAGCCGGAGCCGATGCCCATCGTGCGACCGTTTGGATCAATGCGACACCCATGGGACTGCGGCCGGGTGACGTTCTTCCCGTTGATCCTGGTCATCTGACGCAAGATACATTTGTCGCTGATATCGCAAGCCTGTCGCGGCAGACCGAATTGCTCAGCCGTGCCCGCGCTTTGGGCTGTGCCACCAATGATGGCAATGACATGTTGAACGCCCAGATTGCCCTGATTGCCGGGTTTGCTGCCGGTCTCGAAGCGGGCCAGCCCCTGACCTGAGTGCTGACAAACAGGTTTTGCATTCGGCTCTGCGACATGTCATTGATCAGGAACCAAAATTCATTGGGAACGCGGCATGTCATCTTCGATCATCAATCGATGTTTTGCAATTCTGGAGGCGCTGGCTGACAGTCGGGAGGGGCAAAGCCTTGGTACCCTTGCAGAACGCACCGGCATGCCCAAGAGTGCGGTGCACCGGATGCTGGCGGCGCTGTTGGAGGCCGGCTATGCCGTGCAATTGCCCAGCCGTGACTACAAGCTGACCCTCAAGCTGCCGGGCCTGGGTTTGCGTTATCTGTCAAACACCGATCTGCTCAAGGAATGCCAGCCGGTGCTTGACGGGCTGGCGCGCGATCTGGGCGAACTGGTGCGCCTGGCGCTTGTGGAAGCCGAATCGCTCGTGTGGATCGGCAAGGCGCAGGGCGCGCGGTCGGGCCTGCTGGTCGACCCGGTGATGGGGCATCAGGTGGTGCTGCATGCCACCGCGACCGGCAAGGTCTGGTTGTCTTCGCTCAGCACAGAGGACGCGCTGCGGATCGTCTTTCGGCACGGCTTCGGCACCAACGATCCAAACATCCTCCAGGGCCCGAAGGTAAAGACCACAGTCGAGGAATTGCAGGCGGAACTGAAAGCTACGGCTGCGCGCGGCTACGGACTGGCGGAAGAGGAAGCAGAACCCGGCATTTCAGCCCTTGCTGTGCCGATCCGGGACCGTGACGGGCAGACCGTCGTCGGTACGCTTTCAATCGCCGGCCCCAGCGCGCGGCTGACCCACAAGCAATTGCTGGCGTGCCTGCCGCAGCTTCGCCATGCCTCGGCGCAACTGACGGGGCTTGATGTCCTGCGTGACCTTACGCCTTGATCTGGTCGGGGCCATAAAGCGCGAGGAAATGGGCGGCAATCATCGGCACCTGGCCTTCGATCATGTGCTGGCCGCCATGAATTGTCGCGCCGCGTTGTCTGGCCTGTTTCAGCAGAGCGGTGAGCGCCGGTTTTGCGATCACCTCGGCGACCAGCATCGATTCGTCCAGAAGCACCGGATCCAGCGGCAAGGCATCGGCCTCATCCATGCCAAGGGAAGTGGCATTGACAATCATCTGTCCCGGTTTGGGCACGGGATCACAGGCATGAACATTCCCGCCGATGCGCGCCTGGACCTGTTGCGCCAGGGCCTCGGCCCTGGATGCCGTGCGATTGCTGATGCCGACCTCTGACGCGCCGGCCATGATCAGGGCCGTGACGATGGCGGCAGAGGCGCCCCCGGCACCGATGACAAGCACGGATCGGCCCCGTGGACCATGTCCCTGCGCCATCAATCCACCGACAAAACCACGCCCGTCAAACTGATAGCCACGAAAGCTGCCGTCGCGTTCGCGGCGCACCACATTGACCGCTTCAACCTGCTCGGCGGCCGGGTCGAGGCTGTCGCACAGCGACGCGATCCGCTGCTTGTGGGGCAGGGTCACGCCAAAGCCGATGAGATTGTGCATGGCCCTGAACCCGGCCATGGCTGATTCCAGATCATCCACATGGAACGGCACACACAGGATATTGGCCCCGGCCTCAGCAAAGATCGGATTGATGGCCTGCGGTGTCTTGACCTGGGTGACCGGGCTGCCGATCATCCCCATGATCTTTGTATTGCCGTCGATGGAAGGAGCCTCATGCATCCGGCGCGCTCCAGGTCAGATCCTTGCGATCAAGCCAGACAATGCTGCCGTCTTCGATGCCGACGATCAGGCCCAATTGACCGCTGCCGGTCCAATCCACCGCCTCGGGCGAGGCGACATGCATGCCCATGGCGATCGCCTCGCCGCGATATTTCATTGCCACCGGGTCGGCAAAGACCGGTTCGGCGTTGCTGCCGATGTTCCTGATGTAGAAGATGCCGCCCTGCCCGGTGGTGTTGCGCGGCGCGCCGTTTGGACCCGGCGGCAGGCTGGCGCGCGCATGGGTGCCGACAATCAGGTCATAGCGTCCACGGCCGGTCCAGTCGCAGATGCACAATTTGACGCGCCCGCGCCCGCCCCCGACGTCCTGGGTAAAGGTGACCGGCGTGGCGTTCTCCCACGTCAGAAACCGTTTGTCTGTGAGCTCGGTATTCCCCACACGCCGGTAATCGGCCAGTCGCCCCTCTTCATCCAGGGCGACATAGTGCAGGGCGCCGTCACCCAACCAGTCAACAACGGCGGGGCGAACGCGCCAGACGGTCTTCAGCGGCTTGCCTTCAAAACACAGGGCCTGCGGCGCGGCAAAGCGGGGCGGATAGTGATCGCCCAGATTGCGGTAGAACATGTGGCGGCCCAGCACGTCGCTCATCAGCACATCGGCAAGCCCGTCGCCATCCCAATCGGCGACCGTCGGGCAGGTATAGCCGAACATTTTTTCCGACGGTCCCTGGATCGAGCCGTGAAGGCCGGCGCTGACGAGGATCTCCTGACCATCGGCTGTCAGCTTGCTTTCCAGACCAAGGGTTGGCTCTGTCGTAGGCCCCATAACGGGATAAAACAGCAATTCACCGGTGCAATTGCCCACAACAAGGTCGGCACGTCCATTGCCATTGAAATCATGGGCTGCTGGCGAGGGCAGAACACTGGCATGGACAATCGGAGCCTGGGTCGTCACGCGGCCCATCTTCTCAAAACGCGGCAGGCCATCCACCAATTGTCCGCTGTTGCGGATATAGTTGATGTAGCCATCCTCGGCGCCAACCAGAATGTCGAGATTGCCATCGCCGTCCCAGTCGACAACGCAGGGCAGATGGATGCAATGGTCCAGCTCCAGCGGTGCATCATCGCCATCGCGCACCACATCAAGGGCAGCGAAGTTTCCATCACCGGTTCCCCGGGCGATCATAAGGATGTTCCAGAATTCGCCCGCGACCACATCCAGAGCGCCGCTCCTGTCAAAGTCGCCAAAGGCCGGGGCGAGCTGGCCATAGACCTCCAGCGGGTTTTCACCGGCCATGACCAGACGTCCCTTGGCCAGTTCAGGCCTGTCCAGCGTTCCCGTGTTCTTGAAGGCATAGAGATAGCCGCGCAAAGGTCCGCCGAGCCAGCGCCCTGCCGCGTCATAGCCCCTGTAGCCTTTATCGTTCCATTCCAGCCCGTTGGGCCAGTAATCGTCCCAGGAATCGGTGCCGACGACCAGCTCCAATGCGCCGTCGCCGTCAATGTCGACAAAGCGAACCATGTGAAAATACTCGGAGTTGCGCTGCCAGTCTGCATCCAGTTCAAGGATAACCGGTGGGCCGAAGCGCGGCGCGCCGGGCGCACCGATGTTCGGATAGAGATAGATCTGGGCGCGCATGCGCGAGGCGGAAACGAGGTGAAACCGATCCCCGTCCGGCACCGCGGTGACATAGCCGCGTACGCCCTCGATCAAAGTCTCGGGGCCAAGGAGCGGTGTATTGTCGGCGTTCTTTCCGATTTCCTGGCGCAGGTAGACACGGCCGTCATAGCAGGGGTCCCAGCTGGAGATGATGAGGTCCCGTCCACCGTCACCGTCCCAGTCGACCACGTCCACGCAGGTGATGATGCGCCCGGAGGCAAAGCCGGTCTTCACCGACCCATCATATTTCAGCGCCTGATCGCCGTAGAACGGCCCGCTCCAGACAGCTGCATCGTCTTCCCATCGCTTGACAGTCACAATCGTTCCTCATTCAAAAATCGTTCCATATAGAACACCATTTTGATTTGCGGAACAATGGGGAATTGGCTATAGCAGTTGAAACCAAAACAGGAGCGTGGCCATGGCCCATCTCGTTTCCGGAATTGTTCCGGTCATGCTGACACCATTTACCCAATCAGGGAAGATTGATTTTGCCGCGCTGGAGCGCCTGATCGACTGGTATGTCAGGCACGATGCAGACGCACTGTTTGCGGTTTGCCAATCCAGCGAGATGCAGTTTCTGACGCTGGAAGAACGTTGTGCCCTGTCGCGCGCTGTCTGCGCGCAGATTGGCGCACGGATGCCGGTGATTGCCTCAGGCCATATTTCCGAAACAATCGACGATCAGGTCGAAGAGCTCTCGCTCATGGCAAATACGGGCGCCGATGCGCTGGTTCTGGTCAGCAACCGGCTGGACCCGAACAACGCCGGTACGGAAAGCTTTCGCCACGCCCTGGCCGAGATCCTGCGGCGCATCCCCTCTGACATTCCGCTGGGAATGTATGAATGTCCTGCGCCATACCGCCGGCTGCTGAGCGATGATGAATTGAAGATATGCCGCGACACCGGCCGCTTTGTCGTGCTCAAGGACGTATCCTGCGATTTTGAAACGGTGAAGCGGCGTGTCAAACTTGTGGCAGATTCGCCACTGGCCATTGTCAATGCCAATGCGGCGATTGCCCATGCGGCCATGAAGGTCGGATCAAAGGGATTTTCCGGGGTCTTTACCAACTTCCATCCGGATCTTTATGCCTGGATGTATGACCATAGGCATGATGACACACCGCTGCTGCGCGAACTCGTGACATTTCTCGCCCTGGTGGCGAATGCAGAACCGATGGGCTATCCGACGCTTGCCAAGATCTATCACAAGAACCTCGGCGTGTTTTCGACAGAGGTCTCCCGTGTGCATGATTTTGATATTCGGGAAAAGTTCTGGGCGCTGGATGATATCATCGCCCACATCACGAACGGCACAGAGCTTTATCGCGAAAAAATTGCGGCCCATGACGCCATCTGAAACGGTCCTGACTTAGCTGCAGGCCCGAACAATGGCCGCGCGCCAGATGCTGCGCATGGTGTCCGCATGGTGTCTGCGGTCTGCGGCGGGATGACAGGGGCAAGCCGCAAGCTGCAGGTGTCTGCAGCTCAATTCAACACCCAGCGCGCCGATTTCTTCGATCATGGCGCGTTCCATCGGGCACCCCAGCAGGTCGGCCTGCAATTGCATCAAAAAGCTGTTGGATGAGGCGCTTCCATGGGGCTTGCCGGTGACTGTACCGGTTGACTGTTCGTTCCAATGGGGTGCTGCAGGCCGGCAAAGGGCCGGAACAAAGGTAACGCCGTCCGAGGTCTCCATGCTTTGCGCCAGATCCAAGCACCAGAAATCGTCGTTTTGGCTGCCTTCCCATGCGCAGGCCACCATCGCTATGGAAACCTTACAGCCTGCCAGGCAATTTTCCCGTGCATTCTTTTTAAAGTCATTGTAGTTTAACTTGAGATTTTGCTTCGGTGTACTGCTTGCAAGGGGCATCTGATGCAAAACTGAAATGAGGAAAGGCGATCTAGTGGCCAAGAAAAATGAACCTGGAAAATCGGTGAGCGACGCCAGGGCGCAGCTCGAAGCGAAGCAATCGGAACTGGAGACCCTGCGGATGCAGGTCGAGGAATTGGAACAGGCTGCTGATGTGGCAGAGCAAAATGAGGGCACCAGCACCAGGCGCGGCGTTCTTCAGGCTGCCTGGGCTGCGCCGGTGATCATGTCTGTCAATCTACCCAATGCGGTTTTTGCGGCAAGTGTGGTGAGTCCCGTCAGCACCCCGTCTCCAACATCCGCGCCCACAACGTCTCCAACATCCGCACCCACAACGGCTCCAACGCCGCCTTGATTGCTGAACGGGGTGACAAACACTGCTGATCCACTTGCCTGTCGCCCGCGCCAATTGCCGGATGTCCGTCAATTTTCCGTCCGCAATGAGATGGTGCTTGTCGCGCCATACCGACAGGGCGATGACTACGACAATGAGGGGCGCAATCAGGCCCTGACCCTCAATCCATCCGGCCGCGCCATCTGGGAGCTTTGCGACGGCACTCGCTCCGCAACAGACATAGCCGCACTTCTCGCGGATCGCCATGGCGTTGACCGGGACCTGTTGGAGAGCCAGGTTGGCCAGGCTCTCGCCGAATTGTCACGGCAGGGATTTGTTGACGGATTGTCCGAATCCCTTGCGAGCCGCCCGGCAATGACTTTCGTCGTCGGAATAGAAGACAAGACCTATTTCCACTGGCAAACAGCGATCTTCCTGGAATCACTCAGAGGAAAATTACCGCCCGGTTGGAAGACTTTTGTGGTGGTCTGCAACAATCATCAGCCGCTCTCGGCTGAACTGGCCCTTGTACTCGACCGCTATGATACGGATTTCACCTTCGCAACCAACCATGCCAATAGCCATCTGATCGATGTTGGTAACAATGGCGGTGAAACCCATGCAGCGCTCAACAAAGTGGAGGCGCTGTCAGCAGCTGCCGAAAAAGTCGGCAATTCAGACATGATCTGTCTGCTGGACACGGACATTTTCCTTTATGGAGACCTCAATCTGGACATCCTGCCCGCGGGATGCGCCATGCCCAGGAACTGGCATATAGAGGAGGGTGTGTTTTTCGCGACGGCTGATGAAAACAAGGGCAAGGGGGTGGACCTGCGCAAATTGCTGGATGCCCTGGGCTGCAAACAGGAATTTCAGCCCGGAGGCGTCAACATATTTATCACGGGCGAAGTTGTAAGAAACAAGAAATTCATCGCGGATTGCTTCCGGTTCGCCCATGCGATTTTTCTTCTTGGCCGGGCTGCCGGTGTCGAAGTTACGTGGATTGCGGATATGCCCTGTTTTGCCCTTGCCATGACTGCCAACGGCATTTCCTACGAACTGCTTGAGAACAAGGAATTCCTGGTATCGGATTGCACCGAGAAATCAATTCCGTTCGGTACACTTTATCATTACTATAGTGACCCGGCGGACTCTGGGCAGGCCGCATTCCTTGGTTCAAAATGGCACAAACAGGCCTATCACAACGAAAATTTCTTGCGCTCCGATCTGACACTCTTAACGGAACAAGCGAAAACTGACCATGAACGATATTTCTTCCAACTCGCCAAGGCCGCACAGGACCGGCTTGATGCATGAAACACCCCCGCACCTGTTGGAACGCCTGAGCAAATACAACAAGAAGGTTCCCTCGCTTGGCTTGGGATTCGTCAAGAAAACCATGGATCGCGTCCTCTATGCGCGCCTGTTTGATCATTTCCTGGCCAACATCCACAAGTTCAGATCGGAACCGACAGACGGCTATATCCAGACAGAGAACAGCCGGGCCTATCCTTCGCTCGTCTATCAGGACGATGCCTTTAATCTTCGGCTGCTGCATGACCTCCATCAGGCCCATGAGGATTGGAGCGGCCTTTCATTGAAGAAGGCGGCCTGCTACGGCATCCGGGTCTACCAGCCCGGCAGCTATCTCTACAACCATTTCGATACCGCGACTTCGCATGCCGTGAGTTCGACGATTTGCATCGACCATCGGCTCAGCGGCCCATGGCCGCTCTATATCGAGGATAACGAAGGCAATGCCCATGAGGTGCCGATCGAACCGGGAGAAATGGTCTTCTTTGAAGGCGCGCGATTGATGCACGGTCGTCCCTATGCGCTGCCGGGTGAATATTACGCCAATATTTTCGCGCATTACACGCCGCTCGACTGGCGCCTGGACGCGCAGGACCAGCAAGAATGATTGTTCCAGTGGCGTTGCAGGCAGCATGAAATCAATTCTTTACACGGTCTATCAGAACGGTTCCGCAGGCCTTAGCAATCTTGTCATGTCGCTGGAACTGGGTGTTGTATTGTCGGCTCTGACCGACCGGCTGTTGATTTTGAAGGGCAACACGACGCCCTTGGCAAATGTCGTTCAATATGACGGCATCATCACCAACGCCTATCCCAGCCGGGTCACCGACCTGATCGATCTGGGGGTGCCGTGGCTCGACCTGGAATCCATGAATCCGCTTGCCTTTGTCCCGCAGGAAATCTGTGAAAACCCGGCCTTTGAGAGTGTCTTCTATTTCCCCGACAACCTGTCGCTCCAAAGCGACGATTTCCGCTCCTTTGCCAGCCAGCGCTCCTCGTTCATCACTGTGGGTGATGACCTTCAACACGTTCCCGTCCTGTCCTTTTCTGGTGGCGGCGGCTATATGCTTGGTTTTTATTCTTCGTTTTTCTACCTTGACGCATCTGCCCAAATGCAGGCCCATGATGCTTTGCGGCGCATGCGGCCAAAGCCCGAATATACCGCTTTTGCAGCGCGCATCGTTGAAAGTCTCGGTTCCTTCAACGCCGTCCATATGCGCCGTGGTGATTTCAAACAGACATTTGGCGTGACAACCCTGGAGCGCACGCCCGCCGAGGCCATCGAAGCTCTTGATCACCATTTTGCCAGGAATGAATGCCTGGTGATCCTGACTGACGAGGCCGCAGATCCGTTTTTTGACGAAATCAGAAGAGCCTATCCGCATCACGTCTTTCTCGATCATTATATTCTGGAGAATTTCGGCGCTGCCTTCGCCGATCTTCCCGCCCATGACAGCATCGCCCTGGCCTATATCTCGCAACTGGTCGCTTCCCGGTCGCAGGATTTCATCGGAACCATGACCAGCACATTCACCGCTCTCATACAGCGCATGCGCGGCAATCTGGGAAAGGACGAACCTTTCAAGTTTCTGTGGAACGAATTGCCTTCGCCCGATGACATCATCGAACGGGGACGCCACACCATCGGCAACGAGATCCCCCTGGAAAAGGGCATCATGGTCGAGCAAAGAGCGGGTCCCTATACGTGGAACCGTTTCAATGAAAGGTTGAATTCCGCCTGGATGCGTGAATGGCCTGAAAGCTTTCTGGATGAAAAGGCAATGGTTGCGCGGGCTCGCGGCCGCGAAAAAATCGTCTCGCGCCCGCACGACAGTACCGCCGCCAGCGATGGGCCGCAGAAAGCGGATGGCGGTTGTTACACGATCGCCTTTATGGACGACACCGTGGTCTCGAGCAGTGACAGCGCCGACATCACCGGGTCAGTCAGCAAGTTGTTTTCCTTGATGGGCCTTCCATCCGGCTCACCACCCGCCGGTCCTCCCGCCGGTGAAGTGCGTATCGAGGAATTTGGCGCACAGCCAATTCTAATGGTTGACGGCAAGAAAATTGCTCAAAGCGCCACGGGCGCCGGTCTCCTGCGCAGGTCCTATCGGGAAGTCGTGAGACTCTTCATCCATCGCCATCCCGAGCTGATATGGCTGCATGCCGGTTGTGTGTCTTCCCCCGATGGCGCCATCGTCTTTCCCGGTTCCTGGGGGCGCGGCAAAAGCACGCTTGTCCTTGAGCTTTGCCAGCAGGGCTGCGCCTTCCTGTCCGATGATATCGTACCTCTCGATCCGCTGGCCGGAACGGCAATTCCCTTTCCCGGCACGCCTCAGGTGCGCTCTGGCTCTGATAAAGTCCTGTCGCGCGATCAGCTCAGTTCGCTTGCCAAGCAGGCCGTGCCGCTTGACCCCGCCAGCGTGGCCGTGGCCCCGCAATCGGTCTCAAGGATTGTTTTTCCACATTTCCAGGCGGGTGCCACGGCAAGCCTTGCACCGCTTTCTCCGGCGCAGGCCCTGGGAGAACTGCTTGAAAACTGCCTCAGTTTCGTCAACAACGATGATGCGTCGATCCAGGCCCTGTGCAAGATGGTGGAAAATTTGCCGGTCCACCGTCTGACGTTCGGCGATGCGAGCGATGTGGCCAAATTGCTGATCGGCACGCATGTCGGAACCCGATCAGCCACGCGGCAAGATCATTTGAGCGAGGCGGTACAGTAAACATGGACAACAACAACGCCATAAGGAACATTGAGGTCGAAGTGACGCTGAAAGGGGGGCAGGGCCATGCCTGTATCCTGCCTTCCAATTCTCCATTGCTCCATGAACTCTATGTGGCTCTGGCGCATGGCGACAGGCCCGACCCGCCGCAACCCGGAATTCTCCTGCAACTGCCGCTGCAGGGTGGAACCGCCGCCGTCTCTTTCCTGTCGACGTCGCTGGTTTCCGTCACCACCAAACCCGCTGTTCTTATTCAGCCGCAGCTAAGTGCCGCCGCCAGCCAGAACAGCCCGGTCGCTCTCAAACCCCCTGCCTATTTTCGGATAGATGATTTTCTGACGCCTGACGAAAACAGCCAGCTTCTCGAGTACGCCCTTGCCAACGAAGAGAATTTTGAAGGCAGCAGCGTCATTACGGATAAGCAAAGGCGGTCGAACCCGCAGTTTCGCAAATCCAGGGTTCTTTTTTCGATCCATAAGATGAAATGGCGCCAGGTCTTCATCAACCGTATAAAGTTGCACTTGCCGCAAATAGCCGCGGCGCTCGGCGAGGAGAATTTTCAGTTCGACGACAATGAGGTCCAGCTGACCTCAAGCAATGACGGCGATTTTTTCAAGCGCCACGCCGATTCCGATAGAAACAGCGCCGAAGTCTCGGGGCGCATCATCACTTTTGTCTATTATTTCCACCAGACGCCAAAGCCCTATGCGGGCGGCGATCTTTTGCTCTACAGCGAAGATGCCAGTCGTCCTGCCTATGACAGCGGCAGCAACGTGATCGCCATCGCGCCGCAGAACAATTGTCTCGTCGCCTTTGCAAGCCATCTCTTGCACGAGGTCGACATGGTGCGCTGCCCATCCGGAAAATTCACTGACAGCCGGTTCACGATCAATGGGTGGCTGCGTCGTGAGGTCTCATGAGCCTGTCCTTCCATTCGGCCGGTCAAACCATCTGCCTCCCGCCGGCATAAGGTTCGCCTAGCCATGGACACTTCAAAGCCCATGATTTTCGTTTCAATCGCCTCCTATTGCGATCCGGAACTGCCGCGAACCCTTGACGATTGCATCGCCAATGCGCGGTATCCGGAAAACCTGCGTTTCGGTATCTGCTGGCAATATGACACGCAGGAGCCGATCGACCTCAGCCGCTTCAAGGCAGACAGACGGTTCCGTTTTTCCGAGCATCCCTGCCAGGACAGTGAAGGCGGCTGCTGGGCGCGGTCCCTGGCGCAGGAATTCTGGGATGGTGAGACCTATTGCATGCAGGTGGATTCCCATATGGTCTTTGCGCCCGGATGGGATGCCTCTCTGATCCATATGATGCGAACATTGCCTGCCGACCGGCCGCTGATCACCATGATTTCGCCCCTGTTTCGCATGGATGAGGAAGGTGGTATTCACAAACAACGCGACCAGGGTGTGCGGACGACAAAAATGGTCGACTGGAAGCAGGAAACTGGCTGGGCTCCCTGGTTTGATTGGGGACTGACCGCAAAGTCTGCTGCGTGTCGAAACCGGTTTGTCTCCGGCGGTTTCGTCTTTACGCTCGGCGTCTGGACCGAGCAGGTCTGCCAGGATCCGGACCATTATTATTGGGGCGAGGAATTCGCGTTGAGCCTGCGGTCCTACACACATGGTTATGATTTTTTTGTGCCCGACGACATTGTTGCCTGGCATATGGAGCACAGGAATGCTGCGCCGCGGCGCCATTGGGAGCATGGAACACAGGTGATCGCGAACAAGAACCGCATAGCGTTCGAGCGGCTTCGAAAGCTGGCCTATAGCGACGATCCTGCCGACTCGCGCGCATTGGGCCGTTTCGGTCTGGGCAACAGGCGAAGCCGCGCCGATTATGAGCGCTTCGCCGGGATCGACCTGGTAAACAAGCGCGCACACCCGGATGTCTTTTCCGGCCGCAGCCCGGACCCGGAGACGATCAGAACGAAAGAAGACTGGGCACATTGCATCAGTTTCGAGGACCAGAATTCACAACAGCCCGCATAACGGAGACAGTGGAAGAAATGTTTTATACGGTTTTCAGCACAAATGATTCTCCATTCATGCAATGGCAGTCCGATTTGCTCGAATACAGCTGGAAACGCGCCGGACAGGAGGGCGCGCTCATCCGGTTGGTTGCGACCGATGATCCGCAAAACCTGCCAACTCAGAAATACGCCCAATGCGTTGCCACGCGGTTGTGGGATACCCATCCCGAGACCGCAGACGCCTATCCTGTCTACAACAAACCCGCGTCGCTCCTGGAGTGGGTATTCAGGGACAAACCCGAGGGGACCGTGCTGCTGCTCGATCCCGATTGCGTTTTCCGCAGGACCATTGAGCGACGCGTTGCCCCCGGGTTTCCTGCCTCCCAGGCCTGGGCGCATTTTTCCACGGACAATCCGGCCGCAAACAATCCATTTGGTCTGGGTGATCGGTTTGCTTTTTTGCAAGACCATTGCGCCCGCGTTGATCTGCGCATTGATCCGGTGATGATTCCGACACTGATCCATACGCGCGATCTGCGCAAGATCGGCGCACGCTGGCTCGAACTGACAGGCATTGTCCGTGAGAATTATCGTGATGGCGAAGGCAACAGGGCGTGGGAATCCGACATGTTTGCCTATTTGGCGGCGAACGCGGAATACGGTTTGCAACACGAGCCGATATCCCTTGGCATCTGCACCAATTGGGAAGCTGAAGATGCACCGGACGCGCCGATCATTCACTATTGCAATGCTGTCTTGGACAAAGACGGAAAAGCGCTTTTCAACAAACATCAATACACACCTTGGACCCGTGCCGATACCGCGACCGAATCTCGGCATGCCTCGGGTCGCGAACTGATCGCACTGCTTAACGCCCATATTGACAATCTGCTTGGGGTGGTCAGCCCCGCCGCCCTCCACAACCATCCGGTCTGGCGCGACGGGGTCATGGAGGGGCGGGTCCATGATGATTTGTTGCTGGAGTATCCGCGTGAGGACAAGAGCCTGTGGCTGAACCATTCGGGCAAGGCCATCTGGGCCCTGTGCGACGGTTCCAGAACCATAGGACAAATCGGTTCGGAACTGAGCGCGCAATTCTCCGTGGATCGCGACAGTCTGACAGCGCAGGTGCAAACAACCGCCGGCCAGCTTCATGTCGCTGGCTTTCTGAATATGCGCTAACAGTCGTCTCGCTTCATGGCTTTGCGCTCAGGCCCTCAACGGATGCCTTTGCGGAAAATCTCAAGATGGCGATGCCACCAACGCGCATCGCCCATGTTGCGCAACAGCCGGACAAGGGTTTCACGGCTTGAAAGCTCCTGACGCAGCAGCATGAAAACGCGGACAATGCGATAATTGACCCTTTGCAAAGCTGGATAATCAATGAAATAGAGCGCGCGCCAATACAAAAAACGCACCAAAGGACCCGGTTTGAAATTGTCACGAACTGCGACGCCCAACATCTGGTGGACTGCATGGCAATAAAAATCCAGAGCCAATGTGTGGCCTGTTTGTGCAAATTTCGATTCAATCATCTGCCAATCAATCTGATCGTGCATCACCCGGGTCAGGCATGCAAAGTCATTCATGGTTCGAAGCGCCAGATTGCCGTACCAATAGGCGTGATCATTCAACTGTGACTGGCCGATATTGATGATGATCTGATGTGTCGGACTGGGAACGGCAAAGCGTATGCCATCGCGGATATGGGCCACGCTTTCGGCGCAGATTTGAGCACCTGAAAGCAGGTTTTGATATTGATACTCCATAACTTCATGGTGCAGGTCGATGGGCGCGGTTGATGATGCCCGCACATAGGTGTCGATGGCTTTCTGTCGGGGGTGCGGAAGGGTTGGAGCGCGTTCATATCCCCGCGCCACAAGATGCTTCCTGCATTGGTTGCTGCATTCGGCCGGCACGACGACGTCCAGATCGCTCATGACACGCACAGCCGGGTCATCATGCAGCCCCGTCAGCAAACCCGCAGCGCCTTTGAGAAAAACCGGCACAACGTCAATCTCGTTGAGGATGGCCGCGATTTCCATTGCCTCATGCTGTAAGCGCTCGTTGCGGCTGCGGTTGAGCCTGAGCATTGCATCCAGATAGCGCTGGATCAGGGGTGGGGTCTGGTCATTTAAAATGCGCTGGTGCAGTCGATATGCCACCGCCGGTGTCATGAGCTGGTCCATCGATACATTGACGACCTCGGCCCAGAACGGGTTGCCATCATCCTTGCCACCGGGAATTTGCAAATCCGATTGGGCGATGTTCTCGCAGGACAGGATTTTGCAAATGAACAAAAAAACGTCGGTACGGATATTGTGGGTCTTTTGAAAAGATCTCATGAAGTAGGTATCATATCCAAATTTTCCAACTTTCCCAGATCATGCGACGTCTTTCGGTCAAAGGACGGATCTGCCGGATCCGTCGTCAATATCTTCGCAACGATGCCTTTGTGGAAATCCCGTTCCCGCTTGCGCCGCGGCAAGGGTCCTCATGGAAAGCCTCACGGGGGGGGGGGGCGGCCTGTGGGCGTTCTATTGTTCCACCCGGCTTGACGAGCCTGTCAGCGCGGAAATATTTCTTTGTTCTTTTCAACGAGACTTGCGGTATATTGACTAAATTCAATAGTCGTTTGTGTTAAATTGTTCGCAATGGGGGTTCGTATTGCATACCCTGCTTGAAACCGCCCTGGCGCCGTCGTCGATTGCCGGCCATCTGTCCTATGGGCTGCTGGTCCTGTCGATGCTGATGAACTCCATCGTATGGCTGAGGATCATTGCGCTCATTTCCGGTGTCGCCGGTGTTGTCTATAGCGGCACAATCCTGCGTGATCCCATCGGTACCGGCTGGGAAGCCCTCTTCGTGTTGGCGAATTTTACGCAACTGTCCATTTTGATGTGGCAGAGCCGTCGGGTGCGGTTCAGCGATGAGGAGTTTTTATTCTGCCAGAATGCCCTGGTGCTGGTTCCGCCAAACCTGTCGCGCCAATTTATCAATATCGGTTCCTGGCAGGACATTCCGGCGGGCAGCCAGCTGACGCAGCAGGATCAGAGCGTCGAGCAATTGACCTATATTGCCGAGGGCAGCGTCGATGTGGTGGTCAATGGTCACCTGGTGGCAAACTGCACGACCGGCGATTTCATCGGCGAACTGGGCATTATTTCCGGTCGACCGGCCACGGCCACAACCACGGCGACCAGCGATCTGCGTGCCCTTGTCTTTAAACGTGACGACCTGCTGCGGCACCTGCGCCGCAAGCCCGACCTGACAATTGCCCTGCAGGCCGGTTTCAAGAACAATCTGCGCCAGAAGCTGGCGATGGCCAATGAACGCACGCTTGCCGGCGCCGGAAGGCAGGCTCAATAGGCGGCTGATTGATCGCAAGACATGCTCTAAAAGGTTTCCGGCTCGGCTTTTTTGCCGCTGCCCACACCCTCATCCGATTTTTGCATGGCGCGCGTGGCGAGAATCCGCCGGTCACGCCAGGCCTGGGCCTCGGCTATATTGTCTACAGGCAATTGACTGGCGAGCCATTCGTGGATTTCCGCAACCTGCTGTGGTCCCCAGTCGTAGTCGGTTTTTGCATCCTGACCCATGCGTTTCATCATCGGGCCCAATTGCTCGACAAAACCGGCAAACCCCCCTGTCGCGTTGAGATGGGCCGTCATGAACGGGCCGATGGATGCCCAGCGCAGGGCGAGCCCGCTGGTGACCACCCGGTCGATATCTTCCGCCGTGCAATAGCCTTCACCAATCAGATGCATCGCCTCGGCAACCATCGTGTATTGCAGGCGATTGAGGATGAAGCCGTCAATTTCCTTGCGCACAATGATCGGCTCCATGCCGGCAGCGCTCAGAAGGTTCTGCGCCGCGCCCAGTGCCTGCGCACTCGTTGCGCCGGTGCCACACAATTCAACCAGCGGGATATGCGAGGGCGGGTTGACCGGATGGGCGACAAAGGCCCGTTCCGGATGGACGATCGCGTTCAGGAAAGCCGAGCCGGGCAATGCGGAGGTTGATGAGGCGAGCAGACATTGATGCGGAGCCGCATCGGCAATCTCGGCAAAGACGCTGCGCTTGACCGCAACATCTTCCCGCACGCTTTCCTGAACATAATCGGCATTGCGAACCGCATCAGCGATCGTTTCATGTACTTCGATCCGGCTTGCGACTGCCTCGGCAGTCTCGCCCGTCGGCATCGCCTCGGCAAGCTCTTTCAGGGTCTGGCGGATACGCGGCATGGCGACATTGAGCGCTAGGTCCGGTTGCGCGTCATAGAGTGCAACCGCATGGCCTGCGCGGGCAAAGACCACGGCCCAGGCACGTCCGACATTGCCGGTTCCGATACATGTAATTCTGGCCATGTCTGCTCGTTCTCCGTATCTGTCAGGATTTCTGCTTCATTGTCTGGAGATAATCCAGAATTTCCTGCTCGCCGACCACATCGCCATATTTTGCATTCATGTCGAAGAGGTTGGATTCGTGTGGTGCCTCGTGACGGTCGCCGACGCCCTCGCGGGCGATGATCGGGATAAAGCCGTGCGAACAGCAGTCAACACAGGTGGCCCGCACACATCCGCTGGTGCTCAACCCCGTATGGATCAGGGTGTCGATGCCCCAGGTGGTCAGTGTGGAGGCAAGGGAGGTGCCGAAAAAGGCGCTGGGATATTGTTTGGAGATCACCAGTTCATCATCGCCAACCTCAAGTCCCTCAGGCCAATTGCCCATTGGATTGCCTCTGATGAAATTGTGCAGCGGTTTGGCCTTTTGAAAAAACCGACCGCCATCCGAACCATCGGGATGATAGGTGACATTGGTATAGATAACCGGAACACCGTTTGCCCGTGCGGCCTTGCGAATGCGCAGCGCCGAGGCCAGTGCATCGTCAACATCGGCGTAAAGTTCGCATTCGGGGTCAAAATAGGCGCGAACAAAGTCGATCATGATCAGTGCCGGGCGCTGACCAAAGCCGATACCGTTGCCGTAGGCCTTGCGATAATTTTCCATAAGGTCTGTCTTGTCTGTCATCTCAATCATTTCCGCTGTGTAATTCCAATTGTTCCGATCCGGCTGTCACCCAGGGTGTATTCAGCTTGCGTCGGGATTCGTATGCCTCGATGGCCGCCAGGTCTTGCGTCAGGATCATCCCGACCTCGTCCAGACCGGCCATCAGGGCCTGTTTGCGATAGGGCTCTATTGTAAATGCGATTTGCGTCCCGTTGGCCAGCCGCAAACATTCATTCGGCAGATCCACGGTGATCTGTTCCGCCGCATTGGCCGCTGCTTCCACCGCAAGCATTGCGTCTTCGCCAAGGACGATCGGCAGGACACCATTCTTGTAGCAATTGGAAAAGAATATTTCACCGAAACTGCGCGCAATCACGCAACGGATGCCCAGATCTGCCAGGGTCCAGACCGCCTGCTCGCGGCTCGACCCGGTGCCGAAATTCGAACCTGTCACCAGGATCTCGGCCTTGTCATAGGGCGGTCTGTCGAGCACAAAATCCGATCCCGCGCCCTTGCGGCGTTCGTGGAAGGCATATTTTCCAACGCCTTCCTTTGCAAGGATCAGCAGGAAACGTGCGGGAAATATCACATCCGTATCGATGTTGTTTTCCGGCAATGGCGCTGCAAGACTGGTGAATTCGGACATTTTTCTCATTGGCATGATAGCAATTCCCTTACATCGGTCAGCCGGCCGGTGATGGCCGCCGCCGCCGCCATCTGCGGACTCATCAGATGGGTTCGCCCGCCGATGCCCTGGCGGCCTTCAAAATTGCGATTGGACGTCGATGCGCAGCGTTCGCCTTCTGCAAGCCGGTCATCATTCATCCCCACGCACATGGAGCAGCCGGCCTCGCGCCATTCGAACCCGGCAGAGCGAAATATCGTGTCGAGCCCTTCGGCTTCGGCAGCGACACGCGTTGCCGCCGATCCGGGCACCACAATGGCCGAGACTCCGGGAGCAACCGTGCGGCCCTCAAGGATCGAGGCCGCCGAGCGCAGATCCTCGATCCTGCCATTGGTGCAGGAGCCGATAAAGACCTTGTCTATTGTTATGTCGCGAATGGCGGTCCCTGCGGTCAGGGCCATATAGTCGAGACTTTTCTGTAGTCCGAAGCGACGATCAGGATCGCTTTCCTGCATCGGATCGGGAATATGGCCCGTCACTGCAACAGACTGCTCCGGGGTTGTGCCCCAGGAAACCTGCGGCGCCAGTTGTGATACATCCAGGCTGACGCAATGGTCGAACTGCGCATCCTCGTCGCTTGCAAGGTTTGCCCAAGCCGCCACAGCAGCGTCCCAATCGGCGCCCTTTGGTGAAAGTGGCCGGCCCTTGAGAAAGGCAATCGTCTTTTCATCCACGCCAACCAGTCCGACGCGGCTGCCAGCTTCGATCGTCATGTTGCACAGCGTCATGCGGGCCTGCATCGACAGGGCTTCAACGGCAGAGCCGACATATTCGATGGCGTAGCCGACACCGCCGCCGGTGCCAATCTTCGCGATCAGTGCAATGATGACGTCTTTGACCGTGACACCCTTTGGCAGGGCCCCGTCAAGGCTGACGCGCATGGTTTTCTGCTTGCGTTGGCGCAATGTCTGGGTGGCCAGGACACAGGCGCATTCGCTGGCCCCGATGCCAAAGGCGATACATCCGAATGCCCCATGGGTGCAGGTGTGGCTGTCACCGCAAACCAGCGTCGTGCCCGGCTGGGTAAATCCAAGCTCCGGGCCGATGACATGGACAATGCCGTGACGGGGGTCATCGGTGGGGATATAGGGAATTTCGTATCGGCGACAATTGTCCACCAATCGTTCGACCTGGCGTGCGGCAAGCCCGGTTTTCAGCGCTTGCGAGCGGTCTTTTGTCGGCACCGCGTGATCGGCTACGGAAAGATGAGCCTCGGGGCAACGCACGATCCGGCCGTATTCATCAAGCGCGGCAAAGGCCTGCGGGCTTGAAACTTCCTGAACCAGATGTCGGTCAATATAAATGAGATCGTCGCCACCATCGTAGCTGCGTACGATGTGCGCGTCCCAGATTTTTTCATAGAGGGTGCGTCCTGCCATGTTTGCGTATCCGATGCTGCTTTCTCTGGTTTGAACGATCAAATGTGCCCTGCGGCCATCGATCAACCAGTTTTTTTTCTTGATGTCGAAGCAATGCTACTATTTACTGAATGCGTATTCAACAGATATCGCACCGGAGGATCTTCGGGCGCAATAGGGCAGCATGGAGACGATCAAATGAGGCTAGGTGTTGATGTAGGTGGTACGTTTACCGACTTGCTCTTGCAGGATGATGAGACCGGGAAGACCTATCGGGCCAAGACGCCCTCAACGCCCCAGGATCAATCCATCGGGGTTGCAGCGGGCGTCCGGTTGATCTGTGAGAAAGCGGGCATTGCCCCATCCGACATTACGCTTGTGTTGCATGGAACGACTGTTGCAACCAATGCAGTGCTTGAAGGCAAGGGCTCGCGGGTCGGCCTGCTGGTCACCCAGGGTTTCGAGTATACATTGCACCTGGCGAAATCCTGGACACCCGGCCCATTGTTCGGCTGGATCGTGATGGAGAAACCCGAGCCGCTGGCCTCGCTGGCCGATACACGCGGAATTCCCGAACGCATGGATGCACGCGGCAATGTCGTGCGCGAACTGGACGTGGAAAAAGCCACGGCATTGATTGACGATCTGTGCGGCTCCGGCATCGAGGCGCTGACCATTTCGCTGATGCATTCCTATGCCAATGATGCCCATGAACGGCAGTTGCGCGATATCGTGCTTGCCCGCCATCCCGAACTTCAGGTTTCCCTGTCTTCGGAAATCCTGCCCGAGTTTCGCGAATATGACCGCGCCATCACAACCGTGATGAATGATTATGTGCGCCCGATCATGACGCGTTATCTGTCGCGGATCGAAGATCGGTTGAAGGAAGAAAACGTCACCAGCAAATTGCATATCGTGCGCTCCGACGGCGGGCTGATGAGTGCCGCCGCTGCCGCTGACCGACCGGTGCATACGGTGCTGTCGGGACCGGCTGGCGGCGTCACCGCCACGGCCATGATTGCCCGCCGCACAGGCCTGCACAAATTGCTGGCCTTTGATATGGGCGGAACATCGACAGACGTTTCGGTGATCCTTGACGGCGAACCGATGATCTCGCGCTCGACGGAAGTGGGATCCTTTCCCGCCAAGGTGCCGACGCTGGATGTGCGCAGTGTGGGGGCCGGCGGTGGTTCGATCGCCGAGCTTGCCGAACTGACAACCTCCCTGCGCGTTGGACCACGCAGTGCCGGCGCGATGCCGGGACCCGTTGCCTATGGCAAGGGCGGAACAGAACCCACGGTCAGCGATGCCAATGTGGTGCTGGGCTATCTTCCTTCCAAGCTTCTTGGCGGCGACATGTCGCTGGATGTCGAGGGCGCCCGTGCCGCTGTTTCTGCCATTGGCGAAAAAATGGGATTGTCGGCGGAAAGTGCAGCCGAGGGCATATTGCACATCGCCAATGAGGTGATGCTGGGTGCCTTGCGGCTGATTACCGTTCAGCGCGGTCTCGACCCGCGCGAGTTCGGCATGGTTGCCTTTGGTGGCGCCGGTCCATTGCACGCCAACGCCATTGCAACGCTGCTCGGCAGTTACCCCGTCGTTGTGCCGCCCAATCCCGGTGTGCTCTCTGCTCTTGGTTTCCTGGAAGCCGAATTCAAGAATGAATTCGTGCGCACCATGATCCGCAGCACATCCGGCATTGACGAGACACAGGTCTGGGAAGTTTTTGCCGAGCTGAATGCAAAGGCGCGGGCCTGGCTTGATGAACAGGAGGTCGCCGAGAGCGATCGGGGCATCACCTACGGTCTTGATCTGCGTTATGAACAGCAGGGGTTCGAGGTCAATATCAATGTGCCGAAGACTCTGGTGGAAAGCGCCGCCGGGCTTGCCGGTGTGCTGGATGATTTCCACGACACCCATGAACGCCTGTACGGCGTGCGTTTCGATCTGCCAATCGAGCTTGTCGCCTTGCGCGTCACGGCCACCGGCGCCACGCCACCGGTGATCACAGCGCCGCCGGAAGCGGGTACAACCGATGTCGCACAGGCCGTGATGGAAACCCAGAAGGCCTATTTCAACGGGGCCTGGCAGGACACGCCCCATGTGGATCGTGACCGCCTTGCGCCCGGTGCCCGCGTCCAGGGTCCGGCAATCATCAGGCAGTATGACACCACCACCGTCTTGCTGCCCGACCATTACGCCGATGTCGATGATCTCGGCAATCTGCTCATCTGGCCGACATCGAAGGGAGAATGATATCATGACCAAGACAGTTGATCCCATCACACTCGACCTGATCGAGAATGCACTTCTCAATGCCCGCTTCGAAATGGACAGCGTCGTGGTGCGCATCGCGCTCTCGCCGGTGATCCGCGAGCAGCATGACGAATTCCCGATGATCTGTAATGCCCAGGGGCAGATGATTGTTGGCCAGTTCGGCTCCTATATTCCGGCCATCGTCGATCAATATGGCGACGATATCAATGAAGGGGATGTGTTCGTCTGGAACGATCCCTACGCCTGTAAAGGGTCCATCTCGCACAACAATGACTGGTGCGTGATGCTGCCGATCTTTCACGAAGATGTGCATGTCGGCTTCAGTTCGATTTTCGGCCATATGGTCGATGTTGGCGGCAAGGTGCCGGGCTCCATGCCGGCAGACGCACGCACGATCTGGGAAGAGGGACTACGCGTTCCTCCGGTCAAGATCTATGAAAAGGGCAAGCTCAATCAGGGTGTGCTCGACATCATGCTCAACAATTCGCGCACGCCCGACATGAACCGTGCCGATCTGATGGCATTGATTGCCGGCTGCCGCACGGCGGTCAAGCGTGTCAATGAAATCTGTGATCGTTTCGGCCGTGATGTCTATGTCGAGGCCTGCGACATGCTGATGGATCGCACCCGTGAGGCCATGCGCATTCTGATCAACAAATATATTTCGTCTGAACCCGTCACATTCACCGATTATGTCGATGATGACGGCCTGGGCAACGGCCCGTTCAAGATGCATCTTTCCATCTACCGACGCGGTGATGTTGCGGTGATTGACTGGACCGGCACGGACCCGCAGGCGGAAGGACCGATCAACTTCCACATTCACGAAGGGCTCTGCAAACTGTTCTTTGGCGTTTACATGATCATGGCTTTCGATCCGAAGATCATGTTCAACGAGGGTTTCTATGATCTGTTCGAGATCATTCTGCCGGAAGGCAGCCTGTTGAATCCCAAGTTCCCTGCGGCCCTGTCAAACCGCTTGAACACCCATACACGGTTCTTCGATTGTCAGGCCGGCGCGCTTGGCCAGAAGGCTCCGCATCTGTCGATGGCTGCCGGCTATGGCACCAGCCCGCATTTCATCTTTACCGGTCACGACAAGAACGGCAAATATTTCCAGTTGATGGAACTGCTGTTCGGCGGTGTGCCCGGCAGACCGCTTGGGGATGGCTTTGACGGCCACGCCTGGTGGCCTCTGTTCAGTGCAACACCGGTTGAATACATCGAAAATTACTATCCGGTGCTGGTCGAAAGCTATCGTCCGGTCAAGGATGCCGGCGGCGCAGGCCTGCATCGCGGTGGTGCGGGAATCGAGAAGATTTATCGTCTTCTGGAACCTGGTACGATCTCTATCCATGATGACCGCGAAACGGTTCCACCCTGGGGCATCAATGGTGGCCTGCACGGCGGTACATCGAGCAAATGGCTGCATCGCGCCGGTGCGGACAAGCCCGAACGCATCAAGTCGAAGCTCGACAATCTTGCTGTGGAACCGGGTGACCGGGTGATTTTCATCACGGCGGGATCCGGAGGCTGGGGCGATCCGCTGGATCGGCCGATTGCCGCCGTCAGAAAGGATGTCTGCATTGATCTGGTGTCGCATGAACGGGCCAAAAGCGATTATGGTGTTGTCATCGGACGAGACAATGTCGTTGATGAGGCGGCGACAGAGGCGCTTCGCGACGAGATGAGAAAAACACGCGGTGAGCCCGAGCCTTTTGACTTCGGATTCATTCCCGGCGTTCATGAAGCCGCGGAATAGAGTGGCCACAGTTTAGGCCTTGCAGAAGCAGCATCTCCGGAAAAGCGCCTAGTTTTTTCCGGAGATGCTTTCAATATCGGCTTCCAGCGCCTTGTCCGGCGCTATTTCCGCCAACCCCGGCACGGTTCTGCCCGGTATGAATATGCCGGGCAGCACGCAATTGACCTGGGTCGCGGATTTTTCGCCCTGATTGTCACGGCCCAGAAGATCCAGCGTTTTGGTGACCATGTCTTCAATCGGTTGGCGAACCGTTGTGAGGTGATAGGGGCCGAGGCGCCCTTCTCGGATTCCATCAAAGCCGGCAAGCATGATATCGCCGGGAATGGCAATGTTGAATTTGGCACGAAGCGCATCAATGCAGCCGATGGCCATGATGTCATTGACTGCAAAAATGGCATCGGGGAACTGTGGTGCCGGGCTGTCAAAATGATTGCTGATCGCCCTGTAGCTGCCCGCATAGCTTGATCCCCCGTCAATTTCGGTGATTGCGCTGTCACCGATGCCGAGCGAAGCCAATGCATCGCGGAAGCCTTTGACACGCAAACGGCTGGTCGAGCCCTGCGGATCCCCACGCACGATCAGGTAGCTCTGCGCACCGGCTGCAAACATCGCATCGGCCAGCAGGCCGCCTCCCTGCACGCTGTCACAGCGTACCGAGGTCAGGGTCGGGTCTGAGGTGCTGCGATTGAACAGGGCGATGGGAATGCCGACCTCCCGGCTGAGGCTGATCAGGTCGGAAGACAGGTTTGCCGATGTCACCACAATACCGTCGACATGGTAGCGCAAGGCCTGCATCAGCACGGCGTCGCAGTCACGGCCATCCTCCACCGTAAAGGCCAGAACCTGCCGGTTTGTCGCCTGCAGGCGATTGATGAAAGCCTGCAGGCTTTCGGAATAAAATGGATTATGCATGTCCCCGACAATCACTGCCACGATGTTGCTGCGGGCGCTCGAAAGGCTGGCGGCGATCGAGTTGGGCAGGTAGTGCAATTGCTTGGCCGCAGCAAGCACGCGGTCGCGTTTATCCTTGGCTATGCTGGCATTGGGCGTAAAGGCACGTGAGACCGTAGGCTGCGAAACTCCGGCGAGTTTTGCCACATCGTAGGACGTTACGCGGGTCGTTTTTCGCTTCATATGCCAATGCCTGCCTGAATATAAATGGATGCTGATCTGTACTAAACGATTGACTCAAGACACTCAAATGCGGAACTATATGAATGCGTATTCAAACAAGCGGCATCAAGGTTTGTCAATCTAAAGTCGCCGCGTGACATAATGAGGAGAAGCAAATGAATAATTTCTGGAAAATTTCGACCATGGCGTCGGCACTTGCGGTGGCGCTGGTCGCGCCAACGCTCAGTGCCCAGAGCGCCGACGATGGAATGACGCGCGCCAAGGAGCGTCTCTCTACCTATACAGAAGCGCCCGTATTCACCGCCCCCGGCGAGCCTTTCGACATCAAGGCCTGTGCAGCCGGCAAGAAAATGCTGTCCATTCCCAACAGCAGCGCCAACCCCTTTCTCAAGGGCATCATTGACCGCATGAAAGTTGTCGGCGATGAGATTGGTCTTGAAGTTGTCGAATGGGAAAATCAGGGTCAGCCGAGCCAGTGGGTGCAGGGTTTTGACTTTGCCATTCGCAGCAAGTTCGATGTCATCGATCTGATTTCAGGCATTTCTCCCGATACGGTTGCCCCTCAGGTCAAGGCGGCATCGGATGCCGGCGTCAAGGTCATGACGTCTCATTTCTATGATCCATCCTTCGAACCGCACCCGCTGATTTCCAGCAGCCTGCCGATCGGTTTCAACGAAATCGGCAAGATTCTGGCCAATTGGGTCACCGTCAACACCAATGGCAAAGGCAATATTGCTATTGTCGTTTCACGCGAAGTGCCACCGACCATCCCGTTGGTTGCAGGTTTTGAAAGCGAACTGGCTGAAAATTGCCCCGATTGCAAAATCGTCCGCGAAATCAATGTTGGCGTTGCCGAATGGGGAACAAAGATTCAGCAGTCGGTACAGGCCGTTCTGCAGTCAAACCCTGAAATCGATGTGATCATTCCGATCTATGACTCCATGTCACAATTTGTCGTTCCGGCTCTTCGGCTGACCGGCACATTGGGCAAGGTCAAGGTTGCAACCTTCAACGGAACACCCTTTGTGCTTGATTTCATTCATGACGGATCTGTCGACATGAACATCGGTGAGAGTCTCGACTGGATCGCCTATGCCACCGTTGACGGACATATGCGTGACCTGTGTGGTCTTCCTGTACCGGACAAGCTCAACGTTCCTTTCTACATTTTCGACAAGGACAATGTAGCAGATGCCGGCAAGCCAGCTCAGTTTGATACGGGCTATGGTGATGCCTATGTCGCCGGCTTCCGTAAACTCTGGGGCATGGAATAAGCGCAGTGAAAAATTCTGAAACGGAAGTTTTGGACAAACAGAACAAGGCGGCGTCTTTGACGCCGCCTACGCTTCGACTTGAGAATATCTCTAAATCCTTTCAGGCAACCCGGGCACTCGACAGCGTTTCAATCGATGTGATGCCTGGCGAGGTTCATGGACTTCTGGGCACCAATGGCTCGGGAAAATCCACACTGATCAAAGTGCTGGCCGGTTTTCATGCACCCGATGCCGGTGGCCGCATGCAATTCAACGGGCAGGATGTCAGCCTGCCGCTCAAACCCAGTGATTTCCGGCGTTTGGGTATGAGCTTCGTGCATCAGAATCTTGGTCTTGTACCCTCACTTACCGTTCTGGAAAACCTGCGTCTGGCGCAGATTGCCCTGGCTGCCAAAGGCATGATCAACTGGCGCCGTGAAAAGGCGGCTGCGCATGAAACGCTTGAGCGTTATGGCGTGCATATCGAGTCCTGGCGGCGCGTTGATGAATTGAGCGCCGTCAATCGCGCGCTGCTTGCCATCGTGCGGGCCTTTGAAGAAATCCGCGAAGGCAGCGAAATAACCGGCAAACCCGGCCTTGTCCTGCTTGATGAACCAACACCCTTTCTGCCCAAGGAAGGCGTCGAGAAACTGTTTGATCTGGTGCGCCGGATCAAGGCGCACGGATCCAGCGTGATCTTCATTTCTCATGACATCGAAGAGGTCATGCAGATCACTGACAGGGTCACTGTGCTGCGCGATGGTCGCGTTTCGGGCCAGATCGATACGCGCGACGCCACCCATGAAAAGATGGTGGAAATGATAATCGGGCGCAAGCTTGAGCGATCAGCGGACCCCCAAACGCTGCTCACGGAGAAAAAGCCGACATTTGCATCCATACGGGGTCTGCAAGGTCACGGCATTCCCCCGTGCGACATCGATATCGGCAAGGGCGAAATTCTGGGTATGACCGGGCTGATTGGTTCGGGATATGACAAGATTCCCTATCTGGTCTTTGGTGCGAACAGTGCCGATGGCGGCTCCATTGCGCTGCCCGGAGCAGAGCCGATGGACATCAGCGCCATGACGCCGAAAAAAGCCATCAAGAATAATTTTGCGCTGCTGCCCGGCGATCGCGCCGAGCAAAGCGGCGTCGGCAGCATTTCCATTTTTGAAAACATGCTGCTGCCGGACATTGAAAAATACTTCTCTCACGGGTTCCTCAGCAATCGATCCATGAAGAAGGAAGCCTTCCGGCTGGGCCAGGAATATGAAGTCCGTCCGAACGATCCGGGGCTGTCGCTGGGTGCGCTGTCAGGCGGCAATGCCCAAAAGGTGCTGATCGCCCGGTGGATGAAGCGCCAACCAATGCTGCTCTTGCTGGATGAGCCGACGCAGGGCGTTGACGTGGGAACGCGCGACAATATCTTCAAGGCGCTCAAACTGGCTGCAAGCAAGGGCATGTCCATCGTCTGCGCCAGCACCGATGCCGAGCAATTGGCCGAGATCTGTGACCGGGTCCTGGTTTTTGCGCGCGGGCGTATCGTCGAGGAAATTACTGGCGGTGACGTCAGCAAGGACAATATCACAGAGGCCTGCTATGGCTCGGTAGAAGCTGTTGAGAATATCATTCATCCGCAGGCTTCACAGAAAACACAGAGTTGATCCATGACTGAAACTGACAAGGCGGCATCCACCGCCACGGGCCCTAAAACCAATTATCTCAGGATCTTTGAGCGTTTCGCGCTGATCCTGGTTTGGCTGCTGTTGATTGCCGGTTTCAGCATTGCCATGCCTGTCTCTTTCTTCAACTGGGGCAATTTCTCGATCCTGTTTGCCTCTTACGCGCCGGCTGCCTTGCTGGCGCTGGCAATCATCGTACCCTTGACGGCCGGCGATTATGACCTTTCGGTCGGAGCAACGCTGACCGTGTCCTCCTGCCTGATCGGCGTCCTGAATGCCTGGTATGATGTGCCCATCGTTGCCTGCATAATCATTGCGATTGGAGCCGGTGTCTTCATCGGCCTGTTCCATTCCCTGTTTATCGTCTATTTCCGCATTCCCTCCCTGGTGGTCACGCTCGGCTCGACATCGCTGATGACCGGAATCGTGCAGTGGATGACCAATTCCTCGACCATTGGCGGCATCGACAACGCCCTGATCATGGCCGTTGTCGGCGGACGTTTTCTCAATGTGCCCTACGTGTTCTATTATGCGCTGATTGCGATGATCGTCATGTGGTACATTTTCGATTTCACCCCGCTTGGACGCAGGCTGCTGTTTGTCGGGCGTGGCCGTGAAGTCGCGCGGCTCAATGGCATTTCAGTCGACAAGATGCGTGTCGGCGCGCTGATCACCTCCGCCGTTGTCGCCTCGATCGGCGGCGTCATGTACGCGGGCATATTGGGTTCAGCCGATCCCTACTCCGGTCTGAATTATCTGCTGCCGGCCTTTGCTGCGGCCTTCCTTGGATCAACCACCATTCTGCCCGGCCGCTTCAATCCGCTGGGCGCGGTCGTCGCGGTCTATTTCCTCGGAACAGGCATCACCGGCCTGACCATGCTGGGCATTCCGCTCTGGGTCACCAATGTCTTCAACGGCGGCGCCCTGATCCTTGCCGTGACGATCTCGCAATTGACCAGAGGCCGCGAAGTCACCGATATCGGCTAGGTTGTGTGAAATCTTGGGATGTCCAATAGTGAGCAAATCAGTTTACAGACAGCCTTTGGGTGTCGGTAATAGCTGAATTGGATCGCTGTAATATTAGGAAAATCGTCGAGGCGGATGCTATCGTCTCCGCGATTCTTCAGGCCGAGACAATGAAATGGCTCCGGGGCAATAAACCACCGCTTCCACATATTCCAAGTCTGCGGCAAGGCAGTCGACATTTCAAAACGGTATAAAAGAAGCTAAACTGGATGTGCTATCCTTCCAGCAGGATAAGATGTCGATGTTCCCATTGCCAAAAAATTTATCAGAGGTTTCCGCAGATGAACTCAAATTTTATATCGAATGCGCCCTTTTGGAAAAAATCGACAAAAGTCAGCATGTATCTGTGCCTCCTTGCGGGAGCCGTTTTCTTAGCACTCGGAATAAACTTGAAGTTGGCGGAATACAGTTTTGAACAATCGGCGATCCCGGTCAATCTGGTGGTTACCGATATGATAGCAAATTCCAAGGGGAACATGTACGCACCCGAGTTTGCCGTAGCAGATGGAAAACATAAAGGTGTCACCTATCGTGAAAGTACCTACGGGAATCCGCCGCCTCATCAAATAGGAGATCAATTGCAAGGCTTTTTGGATGTCAAAAGTGGCAAAATAAAAAGCCAAAAGACAATCGCGTTGGCTGGTTTTCTCGCAAATATGCTTTCGATATCTGGTGCGGTCGCGATTTTGTGTGGATTCGGTTTGGGGATTTTTCGCCGCTACAGTGTAGTCATTTAGGGGTCGTCATTGTCGGGCGCACGACTACCGCATTAGAGATGTTGGCCTTGGGTTGGCCAAGGCGTTTTCGAGCGGGTTTGATGAAGGTTCCCAAGGTTATCAAACCGGATCGAATAAAGGTCATGGCCATAAAGACGAGATTGAAAATCACGAACGCACAGTGCCTTCGAATAGCACAGTGTGGCCACGAACGGCTCTCTCTATAGATGCGGGCGCCGGTCGATCCACGGCCTTGCCCGCTCGATCTGTCCTGCCAGCGCGAAAAGCAGGCCTTCCTCACCATAACGACCGGCAAAATGGCAGCCGACGGGAAGCCCCTCTTGTGAAACGCCGAGCGGCACGGACATCGCCGGCTGACCGGTGATGTTGCTCAGAAATGTGAAGGGGATGAAGGCCATCAGTTTGGCAAGCCACCGATCAACATCGGTTGCATTGGTGTCGAACTGGCCGAGGCGCGGCGGTGTTGTTGCAAGTGTCGGTGTCAGCCAGACATCATAGCTGGTGAAAAAACCCGCAATGCGCCGCGTCTCGCGCTGCAGCGCCTGGAGGCTGTGGATATAATCGGCGGAAGACAAGCCCAGACCGCGCACCGCAATGGCGCGTGTCAAGGGTTCGACCTGGCCTTCGGCTGGCAGTCTGCCCTGCGTGGCCCGACCGATATTGGCCATTGTATTGGCCTGAAAGACGTTCAGAAAACCCGCCTGCGCCACGTCGAAATCAAATTCCGGTTCGGCCTCTTCCACAATGTGACCGAGATCGGCACACAGGGCTGCGGCGTCCTCAGTGGCCTTGATGCAATCGGCATCGACGAAGGCACCATTGGGTGCAGCCGTGGAGAATGCAATGCGCAATCGGGCCGGATCGCGTGTGGTTTCTTCAAGATAGGTGCGTTCGGGAGGCGGCGGAAAATAGGGATCACCGGGCATGGGGCCGGCGGTTGCATCGAGCAAGGCTGCGCTGTCGCGCACCGACCGTGTCACGGCGTGCTGGCTTGCAAGTCCGGCAAGCCCTTCACCGCCCTCCGGACCGGCGGTGATGCGCGCCCGGGTCGGTTTCATGCCGAACAGCCCGCAGCAGGATGCAGGGATGCGGATGGATCCACCGCCATCGGTGGCGTGGCTCATCGGCAATAGGCCGGCAGCCACCGCCGCCGCCGAACCACCGCTCGATCCGCCGGGCGTATGGTCGCGGTTCCATGGATTGCGGGTGGCGCCGAACAGATGCGGTTCCGTCACCGGTTGCAGGCCCAGTTCCGACGAATTGGTCTTGCCGACGATCATCATGCCGGCATTGCGGCAACGGGTGACCAATGCACTTTCTACGCTCGGCTGGTTCTGCGCAAAGAGCCGCGAGGCAGAGGTGCTGGGCGTTCCCAGAACCGAAACCACCAGTTCCTTGAACAGATAGGGCACACCTTTGAACGGCCCGTCTGCCAAGCCCTTATCAATCGCCTGCCGTGCCTCGTCATAAAGCGTTGCCACGACGGCGTTGAGTGCGGGGTTGCGTGCCTCGGCAAGCGCAATAAATGTTTCGAGCACCTCCAGGGGCGAAACCGCGCCACGCTGCACGCGTTCGGCAATCGCCAGTGCGTCGAGGCTTTCAAAGTCTTCAATCATCGCCGGCAGTCTCCCCTACAATCGCCTTTGGCCAGGCCGCACGCGGCATGGATTCCAATGCGTCAAAATCCGGTGAGACCCCGGTACCGAATCCGCTGCAATCAAGTGAGCCTATGGCAAATTTCCCGTCTTCCAGCCGCAGCCGAACACCGCCGTCCTGGCGGTGATAAAGATCGGGATGGGCGCTGAGGAATGCCTGGGCCTCGCTGTCAGGCCGTCCGCCGAATCCATCAATGAAATGATGGGCATTGCGCTCCACATGGGTAAGCCCGAGCAGGTTGATCAACGCCAGGTCCTGCTGGATGGCCAGTCCCGGTTCGCAGGTCAGGTCTTCCGCCGACATGAAATATGTGCCTTCGCCACCATCATTCCAGACCTGACAGCGGGCATAATTGATCATCGATTTGTAAATGCCCTTGCAGGCCTTGGATGAGACGCCCGTATAGCCCAATTCCCGTGCCTGGGAAAAAGCCGAAAGTGCGCCATCGGATTCATCAATGATAACCGGCACGGTTTGGGCAATTGCATTGACCGGTCTTGCCAGGGCTTCCTTGCGGTTGATCGGCTGTTCCACATAGAGGATCGAAGCCAACAGCCTTTGAAGTTCTGGCATCTCTGCCAGTTTCGCGTAGAAGTCGGCAAAGGTCGCTGCATCGGGATATTGCTCATTGCCGTCCAGCGTGGCGCGATAGGTACCCTCGCTGCGGTCAAGCACCGACGCAATGCGTGTCAGCCGATCCAGGTCCTCGGCCTCATTGCCGCCGACCTTGATCTTGAAATAGCGATTCGCGTAGGTCGCGACCACTTCCTCCAGCGCTTGAGGCAGGCCGTCGGTGACCCGCAAATCTGCCGGAATATCAGAAACAAGAATGGGGTCGGTAAGCCCCACCGTGTGGCGCACATCGATGGAACGGGCCGGCTGTGCATTGTGAAAAAGCGTGGCCATATCGAAACCATCGAGTTCCGGTGCAACCGGGTGCGGCGTCAGGCCGACCAGATTGCTGCGCATCGCCTGATAGAAGCTGATATCCAGCGCCCGGCACAGCGCATCCAGAATGGCCCTGTCGACCAGCGATTGGCCGTAACTGGCAATCAGCGGGTTGAGCGCCAGTCTGCCGCAGGCAGCGACATGGTTGTCGTAATTGTCCGCAAACAGAGCAAAGGGCGCAGCCGCCGGACTGGACAGATAGGCTTCAGATGCCAGTTCAAGAGATTTGCGCAACTGGTGATGGTTTTCATCATCGCTCAGCGCCAGGTCCTTGTCGAACCATTTGGCGCCGAGCGCTTCAGCCGAATAGCCTTCAGCCTCGCGTCCATCCTGCAGTCTGATGCGCACCCGCATGATCGCCTGGCGGCCGTGGGTGGCGGTCTTGACGCCAAAGCGAAACGGCATGCGCAACCGGTAGGCGCGCTCGTGTCCCTTTGCCTCAATCAACTTGATTTGCATGATGTTCATCCCAGACCCTGAAGTGCAGAACCACTTTCACCGGATTGACGGCCTGTCAAAAGGTCATAGATATCCAGCGAATATTTTCCGAACTCGGCGCTGGCCCGCGTTTCCACAGACCGGGGGCGCGGAAGATTGATATCCAGAACCTCGGCAACGCGTCCTGGCCGTGGCGACATGACGACGACGCGGTCGGAAAGAAATACCGCTTCGGGAATTGAGTGGGTGACAAACAGGATGGTCTTGCGACCTTCCGAACCACCGGTCTCACCCCAGACGCGCAGCAGTTCAAGATTCATGTCATCGCGGGTCATGGCATCAAGCGCCCCGAAGGGCTCATCCATGAGAAGCAGCGGTGGATCGAGCAAGAGTGCCCGACAAAGGGCAACACGCTGCTGCATGCCGCCGGAAAGTTCATTGGGACGTTTGCCGGAAAAATCGCTCAGCCCCACCAGTTCGAGCAATTCATGCGCGCGGGTTCGATAGTCACGCGCGTTGAGCCCGGCCAGTTCGGCCGGCAACAACACATTGTCCAGGATCGAGCGCCACTTGAGCAGCACCGCCGCCTGGAAGACCATCCCCACTTTGGGGATGGGTTTTGTCACTGGAACGCCGCCAACAACGACGCTCCCGGAGGTCATTGGGCGCAAGCCCGCGACCACCCGCAACAGGGTGGATTTTCCACAGCCACTCGGGCCGACAAGTGAAATGAATTCACCTTCGCCAACCGCGAGATTGATGTCCCTGAGAGCCTCGACCGGGCCACTTCCGGTCTCATAGACCATACCTACCTGATCGAGTTCGATGATATTCTTCATCACCTGTTGCTCCTGCCTTTAGACTGCGGGCCCTATGGTTGCGGGCCTGTTGATTGTGGACCTGACCCTTACTGGGCAGGCATTTCCACTTTGGTCAGAAATTCCGTGGTGAAGACGTTCTTGCAATCAACTTCGCGGGGCAGGCCCATGTAGGTGTTCACAAGATCGACCGAAGCACACATTTTGGCTTCTTCAACCCAACCGATGCCATTGTCCTTGTAACGGTCCGTCTGCATCAGCTTGAGGCCCATCTTCATGTTCGCGCCAATCAGCTTCTCGTCGATTTCGGGGACGCGTTTCTTGAATATGGCCATGGCTGCATCGGGGTCCATCATGACATCGCGCCATCCCATATAGGCGGCCTCAAGAAAGTTCTTCAGGTCTTCCGGGCGTTCTGTCATGGTTTCTGCACTGGCAATGATCGACATGGAGTACATGTTGAGACCATGGTCAGCCCATGGCATCATTGCCACTTTGCCTTCGCCCATCGGTTTTTCATAGAGCGGTAGACCGGTCGTGTAGTCGGCCACGGCGTCGACACGTTTTTCAGCCAGCGCTGCAATCTTGGCGGCAGGCTCGATATTGACCCATGTCACCTTGCTTTCATCGATATTGTTGGCCTTGGCAAAAGCAGGCCAGATCTGACGCTGTCCGTCTCCGGGAGGTGCACCAATCGTCTTGCCTTCCAGATCCTTCGGATTGACAACGGGATTGTCGATGCTGGAAAACACATTGAGTGGGGTTTTGTCAAACACCATGCCGACCACCTTGATGGTCGTGCCGCGTGCCAGTGAGGCAATGACCACACCGCTATCGGCAAGGCCGGCATCGGCTGCACCCGTATCGACCTTGGCGATGGAATCGCCCGAGCCCTTGGAATTTTCCAGGGTCACATCCAGACCGCGGTCAGCAAAATAACCCTTTTCCAGAGCAACCCAATAGGCTGCATGGTCACCAACGGGGAACCAGTTGAGTGCAAATTTGAATTTTTCCAGTGCTGCGGCTGGTGAGGCGATGACGCCCAAAACCGCTGTAATCGCAAGTATTTTCTTCAACATGACAGTGCTCCTCTGTGTTTAGTTTTCTTGACCTTCGGCCCACGGGGCCAGTACACGCGACAGAACCGCAACGGCACCATAAAGTGCGAGGCCGAGGATCGAGATCCAGACCAGGGCACCGAAGGCCAGCGGCGTGTTCAGACTGCTCTGGCTGGTAATGATCACGTAGCCGAGCCCGCTTTGGGATGCGACGAATTCGCCGACAATGGCACCAACCACTGCGGCAGTCGCCGTGACTTTCAAAGCGCTGAGAATATAGGGATAGGCATTGGGTATGCGGATTTTTGCAAAGACTTTCCACTTCGGCGCATTGAAGACACGGCCAAGATCCAGCATGTCTTCATCGATCTGCGTCAGACCCACTGCGGTGTTGATGACCACGGGGAAAAACCCGATCAGCGCACCGATCAGCATATTGGGAAAGATGCCATAGCCGAACCACAGCAGAAAGAGCGGCGCGACGGCCACTTTCGGCAAAGTATTAACGAAAACCAGAAATGGCATCAGCGCCCGGCCCATGACGGTTGACCATGCGGTGAGCGTGCCCAGCGCAATGCCGCCGATGGCAGCGATCAGGAAAGCACCGAGAATGGCTGTTCCGGTGACGATGATATGGCCTGTCCAGTTGATCTCGCTGGAAAACAGGGCATGGGCGACTGCGGCGGGGCTTGGGAGGATATATTCGCGCAGTCCGAGCCCTGATACGGCCAGTTGCCACAGGACAAGCAAACCCAGAAACATCAGGGATGCAGGCAGCCACTCAAAAAATTTTCGCTTAATCATGTTCAAGACTGACTCCTACGGCATGATTTCGAACCCAGCTTTCGTCCACGTCGACGCCGAGGCCGGGTCCTTCAGGTAAATTGACCTGGCCTCCACCTTTCCACACCCGTGTGGAAAGGAACGGGCTCTCGATATATTGCGGACCATTGAGCTGCAGCGGTGAGATGCCGAAAGCGGCGGCCAGGTGCAGGCTTGCAGCAAGGCCGAGATCGGTTTCGGTCAAACCGGACATTGACAGGCCAAGCCCGGCGGCTTCGGCAGTCTGGCACAATTGCCGCGAGCGATGAAAGCCGCCATTGCGCTGCAATTTGGCAACCGCCACATGGATGGCATCCGCGCGGGCATATTCCACAAGATCGGCGACGCTTCTGAGCGATTCATCAATGCCGATTTCAACGCAGCTGGACGCCGCAAGCGTGCGGTAACCGGAAAGATTGAAGCCGTCGAGCGGCTGTTCGAAAAGCGAGACATTCAGGTCGGCAAAATGCCGGGCCTGACGTTTTGCCGCGGCAAGCCGATAGCCGCGATTGGCGTCCACCAGAATTGTGCGGTCCCCGACGACCTTGCGGGTTGCACGCACCAGTTCAAGGTCGCCTGCCTCGCCATGCATGCCGACCTTGACGTCAAAGACATCATAGCCTGCTGCCAGGCCCTCTTCTGCCAATTGCCCGGCCTGCGAGGGATCGGAGACTGAAATCATCCAGGAAAGATCAAATGTCTTTCTGCGACAGCCCCCCATCAGCTGATAGACCGGAACATTCAATGCATGGCCGAGCGCATCATGCATGGCAATGTCGATGGCCGATTTTGCCAGCGGAGAACCGGTCGTGACGCCGGGACTGATGGCACGATCCATGGCGTGGTGCAGAGCGTCAAAATTCCAGATTTCGATGCCTTTGACAGCCGGTGCAAGGTATTTGGAGATGGTCGAAACGATGGTTTCCGTGGTTTCATAGGTCCAGCGCGGTGTCGGTGTGGCCTCGCCCCAGCCGATGGCGCCGCTTTCGCTTTCAAGGCGCACGAATATGCGCGGCGATGGTGTGCCTGGTGCACCTGCGACACCGCCGGCGATCAGGAAAGGCGACCTGAACGGAAATTCCAGAACGAATGTTTCGATCGACCGTATCTTCATCTAATCCAACCATCGTTCGAGGTTGGCGGCGACAAAGGCGTCATCGGACAGATCGGCATGCTGCTCCAGTACCCGGTCGATCTCTGCGGACTGGCCGGGGCTGAGACCCTCATGGGGATCCAGACACCATGTGCCTTCCAGCAGTCCCTGTCTGCGCAACACCTCATGGCAACCGGCAATGCAACCGTGAAAATCATTGGCCACATCAAAAAACGCCGCATTGCAATCGGTTACCCGGCTGTCGAGCGCCAGCAGATCGGCGTCGACAGATGGCTCGGAAGCTGCTTGCCGGCAGCGCCGGAATAGTTCGACGGCACCTTTGGTCCATACGGACCAATGTCCCAGAAGACCGCCGACAAAGCGCACGGTGACAGGCTTGCCCTGGCGCATGACCGTATAGGGGGTGACCAGATCAAGAACGATGTGGTCGTCATTGCCGGTGTAGAGGGAAACCCGGTTCTCGGCGCCCGCCGCGACCACGCCGCGCACCACATCAAGTGTGCGGTAGCGATGGAAGGGCGCCACCTTGATCGCTATGACATTGGGAATTGCAGCAAAGCGCGTCCAGAATTGCGTATCCAGATGCAGGCCGCCGACGGCTGGCTGAAGATAAAAGCCGATCAGCGGGATTTCCTGTGCGACGGCTGCACAATGGGCGATCAGCGCATCCGTGTCCTGCCCCTTCATGGCCGCCAGACTGAGAAGGCCGGCGTGATAGCTGAGCGATTTGGCTGTTTGTGCTTCGCTCACGGCCTGCCGGGTCGGACCGGCAAGACCGGCGACCATGGCCAGAGGCCGGTCAGTCCACTTGGTCGCCGTTTCAGAGGCAAGGCCCAGGACTTCGCTGTAAAGACCATTTTCACGAATGGCGAACTGGGTCGTATGCACGCCGACAGCAAGACCGCCAACACCGGCATCAAGATAGTAACGGGTCAAGGCGCGCTGGCGCCGCGGGTCGAGTTTGCGGTTTGCGTCCAGTGCCAGCGGATGCGCCGGAATCACGGTTCCCTGTCGGATAATGTTCAACGGATCATCCGCCTGGGCAGTCTGATCGGAAACAGGGGTATTTTCATGGATCGTCATCAACCGAACTCCGGACCTGCAACAGCAAACAGATGCTGGGGATTTCCAAAGGGCCTGGCGCGGTCCAGCGCCATGCGTGCGAAGCTGCGCTGAATGGCAAAGCCGCCTTTGCCAAGCCATTGCCCGATATCCTGCCAGGTGGAGGGTACATCGATGAACAATGCACCGTGCACGCCAGCAACAAGCCTTTCCAGAAGCTGCAGCGCCTGGTGTTGCGATGACGCAACCACTGGGCCGGCCTGCACCGCGCGCCGTCCGTCTCGTACCAGGGCAAAACCGCTGTTGTCTTGCGCACAAAGAGCCTTTGTCGCCTTGCGGTCCAGAAAGTCGGCCATGAGGCGGCTTCGATCTGCGCCAAAAGCCTCCTTATCCAGATCCACCAGAGTGGCCATGGCGCATACGGATGAGGCATCTGTCGGCGCGGTCTTGTCGGGCGATGTGAGGGCCGGGCGCTCCCAGCGATCAAAACGGAATTGCGGAACAAAACCCTGCTTGCGGTAAACGGCTTCTCCATCCGCCGTGGCATCAAGCACGGGCGTCAGCCCTTCTTCGCAAAGCACTTTGATGCATTGGTCCACCAATTGTGTTGCGATGCCGCGCCGCCGCCATTGCGGGGTCACCAGCACCATGCCGATGAAACCGAAAGGGCCGTCATAGGGCAGTGCAGCCGCACTGCCGACAAGGCGGCCGCCCGGCGCACGAACACCAATGGCCTGACCGTTGGTAATGAAATGGCACCAATCATCCGCGGTCTGATTCCAGCCGGCCTCGCTGGACAGGGCCATGCCGGATTCGACATCGCTCAAATCGAGATCAATGATGGGCAAGCGCTCAGAAGTCACCGTCGCGCACCTCGAATTTCGTCGGCTTGTTGAAGCTTGGCCGTTCATGCGCAACCCAGTTGGCAACCCAGTCCAGCATGACACTCAGCGGCACGCTCGGATAACCGAACAGACGGGTTGCCTCTGCGCTGTTGGTCAGCCATGCGGTTTCTGATTCTGTTCCCTCAAGCTTTGCCCTGGTATCGAGACGGGCGGCGAGTTCTTCTGCAAGCCAGCGCACCGAAAGCGTTTCCGGACCACTGACATTGAGCGGTGATGCGGGGGTGGTGCAATGGCGAAGGGATCGCAAAGTCTGGGCATTGGCATCGCCCTGCCAGATAACATTGACATGGCCCATCAGGGAAAGGTCAATGGGCGTTCCCGCCTTGATGCGGCTGGCCAGATCGTAAAGCACGCCATACCGAAGGTCGATCGCATAGTTCAGGCGTATCAGCCGCCCGGGTGTTTCATGGCGTTTGGAGAAATATTCAAACATCCGCTCGCGTCCAAGGCACGATTGCGCATATTCGCCGCGTGGTCCTGTCGGTGACGTCTCTGTGGAACCCTGGTGCATGACATTGACCAGTGGATAGATGTTGCCCGTCGAAAAAGCCACGATGCGTGATTCATGAAATGTGGAGGCGACAATACTCGGACAATGGACATTCATCGCCCAGGTCTGTGGCTGGTTGCCGCTGGCGCCGAATTTCATGCCGGCCATGAAAATGACGTTTCTGGTGCGCGGCAAGGCGTTGACCTGGTCGGCATCCAGCAGATCGGCCTTGATGGTCTCGATCCCGGCTTTTTCAAGATCTTCCCGCAGACCCGGTTCGCTGAAACGCGCAACGCCGGTGATTTTCTTGTCGGGTGCAGCATTGCGGGCCAGGCGCGCCAGAGTTGGCCCCATTTTCCCTGCAACGCCGAGGATCAGGATGTCACCATCCACTTCGGCCAGATCGTCGATCAGTGATTGGCTGGGCTGTGCGAGAAAATCGTCAAGCTGTTCGACGCTGTCAAACTTGTCTGGCAACACACCGGCAGAACCGGTTGGCGCGGCTGAAATGGCGTCTGGAGCAGTTCGATTTTGTTTTGTCACCGGCATTCTGAATTCCTGTGCTTCACCTCAACCATCCTCACGCTAGCGCGTCTTTGAAAAAGTTTCAACTATTTAGTTGAAAGATTCCTGAGGCCACCTTTTGCTAGGGTTGAGCGTCTTTTATAAGCCCTTTCAGGCGCTCCAGTGCATTGCGTGTGGATGCAACCGAGGGAGAAAGATGCGGCTCAATGGCGATCGCACCCGTGAAATGATCTGCCACCAGAGCAGCGATTTGCCCCCTCCAATCGACGTCCCCCTCCTCAACAATCGTCCAGGCGCCATCGACCGGAACGTGGACGTCCTTGAAGTGAACATTCTGAACAAATGGTCTGACAGATGCATAGCCGTCCGGATAAGGCGTATCACCGTCGATGCAGGCATTCGCCGGGTCCCAGTTGATCCCCAGCGCCGGATGGTTGATACGCCGGACAAGCGCGGACGAGGTTTCGCCCGTATTGGCCCAATGGCCTTCCTCGGTTTCGATCAGCAGGCTCATGCCTCTGTCTGCAGCACGCTCCGTTGCGCTTGCAATCACGTCGACAAGCGCCTGCGGGGCAGGTCCCGCCGACGCTCCGTCGCGGTGGAAGCTGAAAGCAATCAGATGGGATGCGCCCACCTCCTGCGCGAAGTCCAGCGCCTCTGGCAGAAGGTTTTGTCTATGATCGTCAAGCAGGCCCCGCAAGTCTGCCCAGGACCGGTGAAATCCGGCACCCATCCAGCCCAGATTGGAGTGTTGCGGCGCGGCGGCCGGAAAGGGGATTTTGAAAAGGCCAGGCGAAATTGCGGTGATGGTAACATCGAGGGAGCGGATTGCCCGTATAAGCCGCTGCCTGACATGCGCTGCCAACCGCGGCACACGCTGATCATAAACACCACGCAGTTCAAAATGCGAGACGCCCCATTCCAGACCAAGCTCGAAAGCGGTCTCCGGATCGGCTGATAATTCGTCGGTTACTATACTGATTTTCATAGGCGGCAGTCCCGTCAGCGTGTCATGAATGACAAGCTTACCGGAAGAGTTTGCCAGTTTTCAACCGTTTGGTTGAAATGCGCTCAGGGCCGCAGTCCGTTGAGCGTCAAAGTCACGATATGATCGCGATAGGAGCTGACCGCTTCATCTCTGGTCAGGTCGCGACCGAAAATCGCCGACATGGTCAAACCGTTGGCGAAGTAGAAAAATGTCATGCCGGCAATCGAAACATAAAGCTCAAGCGGATCGACACCGGCGCGGAACGTGCCTTCCGCTTCACCACGTTGCAGAGTCTCCGCGATCAATTCGAGAAGTGGCGAGTTGGTTTCCAGCGCCATGTCGGAATTGCGCACATGGCGCGCGCCATGGGTGTTCTCATCGGCGAGCATTCGAATGAATTCGCGATGTTCATTGAGGTAGTTGAGTGAAAAATCGATCAGTTTGACCATCGCGTCGCGTGGCGGCAGAGCGCTGAGGTCAAGCTCGCGTTCGCGCGCACGGATTTCCGCATAGGTGGCGTCCAGTGCCGCCTTGTAGAGGCTGTCCTTGCTTCCGAAGTAGTAATAGACCAGCTGCTTGTTTGCCTTGGCACGCTTGGCAATCTGGTCGACGCGGGCGCCTTCAAGTCCCTTTGCTGCAAATTCCATTCGGGCAGCCGCCAGAATGGAAGCCTTTGTAGCCTCGGGATTGCGGCGGTTGCGGCCCTGGGCTTCAACCAGGATTTCTGAAGAAAGTGACATTGGGCTCCCAACAGGTTGAGCGATACCGGTCAGCGGCTTCTTTCCATGAGGCCGCGAAGGTAGCCGATGGAGCGCGCTGCGCAGGATGGGCCATCCGGACTGTAGATGAATGGCTCTACTGCAGTCGTGCCGTTATAGTCAAGTTGGCGCAAAAGTTCGACGACGGCGCCAAAGTCCGTTGTGCCTTCGCCCGGCCCGCGCTTGTTGTCGTCATTGAAATGGACATGGCTGATTGCGCCCCGGGGAATCCAGCGTCGCAGAAGATCCGGCAAATCCTCGTCATTGCTGATGGCAGCGTAGGAATCAATCATCGTGCCAAGCGCTTCCGATCCGATTTCATCGATAATGGCCAGTGCATCTTCAACCGTGTTGATGAAAGCCGTGTCATCACGCGACAGCGGCTCAAGGATATAACGCACGCCGGCTTGCGACGACGCCTCGGCCATCGCAGCAAAATAGGCGATCCCCTGGCGTCTTCCCTCGGCCTCAAGGCCCGGTTCCAATGGGCGTTGCAAAGGTGAGCCATGAACCAGATATTGCCCGCCGAGCTCGCGGCACATATCCACCAGAAATCTGCCGACATCACGGGTCTTTTCTGCCACTGCAGGATCGGTCGATGTGATCGAAAGGCCTTGCGGTGCGGCCAGAAGCCAGTGCAGTCCTGCTACGGCGACACCTTCGCCATCCGCAATCGCCCGAAAAGCCCGCAGATCTTTGACGGACAGGTTTTGCGGCTCGCTGCTCAGTGTGAACGGAGCAATTTCAAGTCCGTCATAGCCGACGTCCCGGGCGAACCGGCACTGGTCGGCGAAATCGAGATCGCGCACGACCTCACTGCATAAATATATCTTCAATAGTGTCTCCGTTCAGGAATGGCGGCGAACGCGAGACTACCGCACCTTGATGGTAATCGCCAACCCGCTGGACGCAAACTGTTGTAGGATCGGATGGCAAAGCGCATTGGGCCAGGTGCCCTTCGCGGTGAAAGCAGGGCCGGTGATCTGGCTGATTGGCGGGATCATTTGGCAGCCCCTGCGCGTTTTGGCGTTGTTTGCGCTCGACATGCGCTCGGTCGCGTCAACCGGGCAATGATTACAAGGTTGCGTTTGATCGGAGATATCCCTGCGGTTGTCCAGTGACTGCAGCCGGACGACCAGAATGGCTACGCTCAAAATGGCCAGGGCCAATGCGCCAAATGCATAAAGTACAAGCGCCCGAAGACTGAGTCGCAAGGCGAGAAAGACCGACAGGAGCCCAGCCAACAATGCGGCAACAATACCGACAAGGAGAACATCGGCGGCACCCGCAAATCCCTGCGGTTCGGCAATGAATGCGGCCGTAAACCACGCCCCACACATGAAGGCAACAATTGCAGCGCAGAGGACAAGCACGATGCCAGCCACAGCGCGTTTTGCCCCGCCGCGGTTTGTGGCGCTGTGCTGAGACGTCATGTCGCTTTCATTTCGGGGTGCAGCTCAGATGGCCCGTCATCATAGGCAGGCAGTTCAAAATCTGTCGAAAAGCTGCTGCCCAACAGCAGTTTTGACAGAAACGGAATGGAAGCGGCATTGGTCATGACATCTCTGACAAACAGCGAGAACCAGTTTTTCGGAGCAAAGAATCCGGCAAACTTCAATGCCTGATCCTGCCTCCTGACGAGATAATCCTGCAGCCGCGTCTGATAGGCTGGAAAGGCGATCTGGTGATCAGCTGCTGCCCGGTGCAATTCGCCGGCAAGAATATAGGCTTCCGTCATGGCCAGTCCGGTTCCTTCACCAGCCAGCAGTGACGCGCAGGCGGCGGCATCACCCAGCAGGGCCACCCGTCCTTTTGTCCATTCGGGCATCCTGATCTGGCTGACCCGGTCAAAATAGAAATTTTCCGCATCGTCCATGCGCGCAAGAATGGCCCCCGTTTCCCATCCCATATCGTCATAGACCTGTCGCAACAGAGATTTTTGCGCCGCATCGTCTTCGGGTTCCCGGAAGACAAACCGTTTGGAAAAGACCAGCAGAATGAGCGTGTGGTCATCGCGCAGCGCCACCCGTGAAATCTGGCGGCCGGGCACCGTGTGGGACACATAGGTCAATTCGTCGCGCGGCCGGTAGCCCGGCAAATCGAAAGCGGCGACATAGAAACCCGTGTGATGTTCAAAGTCTGATTGAGGCCCGAAGGTCAGTGCCCTGACCTTTGAATGCAGACCGTCAGCGCCGACAACAAGGTCGAAGCTTTCCTGACTATTGTCTGAAAGATCAACAGATACCCTGTCACCCTCATCCCGGATGCCGGTAATCGCGGTGTCAAACCGTACCTCTATGCCTTCGCACGCCTGATAGATGTGTCTTGAAAGATCACTGCGGGCAATGCTCAGATAGCGACCCTGCGTCAATTCCTGAAACCTGCGCACATCCAGAGAGGATGTCGTGCGACCACTGGCAGTAACGGATCGCATGCGCTCCATGATATAGGCATCATCCAGCAGGTGTGGAAACAGCCCCATCTTCTGTGCAATCTCATAGCCCGTGCCCCAGAAGTCGATAACATGGCCACCCTCGCGAAGACTGGGGGATTTTTCCAGCAGCACCGGTTCATGGCCATAGCGGCGCAGCCACCAGGCCAGCGTCGGGCCACCAATTCCGCAGCCATTGATCGCGATTCTCAATGTTCGGTTCCCGGACTGGTATGGGGTTCGATTTCAATTGGCACACCAGTGCTGCGGAATATAGCATCGATGCGCTCTGGTGTCAGTTCATGCCGTTTGCCGGGCGCCGCCTCACGCCACCAATCGGCTTCATGCGGAATTTTGCTTGATCAAAATCAGTCTTCGTCCAGCGGGGTGAGGATTTCCAACACCATTTCACGCAACCAGTGATGGGCCGGATTGCTGGTGCGGCGCTTGTGCCAGGCAAGAGAGATATGGGAAGGGTGCACGAGCATGGGTAATTTGTAGATGGAAAGGTTCAGCCGGGCTGCAACCTTGGAAGCAAGCGGCGAGGGTATCAAAGCCACGACATCGCTTTGGGCAACCAGATTGTAGACGCCACTGAAGACAGGAAGGGACATGACAACCCGTCGTTCGCGGCCAACGCGGGCCAGGGCTGCGTCACCAAAACCCCTTGTTCTGCCCTGTGGCGACATGAATGCATGGGACAGATCGCAAAGGACATCCAGAGGCACTGTGTCACCCGTCCTTATACCGGCCTGCTCCAGTTTCGGATGGCCATTTCTGGCAATCATCACAAAATAGGACTTGAAGACGGGGACATGGTCGATCCAGTCAGGCAGATCAAGGCCGGTGACCAGGGCCATGTCGGCTTCATCATTTTCCAGTGTGCCAATATAGTCGTCGGGTTTTGCGTTGACCAGATGAACCTTCATCCCTGGTGCCCGATCAAAGAGCGCGCGCGCAAGCGGCGGCATGAGCATTTCGGCAAAAAAATCAGAGCCGGCAATTTTGAATCGGTTCGTTGCGGCTGCAGGGTCAAAATCACCCGCGCCGGACAACATGGATTCCAGATCATCGAAGATGCGCCTCAAGGGCAATTCCAGACTCTTGGCAAAGTCAGTGGGAACGATGCGTTGTCCCTGCCGCAGGAACAATGGGTCTCCCAGCGAGAGCCGTAATCTGCCAAGCGCTGACGATACGGCCGGCTGTGAAAGGCTGATGCGTGCCCCCGCCTTCACTGTGGACTGCTCCTGCAGCAATGCATCCAGAACGCGCAATAGGTTGAGATCAAAGGTTAGTAAATTCATGTGGCGAATTAATACAATACAATCAATTTATTTCAACACTAAATGGCAGACCACTAGAATGAGAAGGTGGAGTGCGATCAGGTCGGTCGTTGTTTGCGCCTCATCCGACCTGATCGCATGGCCACAATCCAATCCTCCCCCCGGTGGATGGTTATGGCCAGTCTGCGGCAAACCAATTCTTTGTTGCCAGACAATGATACGGTCGTACCCAAACACGTGAATATAGTCAAACTGTATGGATGCCATTTCTATGGCATCCATACTTTATATTGTTATTTACAGATCAAAAAACCCTTGACACTGCAAGGCTGTGCAAATGTGGAATTTGCCGGAACAACTTATTTTTCAGTGCATATTTCCACGCGCCATGGCAAGATGATGTGCCTGATGATGGGCTCCGATTGCCATCACGCCAAAAAATCCAAGTGATTCGATTTTTGTTCTCTCCACAGTATCTGCTGCAGAAAGTGTCATGATCGCACCTGATGGTGTGGTTTTTGCCATCACCTGCCAGTCGTTCATTTGGTTGAGTTGTGCGCTATGGGCGGGAACCATTGCCTGAATGGCTCGCAGCGTTCGTCCTGTACCCGTGATGGTAAAGACAGTCCCGTCTTCGCTGGATGTCTGTACAACACGCGCATCAAGGGTGAGCGCATTCATATCCACAAGATGCTCACGCAAAGCCGAAATATTCACCCTTGACCAATCCGTATCAGGGTCGCGTGTGAGGATGGCGACGATTTCAGCGATGGAAGCAAAAGCCGACTGTCCAGCTTCCACCGGCATGTCTGCGCTCATCCCTGTTGCGGAATGCATATGTGAGGCGTGGTTGTCCGCAGCGGTGGTCTGTCCCGCCTGCAATGGAGCGATGGTGGCAATGGCAAGGCCAACAGATGTGGCAAGAAAGAGCATAGGGCGCATTTTGAACTCCAGCAGCAAATGGGGCTTTACCTATAGTGGATACTGTCAACATCAGATATGATTTCAATCATAAGGTGAACCATGCTGCCAGCGCCCTTTGATATTCTGCCGGAGACGGCCTATCGCGTTCTGAATCTGGATGCCGGAGAGACTCTGTTCAGGCAGGGCGATCCCTCACGGGGTATCTTTTACCTGATCACGGGGTCGGTCAGGCTTGTTCGTTTTGCCCGTGGCGGCGAAACCATTGTCATTCATCGTGCCGGGCCGTTGGAGACCTTTGCCGAGGCGTCTCTTTTCGTTGATGTCTATCATTGTGATGCAATCCTCGAGCAGGCCGCGCATCTGGTCGAACTCAGGCGGGAACCGTTACTGCGGCAGTTTTATTCCGATCCGCTTTTCGCGATGGCATTGACCAGCCGGTTTGCCACGCAGGTTCAGACCTACCGCCGCCGCCTTGAACTGCTGGCCGTTCGAAGCGCTCAAGAGCGGGTATTCGCGGCGCTTTCAGAAGGCTTTCTCACCGGTGACATAAAGACCTTCGCAACCGAAATAGGCCTTTCCCACGAAGCGACCTACCGTGCCCTGTCCCATCTGGTAAGGCGCGGCCGTCTGGTCAAAACGGGTCGTGGAAAATACCGCGTGAAAACCACTTGACCTTCCAGTCGCTGGAAGCCCTATAACGTGGATAGAGAATGCTCTGACAGGTGGAATTCATGGAAAAGACCGATCACAATCATGGCACATGCGGCCATGATCATACCCATTGCGCCGGGGATCATTCCGACGCCTTGCCTGAAGGTTCAAATGATCCGGAAGGCAATGCGACAGCCATTGATCCGGTTTGCGGCATGAGCGTGAAGCTCGGGGCCGGCAAGCCGCAACTGACCCATGATGGTCAGACCTACCATTTTTGCAGCACCAAGTGTCACGATCGCTTTGAAGCTGATCCTTTCTTTTATCTTTCCGGCAGGGCAAAGGAGAGGCCGAAGGCAGCGGCAAAGGGTACGCTTTATACCTGTCCGATGGATCCGGAAATCATTCAGGAGGGACCCGGTACCTGCCCGATCTGCGGCATGGCGCTTGAACCGATGAGCGGTGTCTCCAATGAGCCCAATCATGAACTGATCGACTTTACGCGGCGCCTCTGGGTGAGTGTCGGCGCGGCGGTCCCGCTGATTATTTTGACCATGGGGCCGATGATCGGCCTTTCGGTGCGCGGGCTGATGGGGGAAACGACTGCGCTTTACCTTGAATTTCTGCTGGCAACGCCGGTTGTCCTGTGGGCGGCCCGACCATTTTTCCGCCGTGGCTGGACATCGTTGAAAACACGCAATTTCAACATGTGGACATTGATCATGCTGGGTGTCGGGGCGGCCTATATTTACAGTACCGTCGCCCTGTTTGCACCAGGGCTGTTTCCCGACGATTTGAAGATGAACGGCCATATGCCGGTCTATTTCGAAGCCTCGGTGGTGATCATTGCCCTGGTCTTCGTCGGTCAGGTGCTCGAACTGCGCGCGCGGGAAAGAACCGGCGATGCCATCAAGGCGCTTCTGGATCTGGCGCCCAAGAAGGCGCGACGCATCAACCCGGACGGCTCCGAGCATGATGTGCCTGTTGAAAACATTCTGACCGAGGATCGGCTGCGCATTCGCCCCGGCGAAAGCGTCCCGGTGGACGGCGTTGTTCTGGAAGGCGCCAGTTTTGTCGACGAGAGCATGATTTCCGGAGAACCGCTGGCCGTTGAAAAAGGCGAAGGTGAGATCGTCACCGGCGGCACATTGAACAAAAACGGCACCCTGGTGATTGCTGCAACGCATGTCGGTGATGATTCGATGCTGGCCAAGATCGTTGCCATGGTCTCCTCCGCGCAAAGGTCGCGGGCGCCGATCCAGGCGCTGGCGGATCGCGTTGCTTCCTGGTTTGTCCCCAGCGTGGTTGCTGTCGCGATCCTGGCTTTCGCGGCATGGCTGGTGTTCGGACCAAATCCGGCCTTGATCTACGCGATCGTCGCCTCGGTATCTGTTCTCATCATTGCCTGTCCCTGCGCTCTGGGCCTGGCAACGCCCATGTCAATCATGACGGCGACCGGACGCGGTGCCCAGGCCGGCGTGCTGATCCGCGATGCGGAAGCTCTGGAACGGCTGGCCGGGGTCGATACGCTGGTCATCGACAAGACAGGCACGTTGACACAGGGAAAACCGCGGCTTGCCGAAACATACGCGGTTGAAGGTTTCGACAGCAACGACGTCCTGGGTCTTGCCGCGACACTTGAAAAAGGCTCCGAACATCCTCTGGCCGAGGCCATCGTCGCCGGTGCACAGGATCTCGGGCTGGTCCTGAAATCGGCCGTGGAATTCAACGCCGTTACGGGAAAGGGCGTATCCGGGGTCGTCGATGGCAGAAAGGTCGCGCTGGGCAATCGTGCCATGATGGAAAGCCTGGGTCTGGCCACTGAAACGCTGGGCGAACGCGCCGACGGATTCAGTGACGCGGGAAAAACCGCCATGTTTGTGGCCATTGACGGCAAGCTGGCCGGTCTCATCACCGTCGCAGATCCGATCAAGGAGACAACGACAGAGGCCATCGCTGCACTCCACAAGGCAGGACTGACCATCATCATGGCAACCGGTGACAATCATCGAACCGCCAAGGCGGTGGCCAGCCGGCTGGGCATTGATGAGGTGCGTGCCGAGGTGCTTCCGGAAGGCAAAAAAGCACTGATTGATGAATTGCACAGCCAGGGCAAACGGGTGGCCATGGCCGGTGACGGTGTCAACGATGCGCCGGCCCTTGCCGCCGCTGATGTGGGGATTGCCATGGGAACAGGCGCGGATGTCGCTGTGGAAAGTGCCGGTATCACCCTGATAAAGGGTGACCTGAATGGCATCGTTCGGGCCAGAACGCTGGCGCAAAAAACCATCTTGAACATCAGACAGAACCTGTTTTTTGCCTTTGCCTATAATGTCGTTGGAATACCGCTGGCGGCCGGCATACTCTATCCTTTGACGGGATGGTTGCTGTCGCCAATGATCGCCGCGGCTGCGATGAGCCTTTCCTCGGTATCGGTGATCGGCAATGCGCTCAGATTGCGCCGCGTCAGGTTGGGCTGATGAGGGGCAGTCACGAAGGCGTGTACGGGATTGACCTTCCACCCGCTGGAACCTCTATAATTGAGGCCTGTGCGCATTTTGCACGCAGGAAAATGGCCATCGGGACAATGCAATGAATATCGGGCAAGCCTCGGAACGCACCAAACTGCCGCCAAAGACAATCCGCTACTACGAGGAAATTGCGCTTGTCGCGCCGGAGCGCGGACCCAACGGGTATCGACGCTATTCCGACAAGGATGTGCATCGTCTGCGTTTTCTGCAACGCGCCCGTGGTCTGGGTTTTACCATTGAGGAATGCCGATTGCTGCTTTCGCTATACGAGGATCAGCACCGTGCAAGCTCCGATGTCAAAGCCCTGGCCACCGACAAGATTCAGGAGATCGACCGGAAGATCAAGGAATTGAATTCCCTGAAAAAGACCTTGGCTGCGCTGGCGCAAAATTGCCATGGCGACGACAAGCCCGATTGCCCGATCATTGACGATCTTGCAGGCATGGCTGATGTGCCTGTGTCTTTTGCACAGAAGTCCGCAAAATGAGTACTTCTGTGCGGCTTGTGGTTCTGATTGCATTGGCGGCACTGGCAGTCTGGTGGTTTGCCCTGCGCGCAGTACCGGAAACGACCGGCGCGGCTCTGGTTGACATTGTTGTGCCCGCGCTGCCTGAACCGATCCGGCAGGGAGAAGCTCTTTTCAATGCCAATTGCGCCTCCTGTCACGGCGCACATGCCGTCGGGCGCGATGGTCTTGCGCCGCCTCTTGTGCACAAATTCTATGAGCCAAATCACCATGGTGATGCGGCATTTCAGCTTGCCGTGCAAAATGGCGTGCGCGCCCACCACTGGCAATTCGGCAACATGCCGCCGGTTGAGAATATCACACCAGATGAGGTTGCACAGGTCACGGCCTACATAAGGGTCCTGCAACGGGCCAATGGCATTCACTGATGGCTTTGTTCGCACAGCAAAAATCGTTCCTGGTGCGCTTTGCCCGAAAGATCGTCTGGGTCGGCGTTGCCGCTCTGCTTCTGGCAGGCGGACTGAACACCCATGCTGGCGAGCGTGCCGCCGCCCATGAACATGGCGTAGCTGAAGATGGAGCCGCGATGTCTGATGCCGCAGACGGCCATCGCCATATCGGACAGGGCAGCACAGACCAATGGCCGGCCGCTGACCTGATTGTTCATTGCGGCGCTGATATCCTCGCGCTCTCTGAATGGCCGTCAAGACATCAGGTTCCGAAATCAGGTTCATTCTCGCGGCACCGCGCTGACATCTGGCGTCCCGCGGATTTGGGGCATGATCCGCCGCCTCCGCGAAGGTTCTCCTGAAATCAGGATCACCGGTTGTGCCGAGTGCAGCCCAGCGTCTTCCGTTTCCAGGAGAAAACCAGATGAAAAAGAGATTTATATTTGTTTGCGCGGCGGCATTGACCGCTTTGTCAGCCGCTGCACTGGCCCATGGTGGAGCCACAGGAATAGTCAAAGAGCGCATGGATGCCATGTCGGCCATGGGTGCTGCCGTAAAATCCATATCCATGATGATAACGGGCACCACGCCCTATGATGCGCAGATTGTCAAATCGGGTGCCACTGTCATCCAGTCTCATGCGGGCGGTGCCCTGACTGGACTTTTCCCGAAGGGCAGCCAGCAAATGGCATCTGAAGCAAGGCCGGAAATTTGGTCCGACTGGCAGGATTTCCAAACCCTGTCCCTGCGTCTTGAAACATTGGCACAGGGTCTGAAGCTGGCTGCTGACAACGGGCCGATGCACGGCTCAGACTCCGGTCCGGCGGCCATGATGGGTGGCAGCGGCTCACAGATGATGGGAACCGAAGGTTCCATGATGATGGGTGATTCCGGTATGATGGGTGAAGGTTCAGGCATGGGTTCAGGCATGGGTTCAGGCATGGGCTCGGGTATGGGGTCACAGGTCATGGAGATGAATCCGGAGCAATGGGCAAATATGCCTGTTGACGGCGTGTTCAACATGCTCACCCGAACCTGTTCGGCCTGCCACACCCGGTTTCGGCTGGAAAAGAAATAGCCGATGACACGGTTATTTCTGTTGCTTATCAGCGCCCTCATCACGGTGGCGGGGGCATTGGCCCTTGCCGTCGTCCTTTGGCCGCTCCAGCCGCCAACCAGCACCATACCACCGAACGGTGACGTTGCTCGCGGCGCCTATCTGGCACGCATGGCCGGCTGCATAGCCTGCCACACCAATGCGTCCGCCGGCGGAGCACCGCTTGCCGGTGGCTTGGCCCTGCAAACAGATTTCGGCACCTTCTATTCCGCCAATCTGACAACCGATGGGGAATTCGGGATTGGCAATTGGACGGTGGAACAATTTGCAGCTGCCGTGCGGGCCGGGATCAGCCCCGGCGGCACACCCTATTATCCGGCTTTCCCCTATCCATTCTATGCAAAATTCTCGGACCAGGACATCGCCGACCTGTGGGCGGCGTTCCGCACGGTGCCGCCGGTCAGTCTGCCGTCCAGACAGCCGGATTTGTCCTTTCCCTATAATTTCCGTCCCGGCCTGAAGCTTTGGCGCGGTCTTTTCCTCGATTCAAAGCCATTTGAAATCAATGCTGACAAGAGCGCCAGTTGGAATCGCGGCAAATTCATCGTGACGGGTCCCGGTCATTGCGGCGCCTGCCACACGCCGCGAAATCTTGCCGGGGCCAGACAGGTCGCGCTGCGATTTCACGGCGCGGAAGGGTTGCCCGGCGGCGGACGGTCGCCGTCAATCACGTCTGCGCGGCTCAACAAGGCGGGATGGACCATGGAAAGCCTCAAATATGCCCTGAAAACCGGAATATTGCCGGACGGGGACACCTTTGGCGGCACCATGGGTGAGGTGGTTCGCGATGGATTGTCCTTCGTGAGCGACGAGGATCTGACCGCCATAGCAGCCTATCTGCTCGACAAGGAACAATGACCATGGGGCTGACCAGAAGACAATTTATTACATCCTCTGCGGCGATGGTCGCGACGGCCTCGGCCCTGACCATGCGCCAGACCATTGCCGCTGACAGGAAATTAGAGTTGATTGCCGGGCCGGCCCGGATAAAACTCGCAGGCGAGGCGGCCGCAGCATCTGATCTGTGGACCTATAATGCATCCTCGCCGGGGCCGCAGATACGGGTCAGGCGAGGCGAGCGGGTTCAGGTGCGGCTGATCAACAATCTGCCCGAACCGACGTCGATCCATTGGCATGGGATACGCATCGACAATGCCATGGATGGTGTTTCCGGACTGACCCAGGCGGCTGTCGCACCCGGCGATGTTTTTGATTACGATTTTGTCGTGCCCGATGCCGGCACCTACTGGTATCACGCCCACAATAAGAGTTGGGACCAGGTGGCGCGCGGGCTTTACGGGCCGCTCATCGTCGAGGAGGAGGCCCCCGTTTTCGAACCCGGACATGATCTTGTTCTGGTGCTTGATGACTGGCGCCTGGACAACAGCGGCGCGCTGGATCTGGAAAGTCTGGGCTCGCTCATGGACTGGAGCCATGCCGGGCGTCTGGGAAACTGGCTGACCGTCAACGGGCAGGACGTGCCAAAATTCAAACTGACCGCTGGCGAACCCTATAGGATAAGGCTGATCAATGCCTGCAATGCCAGAATCCTGGCCATTGATCCGGCCCGGTTCGACGCCCGGATCATTGCCTATGACGGGCAGATGCTGGCAGCGCCAGAAGTGCCCCCTGAAGGACAATTGTTGATTGCTCCGGCCCAAAGGGTGGATCTTCTCGTTGTGCCGCAGACAAAGGTCGATTTCGCACTTGAGGAAAGATCAGGTGACCCCTTTGTCATGGCTGCATTCGAGGTGACAGAAGGCAGCGATCAGGCCCCGCAAAACCTGCATTTCATCACCAATGATCTGCCGCAACCGGATCTGGCTGCGGCGCGTCTGGTCAGGCTCGACATGACGGGCGGCGCCATGGGGCGCATGGGCCAGATGACCTACAAAGGCAAAGTGTTGAGCGGTCAGGATTTTCGTGACACCGGTCAGCTATGGGCCTTGAACAATGTTGCCAATCTGGCCGAAGCGCCGCTGTTTGCCGCCAGGCGCGGCGAGACGATTGTCCTGAATGTGCACAATGACACGGCCTTTGCCCATGCCATGCACACCCATGGTCACCATTTCAGGATTATCGAGCGGCAGGGGGTCAAAATGGATGGCACAAGCCCCTGGCACGATACGTTTCTGATCACGTCGGGTGAAACCGCGAAAATAGCTTTTGTGTGCGACAATCCCGGAAAATGGCTGCTTCATTGCCACATGCTGGAACACGCAGCGGCGGGCATGAACACATGGTTTGAAGTCCTGTAACCGGAGCGAAAGCAAAACCTGCCGCAAGAACGTCGATGTTACTGTGATTGCGACGGGTTGAGCAATTGCGCGTGCATGCCCCAAAGGCCGCCATTCTCGCCGGTGGCGCCCTTGATCAAAAGTGGCTCTGGACGGGGCAGAAGAACCTTTGTCTGGACCGCCTGGTTGAGTGCTGACAACAGGGGCTGTGCATTCGACAGGCCGCCGCCCACAGGCACGATTTGCGCGCCGGTGATATTGAGCGTCAAAGCCAGAGCGTCGCTGACGACGGCGACATAGGATTGCACGGTCTTTGCACAGGCCGCATCACCCGCCATCCACCCATCAATGATTTGCCGGCTATCCATGCTTTCATCGCCGGACGCACCATGAATGATCTCCAGACCGCGCGCACCGCCGATGGTGTTGATGCAGCCTTTCTGGCCGCAGGGGCACACAAGCTGCGGAACGAACCCGGGTGCAGACGGATCCTGCTTTTGTACATAGGGGCCATGACCCCATTCACCCGATGTATCGCCGAATCCGCGTATCAGTCTTTTCCGGTAGACCTGTGCGCCGCCGACGCCTGTCCCCAAAATGATGGCAAAGATATTTTCATAGGCACGGCCAGCGCCAAAATGGGCTTCTGCCAGAGCAAAACAGTCCGCATCGTTTTCAATGACGACCGCATTTTCAAGACCCCAGCCAATGGCTTGTTGCAGGGCCCTGGCAAGATCGGCGGCCAATTGAACCTGGCCGAGAAACGGCAGTTGCGACGACAGAATATGGCCGCCCGTCCGGTCGATGGCGCCGGTGATGGATATGCCAAGCCGATCATCGGTTGCAAAGCCGTTGGAGCGCAGGATGTCGACAATGGATTGAAGGAATGAATCATAATGCCTGATTGGAGTTGGCGTGGACGCCGCTTCCTTCAGGGACGGCCCGGTTCCAATCCCGAGTTTTATGAAGGAACCACCGATGTCGAGACAGAAATTGTTTGGCATGGGAACACTCTTCGGGAAATGATTTGTTTGCTGACAGGCTTTTCGCTGCAGATCACCGATTGGTCAACCGGGCATGCCGCCGACATTGGAAAGCAGTTCGGCCACATTGCTGACGCCGAATTTTTTCAGTAGACGTGCCCGGCAGGCCTCCACGGTGCGCGGTGATATGCCCAGGATCCTGGCAATATTCTTGCTGGTGCGGCCTTCACCCAGATGCATGACAATCTGCCGTTCGCGCATGGTCAACGAGATAAATGGGCGCTCATGAGAAAGATCGGCCATGCTCCACACGGCGTGCGCCAGAGGTTCGTCCCGGGTCAGTGAATTGCCGCGAACCCGGCACCAGAAGAGCGAGCCGTCCTTGCGCGCCATAATGCGCTCGTCCGAATAGCGGCCAGTCTCGCGCAGCGGGGTCAAACCGATATTGCCGATCTTGATGAATTCGTCGATGGACGGATAGAGGATGGCAAACGACTGATCGCGCAATTCGTCAGCCGTGTAGCCGAACATGTCCGCGAACGCCCGGTTGCAAAAGCGGATGACCCTGTGCTGGGTCATGACAATGCCCACCGGTGCCTCCTGAAAGGCCGTTTCGAGCATATATTGCGGGTCAAGTGGTGCTGTCGGGGCTGTCATTAGCGTATTTCTACCATCTTGCTCATTGGCCTCCAAGCGGAGGATAATGAGCCATAGCATGCATACAGATCCGGTGCGACAAAGACGCTGATTTTAGAGGAAACAGCGTGCAGATACTTTGAGCGCACCGCAATCAGGAGGAGAAGAACCATCATGAAAAAATTGACAATTCTTGCCATGGCATCAGCACTGTCGCTGGCCGGGGCACTGACGAGCTTTGCCGCCAAGGCGGCGGACGATCCTGTCAAAATCGCATTGATCCACGGCCTTTCCGGTTCAACTTTTGAAGTCTTTTCAAAACAAAGTCACACCGGCTTCAAGCTCGGCCTTGAATATGCCACCAATGGCACGATGAAAATCAAGGGGCGCGACATTGAAATCATTGAAAAGGACACGCAGTTCAAACCGGATGTCGCCCGTGCGGTGCTTGCCGAAGCCTATGGTGATGACGATGTGCTGATCGCTGTTGGCGGCACGTCCTCAGGGGTGACCAAGGGAATGCTGCCGATTGCCGAGGAATATCAGCGCATCCTGCTGGTGGAGCCAGCGGTTGCTGATTCACTCACCGGGCCTGATTCCAATCGTTACGTCTTCAAGACATCGCGCAATTCCTCGATGGATATGCAGGCCCAGGCGCTGGCTCTGAAACCCGGTCCTGATCTTTTTGTGGCAACGCTGGCCGAAGACTATGCTTTCGGCAAGGATGGTATTGCTGCCTTCAAGCAGGCAATGGAAGGCTCCGGAGCGACCATCGTCGCTGAAGAATATGTGCCGTTGAAGACAACCGACTTTACCGCTGCGGCTGAACGCATGTTTGCAGCGCTCAAGGACAAGGAAGGCCGCAAGGTCATTCTCATCTATGTGGCCGGTGGCGGTGACCCGATGGGCAAGATCAAGGGCATGGAACCGGAACGCTACGGTATCGAAATATCGACCGGTGGCCATATCCTCCCGGTTCTGCCCACATACAAAAAGGTGCCGGGCATGGAAGGCGCCGTCTATTACTACTACGAGAATCCGAAAAACCCGATCAATGACTGGCTCGTTGCCGAACACACCAAACGTTTCGGCTCACCACCCGATTTCTTCACGGCCGGTGGAATGGCCGCCGCTCTGGCGGTCGTCAAAGCGCTTGAAAGTACAGATGACTGGGATACGGAAAATCTCATCAAGGTCATGGAAGGCATGAAATGGGACACGCCAAAGGGTGAAATGGAATTCCGTGCGGAAGACCATCAGGCCCTGCAGTCCATGTATCACTTCAAGATCAGGGTTGACGACAATGTTGATTGGGCCATTCCAGAACTTGTTCGCGAGATCAAGCCAAGCGAAATGAACATTCCGATTGGCCGCAACAATCAGGAATAGCAGGACCTGCCTCTTCGCCCCGCTGCCACACCTGTGTGGTGGCGGGGCGGTGCTCACAGATTTCTGATCGCGCGATGATCTGCAAGCCTGACCCTTCGGTCTGCTTGCGTTGCAGATGGTTCGCCATCATCCTGTCACAGAACGCTTCTTGCAACTGGAGAACCCATGACCCCCGCATCTTTGCGCATAGAGGATCTGACCATTCGTTTTGGTGGTCATACGGCAGTCGATGCCGTAACCTGCGCATTCCAGGCAGGGGAGCTGACGGTGATCGTTGGGCCCAATGGCGCCGGCAAGACAACCTGTTTCAATCTGATCTCCGGCCAGTTGCGCCCCAGCGCCGGACGCATATTCAAGGGTGACAGGGACATCACCGGTCTCAGCGCCTCGGCCCGCGCCAAGGCCGGGATCGGTCGGGCCTTTCAACTGACCAACCTGTTTCCGCAACTGTCTGTCCTGGAAAATGTGCGTCTGGCTGTTCAGGCGCAGCACGGTCTGGGACCGGTCATATTCCGCCGCGCCCGTTCCTTTGGCAAACTGCGCGATGAGGCCTATTCCTTTCTGGAGGCAACGCGCCTGGCGGGTGTCGCGGCCCAGCCGGTCTCCGCCCTGTCGCATGGCGATCAGCGCAAACTGGAAATTGCCCTTTTGCTGGCGCTCAAACCGGACATATTCATGTTCGATGAGCCGACCGCGGGCATGTCTGTGGACGAAGCACCGGTCATTTTGGAATTGATTGAAGAGATCAGAAAAGACAAGGCAAAAACCATTCTGCTTGTTGAACATAAAATGGATGTTGTGCGCTCGCTGGCGGATCGTATTGTTGTCTTGCACAATGGCGCACTGGTTGCCGATGGCCTGCCGAACGAGGTCATCGCCCTGCCGCTTGTGCGGGAAATCTATCTTGGCATGCCGGAAGAGAGTGCCGCATGAGTGCGCCCATCCTTGAACTGGACCCTATCCTTGAGCTAGACAATGTTTTTACCGACATTGCGCAATATCACATTCTGCATGAGGTCTCGTTGCATATCCCCGAGGGGGGCGTGCATGTCCTGCTGGGGCGCAATGGCGCCGGCAAGACAACAACACTGCGCACCATCATGGGTCTGTGGCAGGCCAAACAGGGCGCTATCCGTTTCCGAGGCGAAGACATCACCAAGCAGCACACCAGTGATATCGCGCGCAAGGGTATCGCCTATGTGCCTGAAAATATGGGCATCTTTGGTGGGCTGACGGTGGAAGAAAACATGCGTCTGGCAACCCTTGACGGCAGCTTCGACCAGGATCGTCTGCAACGCATCTATACGCTCTTTCCAGCCCTGGAAAAATTCTGGAACAGCTCCGCCTGGTCGCTGTCGGGCGGCCAGAAACAGATGCTGGCCATTGCCAGGGCGATGATCGAAAAACGTGACCTGATCCTGATCGATGAGCCGACGAAGGGTCTGGCGCCGGCCATCATCCTGAACATGGTTGAAGCCTTCCGAGAGATCGCCCGGGAGACCACCATCCTGCTGGTCGAGCAGAATTTCCTGTTTGCCAGATCGCTGGGTCAGACGGTGGCGGTGATCGATGACGGACGCATCGCCCATTCCGGCACCATGGCCGAACTGGTTGAAGATGTGGCGCTGCAAACGCGTCTGCTCAGCCTGTCACTTGATGCGCATCAGTAGAAAGCAGACCGGATCATGAAATCATTGACCACTCTTGTGGAACGTCTTGGCGGGATCAACCTTTTGCCCGTGTTGCTGGCCATCATCGCGCTGGTGTTGATCGGTTCGCCATCGACATGGCTGACACTGACCATAGCCGGGCTGTCCATGGGCATGATGATCTTTCTGATGGCCTCCGGACTGAGCCTTGTGTTTGGCCTCATGGATGTCCTCAATTTCGGCCATTCGGCCTTCATATCCTTTGGTGCCTTCATCGCGGCTTCCGTGCTGGCGGCTTTGGCTGTCTGGGTTGCCGCAGACAGTGTTCTGCTCAATCTTCTGGCGCTTTTTGCGGCGATCTCTGCGGCTGCCCTCTTTGGTCTGGTTGCCGGCTGGATGTTCGAGCGGGTGATCATCAAGCCCGTCTATCGCGATCATCTGCGCCAGATATTGATCACCATGGGTGCGCTGATCGTCGCAGAGCAGATCATCCTGGCGATCTGGGGCGGTTCGCCGGTGGCGGTTCCCCGTCCCAATTTCCTCTCCGGTTCATTGATCATGGGGGATGTCACCATTGAGATCTATCGCCTGTTTGCCTTTGGGCTGGGTCTGGTCACCTATATGGCGCTTCACGCGGTCCTCAACCGCACCCGCGTCGGCCTGCTGGTGCGTGCCGGTGTGGAGAACCGGGAAATGGTTGAAGCGCTCGGCTTTCGCATTGACCGGCTGTTTATCGGCGTTTTTGCGGTCGGCTCCGCACTGGCCGCGATGGGCGGGGCGATGTGGGCGGGCTATGAAACCCTGATCACCGGCGCCATCGGCTCCGAGATGATGATCATTGTCTTCATTGTCATCATCATCGGCGGCCTGGGTTCCATAGAAGGCTCTCTGCTTGGCGCCCTGATGGTTGGACTGATGGGCAATTATGTTGCTTTCCTCGCCCCCAAGATGGCGCTGGCGTCCAACATGATCCTGATGATGGCCATATTGCTGTGGCGGCCCTACGGGCTGCGACCGGCCGTGAAATAGGGAGCCGCATCGTGAACCAGGCAACAAACGAGCCGCATGGACAGACGATGGGCGGACGGACCGGCCGGCTGATTGCCTATGGGCTGATCGGCATCATCGCCATCTGCCTGTTTTTCGCACCCCTGCTGTTTCCCGACGTGCGCAGCCAGGAAGTGGCGGCGCGCATATGCATCTTCATCGTGCTGGTGGCCAGCTATGATCTGCTGATCGGCTACACGGGCATCGTTTCCTTTGCCCATACGATGTTCTTTGGCCTTGGGGCCTATGCGACAGCCATTGCCCTCAAGCAGATGGGCCCGGGCTGGGATGCCGTGATCATCGGTGGCGCCCTGGGCGTTGGCATCTCGGTCATTCTGGCGGCGCTGGTGGGTCTGTTGTCCTTGCGGGTCAAGGCAATTTTCTTTGCCATGGTCACCCTTGCCGCCGCTTCCGTCATGGCGGTTCTGGCCAGCCAGTTTTCAGATTTCACCGGTGGCGAAGACGGCATCATCTACAAGGTGCCGAAGATATTCTCGCCTGCAACCAAGCTCTTGACGGACGAGAACGGCAAGGTTCTGACCATTTTTGGGGTCAAGGCCAACGGCAAGATGGCAGCCTATTATTTTGTCTTTTTTGGCTCCCTCATCCTGTATTTCCTGATGCTGCGCATCGTTGCCTCGCCGCTCGGCACGGTTCTGGAGGCCATCCGCGAGAATGAAATGCGCGCCGAGGCGCTGGGCTACAAGGTCGTGCTTTATCGCACCGCCATATTCTGCATAGCGGCCGCCATTGCTGCCTGTGCGGGCATTTTGCGCGCTGTCTGGCTGAAATATACCGGGCCGGAAACAACGCTGTCCTTTGCCATCATGATCGATATTCTGCTGATGGTGGTCATTGGCGGCATGGGGACAATGACCGGCGCCATCATCGGTGCGACGGTGATGAGTGTCGCTCAATTCTATCTGAAGGACCTGATGCAGCTTGCATCCGAGGCAACCGCCGGAATTCCGCTGGTTCCTGATCTTCTGGACCCGGACCGCTGGCTGCTTTGGCTTGGCCTGTTGTTCATTCTGCTGGTGTATTTTTTCCCCGCCGGCATTGTTGGCACTCTGGCCAGGAAAGGCCACCATCCATGAGCGAGCGGCGTTCCGTCTATATTCCGGTTGAAAATCACGAATTGCATGTCAGTGAATGGGGAGACCCGTCAAATCCGTTTGTCATGATGTGGCACGGACTGGCCCGCAACGGCCGCGATTTTGATGAAATCGCGCAGGTTTTATCAAAAGACTATTTTGTTGTCTGCCCGGATACGATTGGCCGCGGACTTTCAAGCTGGTCCAGATCCGATGGCGACGATTACTGCATGCGCATCTACGGCGAAAACGCTGTGGGCATTCTTGACCACTACGGCACGGGGTCGTTGCGTTGGGTGGGCACATCCATGGGCGCGCTCATCGGTGTTCGGCTGGCTGCCGAAGCGCTCAAAGGCCGCATGACCCATCTGGTGATCAATGATATCGGGCCGGAAATTCCGCAGGATGCACGCCAGCGCATAGCCGACTATGTCGGCAGTCCGCCGGACTTTGACACAATGGTCGAAATGGAAGAATGGTTGCGCGGCAGCTATGCGCCCTTTGGTAACAACCCGGACAGTTTCTGGCGGCGGATGGTAGATAATTCGGTGCGCCGCACTGACGATGGCCGCATGACCGTGCACTATGATGCGGCGATTGCTTCACAATTTACCCGTCACAAGGCGGATTTTGACGTCTGGACCCATTATGATGCGATTGAAGCCCGGACACTTCTGATCAGGGGCGGCAATTCCGACGTTCTTCCAAGGGCCGTTGCCGACGACATGATGCAGCGGGGCCCAAGGCCCGAGTGCGTGGAATTTGCAGATATCGGCCATGCGCCAACACTTGTCAGTGTTGACCAGCAGCAACTCCTGCAGGCGTTTTTAAAGTCCTGAAAACGTAATCAGGGTTGCCGGGCTGCGCAAACCTGTGCTGCCGGATCACCTCTCGCTCTCCCGTAATGCTCTGAAAAAATTATGTTCTTTTCGTCGCGAGCTGGCCCGCTGTCAGCACCAGGTGGCTTGGCTATTGTGCTCTTTTTTACTTAATCATACTTTTGTGTAGATTAAATATGATAATCATACTATGAAGACAGTTGATTGTCGGGAGGGCAATCGGATGATTTCAATTTTGGAGGAAAACATGTTCTTGAAACTCACCCTTGCGGGCGCCGCTCTTCTTGCTTCGGTCGCCTTGCCGGCGACGGCGGTCAATGCTCAAACAATAGGCTTTTCGCAAATCGGATCGGAATCCGGCTGGCGCGCGGCTGAAACAACCTTGACGCGGCAGCAGGCCAAGGATCGCGGCATTGACCTGAAATTTGCTGACGCACAGCAAAAACAGGAAAACCAGATCAAGGCTCTGCGGTCTTTCATCGCCCAGGGCGTTGACGCCATTCTCCTGGCTCCGGTGGTCGCCACCGGTTGGGATCAGGTGCTGGAGGAAGCCAAGGAAGCAGAAATTCCGGTTATTCTCCTCGATCGTACCGTTGATGCGCCGGACAGCCTCTATATGACGGCCGTAACGTCGGACCTCGTTCACGAGGGGCGCGTTGCCGGTGAGTGGCTGGCAGCCGAAGTGGACGGCAAGGACTGCAAGATCGTCGAATTGCAGGGCACCACCGGTTCGTCTCCTGCCATCGATCGGAAAAACGGTTTTGAACAGGGTATTGCAGACCATTCCAACCTTTCCATCATCCGCAGCCAGACCGGTGACTTCACCCGTACCAAGGGCAAGGAAGTGATGGAGAGTTTCCTCAAGGCGGAAAATGGCGGCAAGGATATTTGTGCCCTTTATGCGCACAATGACGATATGGCCGTCGGCGCTATTCAGGCCATCAAGGAAGCCGGTCTGAAGCCGGGATCCGACATTCTGGTTGTCTCGATTGATGCCGTGCCGGATATTTTCCTGGCCATGGCGGCCGGTGAAGCAAATGCGACGGTTGAACTGACGCCCAACATGGCCGGTCCGGCATTCGACGTACTGGAAGCCTTTGCGAAAGACGGTACGTTGCCGCCCAAATGGATCCAGACGGAATCGCGTCTCTATACCGCTGCTGACGATCCAATGGCGGTCTATGAGTTGAAGAAAAGTCTCGGATATTAGGCACAGGTCCTGACGTGCGGGCTGGCGCTGTGCCGGCCCGCATTGTTTCATCAGTGACAGCAGCAATCTCAGGGGCCAAGCCTTGCGGCGGCCACTGGTGTGTGCGTCATTGAGATTGACGATCTTCACAGGAAGAGGCCAACGTGTCACAGGGCAATATGCTGTTGCAGGGCAAGAATATCACCAAGAGCTTTCCTGGTGCTCTGGCGCTTGATGCAGTCGATTTCAATCTGCTGCCGGGAGAAGTCCATGCCTTGCTGGGCGAAAACGGCGCCGGCAAATCCACGCTGGTGAAATGCCTGACCGGCGCTTACCGACGCGATTCGGGCGCCATCTTTTTGGACAATCAGCCAATCAATCCGCGCAGCACGCTGGAAGCACAGGACCTGGGCATCGGGACCGTCTATCAGGAAGTCAACCTGCTGCCCAACCTGACCGTGGCGGAGAATCTGTTTCTTGGCCGCCAGCCAAGGCGTCTGGGGCTTGTTTCGACAAGACGGATGAATGCCGGCGCACGCGAAATATTGTCCGGCTATGGCTTGAAGATTGATGTGAGCCGGGAACTCTCGTCCTATTCCATCGCAATTCAGCAGATCATTGCGATCGCGCGCGCGGTCGACCTGTCCGGCAAGGTGTTGATTCTTGATGAGCCGACTGCCAGCCTTGACGCGACAGAAGTGCAGATGCTTTTTTCCATCATCAGGCGGTTGCGCGATGATGGCCTGGGTATCATTTTCATCTCCCATTTTCTCGATCAGGTCTTTGAAATCTGTGACGCGCTGACTGTGTTGCGAAACGGCAGGCTGGTCGGCACCAGCAAGCTGGCGGATACCTCCCGGTTGAAACTGGTCAACATGATGCTTGGCCGTTCCCTGGAAGAGGAAATTCACAAGGAAAAGGACCGCACTGCCTCGGTTGATCCGGTGCAATTGCAATTCAAGAATTTTGGCCGTTCCGGACATATCAAGGCTTTTGACCTTGATATCAGAAAACGCGAAATTGTCGGTGTTGCAGGATTGCTGGGATCGGGCCGAACCGAAATGGCTGAACTTCTTTTCGGCGCGGTTGGCCATGACAGCGGCGAGGCGCTTGCGGAGGGAAAACCGCTCCGGTTGACATCGCCCCGCGCAGCGGTGGCACAGGGTTTTGCCTTTTGTCCCGAAGACCGCAAACGTGACGGGATCGTCGCCGATCTGTCTGTACGTGAAAACATCATCCTTGCCCTGCAGGGGCAGCGCGGCTGGCTGCGCGCATTGTCAAAGAGTGAACAGACAGCGATTGCCGACGGCTATATCGCCCGGCTCGACATCAGAACGCCCGACTGTGAAAAGCCGGTGGGACAGCTCTCCGGCGGCAATCAGCAGAAGGTCATTCTGGCCCGATGGCTCGCCACCAATCCGCGTTTTCTGATTCTTGATGAGCCGACACGCGGCATTGACGTAGGCGCCCACGCCGAGATCATTCGGTTCATTGAAGCCCTGTGTGACGAGGGCATGTCCCTGCTGGTCATTTCTTCCGAGCTGGAAGAACTTGTCGATTACAGTCAGCGGGTGATCGTCCTGCGTGACCGGGCGCATGTGGCCGAACTGACCGGTGATGCCATCACTACCAGCAATATCATACGGGCGATCGCCTCTGATGATCACGAAGACAAAGTATTGGCATGATGAACAGGCTCCATCCCGCTTTAAGACGAATACTTCCCCAATTGATCACCCTTGTGGTGGTGCTCGGCTGCAATGTGCTCGTTTTTCCGGATTTCTTCAAAATCGAGATGGCCAATGGCCGCCTCTATGGTTCGATCATCGACATTCTCAATCGTGGTGCGCCGGTGGCGCTTCTGGCCATCGGCATGACGCTGGTCATTGCGACAAAGGGCATTGATCTGTCTGTCGGCGCGGTCATGGCGATATGCGGCGCTGTCGCGGCAGCTGCTGTCGCGGGCGGCAGTGATGTCGCCACTGCCGTCGTGCTGGCTCTGTGCGCCGGTATTGCCTGCGGCCTGTGGAATGGTTTTCTGGTCGCTGTGCTCAATATCCAACCCATCGTCGCGACACTCATCTTGATGGTGGCCGGTCGCGGTGTGGCGCAGCTGATCACTGAAGGCGTGATCCTGACATTCACCAATGAGGGGCTGATATTTCTCGGCAGTGGCTCATTGATGGCCCTGCCCATGCCCTTCCTGATCTGGCTGGGTTTCGGTGTGCTGACGGCCATCCTCGTGCGTAAGACCGCACTGGGGCTGTTGATCGAAGCGGTCGGAATCAACCTGCGCGCCAGCACCTTGTCAGGCGTGCGCGGCAATGTCCTGATTGTTGCAGTCTACGCCATTTCCGGCCTGTGTGCCGCGACGGCCGGCATCATTGTCGCAGCTGACATCAAAGGCGCCGATGCCAACAATGCGGGGCTCTGGCTGGAACTCGACGCCATATTGGCGGTGGTCATCGGCGGCACATCCCTGTTGGGTGGCCGGTTCACGCTGGCCGGCTCGCTGATTGGCGCCATGATCATCCAATCCATCAACACCGGTATCCTGCTGTCCGGGTTCCCACCGGAATTCAACCTGATCATCAAGGCCTTTATCATCCTCGTCATTCTCATTATTCAGTCGCCGATTGTCCAGTCGGTCCTGTTTGCCATGCGCATGCCGCCTGATCTGTCAAACGACGACGCAGAACCGGTCGAAGGCGGAAGCGCGCGCGATAGGGATGCATCCGTACAAAAAGAGGGCATGGCGCCATGAACCCCCGCTATCTGCCATTGCTGGCGACCATCGCTATTTTCATACTCGCCTATGCCCTTTGCTACTCGCAATACCCCAATATGCTGTCGACACGGGTGGTCGGGAACCTGTTGACGGACAATGCCTATCTGGGAATAGCGGCCATTGGCATGACCTTTGTCATACTGACCGGTGGCATCGACCTTTCAATTGGCTCGGTGATAGCCTTTACCGGCGTTTTCATTGCGGTCCTTTTGGCAAACACATCCATGCATCCCATGAGTGTGTTTGCCCTCGCCCTGCTGATATCGACCTGCTTCGGCGCCCTCATGGGAGGTATTATCCATACGCTGGAAATGCCACCCTTCATTGTGACGCTCGCCGGCATGTTTCTGGCGCGGGGCATGGCCTTCGTCCTGTCCACGGAATCCATTCCCATCACCCATGATTTTTACGATACCCTGCAGGACGTGTTTTTTCGTGTGCCGGGAAAGGGTCGTTTGACGCTCATTGGTATCATCATGATTGTCACGGTGATCATCGGCGTTGTCCTGGCCCACCGCACGCGTTTCGGCAGTTATGTCTATGCCCTGGGCGGGGGCCTGCCTGCGGCAAAACTGATGGGTGTGCCTGTCGCAAGGACGACGGTCTGCGTCTACGCCCTGTCGGGTTTCATGGCGGGTCTTTCAGGAATCGTGTTCTCCATGTATACGTCGGCCGGTTACTCCCTGGCAGCGGTCGGCGTTGAACTGGACGCGATCGCTGCCGTGGTTATTGGCGGTACACTGCTAACCGGGGGAAGTGGTTTCATGATCGGTACGCTGATCGGTGTTTTGATTATGGGTCTCATCCAGACCTACATCATTTTTGACGGAACACTTTCCAGTTGGTGGACAAAAATCGTAATTGGTGGGCTCTTGTTCACCTTCATACTTCTTCAACGTGGCCTCGTATGGGTCACCTCGCGCGCCAGGATTTGAGACCATGCGTTTAGCAACGTGGAAACCATGAGGAAGCCTATCCGTCGCGATATCCAACGCAACAGCCATGCCCTTGTGGTCCACGAACTGGGGCAAAAGATTGTTGCCGGCACCTATTCGGTCGGTACCTTGCTGCCGGGAGACGGAGAGCTTGCCGAGAAATTCCAGGTATCGCGAACCGTGCTGCGCGAGGCGATGAAAACCCTTTCGGCAAAGGGCCTCATTGCGCCCAGGGCCGGCATTGGAACACGCGTGACCGAGGAAAGCAGCTGGAATCTTTTCGATGCCGATGTCCTGACCTGGTATTTTCAGCGTGGCATCACCGAGGAATTCATGAACCATCTTACCGAGATGAGGCAGGCCATTGAACCGGCCGCGGCGCGTTTGGCAGCAAAGAATGCGACAAGAAAGGACATTCTCGAACTCTATTCTCTTGTTGAGAACATGAATGAGGCAACCACGGCGCACGAACTTGCCGTGATGGACCTCGACTTCCACCTCAAATTGCTGTCGGCATCGAAAAATCCGTTCATGAATTCGGTTGGCAGTCTCATCGAAGCCGCACTGGTCGGTGTGTTCCGGCTGAGTTCTCCGCCAAAGGCCGGGGATCGCATGACCGAAGTGGTGTCATCGCACAAACATATTGTCGATATGATTGACGCCCGGGACGAAGTTGCGGCTGCCGCGGCCATGAGCCATGTCATCGTGCGCGGGCGCGAACGTGTCTTTGCCTATGATACGGACGCCGGAGCATAAGCCCCGAGGAATAGAGTGCTTTATGCGCCCGCGGCATCTGCTGTCTTGATCGCTTCGGGCAGTTCCTCTTGCAGAATATCGAGTGCCTCATCAGGGCCGGTGCTGATTCTGATACAGCGATTGAGCGGCGCAACGCCGGGCATGCGGACAAAGATGCCGCGCTGACCCAGTGCTTCCAGCAGATGTTTTGCAAAACCAGCGTCGCGGCCGCAATCCAATGTCACGAAATTGGTTGCCGATGCCAGGGGCTGCAGATTGCTGGCCAGCGCAATCTCTTCAATGCGCTGGCGTGAGGCCGTGATCCTGTCGCACACCGCTCTCAGGTAGTCCTGGTCTTGCAGTGCAGCCAGCGCCGCGATCTGCGCCATCTTGTTGACGCCGAAATGATTGCGCACCTTGTCAAAGGAGGCAATGGTGCCGGTACTTCCAAAGGCGTAACCGCAACGCAGGCCCGCCAGCCCGTAAGCCTTGGAAAATGTCCGCATGCGCAGGATATTGGAATTGTCCAGCAATGCGTTTGAGGCTGGAATAATCCCGTCTGGCGCCATTTCGCCGTAGGCTTCATCCAGCACCAGAAGCGTCTGTTCGGGCAAGGCCTTTGCAAAGGAGACAATCTCCGCGCTGGTGTTCCATGTGCCCATCGGATTGTCCGGATTGGCAAGATAGACCAGCGGCGCGCCCTCGCGCTGCACGGCTGCAAGCAGCGCATCGAGATCTTCCCTGTCGTCGCGATAGGGCACGGTAACCAGGCGACCGCCGAAGCCGGCGACATGATAATTGAATGTCGGATAGGCGCCCAGCGATGTCACGACGGGCGTATTATGGGTGACGATCTGACGAACAATGAGCCCCAACAGCCCATCAATACCCTCTCCCACGACAATCTGATCAGGCGCCAGTGCAAGATGGTTTGCCAGCGCCTGGCGCAGATCATGATTTTCCGGATCGCAATATTTCCACACATCCTCTGCGCCTTCGCGCATCGCCTGCTTGACCGAGGGTGCAGGGCCAAAGCCACTTTCATTGGCCCCGACGCGAGCCCGAAAGACCTTGCCGGATGCACGTTCCTGTGTTTCCGGTCCGACAAAGGGAATGGAGGCAGGAAGGGATTGAACGAGTGGGGTAAATCCGGAAAATTCTGTCATTTTGGTTCTCTGAATGGCATCGCTCGATAGTGGGGTGGCTCAATAATGGGGTGGTCGCGTATCGGCCGGTGCATCATGGCTCTGTTCTTCAAATGCCAGAAGCCGCTGGACCAATTGCTCGTATTTGTTCTGCAGGTTGCTGACCTGCTTCCACTGATCGCTCAATTGATCCGACAGTTCCTCGATCGTGTGGGCCTGATGCGCCACATGCTCTTCGAGTCTGGCGATCCGTTCTTCGGATACTTCTGCGGTATTTGTCATGACAATTGGCCTTCCAGGACTGCGCGCCAGTCTGCTCCCAGCGGTTGCGGACGCCGTGTCTGGCGATCCACATAGACATGCACGAAACGACCCTGTGCCGCCGCCTGTTCATCATCACCGCGAAACAGGGCAATCTGATAAACCACGGATGACGTGCCGATCCGTTCAACACCGATACCAGCCTCTATTGTGTCGGGGAAGGCCAGCTCCGAGAAATAGTGGCATCCGGTTTCCACCACCAGGCCGATCGTCGAGCCTCGATGCAGGTCCAGAAGGCCGGCTTCGACCAGCCAGCCATTGATCGCCGTGTCGAACAGCGCGTAATGGACCACATTGTTCATATGGCCATAGATGTCATTGTCGGCCCAGCGGGTCTGCAGGGGGCGAAACAGCTTGTAGCTTTCACGCAGATTGGGTGTGGGGCGGGTCATTGTATCACCATGCGGGTTTGTTTCAGGACGGCGCAGGCCATTTTCGGCAAGCGATGATTGTTGGCCTTGCCAGCGACCCTCGCGCGATTTTCATGCTTACCGGATCGCACGTACCCGGCAGGATCATCGCTCGCCCCTGACGGGACATGAATCCGAGGTCTGGAGAGAAAGGAAACGGCACTCATGTCTTGCTCCGGCAACGCACAATTCATTCTTATCAACATGGAACAGGCGCAGAAACAATGGGCTTTTGAAAAAACAGCCGGTTTGGGCTGGTATCGCGCCAATCAGATGAATAAGGTCATGCCTTGACCAATTGATCAAAATGGATGGCGCATGGACGATCTGGCTATCGAATTAAAGGGCATCGACAAGAGTTTCGGTGCTGTTCATGCCAACAAGAACATCAACCTGGCTGTCCGAAAAGGCACGATTCACGGCATTATCGGGGAAAACGGTGCCGGAAAATCCACGATGATGTCGATCCTCTATGGATTTTATCAGGCCGATCGCGGCGATATCATGGTCAATGGCAGCAAGGTCATCATCCGAGACCCCAATGTGGCTATCGCCTCAGGCATCGGCATGGTGCACCAGCATTTCATGCTTGTCGACAATTTCACCGTTCTGGAAAATGTCATGCTGGGCGCCGAAGAAAATGCCATTTTGAACCGGGGCATCACCAATGCCCGGGCAGAACTGAAGCGACTGGAAAAGGAATATGCGCTGGACGTCGATGCCGACGCAGTGATCGAGGAACTGCCTGTAGGCCTGCAGCAGCGTGTTGAAATTCTCAAGGCGCTTTATCGCAGTGCCGAAATCCTGATTCTCGATGAACCGACCGGTGTGCTGACCCCGGCGGAAGCTGATCACCTGTTTCGTATCCTTCGGCAATTGCGCGATCAGGGAAAGACAATCATCCTGATCACCCACAAGCTGCGCGAAATCATGGCCATCACCGATGAGGTTTCGGTGATGCGGCGTGGTGAAATCGTCGCGACACGGGAAACTGCCAAGACCTCCGTTGAAGAACTGGCAGAACTGATGGTGGGGCGCCGGGTGCTGCTGCAGGTGGAAAAAGGCGATGCCAATCCGGCGGATGTCAAGCTTGCCGTGACCAATCTGACGGTGCGCGACGGACGGGGCGTGGTCATGGTCGACAATGTTTCGCTCGACGTGCGGGCCGGCGAGATCGTCGGCATTGCCGGTGTGGCCGGCAATGGCCAGTCGGAACTGCTGGAGGCCATCACCGGTATTCGGCGCGCCGAATCGGGAACCGTCCTGTTGGATGGTGAGGCCATCGGCGCAACAGGTGAGGCCGATCCGGCGCTGCTGCGCAAACGCGGTCTCGCCCATGTTCCCGAAGACCGCCACCATATGGGGCTGGTTCTGAGCTTTGAAGAAAATGAAAATGCCATTCTGGGCTATCACGATGACCCTGAATATCTCAACGGACCGATGCTCAATCTGGAAAACATCCGCAAGGCCGCGCAAAGAAGCGTCGAAAAATACGATATCCGCCCGCCGGATGTCCGGCTGAAAACCGCCAATTTTTCCGGTGGCAACCAGCAGAAAATTGTACTGGCAAGGGAAATGGAGCGCGATCCGATTGTGCTGATCATCGGTCAGCCAACGCGCGGTGTTGATGTCGGCGCCATTGAATTCATCCACAAGCGCATCATCGAGATGCGCGATGCCGGAAAGGCCATCCTGCTGGTGTCGGTGGAACTCGACGAGATCAGGTCTTTGTCGGACCGCATATTGGTGATGTTTGCCGGACGTGTTGTCGGGGAGCGCACACCGGAAGCGACCGAGGGTGAATTGGGTCTTCTGATGGCAGGTGTTGAAGAAGACCAGGAGGCGGCGCAATGAGTAGTCCCTACGAAAAACTGCCGGGCTGGGTGGAATATGTCCTGATCCCGCTGATCAACCTGACCGTCGCCTTTCTTGTTGCCGGCCTCGTGGTGCTTATCGTTGGCCAGAGTCCGATCAAGGCCGCTTCGCTGTTGGTTCAAGGTGCATTCGGATATGGCGAGGGCCTGGGGTTCACGCTGTATTATGCCACCAATTTCATCTTTACCGGATTGGCTGTCTCCGTTGCCTTCCATTGCGGTCTCTTCAATATCGGAGGCGAGGGCCAGGCCTATATCGGCGGACTGGGCGTTGCCCTGGTCTGTCTGTGGCTGGACGGCATCTTTCCCTGGTACCTGACCTTTCTTGTCGCCGTGACGGCCTCCGCGCTGTTTGGCGCGGCATGGGCCTTTATTCCGGGATACCTGCAGGCCAAACGCGGCAGCCACGTGGTGATCACCACGATCATGTTCAATTTCATTGCCTCCAGCCTGATGGTCTACATGCTGGTGGAGGTCATCAAACCTTTGGGGTCCATGGCGCCGCAGACCCGGACTTTCCTGGAGGGAGGGCAGCTCCCCCGGTTGGACTGGCTGCTGGCCATGTTTGGATTTGATATTGGTGGCGCGCCCTTCAACCTTTCGTTCATTGTAGCTCTGGTGGCAGCCTTTTTTGTCTGGGTGCTCATATGGCGTACGCGCCTGGGCTACGAAATCCGCACCATGGGGGCCTCTCCGACAGCCGCGCGCTATGCCGGTATCAAGGATGCCCGGATCATCATCATCACCATGCTGATTTCCGGCGGCCTGGCGGGCATGATGGCGCTCAACCCGATCATGGGAGATCAGCATCGCCTGCAGCTGGATTTTGTTGCCGGTGCCGGCTTTGTCGGCATTGCGGTCGCGCTGATGGGGCGCTCGCACCCGGTGGGCATCATTCCCGCGGCCATTCTGTTCGGCGTTCTTTATCAGGGCGGCGCCGAGATTTCCTTCGAAATGCCGGAAATATCCCGTGACATGATCACCATTATCCAGGGGCTGGTCATTCTGTTTGCCGGTGCGCTGGAGAATATGTTCCGACCCGCCCTCGTTGCTTTTTTTGCAACCATGCGCGGGGCGGGCAATCCCTCCGAAGTTTCGACGTCGGGAGAGTAGATCATGGATTATTTTCAGATTGCACTGGTCACGCTTGAAGCCACGATCCGCCTGTCCGTACCGCTGATACTGGCGGCCCTGGCGGGTCTCTTTTCAGAGCGGGCCGGCATTTTCGACATCGGGCTGGAAGGCAAGATGCTGGCAGCCGCCTTTGCCGGTGGTGCGGCAGCAGCCGTCTATGATTCGGCATTTCTGGGTCTGCTTGCCGCCATTGCAGTGTCCGTATGCCTGGCGCTTGTGCATGGCTATGCGTCCATTACCCAGCGCGGAAACCAGATTGTTTCCGGTGTGGCGATCAATTTCATTGCGATCGGCGCGACGGTCATTCTCGGTCAGGCCTGGTTCCGCCAGGGTGGGCGGACACCACAATTGGGTGGGGACAGCAGGTTTGAAGCAGTGACCTTGCCCTTTGTCGATACATTGGCGGATATTCCCTATATCGGCGACATCTACGCCAGCTTGATTTCCGGGCATTTTCTGCTGACCTATTTTGCATTTGCCATGGTGCCCTTCAGCTGGTGGGTGCTGTACCGGACCCGCTTTGGTCTGCGTCTGCGGGCGGTGGGGGAAAATCCCGGTGCCGTCGATACGGCGGGCATATCAGTGACCAGAATGCGCTATCTGGCGGTTATCTGCTGCGGCATCCTGTGTGGTTTTGCCGGTGCCTATCTGTCGATGGCGGTTGCAGCCGGTTTTGTCAAAGGCATGACCGCCGGCAAGGGCTTCATCGCTCTGGCCGCGCTGATCTTTGCCAAGTGGAAGCCGGTCAATGTCATGCTGGCCTGTTTGCTGTTCGGTTTTCTTGATGCCCTCGCCATCCTGATGCAGGGAAGACCCCTGCCGCTGATTGGCGAAGTTCCGGTGCAGTTCATGCAGGCGCTTCCCTATATATTGACCGTTATCCTGCTTGCCGGATTTATCGGCAAGGCAATACCGCCAAAGGCCGGTGGTGTGCCTTATGTGAAAGAACGATAGGACGAAGCAATGTCTCATGAACTTTTCGAAGCGGCGCGCGATGCCATGGCCCGCTGCCATGCACCCTATTCAAAGTTCCCCGTTGGCGCAGCTCTGCGCAGTGACGATGGGCGTATCCATGTCGGCGCCAATATCGAAATAATCTCCTTTCCCGAAGGCTGGTGTGCGGAAACCACGGCGATCGGTCACATGATCATGGCGGGCGGTTTGCGCATTCTGGAGGTGGCCGTCATTGCCGAGAAAATGGTTGCCTGCACACCCTGTGGTGGATGTCGCCAGCGGCTGGCGGAATTCGCCGATGCTGATGTAAAGGTTCATCTGTGCGACATGCAGGGCGTGGTCAAAACCGTGACAATCGGTGAACTTCTTCCCTATGCATTTGAATCGGCGGCCCTGAGATGAATCCTGCCACATCAGTACTGGTTGAACGGCTCAATGGGCTGTTGCCGCAAACAGCCATTGTCCTGGGATCCGGCCTCGGTTCGCTGGTCGATGAATTGCACGATGCGGTGCATATTCCCTATGAGGAGCTTGAAGGCTTTCCGCACAGCGGTGTTTCGGGACATGCAGCCAAGGTTGTTGCCGGCACCTGGGACAAGACACCGATACTGATGCTGTCGGGGCGTGCGCATTATTATGAAAACGGCGATGCCTCTGTCATGCGTGCACCGCTTGAAGCCTTGCATGGTCTGGGTATCAAACAGTTGATCCTGACCAATGCAGCCGGTTCACTGCGCGAGGATATGCCTCCTGGATCCGTCATGCAGATCAGTGATCACATCAATTTTTCCGGCTCCAACCCGCTTTTTGGTGAACCCAGCGACAGGCGGTTTGTTGGTATGACCAACGCCTATGATGAAGAAATGGCTGCACAGATGCGCGCAGCAGCGCAAAAGGCCGGTGTAGCGCTCCACAGCGGTGTTTACATGTGGTTTTCCGGCCCGAGTTTTGAAACACCGGCAGAAATCAAAATGGCCCGTGTTTTCGGCGCCGATGCGGTGGGCATGTCGACCGTACCCGAAGTGATTCTGGCACGCTTTCTGGGCCTCAGGGTTGCTGCAGCCTCGGTGGTGACCAATCTGGCAGCCGGCATGAGTGGCGGCGAACTCTCGCATCAGGAAACCAAGGATATGGCGCCCATTGGTGGCCAGCGTCTGGCGGCCGTCCTGCGGCAAATGCTTGCGGGCTGAGGAGGCGCTCAATGGGTCTGTTACCCCAGGAAATCATTCGCAAGAAAAGAGATGGCAATCCGCTGTCTGACGGCGAGATTTCCGATTTCATTCGAGGCATGACGGATGACAGCGTCAGCGAGGGGCAGGTCGCGGCTCTGGCCATGGCGGTCTATTTCAATGGCATGTCACGGGCTGAAGCCGTGGCGCTGACACGGGCCATGCGCGATTCAGGGGACGTGCTTTCCTGGCCCGAACTCGGACCGACACAACACGACAAGCCGGTGGTTGACAAACATTCAACGGGCGGTGTCGGTGACAATGTGTCCCTGATGCTGGCACCGATTGTTGCTGCGTGCGGCGCCGCAGTTCCGATGATTTCGGGGCGCGGACTTGGCCATACCGGTGGCACGCTGGACAAGATGGAGGCCATACCGGGCTATCAGGTTGTCCCGTCAAATGCGTTGTTTCGAAAAACGGTCAGCCAGGTCGGCTGCGCCATCATTGGTCAGACCGGCTCGCTCGCACCGGCTGACAAACGATTCTATGCCATTCGTGATGTCACGGCGACGGTTGAATCCGTTCCCCTGATCACCGCCTCCATTCTCTCGAAAAAACTGGCAGCTGGCTTGCAGGCGCTGGTTCTGGACGTCAAGACAGGCAACGGCGCTTTCATGGCCGAGACTGATGCGGCCATCGAGCTGGCTGAGAGCCTTGTGGCCGTGGCCAATGGCGCAGGACTGTCCACCTCGGCCATCATCACCGATATGAATGAGCCCCTTGCCAGCGCTGCCGGCAATGCAGTTGAGGTCACAAATGCCGTGGAATTCCTCACCGGCGTCCATCGCGACAGGCGTCTGGAAGAGGTGACAATGGCGCTTGCAGGCCAGATGCTTTTATCGTCCGGCCTGGCAAAAGACATGCAGACAGCGCTGGAAATGGCGCGTGGTGCATTGGAATCGGGTCAGGCGGCGGAGCGTTTCGGACAAATGGTTGCTTCTTTGGGAGGACCTGTGGATTTTATCGAGCGCTATGATGCCCACTTGCCCAAAGCACCAATCATCCGCGATATCGTCGCAGGCGATTCCGGCTATGTTGATGTGATCGATACACGGGGCATCGGCCTCGCCGTTGTTGCCCTGGGTGGCGGGCGGACACGTCCGCAGGACGCTGTGGACCCGGCCGTTGGCCTGAGCGATCTTGCCTCACGTGGATCCTATATCGCCGCCGGAGACATGATTGCGCGGGTGCATGCACGCGATGACGCAGCGGCCGATGAAGCCGGCCGGGCTGTTCTGCAATCCTATTTTCTGTCGGAGGTCAAACCAGCGTCAGGCGATGTGGTCATTTCGCAGATCGGTGTAGGTTAGCGCTCCAGAACCAATTGGCCGTCAACGGCGCGGTAGGATTTCAGTCTGCTGAGAAAACTCATGCCGATCAGCGTCTCCGACAGGGATTCGTCCTCCAGCACATAGGCATCCACATCACGCAGTCTGATGGATTGCAATCCGACGCTCTTGAGGGTGACGCGCGCAGCCAGAACGGTGCCATTGGCGGTGCCGACCTTGTGTTTGAACATGCCGGAGGTCAGCGAAATCCCGACACGGCGCGCTGTGCTGCGGTTGATTACGATGGTGGTCGCGCCGGTATCGATCATGCCTTCCAGCTTGCGACCGTTGATTTTGAAGGTGCCACTGAAATGGCCGTTCTGGTCGGCCTTGAGAACGACATCGCGCCCGCCGGAATATCCGGCATTGCTTCGGGTTTGGCTGGTCGTCGCAACAGGTTCTGCCGGTTGTTCGGGGACAGCGTCGAGATGGCTGTCCATAAGACGGGGAACAGCTACGGCAATGACGGCCACGAACAATAAAATACGCTGCATTTGTCCTGACCTTGCTGTTTCACCCGGGCAGTAAAACAGAAGAGTCCTAACGGGCCGTAATCTTTATAGAGGTTTGCATTACTTGGTGCCATACATGCGGTCGCCCGCATCGCCGAGGCCGGGTACGATATAGCCCAATTCGTTCAGATGACTGTCGATGGCCGCTGTAAACACTGGAACATCCGGATGAGCGGTTCGAAATGCCTTGATCCCCTCGGGAGCCGCCAGCAGGCAGACGAAACGAATGTTCTGCGCTCCGCGTTCTTTCAGCTTGTCGATGGCCGCAATGGACGAATTGCCGGTCGCCAGCATCGGATCGACAACAATGACAACGCGGTTTGTAATGTCTTCGGGCGCTTTGAAATAATACTCGATGGCCTCAAGCGTGTCGTGATCACGGTACAATCCGATATGCGCCACGCGTGCAGAAGGGACCAGTTCAAGCATACCTTCAAGAAGACCGTTGCCAGCGCGCAATATCGAAACGAAGACCAATTTCTTGCCTGCCAGAACCGGCGCATCCATTTCAGTGATGGGCGTTTCGATTCTTTCGTGTGTCATCTCCAGGTCGCGGGTAACCTCATAACACAGCAGCGTGGAAATCTCGCGCAACAGCCGCCGGAATCCGGCTGTGGATGTGTCTTTCTTGCGCATGATTGTCAATTTGTGCTGGATCAGCGGGTGGTCGATAACGGTAACGCCGTCCATGGCAATCATTCCTTTACAATGTGATATTGCAACTTTGCATTTCCCATGCCTGTGCCGCAAGGTCGGTCATGACTAATTGGGCCTGGAAAGGCCGTTTGTCACAGCTTTGCCAGCAATGCGGCGCGCGTGTCTTCGTCAACGAAGGCCGATTTGAGCGCTGTGCGGGTGATATCCCTCAATTCCTGGTCACTCAGGCCGAATATTTTTTGAGCCGTTTCATATTCCTCACCCAGACTGGTATCGAAAAAAGGCGGATCATCTGAATTGAGCGTCACCTGGACGCCGGCTTCACGCAGGGCTGGAAAGGGATGGTTTTCAAGGCTGTCATAAACGGCAAGAGACACATTTGAACCGGGGCATACCTCCAGGACTATGCCGTCCCTGACGAGGCGCTCGACAACGGCCCTGTCTTCAATGGCGCGAACACCGTGACCGATGCGCGACGGGCGGACATGGTCTAGTGCATCCAGAACGCTTTCAGGCCCGACAATCTCACCGGCATGCGTGGTAATGCCCAGGCCTGCGTCCCGCGCAATATCGAAAGCTTTGGCAAAATCGGCGTGCGAGCCGATGCGCTCATCGCCACCCATGCCAAAGCCGGTGACCAGAGGATGCGGCCTGCCTGCCGCGAAGCGTGCCACATCAATGGCGGCATCCGGACTGAAATGGCGCACGCAGGTGATGATCATCCGGCCTTCTATGCCGTGTTTTTGAGTAGCACGGCGAATGCCTTCTCCAAGTCCGTCCACATAGGCCTGCGGCTCAAGGCCGGCAAGCCTTGCATGATCCGGCGATATGAAAATCTCGCTGTAAATGGCGCCCTGGCGTGCAATTGATTCCAGGTAGCGCTCGGCAAGCAATGCGTAATCTTCCTGCGAGCGAAACAGGGCAGCAGCGGCGTCATAGGCGGTGAGAAAACTGGTGAAGTCATTCCAGACAAACCGTTTTCCCTCAATGAGGTGATCAATATCAACCCCATATTTCAACGCTTGCTCCTGAACCAGGTCGGTTGGTGCGGCGCCTTCGATGTGGCAATGCAGTTCGGCTTTTGGGATATTGGTGCTCAAAGAAAACTCTTTCCATGGGGGCCGGGTGGGAGTCCGAGATGGGCGGCGATGCTTTCGCCAATATCGGCAAATGTGCTTCGTACGCCGGTTGAACCAGCGCTCACTGCCGAACCGAAGCAAAGGATGGGCACGCGTTCGCGCGTATGGTCATTGCCTCGCCAGGTGGGATCACATCCATGGTCTGCGGTGATGATGACCAGATCATTGCGCTTGAGCTTTCGGGCGATTTCCGGCAATCGCCTGTCGAAGGCTTCAAGCGCGGCGGCATAGCCTGGCACATCTCTGCGATGCCCGTAAAGCATGTCGAAATCAACAAAATTGGTAAAGACGATATCGCCATCATCGGCGTCATCAAGTGCTGCCAAAGTTGCGTTGAACAGGGCCTCATTGCCATTGGCCTTGCGCATTTCGCTGATTCCCTGATGGGCATAAATGTCGCTGATCTTGCCAACCGCAAGGACCATGCGCCCTGCCTTGCAGGCACGGTCAAGCAATGTTGGTGCGGGCGGCAATACGGAATAGTCGCGCCGATTGCCGGTGCGTTCAAATGTGGCCGCGGTTTCACCGACGAATGGCCGGGCGATGACCCGGCCGATGTTCAGCGGGTCCAGGAGTTTGCGGACGATTGCGCAAAGTTCGTACAAACGTTCGAGACCAAAATGCTCCTCATGGGCGGCGATCTGGAAAACGCTGTCAGCAGAGGTATAGAAGATCGGTCTGCCGGTGCGTATGTGTTCTTCCCCGAATTTCTCGATGACCTCGGTTCCCGATGCATGGCAATTTGCCAGGCTGCCCGGCAGGTCTGCCTCTTCGAATATGGTTTCAAGCAGTGCCGGTGGAAAGGCTGAAATGCCTTTGGGGAAATATCCCCACTGGAAAGACACCGGCACACCGGCAATCTCCCAATGCCCTGAAGGTGTGTCCTTGCCAAGCGAAACCTCACTGGCACAGCCGTAAAGCCCAATGGGCTTGACTGTGTCATTCATTCCGACCGGCGTGAGGCCTGTTGCCAGACGTGCGGCCTGAACAAGTCCGAGTGATGTCATGTTGGGTAGAGACAATTTGCCTTTGCGCAAGCCGTCGCGATCACCCAGACCCGCAGCGCAATATTCTGCGATATGCCCCAGGGTGTCGGCGCCCGTATCGCCATATTTTTCCGCATCCGGCGCGCCGCCAATGCCAAATGAATCGAGAAGCAATATGATTGCGCGTGCCATGAATCTTCCAGTTGATTTCGTTTAGCCGACACACTCAGGGTATTGGGCATCTGGGCAGGTCACAATAGGCAAATTTGCGGGGAATACACAGAGTTATTGTAAAATTTTCCAATGAGGAAAAAACATCACGCAGTCAGACACAATGGGAAATCAGGTTTGACATTGGAATCTCGTCAATAACATGCGGCTGCCGGTGAATTGGCACCCGATCCTGTGCCGGTCTCAGCAGTCGGTGCAATTGATTTCGGCACCCAGTCGCGGCCTCATGTAATAGGTTTCACCAAGCTTCAATGCGCCAACCTGATTGCTGCCCATGAAAGGGTACGTACTGATGAATGTATGGGGATTGAAGATCTCGCCGCGCACGTAGAACGAATTCGCCATCTTGAGACCGTCCGGTATATCCACAGTCGACCCTGTGGCATATGGTTTTTTGACCTCATTGCCCCAGGACCACGCCACCTTGGGCTTGCCAGACGAATCGACCCTTATTCCGGTATATCTCAGCTCGATGTGATCAGCGGTATAGGGCGCCATGACGCTTGCAGCCACATCCTCCATCATGTCGAGGTCGGCCTTTGATGTCGTGGCCCCCTGAGTTATCAGGTCGAGTGTAATGTTTCCGGCACGCGATACACGCGTGTCCACAGCCAGGGCCACGGTGATCTCCACTGCACCCATGTAGAGCATGATGAGAACCGGGGCCAGCAGGGCAAACTCCACTGCGCCAAGGCCGCTGCGGTCACCCAACAGCCTGTGCATCCGCCTCTTGCAGGGTGTCATCAACCGTTCCAGAGTTTTCATCGAAATCATGATGATGTCCCCGCGATGCAGGCCATGTGACGGTTCTGTCTGCTGGGCATTATTCATAACTTTCGTTGCGATAGGCCGTTGTTCCGACAATCAGATAGTGATGGGGCATGGAATCGCCTGCTGCCGTTATATTCGAGATATAGGGGCGCATCAGGTCGATCGTTACTCTCCAAAGGTAATAGGCCCGCAATACATTTATGGTGGAAGCGCCACCTGGTTTGAAGTCAAAACCCGTTGTGTCTATCGCGCCGTTTTTCCTCGGTACACCTGTTGGGATGTCGGCAAACGTGTCAAACGAACGCAGATCAAGAAACAGTTTTTTGTCAACGTCGGTGCCGCAATTGATCATGACAGACATTTTGTCACAAAAACGGTCCTGAAACTGTTTCTCGGTGAGATCCGTCGCTGCCCCGGTGTTGAACGTAATGCGACCGGTACGCAATTCCCGACCGAGTTCATTGACAACATTGTTGACTGTCTGCTCCGCTGCGAATGCCACGCAGGTTTCGATGATTGCAAAGACAAGCAGGAAAAAGGGTATCGCCAAAATCGCGAATTCGATGGCTGCGGCACCATTTTCATCACGACCAAAACGCATCAGCGACCGGCGCTTGGCCTTGCCATGCCGCTCCTTGCTTTCATTGTGCCGAAATAAACGCATCAAAACCCCGATTTGGAAGTACATCGGTTGAGATTAACGCAGATGGGTTTACAATTTGTGTCTGAATTCAATCGGAATTGATCATTTCAGTTCAATAGGCTCGCAAGTGGGCGTGCAGGACATGATTTCACGGTCAGCCTGTCGATAGACCATCATCGTATTGTGATCTTCCATAGAGACCAGAATGCGTTCGTCGACAATTGCCGTGCCGTCTTGGTCCAGGATGACCAGATTGGTGGTGCCGAATCTTTTTCCTGTTATGATGATGGTTTGCGGATCACTGACCGTCGCATCAGCAATTTCCGCATTGCCGATGATGACGCGACTGACAGGCCGGTCGAGTTTGATCACGCGCACATAATCAAGTTCGACCTTGATGGTGCCGTCAGCAGATGCGGCAACCGGTATAGTGGCAAGAATGCTTATCAGTATCGCTGCTGATTTCAGTATCGATCGCGTGCTGAACCGGTTGAACATGATGAGCTCCTTAAGCCGCACAATAATATATTCCGGTCCTGAAAGTCGCTCTTAATGGTGAACGAAGGTTTAACAGCCGCCACCTGAGTAGGAAAAAGGCCGTAAAAAGGCCGGAGTACATACCTTTGAATGGGCAGCGCCGTTAAAGAAACGCTTCATGACGCCACGCGGGGCCTATATATATACAGGACGCCGTTGTTCAGGACATCATGCCATTGGCAATAAAGTGGGCTCAACCTCCCCAATGAATTTAAATTATTGTTCACCATGATTCAGCCAAATAAATGTTTATGTTTTGGTAACCGTATTTTTTAAGTAGTTTTCAAGTCCTGTTGCGTAAGTTGCAGTTATTCGATCCGTGCCTATCCGCTTGACGCCCACACCCACTACATCTAGCTTGGCTTCAAACGGATAGGAGGTGACTGTGGACGTTCTCGACCGAGAGGACCTTCCGTTTCCGGAATCGCTCCCGGGTTTCCAGCGG
>Ga0208648_1000025_pt1 | contig 159796 bp, 154 predicted proteins | sample AntAceMetag02UKL_FD_184772 | JGI IMG/M metagenome (GOLD analysis project Ga0208648, IMG submission 184772) | Saline lake microbial communities from Ace Lake, Antarctica - Antarctic Ace Lake Metagenome 02UKL (SPAdes) (version 2) | ecosystem: Environmental > Aquatic > Non-marine Saline and... | reverse complement strand
ATTTATTTTCTCCTACCAAATCGAGCTTAAAATGTCCCGTACTTTCTCATCTGAACCTCTTTTTTTATTGTTCCTCCGTCTAAACGGGCGAAGTTAGGACCAAGCCCCATTATTTCACCAAGGCATACACCGATCGGAATGGTCAGACCCCCTCCCACATTGAAAATCCAATTTGATATTTTTTGGTTTGATACGCTCATATTATCGCGATAATATGAGTGTATACGAACAGATGTTTTTATTCCGAGAAACGTTGAAGGGTATGCCTTCAATGAAACCCTCACCGGCAGACAGATGTTTTTTTGGCTGGCCCCGGACAGCTATTGGTCACAGTTGATGAGCTCCTTCAGCTGATATTCTCGAGTTATGATGAAGAATGGCACTATTTCCGGTTACAGAATTTTCTTCAAATATTGACCGGTATAGGAAGTCTCTATTTTTGAAATCGCTTCCGGTGTACCCGTCGCTATCACCTGCCCGCCCCCTGCGCCCCCTTCCGGACCCAGGTCGATCACATAATCGGCGCCTTTGACCACATCCAGGTTGTGCTCGATGACCACAACCGTATTCTTTCTCTCCACCAACCGGTTTAAGACCTCCAACAGTTTCTCGATATCGGCAAAGTGAAGCCCGGTGGTTGGTTCATCCAGCAAATAGAGTGTTTTGCCCGTGCTTCGTTTACTCAACTCCCTGGAGAGTTTAATCCGCTGCGCTTCACCCCCTGAAAGGGTGGTGGCCTGCTGTCCCAGTTTGATATACCCGACCCCCACATCCACCAGGGTCTTCAATTTTTTTTGAATAGACGGGATGGCCTCAAAAAAAGCCAACGACTGGTTCACGGTCATGCTCAGGATATCCGCGATGCTGTGCCCCTTGTATTTGATTTCAAGGGTGTCCCGGTTGTAGCGCAACCCCCTGCAAACTTCGCAGGTAACATAGACATCCGGTAGGAAATGCATTTCAATCCTGTTGATGCCGTCCCCCTTACAGGCCTCGCATCGCCCACCTTTTACATTGAAACTAAAACGGCCGGGTTTATACCCCCTGGCCCTGGATTCGGGCAGCATGGAGAAAAGATCCCGAATATGGGTGAATGCCCCGGTATAGGTCGCCGGATTCGATCGGGGGGTCCTGCCGATGGGACTTTGGTCGATACTGATCACTTTGTCCAGGTGCTTCATGCCCTTTAACGCATCCAAAGGCCCCACCGTTGCCTTGGCATTATAAAGATAACGACCGAGGGCCGGATACAGAATGCCGTTAATGAGGCTGCTCTTTCCGGATCCGGACACACCGGTCACACAGGTGAAAGTGGCAAGGGGAATTTTCACTGAAATGTTCTTCAAATTGTTAAGCTTTGCGCCCTTTATCAGAAGGGCATTGCCGTTCCCCTTTCTTCTGGCTGCGGGAACCGGAATAGTACGACGTCCCGACAGGTAACCTCCTGTGAGGGAATCCTGGGACCTAAGCAACGCACTGGGTGGGCCACTGAAGACCACTTCTCCTCCCCGTATTCCCGCGCCGGGTCCCATATCGATGACGTGATCCGCCATGAGGATGGTTTCCGCGTCATGCTCAACCACCAGAACCGTATTTCCCAATTCCTTCAACTGCTTCAGGTTCTCAAGCAACCTCAGGTTATCCCGCTGGTGCAGACCGATGCTCGGTTCATCCAGTACATAGAGCACCCCGGCCAGCCTGGAACTGATCTGTGTGGCCAGTCGAATCCGCTGGTCCTCACCCCCTGACAGCGTACCGGAAGCACGGTCAAGTGTCAGATAATCAAGACCGACGCTCCTTAAAAAGCCCAGCCGTTCCCGTATTTCCTTCAGCACCCCTTTGGCAATCACTTTTTCCCTGGCACCCAGCGCCAGAGACTCAAAAAAGCCATATGCCCCGTCCACGGAAAGGCACGTGAGGTCATGAATGTTTTTGTCTCCCACGCGAACCGCCAGGCTGGTATTCTTGAGCCTGGCACCATGGCAAATGGAACAGGGTCCAATACTCATGTACTTTTCGATATCATACCGCACACGATAAGAGTTGGTCTCACGATAACGACGTTCAAGATTTGGAATCACCCCTTCGAAGGGACGGTTCCGCGAATGTTTTCGGCGGACTGTTTTGAATTCGAACGGAATTTTTTCCCTGCCGGAACCATGCAAAATCACCTCCTGGATCTCCGCTGGAATATCCTTGAAAGGCCGATTCCGGTCAATTCCGTAATGGTCCAGCACGGCAGACAGCATCTGCAGGTAGTAGCCCGAAAAGCGTTTGGGCCATGCGGTAATGGCACCACCCGGAAGGGTAAGGGCGGGGTCGGAAACAACCAGTGCCGGATCAAATGCCCGCTTTGTGCCCAGACCGCTGCATTCCGAACACGCTCCGGCGGGATTGTTAAAGGAAAACATCTGGGGCGACAATTCCGGCATGCTGAGACCACATTTGGGACATGCCGCTTTCTGGTTAAAAAAAACATCCCCTGACCCCATCTTTTCAACCACAGCCCTTCCATCCCCCATGGAAAGGGTCAGTTCCATGGAATCCGTCAACCGTCGCTGAATCTCCGGCTTAATCACCAAACGGTCCACCACCACCTGGATCGTATGCTTTCGATTCTTTTCAAGGACAATATTTTCTTCGAGAAGATGCACCTTCCCGTCAATTCTTACCCGGGTAAACCCGTCCTTGCGAAGACCCTGAAGCAACCGCGAATGCTCGCCTTTTCGATTTTCCATCAGGGGAGCCATGATTTGAATCCGGGTCCCTTCTTCCCAGGCCAGAATCCGGTCCACAATCTGCTGGATAGTTTGCGAGCTGATCTCAATGCCACACTCCGGACAATAGGGTTGCCCCACCCGTGCAAAAAGAACCCGCATGTAGTCATATATTTCCGTAACCGTTCCAACAGTCGAACGGGGGTTTCGGCTGAACCCGCGTTGTTCAATGGAGATGGCCGGGGAAAGGCCCTCGATGGCATCCACATCCGGTTTGTCCATCTGCTCCAGAAATTGTCTGGCATAAGCGGAAAGAGACTCCACATACCGCCGCTGTCCCTCGGCATAGATGGTATCGAAGGCGAGGGACGATTTGCCCGAACCGGAAAGGCCCGTAATCACTACAAAACGGTTTCTGGGAATATCAACGGAAATATCTTTGAGATTGTGCTGGCGGGCGCCTCGAATTTTAAGGGTGTCGATGGACATGTCAGTTTCGGGTTCCGAGTTCCGGGTTTCGGGTTAAGGTGCCTCTGTTCCTGACCATTTCCGTGGCCATTAAAACGGCGGCCTTGAGACTTGAAGGGTCAGCCCGGCCGGTCCCCGCGATATCATAAGCTGTGCCATGGTCCACCGAGGTTCTGATGATGGGCAGACCCAGGGTCACATTGACCGCATCGGAAAAGTGAAGCAGTTTCAAGGGAATAAGCCCCTGGTCATGGTACATGGCAACCACCGCTTCAAAACGACCGGCAGCGGCCTGGTTGAACAGTGTGTCCGCAGGAAAAGGTCCTTCCACATCAATGCCCTGTTTGCGCGCCTGGGAGATGGCCGGCGCAATAATTTCCTGCTCTTCAGTTCCAAAAAGGCCTTCTTCGCCCGCGTGGGGATTCAGAGCAGCCACCGCTAGACGCGGTTTTGAAAACCCCAGGTCTTCCTTCAACGCTTTGGCCGTAATCATAATGGTCTTATAAACCTTTTCCTGATCCAGAAGTTCGGGCACGGCCTTCAGAGCGCAATGGATGGTCACCAATACCACCCGGAGTTTAGACCCTGCCAGCATCATCACATAATCTTTAGCGTTGGTTTCATGGGCAATGAGCTGGGTATGCCCGTCATACCGGTATCCTGCCTGATGCATGAGCACTTTGCTAATAGGACCGGTGACCATTCCCTGAATTTCACCTTGAACCGCCATGTCCACAGCCCGCAGAATATAGTCCACCATGGCCTTTCCCCCCACCACAACGGGACTGCCCGGTTCTATTGACCCTGAACCCAGATCAGACAGGGGAATAAGATCGATCATGCCCGGCTTGCCCTGCGCTTGAGCCGGGTTTGAAATATTATGAAGGGTCACCCCTTTTACCATGGATTCAGGGGCCTTTTCCGCAATTCGTGAAATGGTATCGGAAAGAACGGCACTATCTCCCAAAACAACAGGGCGACAGAACTCATAAAGCATCGGATCCGTCAGTGCCATGGCAATGATCTCAGGGCCGATACCCGCCGGATCTCCCATGGTAATGCCAATATATGGTAGCAGTTTCAAAATCAATACTCCTTTGAGCCAATTTCAAAACGGCATATGATTTCTGCCGTCGATGACTTGAAGTTTAGGAATGTCCGTTTTTTTCATCCCTTCCAATTTGGAATGATAAATGATAGACGGAAGGAATGTGAGAGCATCTCTTTTTCCTGATCCTTGATCGGTTAAGAGTATGCCCTATCCGACAGGGGGTTTCAATGGTTATTAACAGCAATCGAATGGCAAAACAATGAACAACACACGCCAAATTGCCTTTGGCTATTCCACCCGGTGCAACATTAAATGCGATCATTGTGTTGCCGCTCATGATGGTTCACCGGAAATGAAAATGGCTCTGGAAAATGCCGTTCAAATCATTGAAGAGATGTCCCGATCTCAAGTCACCGGCATCAGTTTCACCGCTGGAGAACCTTTTTTGTATTTAGATGAAATGAAGGAACTGATTCAAACGTGTAAAAAACATAACATTTATTCAAGGATTGTCACCAACGGCTACTGGGGCAAAACCAGGGACCGTTCAGATAAAATAATCTCGGCACTGAAAGACGTCGGATTATCCCAATTGAGAATCAGCTTCAGCCGCTGGCATCAAAAGAATGTAAGCCGAGAAAACATCCTTAATGCCGCTTTGAGCTGCCAAAGGGTTGGGCTCGATTATTTCATATCTTTTGTTACGGATTTCAGAAAGGAAGATGATGAGCTGGAACAGTTCCTACAGGACAACCGATTGAAGTACTTTCCGGAACCCCTCATCTATTTCGGCAACGCAACAGAAATCAAACAACCCCCTGTCTTCACGGATTATCCCCCCCATCGGTGTGCCATGAACCCCTATCTTTCCCCGGAACTGGACATGTTTGCCTGTTGTGATGCCGGAACCCAGTTTACAAAAACAGACGCTTTTTATCTGGGCAACCTGAAAAACCATTCCGTGGACCATCTCTTTCAGAAAAAAGAAAAGAACCTGCTTTTTCATCTGGTCAAAACCATGGGGCTTACGGCCATGGCATCATTTCTGGGATTCAAAGCCAGCGAAATTGTCAAATATAGAAAATGCAACCTGTGTGAAGCACTTTTTAATTCAACAGAACACCTGGAACGGTTGAAAAAATCCGCGACAACAAAACTCCTTCACTGGACGCGTTAGTTAAGACCCATACCAATCCTTAAAATCCTCATCTTTCTTAAGTAGAATCCGAGCATCCGCAACGGCAAGGCCATGTTCGTAAGCGATTATGGGATTGAGGTCAATTTCTTGAATTTGCTTGTAGGACCCCACAATTTCAGAGATGGTCAGCAAAAGATTCTTAATCGCCTTTCTGTCCACCGGCGGGTTGCCCCGAAACCCGTTGAGCAGATCCACGGATCGGATCCGCTCAATCATCCTCCGGGCAGTACGCTCCGATATGGGCAATACACGGAATACCACATCCTTTAAGATCTCTACCAGAGTGCCCCCGATCCCGAACATGATCACCGGTCCAAACTGATCGTCCATTTTGGTGCCCACAATCAATTCCAAACCACCTTTCATCATGGGTTCCAGCAGGATACCCTCAATACGGGCCTCAGCATTATAGCTGCTCGCACCTTCCATGATAGTCTCATAGGCAGTTCCAATTTCCTGGTCCGTGGTCAAATTGAGTTTCACGCCGCCCGCTTCGGTTTTGTGCAGGATACCCGGCGATACGATTTTCATGGCCAGAGGCCCGCCCATGGAAGACGCCGCCACAACCGCTTCCTCCGCCGAATGGACCAGTCTGTTATCAAAATGCGGCCCACCATGCAGACCGATCAATTCTTTGGCTTCATGCTCAAACAGCGCATTTCGTTTTTCTTCACGGGCCCTTTGAAAGATTTCACGGCCTCGCGCCTTCGCCTTTTTTCCTTTGCTGAAAACGAATTTCTCTTTGGCGTTGTAACTGCGCAGATAATTCCCGTATTCCGAGAGTACGGAAATGCTCTTACAGGCGACTTCAAGGGAGTCATAGACGGGAATACTGTAATATCTAAGCAAGTCCAGGGAATGGGGCCGCGCATAGTTATACAGGCTGTGAACCACAATGGGTTTGCCCGTGTCCTTGACCAGTTTTCCCATTCGATGGGCTGCATCTTCCTCCACAAATTCGAGGCTTTTGGCGAAACGGATGTTATAGCCGCCAAAAAGGCCCACCAGCAGCACCCCCCCCACCTGGGGATCATGGAGCATGATTTCAGCGCAATCCGCGAAAACCGCCGGATTTTCATCGGCCCCACCCGCCACGTCAACCGGATTTCGGGTTGACGCTCCCGCGGGCAGCAGGGCCTTGAGTTTTTTCCGGGTTTTCTCACCCAGGGCTGGAATATTTACACCCAGGTCCGTCAACTTGTCCGCCGCAATGGTGGCATGGCCGCCGCCGTCCGCAAGGATGGCGATGCTCTGGTTTTTGATATGGGGAAGGCTGGCCAGTGTTTCGGCTGCGGGAAACAATTCATCGGAATCTTCGATAACAATGATGCCCGCCCTTCGAAAGGCGGTGCGGGCCACTTCAGACATACCTGCCAAGGCACCTGTATGAGAACCCGCTGAAAGCTTTCCCGTGGCGGAACGGCCACTCTTGAGCATCACGATGGGCTTTTTCCGGGTGGTTTGATAGGCCTGCTGCAAAAAACGGCGACCGTCCCGCATCCCTTCCACATACATGAGGATGGCCCGGGTGTGGGGGTCTTCCTGAAAAAAGGCCAGATACTCGTGGAACTTGAGATCCGCTTCGTTCCCGATGCCCACGTAATAACTAAACCCCTGACGGCTCTTGATGGAAGCTTCCGTGATGAGTGTCAGAGCCATGTTGCCGCTCTGGGAAATCAGCGCGATGTGGCCTTTCGGCACTTCTTTTAGACCCACCAGGTTCATATTGCTCTCAAGGTTCATCATACCGGACGTATTGGGACCGATGAGCCTTATGTCATTCTCTTTTGCGATGGCGACAATCTCTTTTTCCAGTTCCTTTCCGTCTTTGCCCATCTCACCAAAGCCACCGGCGATGATGACCGCACCTGCCACCCCCTTTTTCCCGCAATCCCTGAGAATCCCGGGAATGGTCTTGGCAGGTGTGGTGATCAAAACCATCTCAACGGGATTTTCAATTTCAGAGACCTGTTTATGGCACGGAAGCCCCAGGATACTTTTTTCCTTGGGATTCACGGGATAAATCCGTCCCTCAAAACCCTGGCCCAACAGGGTCTTAATGGTCTGAAATCCCCTTTTGGTTTCTTTTTTGGAAGCGCCCACCACCGCAACAGACGTTGCATTTAATACATGTTCCAGACCCATAACCTATCTCCCCTTGAACACGGGTTTACGTTTTTCCGCAAAAGAGCGAACGCCTTCCTGCCAATCCTCCGTGTTCATACAGGCGAGAATCGCCTCGGATTCGGTCAGCAAGACCGTTTCCATATCCCTATGCGGCCCCTGGCGGATCAACTCTTTGGTCAGGGACAACGATATGGGCGCCTTTTCCGCCAGGACGGATGCAAAAGAAAGAACTTCAGGCATCAATTGGTCTACCGGTACCGATTTTAAGGCCAGGCCCATGGCTACCGCCTCCGGCCCATGAACAACTCTACCCGTAAAAATCAATTCTCTGGCGCGCATACTTCCCACCAACTGGGTCAGGGAATAAGTGGCGCCGCCACCCACACAGGTGGCCAAACCGGTTTCAGGAAAGGCAATGGTAGCCGTATCCGCCATAAACAGGAAATCTCCGTTCAAAGCCATTTCCGTTCCCGCCCCCCTGGCAGGTCCATTGACGGCCACAATGACAGGCTTGGGAAATTCGTAGATCATTCGGGTGGTCTCATGGGCCAATAGAATATATTCCCGCTTTTGCCACGGGGTCCGATCCCCAGAGGCGTGTTTCTTTAAATCCGCCCCTGCACAAAAGGCCTGTTTCTCTCCCCCCGGTCCTTTTCGGACCGATCCGGTAATAATGAGCACTCTGATGCCGGCATCATGACGGGACTCAGCCAGAACATCCCGTATATCCAGATACATCTGCTCAATCACCGCATTCATGCGCTCCGGGCGATTCAACCTAACGACCCCGATATCCCCGCTTTTTTCATACAACACCGTTTCAAAAGCCATTGCACTTTTTTCCCCTTTTCGACATGAGCCTTAAATTCTCCTTGCCAATATCCGTTTCCATTATAAGATACTGAAGCTATGAGTAAACAAAAAAAGGAGACACTTCTCATGCCCACTCAATTTCAAGTGATGATTAAAAAGAATCCCGCCCAGCTTTCAGACGCCGGCGCAACCCTCTTCGTCGAAAGTGCCGGCCATGCGGTCAAACGCAGGGGGACTTTTACGGTAGCCCTTTCAGGGGGCGCAACCCCGAGGGGCATGAACCGGCGACTGGCGGAAGAACCTCTTTGTTCCAGCATTTCATGGGATCAAACCCACATCTTCTGGGTTGATGAACGCTGTGTTCCTGTGAATGACCCAGCCAGCAATTATGGCGCAGCGTGTAAAGATTTCATTGATCGGGTACCCATTATTAAAACAAATATCCACCCAATGCCCGTCAATATGGCCTCCCATCAAAGTGCCATGCACTATCAGAAAGAAATCACGGATTTTTTTGAAACCGATTCGAACGGAATCCCCGCATTTGACCTCATCCTGCTGGGCATCGGAACCGACGGGCACACGGCCTCCCTGTTTCCAGGAACATCGGCATTGAAGGAGCAAAAACAACTTATTTCAGTCGTCAAGGGCGGAATGCCGAACGTCAACCGATTAACCATGACCTACCCGATCTTGAATCAGGCCCGGGAGGTCGTCTTCCTGGCATCGGGGAAAGGAAAGGCCGGTATTATTCAGGCGATACTTGAAAAAAAACAACGGGATCTTCCGGCCCTGGGGATCCAGCCCCGGTCCGGGAAACTGACCTGGCTGCTGGACCGGGAAGCCGCGTCCCTGCTTCCGAAGGATTAGCGATCAGGTTTTATTGCTAACATCCCTATCCGGCACAAACATGTTCACTTCATTCATTTTAAAATCAACCCTTGGCGGATAGGTCGGCATGAAAAAGGTCCTTCGCCAGAAAGCGCCGGTCAGGAGAAAATATGGGGCCTGGAAAATAAAATCGGGCACCAGATGGTACCATCTGTAACCACAGGTTCTGAAGTAGGTGCGACATCTATCCCCGCAACCCAATTCATCAGCAGCCGCCAGGGCGGCATCACGCTGACATCGGGATTGTGAAACAGGCCTAAAGATGCGCTCGTCAAAACCATACAAAAACAACTGGTCCTTGAGCTGCTTATAGTTCTGATAGCGGGAACGGGCATCCAACTGGCTGAAAAGGGGCAGCGCAGCGAGAAAAAACATGAGCATCAATTCAAGAAAATTCCCGGCATGCATATCGTTTTCATTGGATATGGAAAAATATGAAGAAACCATACAGAGCAAAGCCAGCTCCACAAGGGTTATGACATGCAGAAAACAACCGGCCCTCAAATATGACCATAGGGGATAGGGATTTTCAATCGTAAATGGACGCATAGAGAAGTATCCTCATCTGTGATCATATCCGAAACAACCCATTGGGGCAATATTGAACTTGCCAACCGGGCTGGTGTGACGATGAATTTGATCTTTCGAACAGGAAAATCGTAATCATGTGTAAGTTTGAAAAATCGGACATATTTTTGTCTTGATAAAACTTCAGTTTCTATTATAGAGTTCGGAAGGTAGACATTGGTTTTACGGTTAATGCCGTAATCATGGGCATTTCAAGAATGGGAAATAAAGGAGGGCAATATTATTATGGCTCAGAAAAGCGCTTTAACGGACAAAGTTATCCTGGTGGTTGACGACGAGCCCGATGTTCTGGAAACTGTGGAGGAAGAACTGGACATGTGCCTCATCCACAAGGCGACAGACTATGATACAGCGCTCCAATACCTTCTCAGCTATACATATGACATTGTCATTCTTGATATTATGGGGGTAAACGGGTTTGAGCTTCTCAAAACGGCTGTATCCAGGGAATTTCCCACCGTGATGCTGACGGCTCACGCGCTTTCTCCGGATTCCTTGAAAAAATCCATCAAACTGGGAGCGGTTTCATTCCTACCCAAAGAAAAAATTGCTGAACTCAGCACATTCCTCGAAGATGTGGTACTGGGAGAAGGCAAACCGGTATGGGAAAAACTTTTCAGCAGGCTGGGACATTATTTTGGCAAGCGCTTCGGCCCGGACTGGAAAGAAAAGGATCGGTTTTTCAAGGAATTTGAAGAGAACCTGAAAAAAGACATGGGGAATTAGCCTCCAATAACGTCTTCATTTGAAATCTGTATTCCCCGGATAATGCAGAGCGAAAACTTTTCAAAATTGATATGGGATCTATTTCAGGACTTCAGGAATATTTGAATCTGAGCTATGCTACTTCGGTTTTTGATGAAGCCTGTGAATCCAAACAGCCATGGGAATTTCATCTCCATGGTCATCACATTATCCGTGCGGAGATCTTCAAAAATCTGGTCTACGATCTTAAAATCAAAAGCCATGACACCGAAGAGCAGGTTTTGTCCAAAACAGACGTAAAGATACTTTATCCACTTGATATATCTGAAAACATTCGGCTACTTATAAAAACAGACCCAAAAGTTTCAAAACTGTCGCTGGAACCGATTATTGCGCCTGGTCTAAGGCGCCACATCAAAAACAAATCCCTTTTTCCCCTGATGAAAGAAAGACAGGTGGTTTTCTTCACGCTGCTTGAGGGAGAAATTATCAAGGGGCTCATAACCGGATTCAGCCGGTACGAAATCAAATGCAGCCTCAAAGGGGGCCTGACGGTTTCTATCCTGAGGCACGCTGTTTATGATCTTCGAGACAAAAAAGGCCGCAGTTTCCTGAAATCTTCTCAGGAAGCACGCAGGGATTGGAAAAAAAGCAGTCTTTATGTGCCATAATTGCCATTCATGCCATTTTCCCAAAAACATCCATTTCAATCACTTACGGATCAATAACGCTTCGAATTGACATTTGGAGCCTCACCTGGACGAGTTAACCATCAACGCATAATAATTCTCTTTTTCAAAGAAGAACTGCTCAACGGCATAATTCTGCCCGGCATTAAGGTCAAGCACCACGCGTATTTTTGGGTTGGATCCCTTGTGAACCCCAACCCTTACCCGCTTCACAACACCTGTTTTGACAGGAAAGCTTTTTTTGACACCCGGCGCCAGCCGGACTGAAAAAAAATCGCACACAACCCGAGGCACATCCCCTTCAATAACCATAATTTCGGGCGGATAGTACCCATTGAGTTCGAAGATAATCTGCGCGTGATTGGGGTCTGTAACCACCGTGCGAATCCCTTGAATCACCCCATTCTTCCCACTTTTGGGACTTGCAGGCTTGGCTTTTAAAAGCGGTGATGAAGACGCTTTAAAAAGAGTGCGATGGGCCCAGCCTGATTGACCGTTATCGAGGCGTACCGCATACCAGTTCCCTTTCTGATCCATCACCTGAAGCTTGTCGCCACGGGCTATTCGAAATATAACCGCTTCTTTCACAGAGGGACCTTTACGGACATTTCCCGCCACTACCATAACCGTCAGTTCTTTCACGTCTTTCTCAACGGATTCGCTCTTCGCACCCGCCGAGCTTTCAGGGGACGGCGAAGACGTCCTTTCGGAAGACGCTGATACTTCAGTGGGTAAAGCGGGTGTCGGTTTTTCATCCTTGGGATTTACTTGTTTATCGGTGAGGTTAGAATTTTCATCAACCAACGGTGGTTTTCCAGCAGGAAGAGACGTAGAAACTTCGGCGGTTTTTCGGACTTCCGGCGAAACGGTCGGCTCCTGTCTATTCAGGTCCTGAGACAAAATTCCTTTGCCGGGGGGATCTTCGGGAAGCACATCCTGTATACTGGAAGGATCGGCATTTAAGGGTTCCTGGACCTCTTGGTCCGGTTTTTCCGGTAACTTTTTTTCCAGCACAACATCAGGTTTCTGATCAGGCTTTTCAATTTCCGCCGGCGCCTTATTTGAAACGGCGTATGATTTGATGGGTTCCTGAATTTCCGGTTTAGACTTATCCGAAACTATTGGCGGTTTCCGGTCTGGCATTTTGTTCCCTGAGAGTAAAAAAACGATCCCTAGAAAAACAATCACAAAACAAATTGACCCAATCAACCATATGGTCGCAGAACCACGGCGGTTATGAAAAAAGTCCGTGACATTGTTCCCTAAAAAAAGACGGCCCGTCATCATAGCAATCTGCCTCCCATCATCTCAGGCAATAAATTAGAAACCCCATCGGGAATGTCCCGAAGCGCTAAAAAAGCGATCTCTCAAGGCGCTTCCACGTTAGCCTCTCTCCTGGCTCGCTCGCGGTTCTCCCTGTCCATTCCCAGGAAAAAACGGTATGGCCCGGGCGTCCCTTGGGGAAGCAGCGCCACCCTGTCTCCCGGACTGACCAGATCATAAATATTGATCACCTGCCCGTTTCTGAAAACAGCCTCCACCTTCTTCGGAGGAATCGAAAGACGCTCAACCAGATCATACGCACTCATTCCCCCTTTGGGAACATCCTCCGTCAACACATGGGGCAACCCGCGTTCATCCATGTAACGGCGTAAAAATCCAAATATTCGAATCGTAACGGTTTGGTCTTCTTCACGGACCATCTTTCACTCACCTCCAGTTGGCTTCAACGCTAACCACTATCCCCCTCCCACCGGCGGAAAAAGCGCCACCCGTTCATTTCCCTTTAACCGATGATCCAAAGGTGCGCTTACACCGTCAACCATGACAATTTGGACCCGTTCTTGTGGAATTTTCAATTTTCGAAGAAGCGCCGCCACAGAAATATCACCTTCCAGGTGAAGATCAATTCCCGCTGACGGTTCATAACCAAGATGGCATTTTCGCAATGTGGAACTTAAAAAAACCTTCAAGGCCATCAGCACATTCCTGCAAAATATCCATTCACGAGAACCACAACATTCCAAGAAAGCAAGCCTAACTTTTTCAATTATCACTATATTTCAATACCTGTCAATCTTTTCTATCAATCAGGCCTTATGTCAATATTGATCTAAACATTTGAATTTTAAGAATATTTTTCTTGATATTCCCTTTTTTTTGATGCATGCTGACGTCTGCGTATTTTTTTTAGGGAGAGTTCAAGTAATCTGAGCCGGTGGCACCGCTGATGAGCAACCTCAAAAGCGGATAAAAACAATCCAGAGGACCAAAAAAAAGGAGGTTGGTATGTTTAAAATCCTGAGGGTCAATATGGCGGAACTTTCTACAAGCAGCGAAGAAATATCCAACGACTATCAGGGCCTGGGGGGAAGAGGCCTGACTGCGGCAATTATCAGCAAAGAAGTGGATCCCATCTGTTCTCCCATTGGTCCCAACAACAAGCTGGTATTTGCTCCCGGACTTTTGGGGGGAACCAACTGCGCCAACTCCGGGCGTATTTCTGTGGGCGGAAAGAGCCCGCTGACCGGTGGCATAAAGGAAGCTAATTCAGGCGGCCAGGCAGGAGGATATCTTTCTAAACTCGGCATTTCAGCCATCGTGATCGAGGGCATGCCCAAGGAGGACAAGCTGTACAAACTGCTCGTCGGTAAGGACAAATGTGAACTCCAGGAAGCCGATGAACTTAAAGGCATGGGAAACTACGCGACAGTGGATAAGCTCAAGGATGAATATGGGCTTGGCATGGGATACGTCAGTATCGGCCCGGCGGGCGAGTGGAAAATGCCTTCAGCCAGCGTGGCCTTTACGGACCGGGAGCTTCGTCCCACCCGCCATGCCGGTCGGGGTGGGCTTGGGGCCGTCATGGGCTCCAAAGGGCTCAAAGCCATTATCATTGATCCGGAAGGTGGAGAATCGGCACCGCTGGCGGACAGAGATGCTTTCAAGGCGGCTACCAAACGGTTTGCAAAAGCCCTGATGGACCATCCGGTGACCAGCCAGGGGTTGCCCACCTATGGCACGGACGTCCTGATCAACGTCATCAACGAGGCCGGTGCACTTCCCACGCGAAACTTCAGCTCCGGACGTTTCGAAGGCGCTGACAAGGTGGGTGGTGAGACCTTGAACAAGATCACAGTTGAGCGTAAGGGGGATCCGACCCACGGTTGCATGAGCGGTTGTGTAATCCGATGCTCCGGCATTTACCTGGACAAAAAAGGCGAGTATGTTTCAAAATGGCCGGAATACGAAACAGTGTGGGCATTCGGCCCCAATTGCGAAATCGATGACCTGGACGCCATTGCTCGAATCGATCGCGCCTGCGACGATATCGGGGTGGATACCATTGAAACCGGCAACGCCGTGGCCATGGCCATGGAAGGCGGTGTCAAGGAATTCGGCGACGTGGCAGGCGCTGAAGAACTGGTCAATGAAATCCGGAAAGGCACTCCCTTGGGTCGCATCCTGGGCGCCGGCGCCGGCACGGCGGGAAAAACCTTCGGCGTCAGACGGGTACCCGTGGTCAAAAACCAGGCCCTTCCCGCCTATGATCCAAGGGCCGTAAAGGGTGTGGGTGTCACCTATGCCACATCGCCCATGGGTGGGGACCACACGGCCGGATACGCCGTTGCCACCAACATTATGAAAGTGGGCGGGGATGTCAATCCCCTTGGAAACGAAGGTCAAGCCAAACTGTCCAGCGACCTACAGGTGGCGACGGCCGCCATCGACACAGCCGGGCTCTGTCTTTTCGTGGCCTTTCCGGTACTGGACATTCCCGATGCCTTCACCGCCATCGTGGACATGATAAACGCCAAGTACGGATTAAGCCTTACCGGCGATGATATCAGCGCTCTGGGCCAGCGGGTTCTAAAAATGGAGGTTGATTTTAATACCCGTGCAGGGTTCACCCGAGCAGATGACAGGCTTCCTGAATTTTTCAGGATGGAAAAGCTTTCGCCCCATGACGTGGTGTTTGATGTTTCCGACGAAGATCTGGATTCGGTTTTGGACTTTTAGCGCTAAATACCCATCCCCAACGCTGACCGCACAGGTTATGATTTTGACCTGTGCGGTCAGGACCTTGAAACTTTCAGTTAGTCATTAAAATTTGTCGTAGTGCGTAAAATCGCTGATCTCCCGCCGTTTGGGCGCCTTTGATTCATGACCCGGATAACCTACCGGAATCAAACTCACCAGTTCATAACCTTCGGGAACCCCCAAAATCTCACCTGCTTTTCCCTGGTCGAATAGTCCGGTAATGACGGTTCCTAACCCCAGGTTATGGGCCGTCAGGCAGAGGTTCTGGGCGGCAAGCCCAAGGTCAAACAGGAACCAGTCCCCGAATTTGGTGGTCACCTGACCTTTGTAATAGCCGGCGCTTCCAAGTTTACCACACAGCACCAGGATCGCCGGGGCTTCGGTAAAATGCTTTCGGGCAGGGTTGGTCTTGGGCAAAACTTCCGCAAGGGTCTCTTTAACGCCCTGTTCTTTCACCACAATCACTTCCCAGCACTGGGTGTTGGCCCAGGACGGCGCCCACTGTACGGATTCCAGAATCTGGTTAAGCAGATCCTCCGGAATTTCTTTGTCTTCATATTTCCGAATGCTTCGTCTTCCCTTGATAATATCCATTAGATCTGTCATACAATCTCCTCTTTCGCATTGGGTATCGTTGCTGTAAAACTTTTGATCATCGATGAGCTTCGTCCGATAAAATATAGCAGTTGCAGAAAAGGTGCAAGGGAAATAGACTGTTGATGGCGCTCAAAGTTTTCCGTACACAGGGAAGCCCCCTTTATCTCTGTTATGGGTTTTGCCGGCACAAGGACAATCATCAGCAAAAAGGGAAAAATCATGGGCTATGCCATCAAAAGCATTCTTCATAATAAAGCCAAAACATTGCTGCACATGGAAACGGAACCGGGCCTGGGCTGCACGGAACCGGCCACCCTGGGCCTATGCGCAGCCGCGGCTGCCTCCCTTCTGGCGGAGAGAAAAATTGATACCATGGCGGTGACGGTCAACCCGAGCTTATACAAAAATGCCATGGGCGTCATCATCCCCGCATCCGGTGGAAAAAACGGGGTACTGCTGGCATCGGCTCTCGGTGCCATTTCGGGAGACCCGAAAAACGGCCTTGAAATTTTTTCAACCGTTCGGGACAGCGGCGTCAAAAAGGCGGAGCAATTGCTGGCCGAAGGCAACCTCACCGCCACCATTGATAAAAAAAAGACGTCCATCTATGTCAAAACCATCATCAAATCCGGCACCCAAACGGCTGAAGCCGTAATCGCAGACCGACACAACCATATTCAGTCCCTCAGCCTGAACGGAAAAATCAGGGAAGAACACCCTTTTAAAATTGACAGCCAGATGGATGGCGGCACCATGGACGACCTGAAAGGTTGGCTTACCTCGCTCTCCCTCCAAGACATTCTGGACCTGCTGGAAGGCCTGGACAGTGATGATATCAACTTTATACAAGAGGGCATTGATCTTAATATGAAGCTGGTGGAATACGGACTGCAATATGGCCCTGGGCTCGGTGTGGGCAGAACCCAGTTGAGCCTGATCCGCCAGGGTCTTTTAAAAAGAGATATGGTCACCGAGGCCGGCCTCCATGCATCCGCCGGCATTGACGCCCGTATGGGTGGTGCCATGCTCCCGGCCATGACCCTTGCCGGAAGTGGAAACCAGGGCATTGCCGCGACCACCCCCCTTGTGGCGGCAGCCCGGTTCGCCAGTCTGGAAGATTCGGCCTTGCTCATTCGGGCCATTGCCTTGAGCTATCTCATCACCTGCACCATCAAAGTCCATGCGGGTAGAATCGGCCCCCTGTGCGGCAGCTGTGTGGCAAGCGGCGCAGGAGTGGCTGCGGGTATCAGCTACCTGTTCGGGGGAACCCATGATAAAATCGGGGGCGCCATCAATAATCACCTGGAAAATTCTGCCATGATCCTTTGTGACGGGGCCAAAACCAGTTGTGCCCTCAAGGTGGGTGAAGCAACCGCTTCCGCTGTCAAATCCGCACTCCTGGCACTTCAGGGCCTGGTCGTCGGACCCAATGACGGCATCATTGATGCAAAACCCGAGACGACCATGAAAAACATTGGAACCCTCATAAAAACAGGGCTTAAGGATATGGATACAGCGATCCTGGACCTCATGCTCAACAAATGTACCTGAATCCGTGCTTTTAAACTCGAGAAGAGACCTTTGAAATGAAACAACAGAGACCATTGATGCTTTTGACGATATGGCTCGTCGCCATCCTGGCATGCCTGAACCTCAGTTGCAGCAGCGAAAATTCCGAAACACCGCCGCAACCGAAAGTTATACGGGGATTCGCCTTCTTTGATCTGGGCGCCAACTCGCAATATTCGAGCGCCGTGCGCCGGAAACTGGGAGAAAAACTCGGTTCCGATGCCATCAGCCAACAGAACGTGATTGATCTAACCATTTACTCAACTTCGTTTTTCAAAAAACATTTTTCACAGCTTTTCAATCTGAACCGTCAGCTGAACCTGCCCGAAGGCCAGCGCATCGAACACAATACCACCAAACTCATGTACCGTTATGCGCGTTTGAAAGAAACGCCCTTCATCGACGTGATACTTTATTTTTCAAATGACACGGGAAAACCCCTCTTTTTTAAGATATCCGCAGGGCCCGGCGCCGCAGCAATTGTCGAAACCATCAAAGAAAAATATGGCCCACCGGAACAGTTCGAATGGGATAATAAAGATGGCCGCACCATTTTCTGGAAGGACGGCAAAGACTTCTTTATCGTTTCGTCGACCAAAGACAGGTTGGGGAACCCGGAGTATCTTTTCTGCATTTATTATGTAAACAACCTGGAAGAAATGCTGGCAATGGAAAAAGCCAGGAAACTGCCGGAACAAGAAAAGATACGCGAAGCCGGGGAATCCGCATTTTAGGCTTTCGGCAATACATAGGCTATTCACTCAAACTTCCCATGTTTACAATTAATTGCATATGCTCATTGGCCCGTCCTGCCGAGGTCTTAAATGAGCATATGCTCAAAATAATTCTTGACAACCTTTAAACGGTGCTTTAGGTTATGGTCAAATGCTCATAACGAAAAGGGGTCGCCATGCCCAGACCGCGAAAGCCCAGATTTGTTGATGCGCCTCCCATTGTGGACAAGTTCCACCCTCATCCCTTTCATTCGAAAGGAAAGGGGGATGTTTTTCTCCCCCTTGAGGGTCTGGAGGCCATTCGCCTGCGCGATTACGAAAGCCTCAGCCAGGAAGAAGCGGCCGAACGGATGAATGTCTCAAGACAGACCTTCGGACGAATCCTGACTCAAGCCAGAAAAACGGTGTCAGAAGCCCTGGTTCTGGGAAAAGTGCTTCGCATTGAGGGAGGACATTTCGAAATGCCTTCGCGGGGCCGCAGGAGACGGCGGCGGGGGCGGGGCGGCCCTTTGTAAAAGAGAGGAGGTGACGTAGATGCCTGGATTTAATGGAACAGGACCCATGGGGGCAGGCCCCATGACGGGCGGTGGACGTGGTTACTGCACGGGGAGGGACGCAGGATTTCAGCCGGTTTATGGCCAGCAGGGAGCCGGTCGAGGATATGGCGCCGGCAGGGGTCGAGGATACGGTAGAGGTTTCCGCAGAGCGGGCGGCAACCCGGCAGGGAACATCCCTCAGTACAATGCACCCTACAACAATAATTCCGCGGATGAAGTCGGTATGCTGAAGGCACAGGCAGCCGAAATGAAATCAGCCCTGGACAACATCCAGAAACGCATGGCGGAACTGGATAAAACACCCTAAACCCAAACAAAAATCCTTTTTTCGAGGGAGCTCCGGATCACATAGCTTTTAAGCTGGAGCTCCCCATATTCAGCAAATCCACCGTCATCCCCTCTATCTTGCAAGCAAATTCCCTTTTGAAGAGCAATAACCCAAAGGATCTTTTCGGTACCCGAATTTGTATCATTAAGGATCTCGGAACAGTCGACAAATCTGTCATCAGGGAATTTGAATATGATACGTGTAGCGTCATCAAGTTTTATCCTTTATTTCCGAACCTGTAAATTATAGAATCCCGGATCGTTATAACAATGATTGAGGTTTCCTATGCCTTGTTTTCGGAGGAATCGATGGGAAAATGCAAAATATGTCTTCATGAGCTCAAAACTGTTATCTCTTTTGGAAAAATGCCCATTTCCAACAGGTTCGTGATCGATCCGGGTGCAGCGGAATATGTTTATAATCTGTCGATCGGGTGGTGTCCAAAATGCCTGATGGTGCAGCTTGAATCCTGTGTGGATCCGGCCATGATGTTTAACGATTCCTATGCCTATTTTTCATCCATATCAGTGGCCATGGAAGATCATTTTCGAGAAATGGCTGAAGAAATTACAGCATTTGTTTCCCATCGACTCGACCCATTTATCGTGGAACTGGGTTGCAATGACGGCATCATGCTTAAACATATTGCCAACCTCGGCTTATCCCATTTGGGAATCGAACCTTCGGCAAATGTGGCAACCCGTGCAAGGGAACAAGGGGTTCAGGTTCTTGGGAAGTTCTTTAACGCCGAGACCGCCTTGGAAATTCGGAAACTTCACGGCCAGGCGGATGTGATCTGCGGCGCCAATGTTATGTGTCATATTGAGGATATCAATTCGGTACTTGAAGGGGTCAGCGTTCTGTTGAAGCCTGACGGCGTATTTTTCTTCCAAGATCCTTATTTACCGGATATCATAGCAAAAGGCTCTTTTGATCAGATCTATGACGAACATGTTTACTATTTTTCTGGCTTGGCGGTCTCGCAACTTGCCAGGCGACATGGTTTTCAGCTCGTCGGTATGGGCCCTGAGGAAGTCCACGGGGGATCCATGCGTTATTATCTGAGGAAAGGAATCAACCAATCCCAACAAGAGGATGTAATGTTTCATTTGTCTCAGGAAAGGAATTTAAACCTTCATGTATTTGAAGGATATGTTTCGTTCAAGGAAAATGTGAACAGGATATGCTCGGACCTGAAACAGACCCTTGTGAAAATCAAGGACGAGGGCAACCGGATTGCGGCATACGGTGCGACATCTAAAAGTACAACCCTTCTGATCTATTCACAGATCGGTCCGGATCTCGTTGACTACGTGTCGGATACAACGCCCACAAAGATCGGAAAATATACTCCGGGAACACATATTCCCGTTAAGCCCCACAACCATTTTCTCCGGGATAACCCTCCCTACACACTTCTTCTGGCCTGGAATCATAAACGTGAAATCCTGCAAAAGGAAAGAAGCTATCGTGAAGGAGGGGGTAAATTCATTACGTTTTTCCCCGAAGTCGCTGTTATATGAAAGGATTCGAAAATGATTGATGGTGTTGACATAAAAGAGCTTAAAGTGTTCACGGATGAACGGGGACTCTTCTCAGAAATCATTCGAGGTTCTGACAACTTTTTCCAGGACAGTTTTGCGCAGTTAAGCTATTCCATGTCTTTTACCGGCGTGGCCAAAGCCTGGCACCTGCACAGGAAGCAGACAGACTGGATGTGCGTCCTGGTAGGAGACGTCAAGCTGGGGCTGTTTGATCTGCGGGAGGATTCAGCAACTCACGGGAAACTAATGGAGATTTTCATGGGCGAGACCCAAGGGCGTAAGGTGGTAAAAATCCCCCCCGGAATCGCCCATGGTTACCGGATCATCAACGGACCCATGCATATCATATACGTGACCGACCGGGAATATGATCCGTCTGATGAACTTCGTATCCCGCACGATGATCCGAAAATCGGATTTGACTGGAGTCGTTGGTCGGAAATCAGGTGAACTGGTGCCATGACGAAAGCAGCACAATACTATAAGGGAAAAACCGTACTCGTTACAGGCGCGGCAGGCTTCATCGGCTCATCTCTCGTGAAGGCTTTGTGTCAGGTGGACTGTACACTCATCTGTTGCAGCAGAAACGCTGAAAGCCCGGAAACGGGCAATTCCGCCAGAGCGCACATGGTGATTCATAAAATGGATATCCGGAACCCTTCGATCTGGGACGACATCCTTCAAGGGGTTGATGTGGTCTTTCATTTTGCCGCCCAGACAAGCGCCAGATTCGCAAATGAGCAGCCGACCGCGGATATGGATGTCAATGTGGCTCCGGTTGTCCGTTTTGTGGAGACGTGTCAACGGAAGGGGATCCGTCCGGATATGGTTTTCCCCGGAACCGTCACCGAAGCCGGGCTAACCCGGACATACCCGGTGGATGAGTCGATCCGGGATGTTCCCATAACCGTATATGACATCAACAAGTTATGCGCCGAAAACTATTTATCTTATTACGCCACTCAGTTAGGGGGAAGAGCGGTAACACTTCGGTTGGCCAATGTATACGGTCCCGGACCTGAAAGCAGTCAATCGGACAGGGGAATCCTTAATATGATGGTCATGAGGGCCCTTAGAGGGGAACCGCTGACAGTCTACGGTGATGGGAATTATGTGAGGGACTACCTCTTTATCGACGATACGGTAAAGGCCTTTCTGATGGCAGGTTCCCGTTTGAATTCGACCAATGGCAGGCACTATGTGGTGGGAAGCGGGGTCGGCCATACCATCAGCGAAATGATTCAAACCGTGAGAGATCTGGTAACGGAAGCAGCAGGTAAAAGAGTAATGCTAAATCATATTGCCCTCCCCTCCGATCTATCGCCCATTGAATCCCGACATTTTGTGGCAGACACCGCCCGTTTTCGAGCCGATTCAGGGTGGTCCCCCCAGGTCTCACTTGAAGAAGGGATCACTCGCACCATAACATTCTTTTTGGGAAGGCAATGAAAACCATGAACATACTGATTCTGGGCGGGGCCGGATTCTTCGGTGCCAACCTTGTGCGCCGCTGCCTTAGAGATCGTCAAAACAAAGTAACGGTGGTCGATTCCCTTGAACCGAGGCTTAAAAGCAATTTTGATGGCCTTCGGGAGGTGAGTTCTTCCATAGCGTTCATCAAAGGGGATATTCGGGATTCGACCCTCATGGAAGAGGTGGTGAAGCATCAGGATGTCATATTCAACTGTGCGGGGCAAACTTCCCACCCCATTTCCCTCAGCGACCCGCTGTTCGATGAGGAAATCAATTGTGCCGGAAATCTGAAAGTGCTGGAAGCCATACGCAAATCTAATAAATCCGCTCGTATCATCTATACCTCCAGCAGCACTGTTATTGGAAAGGCGCATGGCGACATTGTTACCGAGTCCCACAGCGAACAGCCGCTTGATATCTACTCAGCCAACAAATGTGTGGCCGAAAAATATTACTATATCTATCACAAGGTTTACGGCATCAAGACGCTCTCCCTTCGATTCGCCAACCTTTACGGTCCTTATGGCAAGGGCCACGCTGAATTCGGGTTTATAAATTATTTTATAGGGTTGGCAGCCAACAACCGGGAAATCTCCATTTTCGGCGATGGCCGCCAGACGCGTAATGTGATGTATGTTGAAGATGCGGCTGACCTGGTCTACCATTGCGCCTTTCATGACAACCTTTACGGCAATGTCTATTTTGCTGTTCACAAAGAGCACTATTCGGTCCTCGATATTGCAAATGAGATTATATCGGTATTTGGAAAAGGGCGTCTTACAAAAAAAAGATGGCCCCATGTCCGGAAACGCATAGAGATAGGCGATGCCATTATCAGTGGGGCTAAATTATATTACGAAACCCAATGGGAACCGAAATTTAACCTGAGGGAAGGGCTTGCCCGAACAAAAAAAATAATAGAGAGCGGGAAAAGCGCAGGGCTAAAGGCCTAAGGGCGGACCTGGGCAAAAAAAAGGGGTAACATTGAATGAATCTTTGTATTACGGGTGCACTGGGACACATCGGTTCTAAACTGATCCGGAATCTACAGATACCCGGGCTCAAAAAAGTCTATCTGGTGGATAACCTGATGACACAACGATATGCCTCGCTTTTTGAACTGCCGGAGAATATCGATTTTATTTTCAGGGAAACCGACATCCTCTCTTCTGAGATGAAACAGATCATTGAAAACAGCAATGCACTGATCCATTTAGCGGCCGTAACAGATGCTGAGAGGAGCTTTGAAAGAACCAACGAGATTGAAGACATCAACAAAAAAGGGCTTGAAAATGTGGCCCGGCTATGTGCAAAAGCAGGCTGTTCCATCCTTTTTCCGTCTTCCACCAGCGTGTACGGGAGCCAGAGGGAATTAATGGATGAAACCTGCACCGAAGATGAACTCAAACCCCAGAGTCCTTATGCGGATTCAAAAATATTTGGAGAAAGACTCTTAGCCGAACTTTCCGGTAAAATGGGGCTGAATTACCTCATATTCCGGATCGGGACCATCTTTGGCTATTCCATCGGAATGCGCTTTCATACGGCCGTCAACAAATTTATCTGGCAGGCCTCAACAGGTCTGCCGATTACGGTCTGGAAGACGGCCCTTCATCAAAAAAGACCCTACTGCGGTCTGACAGACTGTGTCAACGCCATCAACTTCTTTGTGAGAAATGATCATTTCGATGATGATGTCTACAATATTGTGACGGCCAATTACACTGTTCAGCAGATTGTCGATGTGATCAGGACCCATATTCCAGAACTTGAAGTCTCCCTTGTGGATTCGCCCATTATGAATCAGCTCTCTTATGAAGTCTCTAATCGCAGGTCGCGGGACCGAGGATTAACATACCATGACGCCATTGAAGATAGCCTGCTGGTCGTTGTTCGGGAGCTGAAGAACGTAAACAGCGAAATTGAGCGTGTCGGGGTTTGAGTATGGACGTACCATTCCTGGATCTGAAAGAAACCTATCTGGCACTTGAAGACGAAATTGACGCGGCAGTCAAGAGCGTTCTCAAGGGGGGATGGTATATCCTGGGGGAGAATGTCCGGCGTTTTGAAGCGGAATTTGCAGCGTACTGCGGGTGCAGACACTGCGTCGGGGTCGGGAGCGGCATGGATGCCCTGGAACTGATGCTGAAGGCTCACGGGATCGGCCCAGGGGTTGAAGTAATTGTGCCGGCCAACACCTATATCGCCACGGCCCTGGCGGTTTCACGGGTGGGAGCGATACCGATCCTGATAGAACCGGATCCGAACACCTGTAATCTGGATCCCTCCAGAATCGAACCGGCTTTGACCCCCAAAACACGAGCCGTTATGGCAGTTCATCTATACGGTCAAACGGCGGACATGACCACTATCCAATCGATCTGTCAGAAACATGACCTAAAACTGTTGGAGGATGCGGCCCAGGCACACGGCGCCATGCACCACGGGATCAAGGCCGGCGCCTTAGGTGACGGGGCGGGGTTCAGCTTTTATCCTGGAAAAAACCTCGGGGCCTTTGGCGACGGGGGCGCGGTGGTGACGAATGATCCAAACGTGGCCGATTACGTTCGAACAGCCAGGAATTATGGCTCGGAGAAAAAATACTATAATGCCCTCAAGGGGATGAACAGTCGGTTGGATGAACTTCAGGCGGCGGTTCTGCGCGTTAAGTTGAAACATTTGGACCCATGGAACCAGAGACGGTCTGAAATAGCACAACTTTACAGAGATCAGATTGAACCACAGGGCAGCGAGCTGGTCCTGCCCCACGTAGAAGACGGGAACCAGCATGTATGGCATCTATTTACCATAAGATCGACCAGGCGTAACGAGCTTCAAGCCTTTCTAAAAAATAGGGGAATCGGCACCTTGATCCATTATCCGGTTCCCTTGTACCGACAGGAAGCCTATAAGGAATTGCGCCATCTTAATGACAGCTTTCCCATTTCAAACGCCATTTCAGAACAGATCCTGAGCCTCCCCATGGGACCTCACCTCTCCAGAGAAGCGGCTTTGCATGTTTGTGAGGAGCTTAATCGCTTTTTCAAAAAATAGACCAAGCCTGAAAGATCTCTCCTGAAAATGAGGTTATAGATAACTTACTTTTTGTTCATTTTTTTAGGTAAATTTAATTTAATTAATCCTGGGTGAGAAAGGATGGAAACGGAACCAAATCGATGGTGATGCCATCCTCTTCTATTCTGTCCTGCCGGTCGTATGTTATGATTGTTCCATGAAACACACCTGATTGCTTACAGGCCATGCTGATGCCTTTTTTTTCTCGCAACAAGGTATGTGGATCACTGAGGTCACTACACACCTGGATGATATCGGTGACGTCTCCGGCTCTGGATACCGTAACAAAGTCGCATTCGTAGCCGTTTTTCAAGAAAAAAACTTCCCCCCCCCTCCTTCGCAGCTCCCAAAACACCACCTGCTCCATGGCTTTTCCCCTGTTATCGGAAAACTTGAATACTACGGAATTGAGAAGTCCGTTATCAATGATGAAAATTTTTCGTTCCCCGAATTCCTGTATGGAAACTTTTTGCGAGTGCTTTTTTAAGGTCTGCACGAGGAATATTGCTTCCGCTTGTTCCAGAAAGCCATAAAGACTGTTTTTTCCAATCCTGATTCCGGCGGACTTAAGGTCATTGTAGATACGATTGATCGAAACCTGTTTCGTTGCACTGCTGAAAAGACGTTTGATAAAAAATTTCAGGGCAATGAGGTTTTTGATTTCATAACGTTCGACCAAATCCCTGAATAGCATCACATTAAAATATTCCTGAAGAATGCGATACCTTACATTTTCATCATCAATCGACACCAGTTCAGGGAAACCGCCGAATTCCAAATATGATTCTAGCGCATTATAGATAGCCGCTTTCTTTTCCGGGACATAAAAATCAACAGGAATTCTTTTGAAATTAAGGTATTCCCGGAAACTCAAAGGGAAAACCTCATAGCTAATACTCCGCCCGCGTAAAGAGGTCGAAATTTCGGAGCTGAGCATTCTGGCGTTTGAACCGGTCAAAAAAATATGCCGGGAGACCGTATCATAAAGCCTGCGCAAGAATCCTTCCCAACCGGGAAGATTTTGGATTTCATCAAAAAAGAAATAACAGGATGCCATATCATGGGTAGGATACAACTCCCGGTATGCCTGTAATATAAGGTCTGCTTCCCCGGCCACGAGCCCCAAACGTTCGTCTTCAAGATTGATGAAAATTAGATGGGTTTTATCCGTTTCGTTCAGCAACCGATCCATAAGCTGATACAGCAGAAATGTCTTCCCACTCCTTCTGACACCGATCAAGGTAATAATTTTTTCAACCTTGAGAGGCAGGTCAATTGCTCTATGAGTGTATTGAGGAAGGGACCTGTGATGAAATTCCCGTATAAGAGACTTTACAATTTCTTTCTTTTCCATAAAGACAAAATACTAAAATTCTTTCTTTCCGTCAAGGATGAATATGCCTTTTTCAAACCGCATCTGGTTGATCTGCCCGGAAATGTGGCCTTCATTGTAGGTCGGGATGATTATCGGCAAAATCAAAAGCCCTTCTCATACATTTATCCACATCCATGTACATGAACTCACCCGTTCTGCCCAGCGTAAAAATTCTTTCCCGCAGATTGATGAAATCAAGGACCTGTTTCAGGTTAGCGGCGTAATCTTTACGATAAATGGGGTATGCATTGGACGCACGAACCAGCAGGAGACGCTTCACATCCCCGGGGCCGAGAAACCCGTTTTCAGACAAGCTGCCGATGCACATGTTGAAAAGTTCTTCTTTGGAGGCAGTCCAGGCGGAACTGTCTTTTAGACATGGGATTTCAACCATGAGAATGTTTTCGCCCGGAGGACTTGTAAAAGGGCTGAATTGATTCATTTCCGTGATGCGGTTATAGGGACGGTCGAGCACATAAATGTAACCGCAGTTGAGGATATTCTGTTTTTCCGTAACCATGCCAAGGGCGGTCAGGGCGCGATAGTCCAATTTAGCAGCGGATCTTAAAACAGACGGGGGCGGAGTCGGGGTCAGCATCTTGACGAACCGGTTCAAAGGAATGGTGGACACCACGTAATCGGCTTCAATTTCAGACTGTTTGCCGTTATTGCGGTATCGAACGCGCAATCGGTTATCCGGGAGACTGTCTATCCCAACGGCTTCACAATTGAGTCTGATGACGGCACCGGCATTTTGAGCCGAATCGGCGATCCTTTCGGCAATTTCGGAAAAACCGGTAGCCGGGTAATAGGTGGGTAGCATCTCACGCTCGATAAGCGACGCATCCTCTTTTCCAATACGCTTTTTTACCATCAGTCGAAGGGTGTTAAAAAAACTCATCCGCGTGTGGGTGGGAATTGAACGCGATGACAATTCTGAACACGGAACTTTCCAGAACTGTTCTGTGTAGGGTTTGAAAAAAGTCCTATACAAATGTTCACCGAAGCTGTTGATGGCCCATTCTTCGACTGTTTCGTCTTGTTTCCCTGTGGACCAGCGGGATCTTGGCAAAATCCGGCTTTTTAAAAAGCTCAAGGCCGTTCGGATGCCGGACCCGATACCCATTTGAACCAGCACATTATAGGCGGTCAGCGGATAGTCTAAATATTTACCCTCGTAGTAAAATTTAACCTGTCGCGGCTGAGCAGGCAATGTATTGCCGAAAAGATCGAGAACGGCCTCACGAATACGGTTGTCCTCGGTGAAAAAAGAATGCGGGCCGACATCCATGCAATAGCCGTCTTGCCTTAAGGTCCCTGCCAACCCTCCCAGCATTTCGTCTGCTTCGATGATCATGACGTTAATGCCCCGGCTGCTCAGCCGCCACGCCAGGCTCAATCCTGAAAACCCTCCCCCTAAAATGACAACTTGTTGTTTCATAAGCCCTCTCGTTGGTTTAGATAATTTCCTGATGTAGGCGAAAAAGCAACAAAGCCCAAAACATCAGAGAGGCAATTCCGATTGTTGCAGCGATATCATGTAAAGAAGCAGCCGGCACCAATAGTCGAAGGGGCAATAGGGCATAAATGAAAAACAAGACTCCGCCGAGTAGCTGTGTTGCGATGTCACTACTTTTCCCAGAAGCCTGATTTTGAATTTCACCCGGACTTATCAAAGCGAGTAACGCAGGTACTAACAGCAAAAAGTAATGACCCCAGACTATTTTATAGGACATGAAAATCATTAAGAGGCCTGCTCCCACTCCTAATATATCTTCAATGAATTCGCTTGCGGCTGAATTAATATGGGTTTGAGCTTTCCTTTTTCTTGCAAGCCAGCAGCATAAAATAAGAGAGGAAAGCAACCCGAAAAAAATCGCTATTGAAATATCTATCCCAAAATAATGGTCAACCAAACACACCAAACTCAGGTTATTAATCGCCATTGGATCCGCATTTTTTTGGATATCAACTAAAACCTGAAACCAGCTCAACCAGCAAGTAAGGGAACCATAGTAGAGAGAGGAATAAACTAAGGCAACCAATCCTCCTAAGAAAGCACCGATTATTACAAGTATCAGTTTGTGATATCGTCTTCGGAAAAACCAGACTATAGCTAATGAAATGGGAACGCCAATAATGTTCGGTTTCAATAGAACACTTATGCCCAACAACATTCCCCCAAGGACGAATGCAAAGCGATTATCAAAATAGCGCCAAAGCAGTATACAAGTTACTAAAATACCTGACTGCATTCGTGCCAAGTTTGCCACCTCAGTATCACTATGAAAGGGTGACCAAAATAGAAATATAAACGAAATCGCTATTAAAACTGTTGGGATACTATTTCCTAAGGCACGGCCGATTGCATAGATAGTAAGACAAAAGAAGAGAGTTGAGGCAAATTGAAAGATAGCCAAGTCGCGGTCATAATCTCCTGAACTGATAGTCGCCAGTGATGCGTATAACAAAGGCGTTGAGTCCGGCAAATGGCCCGGCTCATACATTTCAGTATTCCATAAAGCCGCCGTTTTAAATTTTGAACCATCCTCGTTTTTCAGCGCTTTTTGTAAATATTTTTTTTCAACAAACTCAGCAAACCCATTGGAATAGAAATTAGGCACATCAGAACCGCTTACCTCCTGGCCATAAATCCACAAAGGATAGAAATCATATCCAGTTTGTTTCCAAGTGAAGTGATAGACCTGTAGAAGAAGACAAAAGGTAATGCAAAGAGACACAATAAGAGCCGTCACCATTTTTTTTGTATTTGAGGCCTTTACTTCATTTTTTTGAGCAGTATTATTTTTGGGATTTACCATAGCTTTTTTCCCTGCAGCCTGCTAACCCAAGGATCAAATGATTTCAACATCTGTAAGCTTTGGCAGGATTATGGTTGCCAATGAAACAGTTGTATTTATCACCCTAATCATTTACAAAGGCAAGAGAATTTGGAATTGTTCAAATGCAGCGGATACCGAAGTTCACCCAATCAATACCTGACCAAAATATGAACATTATATCCGAAACCGCCCTACAGTACCAGAAAGCACGCCGTTTCCATTGGGACGGTATCGCCGATAAAATCCGAAAATCGTCACCGGCAGCACATTATCATAGCAGGTTAACCAAAATTTACCAATTCCTGATCACGCCAGACCAAAAAGTGATGGAGATCGGTTGTGCCACAGGTGAACTGCTCTCGGCCCTGAAACCTTCGTTAGGTGTCGGAATAGATCTGTCGGGCGAAATGATCAAGCGTAGCGCGAAGCAGTATCCGAAAATCCATTTTATTCAGGGTGATGCACATCATCTTTGTCTTAATAAAAAATTCGACGTCATTATCCTTTCCGATCTTGTCAACGACCTGTGGGATGTACAACGCGTTTTTGAGGGAATCAGGAACATATCAACACCCCGAACACGAATCATTATTAACACATACAGTCGATTATGGGAACTCCCCCTGAAAATGGCCCAGCATCTTGGTTTAGCAACGCCGCTTCTCCCACAGAACTGGCTGACGGTGGAAGATTTGACCGGACTGCTGAATGTGGCTGATCTGGAAATCATACGACATTGGAGTGAGGTGCTGTGGCCCTTTAACACACCGCTGTTAAGCCGGTTTTTCAACCGCTTTGTTGCGAAAATATGGCCTTTTCGCCATTTTGATCTGGCAAATTTCATCCTTGCACGTCCCATAAGCAAACCGGAGATAATTAAACCTCTTGTATCCGTGATTGTGCCGGTGCGCAATGAAGCGGGCAATATCCCACAGATTTTCGCCCGGACCCCTGAGATGGGTAGCGGAACGGAGCTTATCTTTGTAGAGGGTCATTCCCATGACGACACAAGTTCCGTGATCAAAAAAATGATTGAATATCATCCGGAGCGTCGGTGCAGGTTTTTCCAACAAACAGGCATCGGCAAAGGAGATGCGGTTCGACTCGGTTTCTCTAAAGCCAGCGGCGATATATTGATGATATTGGACGCCGATGTAACGGTTTCACCGGAAGACCTGCCTCGCTTCTACAGGGTTCTGCAATCGGGAAAAGGGGAATTCGTGAATGGTGTGCGGCTCATATATCCCATTGAAAAGCAAGCCATGCGTTTCCTAAACCTGGTCGGAAATAAATTCTTTAGCCTGGCGTTTTCATGGCTGCTTGAACAACCCATAAAAGACACCCTCTGCGGAACAAAAGCCCTGTGGAAGCGGGACTACGAAATGATCGCCGTAAATCGCGGATACTTCGGAAATTTTGATCCGTTTGGCGACTTCGATCTCTTATTCGGTGCGGCCAAACTCAATTTAAGGATTTTGGAAATGCCGGTTCGATACCAGTTTCGGACATACGGTACTACCAATATCAGCCGATGGCAGCACGGATTGGCGCTGTCGAGAATGGTCCTTTTTGCCGCCAGGCGCATCAAATTCATTTAGATTCAGGGGATTTTATCCGTATGCCCGGATTCGACTGAAGAACAATGACGTTCTCTTACAACAACACCCGGCACGATAATATCCGTAAAAATACCTTTTACAATATACGACTGGATCTGTTGGTTTGTCTGCTTCTCGTACTTTCCATTTTAATGGTTTACCGGCAGGTAAAAAACCATGATTTCATCAACTTCGACGACAATTTATATGTGACGGACAATCGGTATGTCCGTTCCGGGATCAGCCTGGACGGCATCTTTTGGGCTTTCAGCTTTAAAGACAAGGAAAAGACCTACTGGCAACCCATAACCTGGCTCTCCCATATGCTGGATTGTGAGCTTTATGGACTCAACCCCGGCATGCACCATTCGACAAATCTGATTATCCATATCGCTAACACAATATTGCTCTTCCTGACATTTAGACGAATGACCGGGGCGATTTGGAAAAGTGCCCTGGTTGCAGCATTATTCGGCCTGCATCCATTGAATGTGGAGTCAGTCGCATGGGTGTCGGGCCGGAAAAATGTCCTGAGCACCTTTTTCTGGTTGCTCACCATGGCTGCTTATGTCCGTTATTCCGAGCGGCCCGCCTTCAATAGATACCTTCCTGTATTTTTCCTTATGATGCTCGGACAATTGGTCAAACCCATGCTGGTGACCCTGCCCTTTGTACTTCTTCTTTTGGACTACTGGCCATTGAGCCGATTGAAAATCGGTCGCGGGGGCCGTTTTTTCCCCCTCATCGGGGAAAAAATTCCTTTTTTTGTTCTTTCCGCATTGTCCGTTTATCTTTCAGTTATATCACTTCGAACTCAAGCGGCCATACAATCCACCGATGCCGTTTCCATAGCACTCCGTATCGAAGCCGCGCTGGTTTCATATGTGGCATATATTGCCAAAATTATCTGGCCAGCGAATCTAGCGGTCTATTATCCTTATCCCGATGCCCTGCCCTTCTGGCAGACGGCTGGCGCACTAATGCTATTGATATCCTTCTCCATTTTTCTGCTGTCAAGATCGAAAAGCTTACCCTGCCTCATAACCGGATGGCTCTGGTATCTTGGAACCCTTGTACCGGTCATCGGTCTGGTGCAGACGGGCCTCTGGCCGGCCATAGCCGACCGCTGGGCATACGTACCCAGCATCGGCATTTATATTATTATTATCTGGGGAGGCGCTTATCTTTTTGCAAAATGGCGCCGCAGAAAATGGATCCCTGCCACAGCCTCCATTGCGCTTCTTTCAATCCTCATGACCGCCACATGGCTGCAGGTACAGTATTGGAACAATGGCATTACCCTGTTTCAGCACACTATCAATGTGACAAAAAAAAAATGTTTCGCACATTATGCTTTGGGTTTCGAATTATTTAAAAGAAATAGACATGATGAGGCAATTAAACAATTAGCAAAAGCATTACAGATCAACGGAAATTTTACGCCGGCGCTCGATGTGCTTGGATCTATAAGGTTTTATAAAGGAGAAATTGACGAGGCCATCAAAATTTATGAAATTATTTCGGACATCGAACCCGATAACAAACAGGCGCATCTAACCCTTACAAAATTACTTGATTTAAGGAACAAGAGGAACTTTAAATAACCCTTTTTCCAAGTGAGACATCTTACCAAGGGTCTTTTGCATAATTTTTTACCCCGTAACTCGCCGGTAGCCATTATCATGGCCCGGGAAATGGGGCAACTTTGTAAGACTTTAATGATTTGCTACGTTACCCTTTACAGCAAATGTCTTTTTGAGATTATTTTGGGCATCAATGTAGTCAGGCTTGATTCTTAAAGCAGCCTCAAAAAACTTTTTAGCCTCCTTTTGGCGGTTCATATAGAAAAGGGCAACCCCAAGGTTGTTGTACGCCTCAGCATAATCCGGCCTGATTCTTATGGCGCTTCTATAGTAATAAACAGCCTTGTCAAACATGGATTGCTTTAAAAGTAGATTCCCTATATTATAGTGGGCCTCGGCATAGCCGGGTTTTATTTCCAGGGCTTTTTTTATATTTTTCATTCCCTCCTTGGTCCTTCCTGATCTGTCCTGGAGTACCCCCAGATTATTCAAGGCTTCGGCATCTTTGGGGTTGATTCTTAGGGCCATCTCGTAATTCTCTTTCGCCTCTTCAAGTCGGTCTGAGGTCTCCAGGGCCACGGCAAGATTGTAGTATGTTCCGGAAAACTCCGGCATGACTTCAATCGCTTTATAATAATAGACCAAGGCCTCTTGCGTACGTCCGGTTTTCACCAAAGTCCCGGCCAGATTGTTTAATGCCTCCACAAACACGGGTTTTTTGAGCAGGGCTTTTTTAAAACATTCAATGGCCTCTTGGGGTTTTTCCATCTGATTATATGTGATTCCCAGATTGTGCAAGGCAAGCCAGTTATCAGGGTTTACTAAAACAGCCTGCCCGAACAGGGCGCGGCTGTTTTTGAAATGGCCAACCTGTCTGTACGCTGCGGCCCCCAAAATAAAAACAGTTATGACAGAAAATGGTACAATCCATTTCCTAAGTGCGGGCCGATCTGCCCATACCTTCTGCGCGCTCCAAGAACACATAATAAATATTCCCACAAGGGGAATGTAAGTAAACCTGTCCGCCATTGAAAAATCGCCCACCTGGACCAAACCAATGACAGGGATCAAGGTGCCCAGATACCAGAACCACCCAGTAACAAGCCAAGGAAAACCACGGTGGATGTACAAGATCCCCATGGATACAATTAGGATAAAGGCAGCCGTCCCCCCAGCGAACCACGGGGATACAGTTTCAGGATATGGATAAAATATGGAAAGGTTAGATGGAAAAACGGTGTTTTTTAAATACAGGAAATAAGATACAGAAGCGTTTTTTATCCGCAATGCAAAATCAATCTCATCAACAGAGGCTAGGGCGCCTCCTTTTTTTTGGGCAACCACTGTTAGAATACTGAATCCAACCGCCAACGCAAGAAAAGGGAGTTTTTCTTTGACCAGAAACAAGAAGGGAAGCGCCTCGGTTGTTTCACAAGGGTTTAATTTTGTACGGTTTAGGGGCCAGTAATCCAGCAAAAGAAACACAAAAGGGAGTGTAACAAGCATTGGTTTTGCCATAAGACCCAGGATAAAGAAAAAGGTCACGGCACCATATCGCACCCACGACGGGGTTCTTACATACGCCGCATAAGCGCCCATGGCAAGGATCATAAAAAAGGCGGATAAAACGTCTTTTCTTTCCGACACCCAGGCCACCGACTCAACATGAAGGGGGTGGATCCCAAACAAGAGCGCCACTGCCAGGCATGGCCACAGAGCACGGGTCATCCGATATAACACTGCAAACAACAACAAGCTGTTAAGATAGTGTAAAATGATGTTGGTAAAGTGAAACCCGAAAGGTGCAGTACCGAAAATATCAACATCTAACATATATGAAAACCAGGTTACAGGATGCCAGAAGTTGGCATAGGTGGTAGTGAATGCCCATTTTACCGCTTCTATGGTCAGGCCGTCTTTGATATGGGGGTTATCTACAACATAGATGTAATCGTCGTAGGCCAAGAAATCGTAGCTGACTGCCCGGCCGAAGACCCAAAAAACCTCAGCCGTTAGAATCAGACAGGCCAAAAAAATCTTGGGACGCTTTTCCTGAAATGGTTTTCTTAAATCCATAAGGCCATAAAGTCGATCTTCACCGCGATTACTGCAACTGACATGCCGCCCTCCACAGCTCCGCCGCCGATGATACGTAATCCGAAAACCACATCGTAGACATCAAAGGCTATCATGCTGACACCGATAATCAATATGGACTTCAATCGAGTGGCATGGTGATATTCAATGTCAGCGGTCTAGAAGATCTGGATACCGCAAAAGAAATTCGTTTTGCGGAAAAAGATCGGTGTTGAGTTTTAACCTGTCTCTGAAAAGGTTCTGGTTCACCCTGTAGGTTTTTATGGTCGCGGATGTTATTGATTCCTCGAACCTTTTGATTTGGTGACCGCTACCCTTGAAATACGCCTGCACGTAGGGTTCTGAAATCTTTTTTAGGAGTTTTTTACGGACAAACTTTAAAGGCTGAAGGCTGAATACCGCAATGTCATTTATGATGGTCACATACGGAAAAACGGACGCAGCGGTAGTAAGAACCACTTCTGAATAGTTAAGGCTTGTACAGAACAGACCGGTTTTCTTTAAACGTCTCTTAATCAGTGAATAGAACTCAACGGAAAGGAGAGTGGAACTGAAAGCGTTGTCATTCCATACATCAAGTTCAATCACATCGTACTTTTTATCAGACAGGAACAATGCCAATCTTCCGTCGGAATAGGTGATCTTGAAACGCGGATCAGACAAGAGCCGGGTCACCCCGGGATATTGACTCAGATCCATTCCTTCAAGTATATCAACTTCTCCGTTCATAACTTCATAGCAATCTATAGACTTGACTCTGTTTGAACAGCCTGCACCCCAAGATACGCCTCCTGAACCAAACCCGATGACGAAAACCTCCTCGGGATTTTCATGAATCAGTACCGGGACAGCGCCAAGCGATATATGATTGTCTGCAAATGGCAGTTTCGCCATATAACGCCCTTGAACATGAAGGACCTCGCTGGTATATACCTTCTTGTAAGCAATCAACCCGAGTAGGTCTTCTGAAATCATGATATTCTCACCTTCTGTACCATGGAACACCGCCCAAAAAGCACCGTTCCCAGGGATGAGACAGGCCAAACCAATACTCACTATGGCAGCGCCCGTGGATAACAATTTAGCAGCCTTTTTGTTCTTTAAGAAAGCACAGAAACCAAATATACTGCTGATCGCAACAATGGTGGCAAAAGTTCGAGCCGTTCCAATATATTTGAAGAGTAGAGTTCCCGAAATTATAGAGCCTAGAATGTTGCCTGAAATAATATACAGACCTATTGTTCCGACCCGTCGCCCAATGTATTGGGTATCCAATTGAATTATCTTTTGTAAGAACGGGAATGCGAAGCCCATAACCGCGGATGGGAACCCTAACATGATCAATGGTAGAATTACATGGATATTATAAAAGCCCATTTCCCTATATGCAGGAGTAAAAAAATCAGCTCCGCCCCAGTAAGAAAACGCCCTTTTCAGATACCCCCAATCTTTGCTGCCGTAACAAAACCAGAGAATTATGGCCCCCGCAGCGACACCCGTTAGCCATTGGCTCAATAAATACACACGTTTGGGAGAATGGAACTGATTATTGACACATATCCCGATAAGTGATCCTACTCCCATACATGCTAATAGTATCCCCAGTACGCTGCCAAACGTCTGAGGATTGACCTTTAACGCAACCCAAAGAGTACGAAACCACACCATTTCATAAGCAAGAGCAACAAAACCAGCAATAAACGCTAACCCAAACCAAATTTCAATTCTTGAAAGATCAGAGGGGACAGACGCTTCCGTACGTACTGCCCGTTTACATGTGAGCCCTTCATTGGCGGGATTTCTGTAAAGGATGAGTACCGAAAGCCCGATTGCAGCATTGAGCCCTGCCGCTAAATAAATAGCATCGGGGATACTCATTTTCGGCAATAAGAGGTACACCGATGCAAGAGATCCGATTCCCGCTCCCAACGTATTGAGCCCATAGAGAATACCGATTGTCTGCGAAGCGTTTTCAATAGTTGATACCAGGCCTTTTGAAAGAAGTGGCAGTGATGCTCCCATCAAGAACGTCGGAAAAAACAAAACCGTGAAATGAATAACTGGAATAACTCCGGCATATTTTGCTAAGAAACCAAAACGCATATAAATTAAATCATAAAAAAGAATGGGGCTTGCTAAAGCAAAAAATGCAATACAAATTTCACATGCCGCAAAAGAGAGGATTGACTTTCTTCGGGAAATCCTGTCCGCATAAAATCCGCTCAAATAGCTTCCAATTCCTAACCCTGCCATAAAAGCAGTAACGATAACGGTAATAGTGTAATGCCCCAACCCGGAAAAAAGGGCTAACAATCGTTGCCAGGTAATCTGATAAACCAAGGCTGAAAAACCTGACACGAAAAACAAAAATGCCAGAAAGAATGTCCTCGCACTTAATCCCATAGTCTGATCAGACTTCATTTCCCCCCACCTCACATAAGATTATGAACTTGAAAGCCTCTAGTCACCATGACCCCCTCACCGTACTCCTTTTTGCGGTACCAGGCCAAAAAGAAAATATCTTTCCTTTTCGGTTTTGATTAATTCAAGGTATTTGGATTGAAAAGCATGGAACAATTCCCTGTTTTTGGAAGAAAATGGACTCCGGTTGCCAAATATGTAACGAATATCATACAAAATGCAGGTGACCCCCCGGTTCTTCAAATCCAGGTAAACCCGTTCAGGCGATGTTGCACCAGAGAGTATCTTTTCCATTGTGTGCGATTCCATGACCGAATCGGAGTAATAGGGCCGATCACAAAGATATCCCGGATTTTTCATATAGATAAAAAAGATCTTGGAGTTTTCTGGTAAATTGGTATTGATATATTGAAACATACTATAGGTAGGAACCATCCTATCTAAAAAAGCATTCCGGCTTTCTCGGCCTGTGACTATTTTGAAGGGGTTGATAACCTGGAGGTCTTTAAAGATGTGGTAACCGTTAAAACCGAGACCCGCTACAATAAGAATCAACAGCAACCTGAATACCAACCTGTGGCTACGGAAATGTCCCAGGATATATCCCACCATAATGGAGAGAAAAGGGAATGTGGGTATCAAATATCGAATCTGGTGGACCGATGCGGTCCAAAACAGGAAAGTGATTCCACAATAAACCATGGCAATTTTTAGCGCGGCCGGTGTGTTCCGCATCCAGATGGCAAATGGGAGCGTTAAAATAAACAATGGCCCTAAAATGCCGTCAAACGCAGGGCTGTTCATTTTGGCGTGGAAGCTTACGTTCCAAGGCAGTAGCAGATAGTCCAAAAGTCCCCGTCCCATTCCCAGGTTTTTTAGAAACAGATCATACTGCCTTGATAATTCCATATCCCATCCAGTGCCCCCGAATATGGGATAGAGAAACGGATACAACGGATTTCCTGTCAAAACCCAATTCTTAATATAAAAAGGACTTCCGACCACAAGTGCGCTCAGAGCATACAAGCCAAGGAATTGCAATGCCTTCCGGTTATCGATTTCTTGGTGGCGGGAAACACATAATATAGCGAGACAACCCATAAAGGGTAACAGAAGGGCTGAGTATTTGGTTGCCGCTGACAAGCCGGTGAGAACTCCGAAGATAACCAGCCACTGGACCTGCTTACCTGAAAGCCAGTTTAGAAACGCATATACTGAAAGAAAAATGTAAAACGTGATGGTCAGATCGTTGTAAGCCATGTGGGAATTTATGAAGACCGAAGGTATGGAATAGAAGACAAGCAACGGGAGAAAAACAAACAAAGCGTTTGGAATAAAGCGTCTGGTAAACTGGTACATGCCCATTAAGATGAAACCGGCCATGGCAAAATGAATCCCCTTGGCCACAACGTCACCTCCGAGAAGGAGACCAATGATATATAGCATCTCATTGTTGAGCGGATAGTTTGAGCAGAGCTTGCCGGGAATAAAATAGAAACCGTGGTATTCCAAATACAGTTTAGGGGCACCCAGATGATATGTCAGGGCGTCGTTTCCAATTGCCGGCGTTAGGACGATCAGGAGACCCAACAGCAGGCAAAACAGCAATAAAAGACATGTGGCGACTTCAAAAAAGCCCAGCCTTTTGTTTTCCGTCCCACTTTTGACCGAATTGGACAGACGAACTTTCCAACCTATCAAGGATATCAGGGCAAAAATCCCTAATAGGAGGTACACCATAAGAGGATAAAGGGCCTGGCATGCTCCGAGAAAAAAAACCGAATAACTTAAGATGCCAAAGCCAAGGCCGGCGCCGAAAATAAAGGCTTCACTGGTTGACAAACAACGTAGCGACATTTTGTACAGGACCAGCCTACCCAGCCCAACGGCAATTAGACTGAGACCTAAAATAAAGCCCAGATTTAGACTGTGCTGGATCAAGTTGGATGTCATTATTATCTCAATTCACTGTACGCAGATTCAACTTCACCATTACCGGCTGGACTTTGCCGTTTGTGGGGTACGCTGAAACAGTTTCCGTATCTCCCAAATTTCCGTCAGATTTATGCTTTTTCCATTTCTTCGGTCTGCCCACCCTAACTTCTATAAGGTTCTCGACAAACGCTGTAAAACGTTTTTCTAATGGTTTTATTATCATAAATTTGTTAGTAGGGCACATGAAATCGTTGGCAAATATGACTTCCTCCTGCGGAAATACCTTCAAAAAAAACAGCCATAAAGATACCTTTTTCAACATACGACTGGATCTACTGGTTTGTCTGTTTCTCGCACTTTCCATACTAGCTGTCTACTGGCAGGTAAGGACCCATGATTTTGTCAACTTTGACGACAATGTGTATGTAACAGATAATCCCCATGTAAAAGCCGGACTCACACTGGAAAGCATTGCCTGGTCATTCAGAGGCGTTCACCACGGTAACTGGCACCCTTTGACTTGGATATCCCATATGATAGACGTCTCCCTCTATGGTATGAATCCGGGCCAGCATCACCTGACAAGTGTCCTTTTTCACATCATAAATACACTGCTTCTGTTTCTGGTATTCAGGCGTATGACCAATGATCTGTGGAAAAGCGGCTTTGTCGCAGCCCTCTTTGCGCTCCACCCACTTCATGTGGAATCAGTGGCATGGGTATCTGAGCGAAAGGACGTGCTTTGTGCGTTTTTCTGGCTTTTATCCATGTGGAGCTATTTTTGGTATACTGAGAAACCGTGTGTTGCCAGATACATGTTGATTCTTTTATTCTTGATCATGGGCATCATGTCCAAACCGATGATTGTGACATTTCCTTTTGTACTGCTTTTACTGGATTACTGGCCTTTGGGACGGCTTTCATTCAGCGATCCCAAAAGCCATATAGCAGCCTTCAGAAAAAGCGATTTGCGCCTGTTATTTGAGAAAATCCCTTTGTTCGTTTTTGTGGCAATATCATGCGTTCTTACCTTCCTGGCCGAAAAAAGCGGGGGGTCCGTAAGAGATCTTGGCTCTCTTCCTTTTGAGGATAGGGTCGCAAATGCCCTAGTTTCTTATGTACTATACATGGAAAAAACATTCTGGCCTCAAGAGATTTGCGTATTGTATCCGCATCCTATGTCATGGCCGTTGTGGCAAACAGTATTAGCTGCATTGCTTCTCATATTCATTTCTCTGGGTGCATTATTGTCTATGCGGAAACTTCCTTATTTTGCAGTAGGATGGTTATGGTATTTAGGCACCCTTGTGCCGGTAATCGGGTTGGTGCAGGTTGGAAATCAATCAATGGCTGACAGGTATACATACATGCCTGCGATTGGCATTTTTATCATTATTGGATGGGGTGTTCCCTCTCTTTTTGCAAAATTGCACTGCGGAAAATGGATACCTGCCACAGCATCCATTGCACTTCTTTCAATCCTCATGACCACCACGTGGATGCAGATACGATATTGGAATAATAGCATTACCCTGTTTGAACACACTCTCAACGTTACCAACAACAACCCAATAATGCATTACGGCATGGGAGTCTCTCTGAGCCAATCGGGCAAATCTAAAGAGGCAATGGTCCATTATAAAAAAGCCATTGATATTGATGCAGCCTGTTATAAAGCCCACAACAATTTAGGATTTGAACTGGCAAGCCAGGGAAAGGACACCGAAGCGATTTCACATTACAGGGAGGCCCTGCGTATCAATCCAACATACGGTAATGCACACAACAACTTGGGAAATGCACTGATCAGACTCGGTAAACTGGATGAAGCAATTGAACATTATCGCAAAGCGCTGCGGGCAAATCCCCGCTCCGCAGGCACCCACAAAAGCCTTGGGCTCGCCATGCTTAGAACCGGGGAGATTGAGCCGGCCATTTTTCATCTTGAAACATCATTACAATTGGAACCTGCCAACCAGATAACCCAAAGCAGTCTGATTCTAGCGAAGTTTTCTTACAAACAGATCAAGGCGGCGGTTGAACGGTTTCGAAAATCGCTTCAATTCTTCACAAAAAATCCCGATCTAGCACATACGCTGGATATGTTGACTAAGAGAAAAATAGAAATGCTTCAAGTTTTCGATCGATACGAAAAAGCCTTGTCCCTCCAGCCATATTTCCACCGAAACCAATTGAAGGTCAACAATCTGCCACAATTTCGAAGCGCGGCCAAAGAATATGACAGGGCTCTCGGACTTTTCGAAACAGCCACTGCCCTTCAACCCGGAAATCCAACGGCTTTCTATCATGCGGCGTGCGTATATGCTCGGAAAAACAAGATTAAAAAATCAATCGCCATGCTTGAAACAGCTTCAAGAATGGGATTTACAGACCGGGAAATTTTGAAAATAGACAGGGATCTTGAAAACATAAAAAATTACATGGGGTATAATAACTTGTTGAAAATCTTCCCTACAAGCACCCAAAACCCAAAGTTGGATAGTGCTGATGGAAGCAGTGAGAACTAGCGCCTTAAAAGGCACTTATGAATTGGTATTTGTCACGCATTCACCATTCCAACAATCCACACTGCAAAGAAGAAGGTACCGAAAAGTATCCATTTGAAATTCGAAGAGATTGAGAACCTTGTCGCTTTAAAAGTTCGAAACTGAGACATGATAAAACCGATTACAGATCCAATCCACCCTAAGAACCCTGCAAGCAAAAAAATGGTCCACAAAATGTCAGGACCTCTAACCTGTGGGTCTTTAAGAACAGTGCCTATGTCTATCTTTTCCCCTTTCAGATTTCCTTTCCTATCCTGGTCAAGTTTTAATAACTCATAAATCCTCAGGTCGCATTTTTCGATCCAATCCCCGCCCGGCGTATACAAACTCCTTGCAGCAATAAATCCCCGTCGGATTGTCCTAGCCGAGATCAATGCCAGACGAATATCCCCATTTTTCTGAGCATGCTTACCGATTTCCCACAGGCGTTGGGCTGATCTCTGAACATAGGGGTTAAGAGGGGCATACCAGTGCATTGAACGGTCAAAAAAGGTGATTGCTTTGATATACCGATCTGAATTAAGATATAATTCACCCTCCTGGTAGGCTCGCATGGAACCATAAAATACTCTTGCCCACACCATAATTAACAGGAGGGCGACCAGAACAAGACCAACAAGAATCGCCCTAAGATATCTACTATTAGATAAGTTTGTTAGAAAGGTAGTCATGATTTACAAAATCCCGAAATTTTTTTGATGATTGGTGGCTTCTCTAAGAATATTTTCCAGCAGAGGTTGACCATAACATCCCTTTTGAATTAAGTAAACATATGTAACAACATCTATATTTAGGATAACCAGGCAATAACAGAAGGAAGAAACGACCGGCTCAACCGAGCATTTAAGTCGAAAAGCTCTTACTTCAGCATGGCAATGATCGGCCTTTCTGGACGACCTACATTATTCATCTGGCCTTCATCTTTGTGATGCTTTTCGGTTTTACTGGATCTACTGTTTCAGCTCGACAGGCCTCCCATTTTTAAAGTCTTCTCTCCCTCTTTCCTTGATAACGCCACCTCCGAAAAGTGGGGATATGCGGGGGACATCTTCGGAGTGGAAATTAACATGGAATTTCATGCTATTACATTGCTAATCGCCACGATTTTATTTATCATACTCCTATATGAACAGAGGATTCTACATGTCAGACTTTTTACCGCCGTACTTTGCGCCCCCTGTTTTCATTGGCCTCGCCTGTAACATCGCAAATGATTCTAATGGTTTGATTGAACGAGAAAACTTGCCAGGCATGGGGGTCAAAATGAAAAACACAAAATTGTTTACTATTCCCGGCATAATTAAATATCTATGCGCAATTATTCTTTTATCTGTTTTTGCAGTTAGCCCACTATTAAATGACAAATGGATATTGGTCGGCGAAAGCATCGAACAGATTTTAAGGGTTATCGAATTGGATCGTGGTTTAAATGAGGGCTATTTATACCCTCGTTGGTTCGGTGATCTTGCCGGGGGGTTCGGCTATCCATATTTTGTCTTCTATTCACCACTTATTTATTATGTTGCAGAGTTTTTTCATCTATTGGGTTTTAGTATTATTGCGTCATTAAAATGCATGGTCATCCTTGGTATCATTTTGTCAGGGGTTGGGATGTTTATTTTGGCGAGGTCTTTTTGGGGAAGCTATGGGGCATTAGTATCTGCCATAGCTTATATTTATGTGCCTTACCGCATGGTGAATCTATATATCAGGGGTGATTTTGCAGAAGCGTTTGCTATGGCAATCTTTCCGTTTATCCTGTTTTTTTTCTATAAATTAATTCTTAAGAAGAGTTTATTATATTTGTCATTATCTGCCATCTCTTTTGCGGCATTAATTCTTACACATAATTGTAGCGCCCTAATATTCTCAGGCTTTTTAACATGTTTTATATTATTTTTTTCACTTCAATCCAGATCTTGGGCCGGTGTCTGCAGAGGACTCCTATCCATTATGTGGGCACTTTGCTTAAGTGCTGTATTTTGGTTGCCGGCCCTATGGGAAAAGGAATTGGTCAATATCCATCTTATCTATTCAAATGCAGCCGTTGATTTTCACAATAATTTCGTTGACCTTTTTCAACTATTCCACCCTGGATGGACTTTTGATGGTGGGATCGGCGGACATAACCTGCCCTTTCAGCTCGGTAACCCCCAAATTGTTCTTATGATAATTTCATTAGGCGTAATTATTAAAATAGATGCATCCGAGAGGATACAAATACGGGAGAGTACTCTTTTTTTGGCTGTTTCGATAATAGCTGTCGTTTTTCTTATGACTTCCTCATCCTCCTTTTTTTGGGAAAGCATCCAGATAATGAGATACCTTCAATTCCCATGGCGGCTATTAAGTCTATTGTCTCTGCTTATTTCAATTATGTGCGGCGCATTGTTCTACTATTTCAAAAAGGAATCCATCGGAGTTCAGCAGGTACTTCTTGTTCCTGTAATTATGATAATAGTGTTTAGCGGTGCACAGCAGTGTCGTGTGAAAGGATACTATACGAACATCAGTAATGATGACAGGATGGCTTATGACTTTGTAAAACAAGATCGAGGGACTATATCCGCTTATAATACGACTGAGATGGACAAAGTTATTGACTATGGAGAATACCTGCCAAAAACCGTTAAAATACTTCCCAATAAAGAAAAGGCTGGGCAAGTCTACTCGACTGATGGAACCGTTGTCATTGAGGATTTGAAAACTCGGATGCAAGAGTATGAATTTCTTGCCAGGGCCGAAGTGAATTCTGAAATTGTCGTTGGATCATTTTATTATCCAAGTTGGACAGGATACATTGATAACGAAGACCTATCGTTATTTACAGATGCTGAAGGTCTTATTCATTTTATTATCCCAAAAGGAGAACATAAAATCCGGGTCTTTTTTGGGGATACGGCAATTAGGAACATCTCGAAGTATATCTCTCTTGTATCATTCATTATATTTTCAGCGGCACTATTCCTTATTTGTATCAGGCAAATAACCACAATCAGGGGAGATGTCAATCATTTGAGGCGTTTCTTTAGTCTCTGAAAGTCTCTGCTTTCAAATTAGCATCATTTCTCGCTCCATTTACCTCTCGATATCTCGATATTGCTTTTTTAGAATATTCTCTGAATTATTTGTGCTATTTTGACTTGCTTTGGTCTAACCCAGAGACCTCAGGCATTTTTTAAGGAATTTTGAATACGATACCCTTAGCATAGGCACTTTGATAATGGCCTTAACTATCTCTTTTTTATTTATCTTAGATTTTCCATACTTTCTGTTTTCAAAAACAATGGGTATTTCGCCAATAGAAACACCTTGAAGTTTGCAAATATAGAGCATTTCTTCTAAAAAAGAATAACCGTCAGATGTGATAGCATTAAAATCAATTTTTTCAATAATTTCTCTTCTATAGCATCTGAAACCGCTTGTGCAATCGCTCACCGAAATATTCAGAATAAATCTTGAATACACATTTGCCCCACGGCTCAAGATTTTTCGGTGAATACCCCAGTTCTTGGTACCACCACCTTCTATATATCGGGAGCCTATAACAATGCTTTTTTTTTCTATCCCTTCTAAGATCTCATTAATATACTTTGGATGATGAGAAAAGTCCGCATCCATTGTAATAAGACATTCATAGTTTTCGGATTTTAATGCCCTATTAAAGCCCTCTTGACATGCGGAACCATAACCCAACTTTGCGGAACGTTTGATTAGATTTATGACATCGTATGTTTTCTCCAGCTTTTCAACAATTTCAGCTGTTCCATCTGGAGAATTATCGTCAATTATAAGTATATCAACATCATTTCTATTTCTGAAAATTTCTTTTATAAGAGATTCAATATTATCAGCTTCGTTATAAGTAGGAATTATAATGAGAATTTTATTGTTATTCTTTGACATTAAGTCCGCCTGAAAATATCATTATCGCCACTTTGCCTGTAAAAAACTCCCTTGCCTCTTATGACAGGGTTCTAGGGAATAAGGCACTAAAAAACAGTTGAAGATATACATATATCCAACTATATGTTCAAATACATAGCTAAATATAACTCTGAGAAATTTCATTATGAAAATTGCCCGTTTTAAAATAGTTTTTTCATTTTTGGCTGTTTGCATTTTGTATTCTGCCTGGATGACAGGGTTTACTTTTAAATTTTCAGAATGCAGATCTTTCCCTAATTACAACATGCTAGCGATGGCATTCACAAATGGCCATTTTTATATAGAGCAAACACCACCGGTTGATGCAATCATAAAGGACGACCTGGTATACGTGTTCTCGGGACCTACTCCGGCACTGCTGAGGATTCCGGTTCTGCTTCTTACCGGCAAGGGGATACCAACTGGCCTAATGATTGTGTTGTTCTGTGCCGGCATCAGCACTTTTTTTGCCATGATTTTGATGCAGTTGATAGAGGCTTTTAAAATCAAAGGAATGAGGGTAATAAGCACAATCACATTAAACACTTTTATATTTTGTGGTATTAGCCTACACATGGTAACCATCCCATCTATCCACCACGAATCAATCTGCGCAGCCATGTTTTTCATGATGGTTTCTATCTATATTTTGCTTAAAATCAGAATTCATGGACGTTCAAACATCGGTGACGCCATTTTCCTGGGTATTGCTCTGGGACTTGCTGTAGGAAGTCGATTTTCATACGTGTATGCCGCAATTGCCATTGGGGGCTTCCTCATTATCAACTTATTAAAAATATCTGACAGCGTTGAAAGAATCAACTCGGTTCAGATTGTATCGATAGTGTCAGGAATTGGTATCGTTTCCATAGGATTGTTATTGTGGTACAATTATGTTCGCTTTGGAGCTTTTTTTGATTTTGGAACGGCATATATAGCAACCCCTTGCCGTGAGTATTTTACCACGATGGGCTATTTCCGTTATGATCATTTGCCTTACAATTTTTGGTCATTTTTTTTCAGACTGCCTCAATTTGTTTCAGTATTTCCTTTTGTGCTGTTACCCAGGTATCTTATCCAGGCAACTTCGATAGGACTAGGGCCCTACTTACTTCTAAACGCTAACGAATTGACTGTGTCAGTTTTTTTTCTAATGCCCATTTTATCGTTGTTTTTTACCCCACTTTTTTTCAAAATAGATAACGACAAATATTCATTCTATTTAGTATTTTCTGTTTTTATAGCTCAGATTTTTTCTTTAGGATTCACTATCGCTTCAATCGCGAGATATTATTATGACTTCGTACCATTGATGATGATAATGGCATTCATGGGAATTGTCTTATTGAAAAAAAGAGCGAAAATTTCAAATGGAATGGTTGGATTCTTGGGAGCGATTTCCTTGATAATCAGCTTTTCCTTACCAATGAATGCCATCTTATTCTACTCAAAATTTATTAATTACCAGTCGCCGCTTCTAAGGATATTTTTCTAACGCGATTTTTCACGAAAATTCTCAGTAAGGCACGAATAACAAGACTGTATCGTTGTCATAATAAACTGATAGAAGACGTTCTTCTGGTGGCCCTCAAGGCATCAAGGTACTCTGTCTGGCCTATTGATGCTCCGTGCATCTGCATCAACCGCTCTTTCGTCTTCTGTACCAGATCCATGTAGTTCCTATTGAATAAAAGACCAAAAAAATCAAAGCCGCAATCAAGGCCAAGCCATTGATCCAATCGGCAATTTTTTGTATAATCGGTACATTAAATGAATATGGCCTAAAATTTACAAAGGCATTGGCATCATATTTCTGGTCTATTGTGAAATGATCGCCAGGGCTGCAATTATTAGCCTGGGGCCATACATAGCATGCAGGGTTCTTGATATTCAGCACCCCCTGATTCTCTTCCATTACCGATCCCAAATGTAAACCTTTCATCGGAAAGTTCTCCAGGCGATACCCAAACAAAGGTTCATAGCAGAAAATTTGCGACATACCATGAATCAAAAGATTATTACGGTAAAGAGGTTTAATAGCTTGCCCATCATTATTGAGATAGACCCCGACGTCCTCGATTTTTGGCGTCCATAGGCCTTCTTTTACCTCATAATATGAACTGACGATTTCATCTGGATTGTATGTTTGTCTTTGATAGAAATCACGATTCTCAAACCCTTTCAAACAGATAACTGCAATAATCCCAAGAAACATAACGATCAATTGATGCTTCTTCAGCCATGGCGTTTTCTCCACCGCTAATGCGGTCATAAGAATCACAAACGGAATATAGATAATGAACCAGCGGATTAGATTACTTGAGTTTTTAATCAGCGGGAGCTTTTTCAAGATCTCATTCCAATCCGGTGAATATGTATTTACAGCAACAGGCATCAGCAGCAGCGCCGTGATAGCGCCTGCCTGTAACCATTTTTTCCAACTAATTGAGAGCAGGTCCAGAGCTTTCAAGCGCCAAAACATGCTCCCAAAACCGAATAGGATAAGCAACAACGGAACAACGGTCACATCGTATTCCCACTCATGACGTTCAAGAGCCCATTGAACGTTCATAAGTGCCTCAATCCTGTCTGAATCAAATGCCGGACTGATAAATAATGACCTAAAAACCAACCAGATTGCACAAAAAAGACTTTTTGCGGCTGGAAGGGTGTAATCGCTTCTTGGGAAATTATTCAAAAGATAATAAATTCCCATCAATTTTGATAAACAGAACAGCATACCCGCAAGGCTTGCCCCCGCCAAGCGAATCCAGAAAAGCAATTGCTTCCCATTAAGCAAGCCATGGATAATACCAACTAAAACAATTGAGATAATTGCTGGAATCATAAAATTTCCAAATCCCGACTGGACCATAACACCAAATAATAGACCACCAAGAATACTGTCAAAGATTAAAGCCCACCTTCGGAAATTAACAGGGTCGGAAATCGGTCTCAGCAAAACAAAAGCTGTAAGGGGAATCAACATCAAGTTAATGTAACCTAAGTGGCCAATGATCATACGATGGGCAAAGAAACCGTTGAAAAGAAAACAAACCGAACCAAGGAATGAAATTGGTCCGGACAAGAAAAAACACTTGCGGAGCATCATATAGAAACCCGACAACCCTAAACCTGCAAGAATTACAAAAGTAATTCGCACTGCCGCAACAGGGTCAGTGAAAAAGGTAAGAAACTGAGGGATTGAGTAATAACCGTTAATCACACTAAGATAATTCAGCGATCCGCCACAAAAGGAGGGAGTAAACCATGGAATCTTCCATAATCCATTTAAATTGAACCAAAAATAGCCATCAAGAAAAGCCGGTAAATAGTATGCAAAATCATGCCCCATGCACCCATTCCTATTGGGCAAGAAGCTACCAAAAATTAGACAGTAGGCAGCAAGGACAAATATCCCAGCCATCAATAGTAGCAGCTGAGTACTCTTTCTAAGATATGCTACGATATACATGGACTTATCTTTACCCAAAATCAAATTAGAGCGTTATAATCAGCTTAAAGCGGAAAAACAATGATTACAGGGGCAACCTAGAGGGGCAGCTGAGCTTGGGTTATTGAAAACCTGACCGCTCGAGCTACACGGTGACCTCAAAGGCAAATGCCTGTCACTCTCATATACTCACCAAGCTTCAGCCCATTTTCCGCTTTTGAATAATCAGAACAATAGAAACGCCAAATGGAAAATCTGCGATTCTTAAGAATTTAAGCTCTGTTGTATACAAAAAGTATAAGAATCTGTTCATCCACCCAGGGAGGGGCACAAAGAAATCTGACTTTGCCTCTTTGTCGTTTTTCCATAATGATTCCAATTTCCTCACTGCGGCAATTGGGGCAAACAAAGACACATTGAAATACGAAGCCTTGAGCACGCTACACCTGGGTGAAACGACTTGGTTCAGCAACTGCTTTTTGGTGTATCGTCTTTTGTGGTGCAACGCCTCGTCGTGTCTGCTCCACAAAAGGCGCAGCGCCGGGACGGTTATAAGGATAAGCCCACCTGGTTTGCATACCCTGACCATTTCTTCTATGAGACCCGAATCATTTTCAAGGTGCTCCAAAACATCGAGGCATGTTACGATCGAAAATGCATCACTCTTAAATGGAATCGGATTTTCCGCATCTGATCGAACGATGGAATTGAGGCCTCTTTGTCTCAGCATGTGAATAGCCACTGTCGAAAACTCAACTCCATATGCCGGCCCGAATTTCCGTAAAAATTCCAAGGTGGAACCGGTCCCGGCTCCGATATCCAAGGCCCTGTTTGTTCTATCACCCTTCAAATGATTACTCAAAAGCATATCTATGAGGAACTGCTTTCCCCTGAACCACCAATAGGTGCTTTCGATATCGTACATTATTTCATATTCAGACTCTTCCATGACTTGGTCACTGAAAACGATGGGTTTCCATGTACTCCTTTATCTTTGGCTGATCATCATTTATTGAAAGAGACATCTTGAAGCTCAGACCGGCTTCTTCTTTCTTCCCGGATTCGTAGAAAACCAGACCAAGATTATTGCGATAAGTGTAGTTGCGTGGACTCAACGCGATCGCTTTACTGAAAGAAGCTATTGCCTTCTGATAATCTCCTGTTTTGTGGTAATAATATCCCCAGTTGTTGTGAATTCCGCTCAAATCATCATGGTAACGGAGCGCCTTTTCAAACTCGTTTCGCGCCCCATCGAAAAAACCTCTATCGGTCAGAAAAAGCCCAATCTCAGAATGGAGGGATGTATCATTGTAGCCGATCAGGGACGCACTCTTTAATTGCCACAGACCTTCGGCCATATGACCTGACAACCATAGGCTTTCACCTTTTCTGAAAAAATAGAACGAGCACACCTCCCGGGACATGTAGTCTCTCTCAAAATTATCATGGAAACTTTCCATGGAATAGTAATTCCAGACATCATCGCCCGCGTCTCCGGGACTTTTATCTGAAACCAGCTTCCTGAGGAACCCGTATGGACTGAGATGAAAATCATTGGGGATTGGAACAGCATATGGATTAAACACCGCAAAATAGACGCCTCGCTTTTCCGCTTCGCGGGCTATGCGCTTTTGCACAATCGATTCGGCATCATCACTTGTACCCTTAAAATCAAAGAGATGCCTTTCTTGCGACCATTTGAAAATGATATTATGCCGATCATATAATGCAACTCCCGCTCCCATACCCTCCGCAATTCGTCCATATACCGCCGGAAAAATATTGTTATCTCCATCCAAAACAATCGTGCTCCCATAGTCTGCAGTTCTGAACATATTGACCGCATGCTCATAGGCTGTATAGTTAAGACTCTGGTCACAGAGGTCATAGTTTGAGATCAGCGAAATGGCCGGGACCATGCAGCAAGCCATTTTGGCAGCTTTTTTGAGGTTCGAACCGATTCCAGAATATTGTCGTATTACCCTGAGCACATCGCCCAGCCCAACACCCATGAGGATGGCAAGGACAATGGAAGTGGGAATAGTAAAGGGTGTAATTTCAAAAGAAACAACATTAAGGAATACAGAATAGATGAGGTCAAAAAATACCACCGCAGCGAAAAATATTCTCCATCGAGCCGATGGGACTTTCAACCAGCCCCACAAAGCAAGGATGACCAATATACCGTATTGAGTTATGGTAACGCCTAAAGCTTCTCCCATTCTTGTCAGATATTCGGATGGAGTGGCGCCAAAAACAATACTTTCTCTGTATGACTTTGTTGTCACATGGGCAAAAAATCTCTCAATTGTATTCGGATCACCCCAGTGAATAGCAGCTCCTGCTTCAGTACGTATGGGAAGGTAAAGGTAGAGGGAGAGGGCAAAGGAAAAAAGCAGAGATATAATAATGAAATTTCTAAAATTAAGGAGTACCCGCTTATTCCCGGAAATTATGAAGAATAAAACTGGCGGAGCCAACATGACGGTTTGCATATGGTTACCGAAACTGAGCCCTGTAATAAATACAAAGAGAAGCAGACGGCGGAATTCCTTGTTTTCGTCCCACCACCAGAGCAACCTTATCATCAAAGCAACAAAAAAAGTGTGTAGGGGATAAACCTCTGCAAATGCAGTTTGGGACCAGAAAAGCGGCATAAACGCAAGATAAAGAGCTGCCACAGCAGAGGATAAGGCCGATGACGTCATTCTGAAAATTATGGCATAAATAAGGCCGACTGTGACCGCTGAAAAAAAAGCAGACATCAGGTTCATCCTGAACCCGATGTTGCCCAGGGGAATCATACAGAAAATCTTACCCAGAAGAGAGTAGATCGGGAAACCGCTCGCATGGGGGATTCCAAGGGAAAATGCACCGGCAGTAAGCTCACCGCTATCTCCCAGGTAGACAACAGGTGTAATGGTGCTGAGGTAGACGGCAAACGCTACTATGCCCAGAAAAAAAGGAACATAGGCTTTGGGGGTAGAAGGGCTCATAGGATTGATGATCGTTGAGTGTTGTCCCAGTTAAGTGAATGCCGGAAAAGATTTAATGAAGTAGGGTCGTTGGTTGTGTAATGCCATGGCATTTTTTGACAATAAAAAGTGGCCTCTGCTTTACTTCGTCATAAATTCTAGCGAGATATTCACCCACAAGGCCTATTGCAATAAGCTGAACACCCCCTAAGAACAAAATCAGTGTTACGAGGGTGGTAAAGCCTGTCTGAGCAATTTCAATACCTAAGATTCTTCTTATGACAAAAAAAGAGGCGAAAACAAAACCGCTGGCGCTGATAAAAATCCCCGAAATGGTCATGATTCTTAAAGGTTTGTACGAAAAACTGAAGATGGCATCAAAGGCATAACGGATCAGTTTCCCCAGTGATTGCTTTGGCTTTCCGGCGGCTCGGTCTTCACGATCATAATAGACAACCTCCTGTTCAAATCCGACCCAACTCCTGAGACCGGGGAAAAACCGGTTTTTCTCCGGGAGTCTCTTCAGTTCATCGACTGCCTGCTTGTCAAGAAGTCCGAAGATGCCCGCATTGGGAGGAACCGGGAAGTCACTTATCCAACTGAAAAATCTGTGGAACATGTTGAAACCGAATCGCCGAATACCGGATTCTTTTCGGCTCCGACGTTGGGCCCTGACTACCTGGGCTCCCTCCCGCCAAGATGCGAGTAAATCCGGAAGCACCTCCGGAGGGTCCTGGAAATCTCCGTCCATAATGACTACAGCATCTCCGTCTGCATGTGCCAGGCCTGCGGCGATGGCCGCTTGATGTCCGAAATTTCGAGAAAGTTCAATGATCCCGAATCTCGAATCCTCCTGCTGATGCTCTAACATAATTTCAAGTGATCGATCAGAACTCCCGTCGTTCACGTAGAGAACCTGCCATATGAGATCGTTCAGACTATCACACACCTCCGTTAGTCTGCGACTCAATTCCGGCAGATTTTCTTCTTCATTGTATATGGGAATGACGATGTCTAATTTCAAAATACCATGGATTCCAAACGGCCGCAAAAAGGCTCAAAAATGTTGAATTTGGATAGTCAAAAGAGTGTTAAACTATCGTTAATATGGAGCAGTCCCAGTAGGTACGTTTTCCTATGTTGCGATCTATATCCACAAAACTAATTCAAGTCTTGCGGTGTTGCCATAACATAAACATGCGCAACCATTAAGATTCAAAACCTTTTGCGTTTTTTTGTGCCTTTTTGCGGCCAATTTTCGTGCTCAAAAATGTAAACGACTTTTGTGCCTTCATTGACCTTCCATTTTCAATCTTCGAAAAGTCCAAGCGTTGTTGATAATATATACGAATATGGCAGAAAGAACAATGGCCAAACCATTTGCAAGGAGGTAATACGCCACCTTTGATAGAAGCATCGTGATGACACATTGCAGGAAGATGGCAACTCCGCAGGCCATGTAGTACTGGACCATTTGAGTGAAGAAACCGGAAATGGTTTTCTTTTTTCTATCCCCCCACGTCCACCACCGATTCCACAGGTAATTATTCATTGTTGCCAGGAGAATAGCGAGGCACAATGAAATACGGAGACGGTTTTCAAAGGGAAAGACATCCGCAAAAAGGAAAGTTTGGCCGGCATAAAGCACGGCCATGTTGACCACTGTTCCCGACAAGCCCACCACTCCAAATCTAACGAATCGATGTCTGATTAATGCTCTCACAAGGGAACTTTTGTGGGTCTTTTTGATCGTTGCCATTATCTCTATTTCCCCGAACATTCACGGTTTTCGGTTACCGGTTCACTGTTGCCGGTTTTTGGCTACCGGGTTTTTCAATCTTGAACCTTGGACCGGTAACGGTGCCTGCTCCATTTTTATGGTTTTCCATCTGAATATAAATTATAGCTAACCCGTAGCCTCAGAAATGTGTATTCAGCAAAAAGATCTGTATCATAGGATAAAGGTTAAACCCTTAGAATACCGCATCAAAGTTCCGTGCATGGTTCAGGGGAAATATGTAGAAACGCTGCTGTCGGGATATACCAATTTTTTTCTCCGAAATTTGTTTATTACACCCCTTTGAGTAATGTTATCCCGCACAAATACAATGGATGTTGGATCTGAATACACATATACCCATCTGCCCGGGGTTGATATCAGTTGCTGATACATAGGATTTTGCCTCCCCAGTATGATATCAGCCGGGTATTTATCCAACAGGTCCTTAAATTTTGCTTCATCACGGGCAGCTTCAAAATGATCCCTGAGAACTTCCTTCGGATAAACAGTCCTGAATCTCCCGTCAATTGAAACTCTGCAGTCGGGATAGAGTTTCCAGATGGCGTATTCCCCCCAATCAAAAGGAATGAGCATCTTTCCTTTTATCCCATTTGCTTTCAGAAAACGAACTGCTGATACAGGGTATAGTGCCGGGGCAACAATGATGTTCCATTCTGCTTTGCTGTATTTGCTCCCGGCGAAGGCTATCTGATAGGAAACCAAAATAAACAGGAAGGCACTCAACAGGGCATAGCTTGAAAATGAGCGGACCTTATCAAGCAGACCCGTTCGCTGCACCAACAGTGATAAATTTTCAGTCAAATAGGGGGCTGCCACAATGGCAAAAACCGCCGTGTGTCTCTGATGCATAAAAGCGTAGAAAAGGGCAGCAATGATGACACCCGCCTCCCAATATCGCCTTTTCTGGTTTCTGATGAAAAAAGAACAGAGGAAAAGGAGGGCCAACAGTTTAAATCTCAAATATGAAAAATCTAAGACAGTCACAGGACCCCATTCGCTGATGTCTCGCGGGACACTCAGCGTTTTGTATAAAAAACTCAGGAGATGGTAACCGTAAGGATTTATGAAAACGGCCGCCTCGGTTAAAAACAACCAGAAAATCACACGTCTGAGATGCCCTGTATCTCTGTTTCTCATGCGACAGTCGATATACTCGCAACCCACTGCAACTGGGAACATGCCAACTCCTATCAGGAACCCCCCGTGGCAATTGACCCAGGCAATCATGATGAATGGTAGTGTCCACAACAGATTTTTTCCTTTCTCAAGATAGAGATGGAAGCTGTACAGAAAATAGGCAGCAAACAGGAACGTGAGGACCTGAGGTCTGATCATAAACCCCGGGCACATCACAAATACGGAGAGTACAAATACGATTCCGTAAACAAGCGGTTCGCATGCTCGGTGGAAACTGACCTTTGAAAGAAAGTACACGATGGAAAAGCCCACAAGCAGTTTGCCCATAAGCAACCCGGGTGAACCGAAAACGGAGTAGACAAAATACATAACCAGTTCTGAGAGCCACTCATGATTAATCCATTCAGCTCCAAAGGCAGTATAGGAGTATATGTCATAACGGTGCAGAGCCTTGGCTGTCCATAGATCTTCCCCAAACTTAATATGTCCCCAGAGATCGTTATCCGCGGTTACAAATGAAAAAAAGTAGACGGCTGAGCTATAGACTAAAATTCTTATAAGAAGATTGAACGCCTTCTCCAAAGCGAGAAGTCCACTCTCATGTTTTGCTGTCGTAATGGCTCTGTTCATGGGTCTGTTTCTTTTCTTTACGAGTAAAAGTATGTTATACTTCTCAGAGGTTTTTGATCAAGAACTCTCATGAAAATCGGAAAAGACTTTGAAGATCTTTCGTCATTCCAAAACACCAGAGAAAGATTACACTTTATATGCCGTTGTTTTTTTAGTGGCAATGGCTGCCAGATTTTTTTTTCTTTTCTGGATTGATGAACCGATCCTTTTTTCAAAATATCCCTACTTTGCCGACAAGTTGGCCGGTGGAGGGGATATTGGAGAAAGACTCGTTGACCTGAGTCCTTTTTATCTCTACTTTCTGACATTTTTCAAAAAAATATTCGGAATAGACTGGGCCACGATTAAACTGGTTCAATCCTTCATTGGCGTCCTAAACACCCTTCTGATACTTGCTTTAGGAAACCATCTCTTCAACAAAACCACTGGTTTGTTCGCTGGACTCATCTACGCGCTGTATGGGAATGTGATTATTTTGGAATCAACGCTGGAACCCACTGCCTTTATAATCTTTTTCAATCTTCTTATGGTCTATTTTCTAATCCTTGAAAAAGATTCCGCGTGTAATCCCCGTCAAACCGTTATTATGATAGCAGCCAGTGGGCTTTTTGCAGGGCTTTCGATCATAACAAAACCAAACTCCCTATTGTTCCTGCCAGTGGTAGTTGCCTGGTTCCTTTTTTTTCAGGCTAGAACCCTGTCTTTTCACAAGAGACTGGCCCAATCCCTCATTTTCTGTGGTACAGCCTTACTCGTGGTAATGCCGGTGACCATAAGAAACTATGTCAAACTGAACGATTTTGTTCTCGTGACAGCGGACGCGGGAAAGGTTTTCTTTCACGGAAACAGTAACGGGGCTTCTCCCTTGGAAGGGATTAATCTCCCCGATAATATCTTTATTGAAGAAAAAGGCACTGAGCCCGACTACGCCCATGTAATGTTCCGCGAGACCGCTACGAGAATTACCGGTAATAGCATGTCCCCTTCCGAATCATCTCTGTTCTGGACAAACAGGACTTTAGACGACATCTTGGCCGACCCCGAACAATATCTGAAACGGGAAATAAAGAAATTTGTCTTTTTTTTCACTGACTACGAAGTGCATTACATCGCCTCGGCCCATGCGGAATACAAAGGCACCCTCCACTTTCCCCTGCTTCGATATGGCATCATTATGTCGTTGGCTGTTTTAGGCATGTTCCTTTCGCTGAAGCGGTTCAGGGGTCTTTTTCTTATATATGGCGCCATCGGCATCTATTTGTTCGCCGGAATGCTGTTCTTAGTTCAATCCAGATACCGGACCCCTGCCGTTCCTTATCTGTGCCTTTTTGCGGGAGGCGCCATCTACAATCTGAAAGAAATGATATGCACCGGAAGATTCAAAGCCTTTGTTGAATCCGTGTTTTTAGCTTGCGCTCTTTTCTTTCTCAGTCACGCTGCCTTCAGAGGTGAAATTTTGAAACATAACCGGTGGCAGGAAGCCACCAAAATATATTACCAAATGCATGCGCGCCCCCTGTTCCAAAATGGCAAATACGGAGACGCAATATCTCAATTAGATCTTTGTTTATCTATTGTGCCCGATTTCAGGCCTGCAATAAATCTGAGGGGTAAGGCATACGCCATGTTAGGTCAGCAAAAAATGGCCGAATGTGATTTCAAAAACCTCATTTCATTGACCCCTTCCAGTCCCCAAGGGTACCGAAATATCGGGTTCCTCTATCTGCTTCGGGGTGATATAGATAAAGCCACGATCTATCTTAAAAAAGCCCTTTCCCTGGCACCCCAGGACCATAAGGTAAAAGAGGCTCTGAAGAAATTTCAGTAGGATTTGTACGAAAAAGGGGAAAAGAGCGTACCCTTTTCCCCTTAACCTTGAAACATTTACATGCTCACATAGGTCATCAACTAATTACTGGTGATAGCCCCGTTCGAATCAATAGTATAGGTTTTATCACCACTTGCATGAGTTGCTGTCATAGCTACACTGGTAGACGGTCCAAGTGTACCCCCGAGGGTCACAGAATCCGTCTGCGTCCATCCATAACTAGAGAGATCGGTTGAAGTTGGTACGGTGCCGGCTTCATCGCCAAAATAGGCCTGAGCAGCCGTAAAGGCGTTTTTGACATCCGTATTGGCACCTGCATTATATGCCCTTTTCCTGTAGGAATTAAACTGCGGAATCGCGATGGCAGCCAGTATCCCGATAATCGCAATAACAATCATCAATTCAATCAGGGTAAAACCCTTCTGGTCCTTTTTTTTCAGCAATTTTGTCAACATTTTTTCTCTCCTTTTTGTTTTATTTCCCGGAAATTTTTAAACTCAATCAGATCCTCCGTAACCAATAGACACCCCCCTCCATTTTTTATAGTTCTTCCATATTTTGAGCGGTAAAGCCCTTAATTACTAGTTATATTACCCTCCGGTCCAACAAGGGTATACGTCTTGTCACCACTCCCGTGATAAGAAACAACGGTATAGTTATTACCGGCGCCGTTCACACTGACTGTAACCGCTTGTGTCTGCCTATAACCATAGGTTTTTAAATTGTTAAAATCACTGGTATAGGTATTGTAATCAACATAATATGCTTCCTGAGCAATGGCAGCATTTTTAGCATCGGATTTACCCCCGATGTTGTACCCTTTCAGCCGGTAAGCATTAAACTGCGGTACGGCAACGGCGGCAAGAATCCCGATGATGGCGATGACGATCATCAACTCAATCAGGGTAAAACCTTTGGGAAATTTTTCCGCCAATCGCTAAAACCCTTTATGGGTTAAGGTGATCTTAAACCAACGCTTGTTTAAAAAACATGCAATTATTGCGCCGCATTATGGGCACAAAATACCTATAATCCATATTCAGCATTTATTTCAAGCCCTTAATATCAACTGACCCAATGGGTCTTTTAAATTATCTGTCATACAACGCCTCGCGATTACGGTTTCTGACATTATTTGTACGGTCCATGACAATTTTTGTTAAATTTACCCCGTAAAACTTTCAAAAAAGCGGCGGCAAATACACCAAATCCTTTCACTTGACTCCTTTGGCCGATTTTTCTAATCTCATGCCATAAACATACGCTTTCGCAAGAGGGGAATCGGATCATGGTCGAAGAGAAAAGGAAGAATTCCGGGAACCAATTGGCCCAGGAAAAAAGCCCCTATCTCCTGCAGCATGCCAGTAACCCGGTTCACTGGCTTCCCTGGGGAAATGACGCTTTTGAAAGGGCACAGATTGAAGACAAACCCATCTTCCTGTCCATCGGGTATGCCACCTGCCATTGGTGCCACGTCATGGCCCATGAATCCTTTGAAGATGATGAGGTGGCGGAAATTCTCAATACCCATTTCATTTCCGTCAAAGTCGATCGTGAAGAACGCCCTGATGTGGACAAAATCTACATGTCGGTCTGCCAGGCCCTGACCGGCCGCGGTGGCTGGCCGCTGACCGTTTTGATAACCCCTGACGGCAAACCTTTCTTTGCCGGGTCCTATTTCCCTAAAACCAGCAGCATGGGCATGCCCGGATTAATGGATATTCTCAATCAGTTATCAGATATGTGGCGGAATGATCGAAACCGGATTTTGACCTCGGGAGACAAGATTACGGAAGCCATCCAACCCCAGCCCATCGGGAACCCTTCGGCGCCGCTGCCTGGGCTAAAAACCCTGGAAAAAGCCTTTAACCAGCTCACCCAGAGTTTTGACAACCGGTGGGGTGGTTTTGGAAAGGCCCCGAAATTCCCCAGCCCCCACAATTTCACCTTTTTGCTGCGATATCATCAGCGGGACCCAAACGCTACGGCCCTTGAAATGGTGGAAAAGACACTGGATGCCATGCGAAACGGCGGCATCTTTGACCAGGTGGGCCTGGGGTTTCACCGCTACTCCGTGGACGACCAGTGGCTGGTGCCCCACTTTGAGAAGATGCTCTACGACCAGGCTCTGCTGGCCATGGCGTATACGGAGTGCTACCAGGTGACGGGAAAGGACCGTTTCGGCCGGGTTGCGCAGGAAATTTTCGCCTATGTCCTGAGGGACATGACGGACGTCAAGGGGGGATTCTATTCCGCCGAAGACGCGGACAGCGAAGGAGAAGAGGGCCTTTTTTACGTGTGGACACCCGGCGAGGTAAAAACCTGCCTGGGAAGTGACCAGGGTGACCTGTTCTGCCGTTTTTTCAACATCACTGACAATGGCAATTTTGAAGGGGGGAAAAGCATCCCCCACATGACCCTTTCACCGGAAGCGTTTGCGGATAAGGAAGGGATAAACCTGCAGCAGCTTTTAGACACCCTTGAAAACGCTCGGGTGAATCTCTTTAATGTTCGCGAAAACCGCATTCATCCGCTCAAAGACGATAAAATCATTACTTCGTGGAACGGGTTGATGATTGCAGCCCTGGCAAAAGGGGCACAGGCTCTGGATGAGCCCCTCTACGCCAAAGCCGCCGAAAAAGCCGCCGGTTTCATCCTTGAAAACCTGGTTAGCGCAAATGGCCGGCTGCTTCGCCGCTACAGGGAACAGGAAGCCGCCCTTCCCGCCTACCTGAACGATTATGCATTTATGGTATGGGGCCTGCTGGAGCTTTATGAAGCCACATTCAATGTTTTTTGGTTTGAAAAAGCCATTCTTCTGAACCGGGAAATGATCGACATTTTCTGGGATGATTTAAACGGGGGTCTTTTTTATACCGGGAAAGGAAACGAACGCCTGATTACGAGGAGCAAGGAAATCTACGATGGAGCACTCCCCTCCGGAAATTCCGTAGCAGCTTTGAATTTTCTGCGACTGAATCGAATGACGGGCGATATGGATCTGGCGGAAAAACACGAACAACTCGTGGGTGCCTTTGCCGAACAGGTGACGCATTACCCCATGGCACACACCCAGTTTCTGACAGCAGTGGATTTTATGGTAGGCCCCAGCCGGGAAATCGTCATCGCCGGAAACCCCGAGCTCGACGCTACCCTGGCAATGACAAAAACAATACAAGAGAAATTTCTGCCCAACAAGGTGGTGCTGTTTCAACCGGATGAAGGCCCGGATGCCGACAAATGCATTGCTCTGGCCCCCTTTCTGGCGGACATACACTCTCAAAAACCAAAAACCACCGTCTATATCTGTGAACAGTACGCCTGCAAAGCGCCGGTTACAACACTTGAGGATCTGGAAGCGGCCCTCAATTGAAGAGACTTTTGCCGTAAACCCATTAAAAAAGGAGATTGGTATGATGAAAAAAATGCAGGTTTGGTTGATTCCTTTGGTTGGTGTGGTGACCATGGCCCTGATGTTGGCGGGGTGCGCCGCGCTGCAGAAAAATGAGGTCATGGATGTGGAAGGGTTGCTCACCAAGGCCGGTTTTCAAAAACACGTGGCGGATACGCCCCAGAAGATAGCCCATTTGAAAACCCTGGCCCAACAGCGGTTCAGTCGGCACAAGCGACACGGCAAACTCTATTTTATCTATGCGGATGCGGCCAATTGCCAATGCTTTTATGTAGGCGACGAAATAGAATTTTCGCACTACCACGATCTGGAACGTCAGCAGGGGAGCAACCCCATTGAGATGGGTCAACCCGACATCGTAACGGGAGAGCAATGGTCCCAGGCGCCCTGGGGGCCTTTTGACAAATAGAATATGGAAGCCGGGAGCCGGAATTCAGAAGGTCTTCCTTTTCGTTCCGGCTTCTGGGTCCTCGTAATGTTCAATCGCTCAAATGTTTTTTTCTGACCTCGTACATAATGACCGCGGGGATGAAAAAGACGACATCGGCAATCATCTTACCTACAAAGGTGCCCAGCACGAATTCCCCCATGACTTTCGGCATGAGGTACATGAAGAAGGGCCGAACCGCCAGAACATCCAGGATCTCGGAAGGACCAAATTCGACAATCAGATTTCGCAGGTCCTTGGAATAAGCGGCAAAACCGTATCGCAGGTCATGCTTTCGATGATGTTTAAGCCTTTTTCTCACATCGCCATAAGCCATTAAGCCGTAAAAACTGATGGATGCCATAGCGGACCCCACGAAGGCCGCCAGCACATTGTCCCCGGTCGTTCTGTGAATAACCCATGCCGTGGCCAGACTCAGCACGGTGCTTAAAATGTCGGCCGGCAGATATCTTCTGATCCATTCCTTTATCTTATGCTTCATGGGCTAATTTTTGACACACAATGTCCTGAAAAAACGCTTTCCATCCCTTGCCGTTCTCTCCACACCATGGATCTCGCTTTCATATCCGGGAAAGGCGTTTTCAAAATCCTGTCTCAATTTCAGGTAATCAAATATGGGGTTTGCCTTTTCATTCATGATTTCCCCCCCCATCATGACGGGTATCCCGGGAGGATAAGGCACCATCATGACGGCCGGCGTTCGCCCCGCCATATGGTCCAGTTCCACGAACTCCACGTTTTTCCGGACCACCTGATGATAGGCCTCGGAAGGCTTCATGGCCTGTTCGGGGATGACCTGGAAAGCATCCTGCATCATTTCCAGTATTTGGTGTTCCTTCCAGTAACCGTGAATATCATTGCAGTGCTTTTTGAGCCCTACCCCCTCATAATATTCCGGATACGATTTTACCAGGTCGGGAAAAACCATTGCCAAAGGCGCATCGGCGTCATAGAGGTCCTTGAAACGCAACAATGCCGAAAGAAGGGTTCCCTGCTTGGCTTCGGTGGTCCCGAGAGAATTCAGCAGAAGAAAAGAATAATAATCGGTCTTTTCACATACAATCCCTTTCCCCATGAGATATTCGGTCACAATGGACGCCGGAATACCCTCGTGGCCCATTTGGCCATGATCATCAATCCCCGGGGTGGTGAAGGTCAGCTTGATGGGATCCAGCATGGCATAGCTTTCTTCCATATCTTCAAAACCGTGCCAGTTATTGTCGCTGCTCATGACCCAGGGCGCCTGATGGGCCGCCAGAAAAGCCACGTCCACCTCTTCAAAAGGCTTCATTTCCCCTTCAACATTGACCTTTCGCGGCTGCCACATGCTGAAAAACCAGTCGTTCTTATCTTTGTTTTTGAATTCCTTTTCAATATTTACGACTTTCCGGCGCAACCGGATGGCCCCCAGGATAATGTCATTCATCATGGTGCCACCGTTATCATCCATCATTTGGGTGGCAACATCCAGAGACGCGATCATGGTATATTGGGGCGACGTGGACCCGTGCATCATGTAGGATTCATTGAATTCATCCGGATCAACTTTAACCCTGCCCCCATTCTTGATGTGAAGCATGGATGCCTGAGAGAAAGCCGTCAGCAGTTTATGGGTTGAATGGGAGCAGAAAATGGGTGGATGGTTTTCATCCAGCGCATCATCCGTCATACCGTAATGATCCCGGTACATGGGATGAAAACGGGCATAGGCATACCAGGCTTCGTCAAAATGGAGATTTTCAACACTTTTCTCCAACTGCTTTTTGATGTTCACCACATTATAACAGACCCCATCATAGGTGGAGTTGGTCAGTGCCGACATCCTGACCACATCGTCTTTCAGATTTTCGGGTATAAGCTTGTCCTCTTGAATCTTTTGTCGAATGGATTGGGGAGAAAATTCGGACAAACGAACCGGACCGATGATGCCCCGTTTGTTCCTCCGGGGGATCATGTATACCGGGTAGGCATCCGTGATGACCATGGCGTAGTTAAGGGATTTATGGCAGTTTCGGTCCACAAAGGCGATATCATCCCGAACCAGTTGGCTCCGCCAGATGATCTGGTTCACATTGCTGGTGCCGTTTAACACATAATAGGTCTGATCCGCCCCGAACACGCGGGCCGAATTTTTTTCCGCATCACCCGCCACGCCGCTGTGCTCCAGAAGGGAGCCCAGTTCCGGAACGGAAACCGAAAGATCCGATCGAAACATGTTCTCCCCAAAAAATTTAAAAAACGCAACCCCCGCCGGACTGCGCAAAAACCCTTCTCCCCCCATGTGGCCGGGAGTATGCCATGCAAATTTATATTCATTGGCATACCGTACCATCGCCCCGAAAAAAGGCGGGTAGTTGGACAAGATATAATCCGCCGCATGGGATTCGATCCTGCCGGCCAGAAAAGAAATGGTTTCAGACGTTTTCCAGAGGCAATCATTAACATCTCTCAGGATCTCTACGGGTATTCCTTCCATTCCCATCCGTCCCGTCAACAGAATGATGGGCACATTCCGGTGCCGCTTCCTCATCTTGATAATCAATGCCGCTGCGGTGGTCGCCTCAGCAGGATCCTCCCGGGGGATATCCCAGTCCACCACAATGCTGCCAAAATCCGCCCTGGAACGGAATATCTCATACCCATCTTCATAGGTAAAAGATGGAATGACCCGGCAATCATGGATTTCCTCCAGTTGATCGGTCAACTGCCTGAGCCGGTAACCTTCATCATTTTGAGCATTGAACTGGCCTGAAATGATCATTATGGGCCATTCGTCTTTTCTGATCTCCATATCCATTCCTCCCCGGTTTCAAAAGCAGCAATTAGCTTTTAACACATGGTTTTCCGTCACAAAAAACAAGAAAAACATTATATTTTAACAGTTGTCAGTTATCAGTTATCAGTTATCAGAAACAGCATATTGATATTAATTTCTGCCCTTTAGGGATTTGCTGAGTCCTACGAGCATCTCCGAGAGTTCTTTTGTTTCCTGAATCCATTTTTTGCCAACGGCATAACCTCCAGTGCCGACAACTGATAACTGACAACTGACAACTGCCTCCTACAACTTCATCTTTGGGTTGCGGGTATCCCGGCCTTAGGTTTTATTCTTCGTCCTCTTCAGCACCTTTTATCCAGCCGGGCTTTCTCAAACCATATATCAAAAAAGCCGCACCGCACATCACCAGAATCCCCAAAACCAGAAAGGATTCATAAAACAGAAGACTCCCCGTTTTCAGTTGGGACGGGGGGAAAAATCCGATGAACAGAGTAAAGACGCCCCCCAGAAGTCCCAGCATGACCACCACCCACATACCGAAATTCCCCCCGGGAATTCGGTAAGGCCGAGGGACGTCCGGCCTCTTGTATCTCAGGACAAGGGCGGACAGAAACATGAGCAGGTACATGATCAGATAAAGCTGGGCCGTAAGGGCCGTAAGGATCCAGTAAGCGCTACTCACGGTGGGCATCAGCAAAAATACGAAAACCAGGCCCGTGACCACCAGGGCTTGAAGGAACAGTATATTCACCGGCACATCCCCATGGTGTGTGCGCTGCAGGATGGGCGGCAGAAGACCGTGTCGCGCCGATACCAAAAGGCCCTTACTGGGACCCAGTATCCAGGCCGCCACCTCCCCCAGGGAACCCACCACGATGAGCAATGCCACAACGGGAACGAGCCAACCCAGGTGATACACGGCAAAAAATTTGTCAAAAGCCTCCATAAGCCCGGCCACCAGGCTGATTTCCTTCTGGGGCACCACGAAGGCGATGGCCAAAGACCCCAGAATAATAGACGCAATGGAAACAAATACGGAAAGGAAAATGGCTCTGGGAAACGACCGTTTGGGATCTTTCACCTGCGACGCGTGAGCCGCGGAAACCTCGATGCCGGAAACAATGACCAATGCACCGGCCAGGAATACGAGATTATCGATGTGGGTAAAATCCGGCACGAGAGAGGCCATGGAAAAGTGGATCTGTGAAACATTTCCGGAAATAACCCAGTAAAATCCGAGAACAACGATCAACCCCGTGGTAATCAGTGTGCTCACCACTCCCAGGGTGCTGATCCAGGCGGAGGTCTTCAAACCACGCAGGTTCGCGAAAGTCCCCCCCCAGTAAACCAGCAACACCACCGTCAGGGTATAGAGCTTATTTTCAGCCAGTTGGGGTGAAAACGCATACGCCAGAGTTGCCGCGATAAAAGAGAGTACCGTGGGAAACCAGATAACATTTTCGCTCCATTGAAGCCAGATGGCCAGGAAAGCCCACCGTTTCCCAAGGGCTTCATTGACCCAGATATAAACGCCACCATCTCCCTTGGGCGGCCATGTGGAAGAAAGTTCGGCGGTCACCAGTGAAATGGGAATCAAAAAAATAACGGCTGAAACCGCCATAAACGAAATGGCCCGAAAGCCTTCCTCCGCCATGAGGGGAAGCCCTCTGACGCTGTAAATAATGGCCAGGTTGATCATGGCCAGGGAAACCCATCCGATGGTGCCCCGCCCAGGCTGTTTACGGACGGGTGAATGTTCCTGCTTTTGCTTCCCGTTCCGGACTGATTCCGGCATAACAATACCCCATTACGACCATGTCTATAGATAAGGCTTCCGGCAATTTTGATGCTTGAAACTACTGGAATCCGGGGGCCTAGTCAAGGAAAAGGAAAAGCCATAAGACCTCCCATCTGATGGGATACACAGTTGAAGCGTGCCTTTGACGTTGACAGATTGGACGGCTTTTCCCTATAGTCTGACACATTATGAAACCATTCAATTCAGATTCCAATGCTTAGTCCGTTTCGAAAAAAGGAAAACCCCTTTCAAATCTCCATCGGTATCGCCACCTTTGAAAAACGATTTGAAGACTACTTTGTGCCGCTGTTGACGAAAATCAGATCTTTTGAGATCGACGCGGAAATCGTGGTGGCCATCAACGGCGAACACAAGCAAGAATTTGGAGAGGATTATCGAAAGCAAATGCTGGAATTCCTTTCCACGCATCAAAAAACGTTTCCCATCTTTTTCCCCGCATTCAGAAGTCTATCCAAACTCTGGAATACGATCCTCATTCACGCCTCAGGTGAGTTTGTACTCATGCTCAATGACGATACCCTGATCACCGACCGAAAATTCATGAATAAAATCTCAACCATACTTAAAAAAAATGGGGAGCGTTCATTTCTGATCAACCATTCCTGGTCTCATTTCGTTGCCCGAAAAGAAGAAATCGCGAATCTCGGGTATTTCGATGAACGGCTCCTGGGCATTGGTGAGGAAGACGGGGACATGACTTGGCGATACATCCGTGAACATGGCGCGCCTTTGGCCAGCCACACGATCAAGGGATTTAAAAACTACGCTGAAGAGACCATGGCACAGCAGCCGGAAAATATTAGATGCCACGCTAACGGCAAATACAGCCTGTTTAACCGACGGTTTGTACATGAAAAAAAATATGCGGCATCCCCACAAGGCATCAAGGGGATGTTTGATGAGCCCATGGAGTTGAAAGATGCGGGGCCTGACCAATACCCCAATGAACGCTTTTATTACGAACATTCAGATGAGCTCTAGGCTTATTTTGTGAGGCACCATGATCACCGCCGGCATTGTAAAAGACTGGGACTGGCCTGATCTCCTCCGACAAACACCGGGCGGAAGTGGGGTTTGGGAAGAGGTACGATTTATCCTGGATCCCGAACCAACCTGCGATTTTCTGGTGTTGCTGAACAACAAAATGAAGACTGAGACAAGGGCTCGATGTCCCAGGGAAAACGTATGGTGCCTCATGCAGGAACCGTATATGAAAGGACACACGGACTGGATGGTTGAGAAGCTGGAGAACTTTTCACAGGTTTTATCCCACCATCCCTCCCCTTCCAATCCATCAAAATTTGCCGTTTCACAGCCCGCCATCCCCTGGCATGTGAACAAAACCTTTGACCAGCTGATTTCCCTGAAGATACCGTCCAAACCCAAAACCCTTTCGTGGGTAGTGGGCAACGCCGGAGATCTGCCCGGACACCGGAAAAGATGGGCTTTTCTGGAACATATTCAACAGAACGGTTCACTGGATATTGATCTGTTTGGAAGAGCGGTTCAATTTATTGAGGATAAGTGGGACGGGCTCGCCCCTTACAAGTATTCCCTGGCCATCGAAAACAGCAGCAGCCCCGACTACTGGACGGAGAAAATTGCCGATTGTTTTCTCTCCTGGTCGGTTCCCATATACTATGGCTGCACCAACCTGGAGGACTATTTTCCGTCGGATTCTTTCATTAGAATTTCTATCGATCCCCCCGCGAAAGGCCTTGAATCTGTTAAAACCATCCTTGAGCGGGACAACTGGGAAAAACGAATTCCAGCGCTCAAGGAAGCCCGGGATCGTGTGCTCAACCGCTACCAACTGTTTCCACACTTGTCTCGGGTTATAAACGAACAGCCCCACAGAAATCTTACGTCCAATGAAGTTCTGCTTCCTCCATACAAAAGAACCGCAAGTGCGACCTTGAATCACCAACTGTACAAAATCAAGAAGCTTCTGGCTTTTATCTAATAAGGCGGTAAACGGGCGTGGTTAGTGTCATCATTTGTTTTTATGAAAGACTGGATCACTTGAAGTGCTGCCTTGACTCACTATCCTTGAACACAAGTGCTTTTGATGAGGTGGTTGTGGCAGATGACGGATCTTCCCTTAAAACGGTTGAAGCATTTAGAAAGCACATAAAAAAATATGATTTTCCCATAACCCACGCATGGCAACCCAATGAAGGATTTCGCCTCGCGGCTTCTCGAAACAATGGCATTCGACAAGCCCGTGGAGACTACCTGATTTTCCTTGATTGTGATTTTCTGGTCTTACCGAATACCATAGCTGAACATTTGCAAGCTGCAAGACCCGGTAGGGTTGTGGCCGGGGGTTTTAAATACCTGGATGAACCGTCAACCAAGGAAATTCTAAATACTTCCATCTCCCATGGCCTTATAGAAAAACTGGATAGAGGGATATCCAATGGAGAAATTCTCAAAAGACATCGCAGGACCATAAAACGCACAATCTTGATACGATTGCGCTTGAAAAGCCCAAAAAGTCAGAGCCTGGGCGGCCACTTTTCCATTTACAAAAAAGACCTTGAGCGGGTAAACGGCTATGATGAAAATTATGTAGGATGGGGCGGTGAAGATGAAGACTTGGGCATCCGCCTGGTCCGGGCCGGCATATATTGTCGTTCGGCTATCCGTTCCGCTCGGGTTTTACACTTGTGGCACCCTCCGGCCATAAAGGACCGACACTGGCAGGAAGGACCCAATATTCAATATTTCAATCGAAAAGAAATTCCGGTTTTCTGTATAAACGGTCTTCAGGCTCAGCCTGGTTCAAGTTCCAAACAATGGTGATCATAGCGAAAATGGTAAAAAGGGCCACTTCGGTCAGATGCGTGAAAATGGGGTCCAGAGACCCTTTGACCAGAAACATGACAAAGGCGGCCGTCACACAATAACCCCACCCCTTTAAAAAAGCATTCTTTCCATGCCGCAGGGTTTCCCAGCACATTTTCCCTGCAACAAACCACAAATAGAGAAAAAGCAGCAGCCCCACAACGCCCATTCGCACACCGATCATTAAGAACATGTTGTGAGGACGTTTAAAAAGATGCTCAATTATCCCAACCTCCTCGGGAGGACTTTCACCTTTTCCGGAGTTTCTTAAAACCATTTCATGGTACGCCTTTAAATCCACAACCTTGGGCCCCCACTCATCCATCCTGTACTTTTTCGGAAGCCGCACATTGTAGGCTTTCGGGTCAATCACCTTACGATTTTGAAAGGTCTTTATACCGAAGCCTGTCCCGAATACCGGATAATCTTTTATAATTTCACAGGAAATATACGCTATGCTGATGCGATGAAGAAGGCTGCCCATATCGCTGACATTGGACTTTTCCGATAAGATAAATCGGTCTTTCATGGGGGACAGGAAGATAAAGAGTATAAATACTAAAATAAATGCCAGCAGCACTTTCTTGTATTTGGCGAGCAAAATGACAGCGACAGCTCCCAAAGCCACAAAATTACTTCGTGACTGGGTCAGCACCGTCACCGCCAATAGTGCAAGCAGACAAAATGCCAGAAGGCCTCGACTCCCCCAGGAACGTTCTTTTTCGGTCAGATGATGGACCGAAAGAATGGCCGCAAATAAAGTAATAACACCCATCAGGTTGGTGGGGTTCTGCACAAACCGAAGACCAAACCGCGCTGAGTTTTCATTTTCACCCAGAATCAGATACTCATAGCCCAGCGCCCCCACACAAAACAGGGTTGCAGAGATGATAATGATCCACGACAGCCACTCGAGCCGCTTCTTTGAGTTAAATACATTAATCAGCAGGTAATAGAGCATCAGGTATTTCAACAGGTGCGCATAGAAATCGTGAAGGCTGTTTTCCTGATCCAAGGCAAAAAAGAGCCCCAGGCCGGCCCACAGGGTGAACAGGACCAGTGGCAGGGAAAGGGGGGATTTAAAGGAAAAGGGCATCTTTCTGGAAATAACGCCCAAAACAACCAGAAAGACCGAGAGATAGAAGCTGATTTCCTGAATGCTCGTGGTATGGGGAAAAGGATTAAAAAATATGAAAATCCCCATCAGGCAGAAGACGCCCCCGATCAACACCTGCGAAAAGAAGCCTTGGGTTGGATCATTTTCAGGTATTTTGACCACCATAATCCTTTATATCCACTGGGCCTGTCAGAGGTCTGCTTCAATTTCCCTGAGCTTCACGTACCGGACAAACATGGCATAGGCATCGGAAACTGCAATGATAAGACCGGGCAAACCATCCATAAAGCCTCTTTTCAACACATAAACTTCCAGAAACTTGAACAGCGGACGAGAAAAAAGAAGCGCAAGATGGAACCGTTTACCCCGATCGTACATGTCTTTGGCCAGCAGAGTGGAAAAACTGTTCACAGTCCTCAGCTGTCCCGAAATCCTCCCGCCATAAGGATAATGAAAAAGGTCCTGTTTTAGATCCCCCACACGCCCGTCGATCTCCATCCGTTCATGGACCCTTCCACCCACCCAACGCCCTTTTTCCCGCCTGAAAAGCCTGAGCTGGCGGTCGGGGTAATACCCACTGTGGTTAATCCATCTTCCCTGGTAAAAAGAGTGTCGCGGCATTCGGTAGCCGTCCAGAGTATCCGGTTTCGCTATCTCTGCCGATATTTCATCACGCAACGCCCTGGATACGGCCTCATCCGCATCAAGACTTAAAACCCAATCCGATTCCGCCTTTGAAAGCGCGAAATTCTTCTGGCCCGCATATCCAGGCCATGGCCTTTGGAAAATTCGGTCGGTGTACCCTTTGGCAATCTCCACGGTCCGATCCATGCTCATGGAATCCACTACGACAATCTCATGGACCCACTCATGAAGACTTTCAAGACATCGTTGGATGTTCCGATCCTCATTATGGCAGATGATACAAGCGGATAGCCGGTTTTGCAGGGGTTGCCCCATGGGTTTTCTCCCGAGTTAAATTTTATCCGACTAAAATTGCCACCCGATACTGAAAATCCAGGCTTGATCGTATTTTTCCTTGCCATCCGCCGGTTGGTTATCGAAATCGTAGTTAAACTGAAAGGATGAGAAAAGCTTTGACACCAGGGGAAGTCGAATCCCCGTTCGGGTTCGGACGATCCAATTACCAGCGTTTTCAAGGTCGTAGAGGACATCATCGTGGTGGAAAACCTGGAACAGTTTTTGGAAAAACCACATATCAAAGTCCAGCACCCAGTAAGCGGAAAGATATTCCCGATTATCGACATTCCCGAAGTTCTTCATTTTTTTGGTATATTTTTCATAAGTATAGCCCGGCCCCAGCTTGAGGGAAAGGTTCTTTTCATTTGAATGCCAGATCTGATACCCGGGGCCCACAGCTGCATTGGCCCGCAGATCCAGGGATTTGAACTTGTCACTTTGTGCCACACCACTACCCCAGAGGAACCATTTTTTGGTGATAAACCGCTCATAGGTCGCCGAACCCAGCCAGTTGTCTTTGCTTAGTTTCTCTTTACTCCACTCCTTATGAAATTCCGCATAAAATTTCAATACATGGGGCATCTTAAAAATCTTCAGGTTGCCGATCAGGCTGTATTTTTGCGTATTGGTATTGCCGGTCTCCTTGCTGGCCCCGGCGTTGACATTACCGCTAAAATCCCAGGTGGCGGGGGGTTTGGGCCGATTCATGGATTTGATCTGCGCAATTGTTACAGGCGACGGCGATGCACCGTCTTCCGGGTAGAATAAAAGCTCGTCTGCCTGCGAGGTGGCGACCTTTCCGGCCAGTTTCTTATCGTCCGTCAGGGTTACTTCCATGGGCTCCTCGGTGCTAAGTTTTACAACCTGGTCCCATTTTATGGTGATTTCACCGGCATAATCGGTTTTGATCACCAGTTTTCCCTGGGTCATGGAAACCACCTTCCCTTGGATACGGTCTCCGTTTTTCATGACGGCCTCATCCGCCCGGCATGGATTTGCAGTCTGTAAAAGCAAAAATGTCGCCAGAAATCCAATCCGTAAAGCGGTTCTCGTTTTTTTCCCTGACGCCCTACAACCGCATGATGCTGAAGCCTCACCCTTATGGCCAAATGCCTTCATGAAATCAACCACCTCCATAAAAAAAATCCCAACTGGTATCTTAACGAGCCAGAAGGGAAAACCCGTTCTACAATTTTCGGGCGATTATAGGGAAGAGGCAGGCAGGTGTCAACAATGTTCGTGGACGAAAAGATGTTCCTGTGTTAAACTTTTATGAAAATGTTCCTCTTAAAAAGGAGTGAAAAAATGAAAAACAATCACAGATTTTTCTGCGTGGTGCTTGCGGCCACTTTTGTGCTCCTGATGGCTGCGGGCAACCCTGCGTCAGCGGCCCGGGTACAGTCTTCAAACAATGGGCAACTCATCCTCAAGCAGGTGACGTTGTTTAACAACGGGGTGGGATATTTCCAGCTGGGGGGCCACGTCATGGCGGGAGAAAAGATCCGCCTTCATGTGAAAACCACCCAGATGAACGACCTCCTCAAAAGCCTAACCGTCCTGAATTTAACCGGTGGACAGGTAAGCAGTATTGTTTATGACAATGACAAAACCATTCCTCAGAAACTGGATGAATTCAATTTTCAATTGGGGAAAGACCAGGGACTGCCCCAAATCCTGAGGCAGCTCCAGGGAAGTGAAATTCAAGTTTTGACAGGGGGCTCTCCCGTCCGGGGAACCATCATGGGGGTGGAAAAACGCAATATTCAGGAAGAAAAAGTCATTGTACCATGGTTTTTTCTGACCATCATGGACTCAACCGGTCAAATGCGCACGTTTGACACCGGTGAAATCACCGGCATAAAACTGGTTGACCCAAAGCTCAATGAAGATCTGGATCGATATCTCTCCATCCTGTTTCAAAAACATCAAAAGAATGGGAAAACCGTTACAATCACACCCACAGGAGAGGGGGCACAGGAACTCCGGGTAAGCTATATCACGGAGGTGCCGGTATGGAAAGCCACCTACCGCATTGTTCTTCCGGATTCGAACAAAGGGGCTGCCCCTTTTCTACAGGGGTGGGCCATCGTTGACAATGTCAGCGGAGAAGACTGGCAAAACGTACAGCTTTCCCTGGTCAGCGGCCTGCCCGTTTCATTTATCCAGGCGCTTTATGCACCGCGATTCAAAAAGCGCCCCGAACTCAAAATGGATGATGAAGATGCCGTGGCGCCCTCGGTCCCGGAGGCTGTCATGGGCGAAGCCCGAATGTTGATGGCAGCGTCGGCAAGCCCAAAAGCAAGGCCCGGCGCTGCCGGAAACAAGGCCGTGGCCCGAAGATATGCCGGTGAACCCGACATGGAACAAAGCATTCGAAAATTAAAAGCCCAAACCGTCACCCGCGAAGTGGGAGACATGTTTGAATACCGTATCGACCATCCCGTCACCATAGGCCAGAATCGCTCAGCGCTGGTGCCCATTGTTTCAAAGGACATTGAAGGCAGAGCAGTGGATCTGTACAACGAAAGGACTCGAAAACAAAACCCCCTGGCTGGAATAAAACTTAAGAATACGACGGGGCTTACCCTTGAAGGAGGCCCCTTGACGGTTCTCAAGGGCGGAACCTATGCGGGGGAAGCCTTTGTCAAAAGCCTCAAGCCCAATGAGCAGCGTTACATCACCTATGCGGTTGATCTGGGCTTACATGTGAATACAAAAAAAGGAAGCACAACCGAACCGGTGGATCGAGTGGTCATCAACCGTGGGCTCATGCGCCTTCACCGGGGAATCATTGAAACCCGGAACTACACCCTCAACAATAAGAACGCCGATTCCAAAACCGTGGTCATCGAACACCCATACCACAGCAGCTGGAAACTGTTGCAGCCCCAAAAACCCCTGGAGATCACCGATAACTATCTGCGTTTTGAGGTGACGGTCCCCGGCAATGCTAAAACCGCTTTCCGGGTCAAGGAAATTCGGGACGTGTGGGAAAGTATTTCCGTCGGCAATCTGACCCCTGACAACATCCTCATATTTGCCCGTCAAAAATACCTAAACGATAAAACCCTCAAACAGATGGAAAAAATCGTTGCCGCTAAAGCCGAGTTGGCCCGCATTGAAACCGGCTTGAAAGCCATTCATCAGGAAAGGCAGCAGATATTTGGAGATCAGAAAAGGCTTCGTGAAAACCTCAAGGGCCTGGGCCGGACCTCTGAAGAGAAGGGGCTTCGAAGCCGCTATATTCAGCTGCTGGACAGCCAGGAAACCCGACTCGGGAAAATTGAGGGCCAGGAAAAATCCCTGAAAGCCCAGCAGAAGACCCAGAAGAGAGCAATGGAGGCCCTCATCAGCAACCTGAGCCAGGATTTGAGACTCTGAGATTTAGGGCCCTAATTTCCCGGATGGACAATCAGCTTCTGTCCCGGGTGAATGGGATCTCGCGGACTGATGCGATTCCAGATGATCAGTGCGGTGACCGGCACATTGTGACTGCGGGCGATGGTGGAGAGGTTGTCGCCCGGCCGCACCACATAGACGCGACCTTTGTGGTCAGCAGCATAGGCCTTGAGCAATCCGGAAAACCGTTTCTGAAAACCCTGAAGCGACCCTTTCGGGATGAGGAGTTCGTGGTCACCTTTTGCAAGATAGTGCCCCCGGACTTCCGGGTTGAGGTCCTTGATGACCTTGAAGCGGGTCTTTGCCGCCTTAGCCACAAGGTTGACGGGCGTTTCCCGGCCGCATTTTACCTGAACCCTGCCAAAGGATAAAAGCGGGTAGCGGTCTTTCCCGGATAGATTGAAACCATACTTTTCCGGATGGGAAAAAATGAGTTTGATGGCGAGAATGCGAAAGAGAAAGTGCTGGGTTTCAAGGGGCAGATAAAGGTCGTAGTAATTCATGGTGTCCTGGGCCAGTATCTCACCCAGCAGCCCCTTTTCTCCCATATTGTAGGCAGCGGCCGCCAACGTCCATGAACCCAATTCCCGGTGAAGGGATTTGAAATAGCGGATGGCGGCCCGGGTGGATGCAAACGGGTTCCGTCTTTCGTCGATCCGGTCGTCGATGATGAGACCATATTTTCGCCCGGTGGGTCTGACGAACTGCCAGAAACCGATGGCACCCCGGCTGGACCCCGCATGGGGTCTCAAAGCACTTTCAGCAATGGCCACATATTTGAGGTCATCGGGCAGTCCGTTTTTCTTGAGCAGCTTTTCCATATGGGGCAGATAACGTCCCGCCCGTTTCAACCACAGGATCACCTGGGGTCGATTCCAGAGGGCCAACAGCACTTCCCGCTCGAACCGTTGTCTTACATCCGGGTTGTTCATGGGGACCGGTTCACCGCAGAAATTCTGACCGGGGGGAATTTCCAGCGATGCCATCAAAGCGGGAATCCGCGCCGGTTCAATGGCTTTTGCTTCGACAGCCTCTCCAAGCAAAAACCCTGCAAGCATTACAAATATAGTAAACCATCTCATGTGCTTTCCTCATATAATGATTGGCGACTTGCTAATCCCGAATCGCCTCATAGAGTTTCCGACAAAAATGGTGGAAACCGCTGCCGTCCCTTGACCGGGGCCTTGGCAAGTCAACACGGATCTCTTCACGGATCCGCCCCGGATTCTTGCTCATGAGAAGGATCTTGTCCGCCAGAATCACCGCTTCATAGACGTCATGGGTGACAAAGAGAATCGTGTGGCCCAGTTCCCGCCATAGCGACAGGAGAAGCTTTTGCATCTCTTCACGGCTTTGGGCGTCCAGAGAGGCAAAAGGTTCGTCCATGAGCAGGACTTCGGGTTTCAGGATAAGGACCCTTGCCAGAGCCACCCGCTGTTTCATGCCGCCGGAGAGATCTCCGGGAAGGTAATCCCTGAATTCTCTCAACCCAACCAGCCCCAGAAACCGTTCCACTTCTTCCGCTTTTGATTTCTTATCCTGACCTCGCCCTCTCAACCCGAAGGCAATATTCTCCGCTACCGTCAGCCAGGGGAACAATGCATCTTCCTGAAAGATGACGCATCGATCCGGACCGGGCATCTTAACGGATTTCCCCTTGAGCAGGACCTTTCCGGAACTTGGAGATATGAAGCCGGCCACAATTTTCAGCAGGGTCGATTTGCCGCACCCGCTCCGCCCGAGGATACAAATCAGTTCACCCGCTTCCGCCCGGAAACTGATCTCTTCCAGGACAGGTTGAAAACCATCATTTACATGGAAGACCTTGTGAAGACGTTCAATTTCAAGAATCCTTTCCTTGCGCTTCTCACCCGGCAGGGTGACGGCTCTCAGGTATGGTCTCATACCATCCTCCTGGCGCTTTTGAAACAGAACCGCATGCCGCCCTGAAGCAGTTGGTCGGTCAACCTGCCGATGACCGCGATGATAATAATCCCGACGACGATCATGTCGATCCGCCCCAGCATGCGGGCGTCCATGATGACAGCGCCGAGACCGTTTGGCACACCTGTGAGCTCTCCCAGAACAAGATAGGCCCATGAAATACCCAGCCCCAAACGGAGTCCTGTCATGAGGTGCGGCATGGCGCCGGGAATGAGAATAGCGAAAGTCCCGCGGAGTCTTTTAACGCCCATCATGGCCCCTGCCTGGAGAAGGAGGGGGTCCACCTGCCTGGCCCCTGCTGCGGCATTCAAGAAGATGGGAAAGAATGAGGCAAGCGCCACCAGAAACACGGTGGTTTTCATGCCGATTCCAAACCAGACCATGGCCAGGGGAAGCCAGGTAATGCCGGGCACCGCCCGAAGCGCATTCACCGTCGTGCTCGTGAGCCTTTGAACGACGGATAGACGGCCTGAAAGGATCCCCAGGGGAAGACCCACCGCCACAGCGACCGCGAAGCCGCATCCGACCCTCAGAAGACTCGATCCCGCGTCACTCAGGAAACGGCCGGCATAAGGTCCTCCCCCGAGTTTACCAAAGACATAGGCATAGCCTGTTTCGGCGATGTCGCGGGGGTGGGGCAATAAGTAAGTGGGTATCAGCCCGCCGGCACTGACAACGATCCATAGGATAAGAAACAGGCTCGGGATGAACCACGGCAGAAAACGCCATGCGCCTCCCCGGTTTCTTTTGTCCTTGTTTTCACTCATTTTCTCACCTTCTTCACAAAAGACAGGTCAAAAAGCGCGTCGTAATCGGGTTGCTTCTTTATGACGCCAAGGGCCTGCATCCTTTCCCCAAGAGCCCGTACCTTTCCGACAAAGTCGGAGTCCATTTTCCAGGCAAGCTCCATATTGGGGGCGGCTTTCTCCAAAATGCGAAGATCGGCGCCGAATGACGAGGCCCGCTTGAGCCATACATCCGGATGGGCCTGAAGATATTCGGTGGCACGGGCATGGGCCGTCACCAGCTCCAGGACCAGCTCCGGATTTTGCTCAATGGTTTCCCGCCTGACCAGCATCCCGGCGTTGATGGTCCCGACGGATTCGTAGTAGTAGGGATATGAGAGTATTTCACCGTAACCCTGATCCACGGCGAGGGTAGGGAAAGGCTCTCCGGAAAGAAAAGCATCAATGCCTCCCCCGGCAAGGGCCATGCCCATGTCAAAAAAATCAACCCTGATTAAGCGAACATCTTTTTCAGGCGTTAGTCCGTTCCGTGTCAGGGTCTCCCTCAGGAGGATTTCGTGCATGGTGCCCGGCACATATCCGATTCTTTTCCCTTTCAGATCCATGATTGTTTTGACAGGACCTCCTTTTTTTACAACCAATGCAGAGCATTTATTGCAAAGGGCCGCCACCAGGACAACCGGTTGCCCCTGTGAAGCGGAATGGATCGCGTGGGCAAGCGTAGTGCCGCACATATCTAAGCTTCCGGCAAGAAGGGCCACTTTCTGATCCGCGGGATTGGTAAAGGAAAACACGGTGTTTTTTCGGCCCGGCGGTAAAAACTTCTGATAAAAAAAGGGTTGAATGGTCTGGGCTGTTTTCCAGGTGCCTATTTTGATTTCTTTTGCCGCAACACTCCCCCGTACAAAAAGGAACGAACAGGCCACCAAGAAAAGTACCACCCATATACGTTTCATTGAATTTCCCTCTTTTTATTAAAATCAGTTTGCAATTTTTGGGTTTCTGATCCCCTCATGTTTAAAGCAGTTGGATGGTAACGCAGGATCCCAACCCATCTCAACCAGCATTTTCTTGCAATCGTCCAATTCTTTTCCTCTTCCCTTTCCGGTATCCGCCTCCCCGTCGCGAGGGCTTGCGCCGACCTCGGGGAAAAAAAGATTGGCGCCGGCAAATAGCGATGCGGTGTGAGGTTCATGGGTACAGTGGGCTTTTGGAACATCACCCATTACAAGACGGCTGACCGCAACCATTCCGGCCATTTCAAGCTCGCTGATCATCCCATAGGGTTCCATGGGAGACCCGGGGAAATTGATCCGCCTCATGACGCCACTGTATGTGGCGCGGTGCTTTCTTGCTAAAAACATGAGGTCTACAATCTCTTCAATATCATGTTCCGGGCCGACCGGCTCAACGCAATTCATCCATTGTAATCCCACATCCTTTAAAACAGTAATGGTCCGGATACGCTTTTGCAGCTTAAACGGCGTATCCCTCCCCTCGCCCAATCGTACGGCATGATAAGCGCCCACAAATCCGGCATCCAAAAGCCTTTCCCCTTCCTTATGATTGATGTCGCGGGTATTGGCCACCATGGGGATAGAGACCGCTTTTCTTAACAGGCTTCCGATCTCCAAAAGTCTTTCAAAGGAGTAAGTGCCGGTGGTCATGAGATTCAGTGCATCAGCCCCACCGGTTTCAGCCAACCTGGCCCACCTCAGGATCTCATCATAGGCGAACTCGATCTTTTCTTTGAATATGCCTGCCTCAACCGTAAGGGAACAAAAACGGCAATTAAAGGGACAGGCTTCCACATTGATGCCGATATGGAAATGATTTTCCCCTTTTCCACTAAATTGTTCCCTGGAGAGCCTGTTGGCTGTTTCCATGAGGGCATAGGTCTCCCTGGTATGGCGTTCAAGCCGCATAAGGCTGAGCGCTTCCTCCCGATCGATGCCTGCATTGTCGCTTCCCTTGTTCAGAATATCGGCTATTTTGTGTGAAATTTTCCAACTCATGGATAGAACACCCCTTATTTTTTCAGATCGCTGACAACCTTTGGCCCCCATGTTCCGGAGTCGTACGGAAGAAGGATTTCAGCACGATCCGCACAGGCTTCGCATTCCTTCAAAATGGGGGTCAGAAAGGACCAGCAAAGTTCAACGCCATCCTGCCGCCAAAAGAGCATATGATCGCCCAGCATGCAGTCCAGGAGCACTTTTTCGTAGGCTTCCAGTATGGGACCGGTATAGTTCTGATGATAGTGAAAATCCATTGTGACTGATCTTAGACATACCCTGGCGCCGGGGTTTTTGGTTTGAAAAGTCAACGAAATCTTTTCATCCGGGTAGATCCCCAGAACGAGTCGGTTGGCAGAAATGTGTTCCCCCAGTGTCCGGCGAAACATGGAATGGGGGACCCCTTTAAACTGAATAACGATTTCGGTTCGCTTTTCGGCCAACCTTTTCCCTGATGTGAGGTAAAAGGGCACACCCTGCCAGCGCCAGTTATCCAGGAAAACCTTCATCATGGCAAATGTGGGGACCAAAGATTCAGGGTTGACGCCGGGTTCATCCCGATAGGCCGGGACCCTCTTTCCATCAATGGCGCCGTCGCCGTATTGCCCAAGGACCAGGTAATCTTTAAGGTCCGTGGTGGGAAAAGGCCTGAGCGTCCGATATGCCTTAACCTTCTCGTCACGAACCCGATCGGCCTGGAACAGTGAAGGGGGGTCCATGGCCGTCAGCGCGAGGAGTTGCATCATATGGTTCTGGAACATATCTCTCAAGACACCGGCCTGTTCATAGTATCCCGCCCTGTGCTCTACACCGAGGGTCTCAGCCGCGATGATACTCACATGGTCAATGTATCGTCTGTTCCAGATGGGCTCAAATATGGCGTTGGCGAAACGGAACATGAGAATATTCTGGACGGTTTCCTTGGCCAGGTAATGATCAATGCGGAAGATTTGATGTTCTTGAAAATGCTCATGCAGGGACCGGTCCAGGTCGATGGCGGTATCCAGGTTACGACCGAACGGTTTTTCCACAACGATTCTTGCCCAGCAATTTCCCCTTTCGCTTTCCCCTGAAAGACCGGCCTTCCCCAGCATTTGGGCGGTTGACTTGTATAGAGACGGTGGAATAGCCAAGTAAAAAACCCTGTTCCAGCCGGTACCGTGTTCTTTATCCAGTTCTTTGAGAGACCCGGCCAGTGCCTTGAAAGAGGGGAGTTCACCGTATTCAATGGCATGATAAAAAAGCGATTTGGAAAAGTCTTGCCACTTTTGATTATCCAGGATGTTTGCGGTCTTCAAAGCATTTTTCATCTTATCTCTGAATTTTTCGTGACTCAGTTGGGTGCGCGCGCATCCAACAACCAGGAAGGAATCGGGCAAACCACCCGTAAGAAATAAATTAAAAAGGGCCGGAACGATTTTTCTGGCGGTCAGGTCCCCTGATGCACCCACAATAACGACCATACAAGGATCGGGGACGCCGTCAATGAGGCAGGACTCAAATGGAATCCCCATATCCGGGGTTGTAGTCTCCGCCAAGGTGGCGTTAGCTAAATTTTGTGTTTCATCCGTCTTGTCCATAACGATATTCTTCCTTCAAAAAGCGTTGCGCCCTTTTTGTGCTTGACGGTGCGCAATTATTTTTTATCAGCCGCAACCACCGCGTGGCCGCCAAACTCCCTTCGGAGGGCTGCCACAACCTTATCGGAGAATGAATCCTCTTTCTGAGAGCGAAATCTGCGCATTAGAGATAAGGCAATCACCGGCGCTGAAACGCCGGTGTCTATGGCCTGCTGAACGGTCCATCGGCCTTCACCTGAATCATCCACATAGCCCCTGATCCCGGAAAGATCCGCATCCCCGGCAAAGGCGGACTCCATTAACTCCAATAACCATGAGCGGACAACACTCCCCTGGTTCCAAAGATGTGAGATTGCGGCATAGTCTAATGATTCAGAGTAGGGGGACGCCTCTAAAATGTCAAACCCTTCACCGTAAGCCTGCATCATACCGTATTCAATGCCGTTGTGGACCATCTTTACAAAATGTCCTGCGCCAACCACTCCACAGTAAAGGTATCCCTCTTCGGGCGCCAGGGTCTTAAATATGGGCTCAAGGTGTCGGCAGATTTCTTTTTCCCCTCCGACCATCAGACAATAGCCTGCCTTCAACCCCCATATGCCGCCGCTGACGCCTGCATCTATAAATTTGATCTCTTTTTCGGACAGCAGTTCAGCACGCCGGATGTCGTCCTTGTAATAGGTATTTCCGCCGTCAATGACAATGTCGCCCGGGGACAGAACTTCCTTGAGCTGGAGGATATGGTTATCCACAGTGGGGCCAGCCGGCAACATTAGCCATACAGCACGTGGCGGTGAGAGCTTTTCAACCACCTCGCTAAGTGAGTAGGCCCCAATGGCGCCTTCTTTTACCAGTTGATCCGTTTTGTCGGGTGTTCGATTATAGGCGATGACGCTGTGCCCTCCCTGCAAGAGCCTTTTCGCCATATTCATGCCCATCCGTCCCAGTCCGATCATCGCTATCTGCATTTTGTCTCCTCCTTGCCTGTGATATATTCTCTCTAACGCTATTCCTGCAGCTCGCAAGCCCTCCCTTTAAGATGGAAGAAGAATTTCAGGCCTTTTTTGACCTTGTCCGAAAAGATCTTGGGAGAAAAGAACGTGCCGGCCACACGCTTATTGATCTCGCCGAGTGTCGGGTATGGATGGACCGCAGAGGCCAGGGTGGAAAGCTTTACCTTTCCGTTTAAAACGGCGACCCATTCGTTGAGCAGCTCTCCGGCCTGCGGTCCGAGGATCTGAACCCCTAAAGGCTTCTCCTTTTCATCCAGGATCATCTTTATCTTTCCGACTCTTTCACCCTCTGCAAGGCTTCTGTCATTGTCCTTGAACGCTTCCGTCCAGACGACATATTCAATTCCCGCGGCCTGGGCTGCTTTCTCATTCATGCCGATGCCGGCCAGTTCAGGATCCGTATAAGTACACCATGGAAGAAATGTGTAGTCCGCCTTTCTGGGAAGGTGAAAAATTGCGTTACTGATCACAATGCCGCCTTCATATCCGGCGGCGTGTGTAAATTGATGTGTGCCTGTCACATCACCCGCCGCATAGATGTGTTTTTGACTGGTCCGCAGCCTGTCATCTGCTTTCAGACCCTTTCCGTCAAATTCAACACCGATGTCATTGAGACCCAGCCCCTCCAGATTGGGCGTCCTTCCCATGGCCACTAATATTTTCTCGGCCTTCAGGGTGACTTCTTTTCCATCTTTATCTTTGATCAATACCGCTTTCTCGGAGCCCTTATCGCTGGTACGGATTATGGCGGCGTTTAAATGAAATACGACGCCCTCGGAGCTTAAAACCTTCATGACCTCATCAGCCATGTCTTTGTCCTCTTTGCTCAGAATCTGGCCGCTTCTCTGGATGACCGTAACGTGTGTTCCCAGGCGGCTGAAAGACTGGGCCATCTCCATGGCGATGGGGCCTGCGCCCAAAATAATCATGGATGCGGGCAGGTGATCCAGTGAGAAGATCTCCTTATTGGTAATATAAGGGGTCTTATCCAGTCCTTCCATGGGAGGAATTCCGGGCGAAGACCCCGTGGCAATGACCCAGTTCTTGGCGGAGTAGGTCTTCCCATTTAACCGGATGGCGTGTTCGTCGGTAAATGTTGGGTTGCCGAATTCCACCTTTACACCCAAAGAACAGAATCGTTCTTCGGAATCGTGTTTCTGAATGGTGCTGATCACCGATTGTATTCTTTTTTTTACATCCCTGTAATCCACCGGCGGCAGGTCAACCGTGGGAAGACCATAAGCTTTTGCGTTTCTCATAAAATGGTAGACATGGGCGGTCCTGATCAGGGTTTTACTGGGAACGCAACCAAAATGGAGACAGTCGCCTCCTAATTCATTCTCTTTTTCCACAAGAAGCGTTTTGGCGCCAAACTGTGCCGCGCCTGCCGAAACGGTTAGCCCTCCGGAGCCACCGCCTATAATACCCATATCAAAATCGTAGTCTGCCATGAGTTCCTCCCTAGTGATATTAACAATGCTTTTTTTGAGGCAGATGGTCGCGACCAGGTTGCATACCATGCCGCTTCATTCCGGCACTTAAAGAATGCCACGTCTTCTCAACTCATAACGTCGCTTCTTTCTCCGGCGTCTCCTTTCCCTTAATTTTCTTGATGATCTTGGGGATGAAGAAGGAGAAAATAAAGAGGCCGACAGAGAAGAACACCTTGAAGGAGATGAGTTCTCCCCAGTTCCCGGAGGCCCAGACTTCTTTCACGGTCCCGATGAAAAACGTAAAAATGAATGTCCCCACAATAATGCCCAGGCCCGTACCGAAGAAATAGTCCCGGAACCGCACCTTGGTAAGCCCCATGCCAAAATTCATGGGGGTGAACGGAAAATATACAAGGCGCAGATAGAGCACGGTCGCAAAGCCATTCCGCTCGATCCGGTCATCATATTTTTTCAACCGACCACCGATGAGAGATGCGGCGAACTCCCTGCCCAGTGTTCGGCCGATAATAAAGGCCCCGCTCGCGCCGAGCATGGCGCCGATCCACACATACAGAAATCCCCAATAGGGTCCAAAGATGGCCGCCCCCAACCCGGTAAGCAAGGTGCCGGGCAAAAACACGCACACGCCGACGGCATAGACGGCCATGTAGACAATGGGCGCCCAAACGCCCGCACTGTCCAGGAATCGGCCTAACGCTTCGGCAGTGAGAAACCCCTTCACCGGCGTAAACCTCACCACATAAATGGCCACAATAACGAAGGCTGCGAAAAGAGCCGCCTTGAGTACGACCCCGCTTTTCTTTTTTGCGGGGGCTCCATTGGTTATTTCATCCACTTTCTTTCTCCTCTCAACCTAAACTCAGGACCGGATGGCGCCGCCTCAGGTAAACCCGGCTCCGTCATTTCCTCCAGGTTGGAGCCCTTGTCATTATTTTCCGTTCAATGACCAGTCATAATCAAGATATTCAACCCTGATCTTTTCCCCCCTGGCCTCCAGTCGCTCTTTCAGGCCCCCTTTTGCATACTTTAAAAAGAAGCCGGGGATATCCCCTTTAAAATCCTCTTCAAACCAGTCAAATATTTTGCTCACATAGAGCTTATTCCCTTCCAGGCGATTCCTCGATGGATCATTGATGAAGGCCGATGTCATTTCATTTAATTGTTGATCCAATTCGTCCCCGCGGTATTGCCCGGATCGTAAAGGGGGGCAGCTTTTGGCGGCGCAATTTATGGCAAAATGTACCCGGGGATCCTTGAAACGGGGCCTTAATATGTTATGCTCAATGTCATCTAAGGTAATGACGTTTCCGCCGATACGAGCAATTTTCTTTTTCCATGGGCTCTTGAAAAAACTCCCCAGATCTTTGATGGATTTTACCCCGGGGTAACCGGTCAGGATAAGCTTAATGGTCCAGGCGTTGTAGGCGTTGATGTAAAAAGCGAACTGCTCGTTACGAGGAAGCGCTTTTACATCCGTCTTTTCCAAGGTACTGAGATACTGATTGAGTCGGGTCTCTTCCTTTTTGAATCCTGCATAATCCACCACCCCGTTTTTCACATATTTCTTTAACAACCCGGCATAAAGTCCATGGTCTACTTTTTGAACGGCTAAGGCTGTCGTTGTCAAACCCATGATCATAAAACATAATAGAATACCAACACATATTCCATGGCCGTGATACTTCATGGTGCTCTCCTTTAATGGGGTGACGGAAGTAAAAAAACACCATTAAGTTCCTCAGGATACTTCCTTTATCCACCTATTTACAATCGCCCTGTCTTCCTGGCTCATGGACGTAATCCTTAAATAATGAGTAACCGATTTCTGACCGTCTTCCCCGACAGGCATTACCTTTGCGTAAAGATCTTCAAAGCAGTGGGCTTCCGTGCAAAAATCGAATATCAATTTGATATCGGTCATCGGTTCAAGAGGCGGACTGATGGAAGCGGTAATCAGGTTCTCTTTGAATATGGATGTTTCACCGCGCCGGGTTTCGCCCACAATACTCTTGCCATCCAATTTCCAGTAGTGAAAAGGCAGATGGATTTCCACGCCTTTCTTGCTCTCAGTTCGGCGATTCAACGCTACATTGTAGGGATCGCCGATGGCTGTGATCGCGTAGTAAACGAGAGGACTTTTCAAGCCCTTCATCATGACCGAACGGGGAGGCTCGGTGGTAACAAAATCGCTCACCAGGCGATAGGTTTCTTCCCCGATGAGGACGTCTCCTCCCACCGTATTCGACTCGATCCGAGCCGCCCTGTTGACAACCGTGCCCACAATACCGTATTTTGTCCTCGCTCTTGAGCCGATGTTTCCCACAATGACCGATCCGGTGTTGACGGCGATCCCCATTTCAAGAACCGGATAGCCTTCAGCCATCATTTCATCATTGAGTTGCTGCAGCGCGTTCTGCATGCTCAGGGCACAAGCGAGGGCCCGCACCGCGTCATCCGACCGTTTTTCAGGCACGCCGAAGACGGCAAGAATGCCATCTCCGATAAACTCATCGATCGTCCCGTCATAGCCGAGAATAATTTCCGTCATGCGCCCCAGGTATTGATTGAGCAACCGAACCACCTCTTCAGCATCCCTTTCCTCCATCATACTGGTGAAGCCCCGAAGATCGGACATGAGAACCGTAACGGTTTCGTGACGACCTCCGATTTTCCGCCCTGCGGGCTTCTCGATGATTTCATCAACCACTTTCCTGGATAAGTAGCGGCCAAAGGTATCCCGAATGAAATCGGCCAAATGAAGCCGCTCTTCCGACACTTTCAAAATGGTGTCGAGCATTTGCCTGCGAGTGGATACAATCCCCTTGATCTCCCTTGGCGTTTCCTCAGGCAAGTCGATATCTTCAACCTTGGAATCGTTTTCCCGGAACTGTTCGTTGGCTGCTGCAATGGCTTCCAGCGGAGCGATGATTTTTTTTCTGAGAAAGCGCTGAAGGGTCACCATCATGAAAAGGATGATAATACCGACCAGTCCCAAGATCCGAAGGGCATACCAGAGAAGATGGGAAACACCTGCATCTCCGGATACAGCCTCATAGAGAAGTGTCCCGGTGAGCAGTATGGCTTCAATGATCAATATGCGCCAGAAAACACCCATCGGCAGGGTTTTTCGAACGCCCCTGTCTTTGCGGCTGATGGAATGGGTCATTTCTCTGGATATTTCAGAAATCTTCATTGGAGGCAGTCCTCAATCGGGATAAAAACATACCATGAGGGCAGCAAAAAATCCACGAACAACTTTTTTCCTGATGCCTTATCTACCCCCGAACAGGGCCATCCACTTCAGTTTTCATCAAGAGGCCGGGGGACATAAAATTACTGACAACGGGTGTCGGCCATTACATTACCTTTGTTTATACACCTCATTAGTGTTGTAATGAAAATATGTCCCTTTACATCATAAAATCAATGATGTATTTTTCCGTGGAAGGTTCTTTATCCACCAACGTTTTACACAAAGGAGAGAACCGATGAAAATTACTAACATTGAACTTTATCACGTTTCCATCCCCCTCAAAGAGACATTCTGGCCCACCTGGATCCCGGGGTACCCTCAGACACACAACTGTTTTACCCTGATTAAAATCGTTACCAACGAGGGCATTGAAGGGTATTCTGCCGGCTCGGCCATGGGCAAGGAAAGGGCCGGGCTGGGTGACCTATTGGGAGGCTACCTCATGGGAGCCGACCCCACTGATATCGATCGTGTTCAGAATCTTCTGAAACAGGCCGGTTTTCTGGGATGGCGCAACTTCTGGATCGAACCGGCCTGCTGGGATATCCTCGGTAAAGCCGAAGGCAAACCGGTTTATGAGCTGCTTGGCGGAAAAGCACGACCTGTGCCGCTCTACCTTTCGACCGGTGAAATGCACCCGCCGGAGCAGCGCGTAGAAGAGCTTCTGGCCATGCGCCAGCGTGGTTTTAAGACCGCCAAACTGCGCGTGAAAAACGCCGAACTCAAAGAAGATATCCGCCACATTGAAACCATTCGAAAGGGGGTGGGTGACAACCTCGTCCTGGGCGTAGATGCAAACCAGGGGTGGCTGGTTTCCATCGTCGATCGGGTACCTGCCTGGGATCTTGAGCGTGCCACCACCTTTGCCGCCGCGTGCTTCGACAACCAGATCGACTGGCTGGAGGAACCGCTCGATTCAAGGAATTACGACGGCAATGCCGCTCTAAAGAAAATATCAAAGGTAAAAATCGCAGGTGCCGAACTCAACTACGGCTGGGATGAGCTCAAAATCATGTTTGAAAAAGATTGTTTTGATGTCTACCAGCCGGATGCAACCTTTGCCGGAGGAATTGCACAGGTCCATCAGGTCATGGAGGAATGCCGCCGAAAAGAGCGGCTTTTTACGCCCCATACCTGGACCAACGGTATCGGATTTCACATCAACTGGAACATGGTACTGGCCGATCCCCAAAATCAGCTACCCCTGGAATATCCCCTGGAAGAGCCTTCCTGGATTCCGGAATTCAGAGAGGGAATTATCGATCCGATTATCCCGGATAATGACGGGATGCTTCATCCGTTTACAAGACCCGGGCTCGGTTTCGAAATTAGAAAGGATCGGCTGCGCAAATACGGAAAACGGTTCTTTAAGCTCAATGAAACCCGCCTGAAACTAAAAGTCATTCGAGAAAAGGGCCTCAAGGCAGCCTTGGACCTTAAGAAGCGAAAAGAAAGTCAGGGGGGGAATGAAGGGTGACGATAATGCTGCAAAAATACAATTTTCAACCGATTCGGTGGGTTGTTGTTTCTTTAATGATTATTGGAATGTCACTGCCTGCAACAGGTTTCGCCAATGATGGTTCCGACGAGGCACTTTACCGCAAACTTTCCGGGATTGCCGGTGGCGAGGGCGACAGTTCCCTGTTTGGCAAACTGAACAACAATTCGAGAAACATGGACTGGGACCAGGCCCATGAAACTGAATTCGTGGGAAACCTGAGGATTGTAAAAAGCGCCGATGAAAAGATCGCCGGGAGTGACGACCGTATCTACCTTCTGCGAAAATTGAGCGGGGAACTCTATATCCTGTCCTTGCCAGCAGATCCTTCAGCACGGGTGGAAGGGGCCGATTCGCCGTATGCCGGCTTGGACGGAATTTCGGGCAACAAAATGGTTTTCAAGGTTAAAACCATGCACACCATGTTCGACGGTGAAGCCTATAAATTCGCCAAACTCATTTCCGGCCCCGAGCAAAAAAACCTCGACCGAATATTCAAGATTTGTATCATTTTAATGCTGTTCTTTGTCATGGTCGGAATGGGCATGACCCTTACCTTCAAAGAGTTCTCCCTGGTTTTCATAAAACCACGCGGAATCATCCTCGGGGAGATACTGCAGTTCGGCTTTATGCCTTTCCTGGCCATGTGCCTGGGGCATCTACTCGGTTTTTACGAGCAGTACCCGTTTATTTTCGTTGGAATGATCCTGATTACAGCGATTCCCGGCGGCGTCACTTCGAACCTGATGACCTACTATGCCAAAGGTGACCTGGCCCTTTCCATCTCGCTAACCTCTTTTTCTACGGTCATGTCCATTGTCTTTACGCCGCTCTTGCTGGCCCTGTACTGCGCCAACATGCCTGAGATTGCCATTCCGGTAAAGGTCGTTGTTCAGACCATTTTAATACTCGTGATTATTCCCCTGATTGTCGGCATGACGATCCGTGGCAAATGGCAGTCCTTGGCGGAAAAAGCCACCCCGTTTTTTTCAGCGCTTGGGATTATCGCCCTGTTGGTTCTGATCATCGTCGGTGTTTTGAGTAACCTGCATGCCTTTGCCGACACCGCCCGCTATGGATTTAAATTTTATACAACCATTTTCTCCCTGACCATGCTGGGCCTGCTTTTCGGCATTCTCTTTCCCAAATTGTTTCGGATTGAGAATTACCAAATCCGGGCTATCTCCCTCGAAACCGGTCTGCGCAACAGCGCGCTGGCCATGACCATTGCCCTGCTACTCCAGGATGCCATGGGGGATTTCTATAGTTCCATGTTTGTAACGTCCGGACTATTCGGTTTAATCATGTACCTGGCCGGAGTGATAGGGATCTTTCTTTACAAACCACTGTTACCCATTACACCTCCGGCACTTCCCTCAGAGCGCCGACCAAATCCATCCGGCTCAACGGGTTCGTGAAAAAAGCATCGTCGACTGTTTCTGCCACTTTTTCCTCCGCCAGGCTTTCACAGCAAAAGCAACCAGCTGTAGTTACAAAAGATTCCGGATAATGTCGTACTACCCCGCAAAGGGAGCCTTTCTGCTATCAACCGGGAGATCGAGAATTCAGAAGTATTCCGGGAAGCTCGTCGAAAGACCCAATCCCAAAAAAGTAAGAAGTCCCGGAATTCCAAAAATCCCCGGATTTCTACCGAACTCTGAAGGAAAAAGGTTGGAGGGGGTTCCGCCTTCCGAATCATTTGTTCAGTTTTTCCTGAGATCGTTTCGAGGCATAGAAAAACAGGATGGCCAGGACACAAAATAACGTTGCCAGGAGATAGGCATCTCTGTATCCATAAAAGTGGGGTGGGAAAACATTCCTCACATGGTCGAAAGCAAGAGATGGCAGGCCTTTGGTTTGATCAATTCTCTGTGAAAAAACCGTTTCGAACAGGCTCACGCCCAAGACCATACCCATATTGACGGCGGCTTGATATATGCCTGCCGCAACACCGCGTTGTTGGGATGGCGCCAGAGCCATGGCCAGGCGGTTATTGGGAGAAAAGAAGAACCCCATGGACACTCCAGTTAACAGCAGGAAAAGTGCAACCGGCAAAAGGGTTGGGAGCCGCAGGAAATAGGCAAAGGAAACCGAGGCGACCGCCAGTAATGCCATGGCCGTGAGACCCAGTTTGCGCGGGTCCACGGTATCTGAAAGTCGCCCGGCCCGGGGGGACAACATGGCGAAGGTCAAGGCATAGAAAAGCATCATCAGTCCTGCGGCCTGGGGGGAAAGCCCGTGCGTCCTGATCAAATAGAAAGGCATGAGAAAGCTGTTACCGGCCACGAACATGAATCCCATGATTCCGGTGAGGACAGCGTACGTATAACCCCGGTTTTTGAGAAGGTCCGGCGGAAGCAGGGGATTGGGATGGCGTTTCTCTCTGTTGAGCATCGAAAAGAGGAGCACGGCAGCAACTCCAAAAGAGATCAAGACCCTCGGTGAGCCCCAGCCCATTACACCGGCCTGATTGAGTGCGTAAACCAAAGCGAGAAGGCACAGGAAACTCAGAATTGTCCCTAAGAAGTTAAAAGGGGCCCCCTTTTCCCGTTTCGGTCGGTCGTCCGGGATGAATCTTTGAGCTAGAAGCAGGCCCAATAGGCCAATGGGGACGTTGACCAGAAATATCCAGTGCCAGGAGAAAAGACCGCTGATAATCCCGCCAAGGGGAGCACCCGCCGTGATGCCCAAACCGACAAAAGTGCTCCACATGCCGTAACCCCACCCGGTCTCTTCTTTGGGTAACACCCTGGAAATGGAAGAAAAAGCGGAAGTGAACAGCATGGCGCCACCCAGGCCCTGAAGGCCCCGGGCCAGGATGAGCATGGCCAATGTGACGGAGAAACCGCTAAGCAAAGACCCCAGGGTGAATACCCCGTACCCAATGACCAGGATTCTTTTCGTCCCAAAACGGTCTCCCAGCTTTCCAAACAGCAGCATGGAACTGGTGACCATCAGAAGATAGGACAACATGACGCAGGAAACCTGTCCGGTGCCCACGTTGAAATAGCGGGCGATAGCAGGCAAGGAAATGTTGGCGATGTAGATGTCCAGGCGAATTATAAAACCGGCAAGGCAGATCGCCGTGACGGCCTTTACGGGGCGCCCCTTTTCCATCACGTGCACTTTCAGGACCCATGAAGCCAGGATCCATTTGTCGATTCTCGTCCCAAGGCTGCGACCGAATATTCAAAACGGATCATAGCCTCTCACTCAGGTGATGTTCCGCTTAACATAGATTTCCTTAGGGTACTTTCCTTGGCGCGTCAAGGAAAAAGGCCACAACTTACGAATTCCGGGGATATTATCGGCTTGAAAGTCTAAGGAGGGTACGACGAGGAAGGGAAAATGGACCATCGTCCTGCCATGAAAAAGCCTTTTGATTGACCCGCAAGGCCATTTTGCCTAAACTCCTCATAGAAAAAAGCGGCTTCTTCCTTTCAGCATCACGACCAGGGCCGGCATGGTTGCGGATGGAGCAGCCTATCCATGGTCCAGCGCCGCCTACCATCTTTCAGGGAGAGAGGATAAGACAGTAATGGCAGATTATCTCCATGATTCCGTATTCAGCTATAGAGAATTCTTTTATGAGCAAGAGCGATCTGGAAACATGGAGGCAATTCGGAAGGCAGCACAACAGGGTAAGGCGTAGGGGCAGGCGGTATTTCTGGAAAGGTTGGCCAGTAAGCTTGGCCGGGTGGTTGTCCCTCGAAAAAGAGGGAGGCCGAAGAAGGAAGATAAACAGGTGTGACCCCTATTTTCCCCACAGCAAAAAAAAGAAAGGGTTTACGAGAAACTCGTAAACCCTTGATTTTGCTGGTCGGGACGCGGAGATTTGAACTCCGGACCCCCTGAACCCCATTCAGGTGCGCTTCCAGGCTGCGCCACGTCCCGAAAAAACGCGATTATCGTGTTTCCTTTTTGTTTTGTCAAGAAATAAATGAACCGGAACAAGCCAATCCATCCCCGCCTTACCCTTCTTACCTTCTGTGTGGTCTCGGTGCCGGCCTAGGCCGTGGTGGCGGGCGATAATGATGATAATTTCCTCGAGGATAGCCTCCCCAGTAAGAGTTGTAACCCGTTGGGGGATGATAATAGGTACCATCACTATAAGTGCCCCCCCCGCAGGAAAAAATAGATGTCGCAAGTAACCCAAACAGCAAAATCGCCATCACTTTAAGCGCACATTTCATGATGGATCCCCCCGGTTCATATCGGCTCGCAATTGAAGAACCCCAAACACCGCCCCGGATGGATCTGCCAGTATGGCCACATCGTCTTCCCGATCCGGGTCAAGCCCCACCAGCACTTTACCGCCGAGTTTTTTCGCTTTTTCGACGATGGCCTCAATATCACTAACGCCGATATAAGGCACCCAGTTAGGCTTCACATCCTTCCACGGTATTTTAACCATCCCCCCCCGCGGCTGACCATCTCTATAAAGTAACAGGTAGCTTGAGGCCATCCCCACTTTTCGGGTTTCCGGCTGATAGCCCACCAGTTGTCCATAAAATTTCAGCGCCCCCTTCACATGAAGGGTCCACAATTCACTTCCGATCCAGCCATTGGGGACATAAGGATCATCCGGGGGATCTCCCTTTGATGCGGTCAGAACAGCAAAAAGCGCACCTTCGGGATCATAGACCAATGCCAGCCGGCCCCGATCGGGCACCTCTTTGGGCGGAATATGAACGGAGCCGCCGTTTTCTGTGATCCGTTCCACTGCTTGATCCACGTTTTCCACGGACATGAAACTGAGCCATCTTGACTCGGTTATCTTACCCGCATCGGATTTCATCTGAACAACATTCCCCATGGGGGTGCCGTCATTCCGGATCGTTTTGATATTTGAACTTCCCGGCGCCGTGTCTTCAAAAGACCAGCCGAACAAACGCCCATAAAAATCGCACGCCCCCGGCAAATCCCGGGTGAAAAGATCAAACCAGATGAATTTGCCCACATGGTGGATCGAATTGGACTCATTGGATACTCTGGGCAAGATCACCTTTGAACCGGCGCAACCCAGCACACCAGCACCCAGGAACCATACCGCAACAAAAAACCTGAACCATCCTTTACGGAATAACAGACGATCTTTTTTCACATGACGATGCACCATTGTTCGCCCCCGTTTCAAACACTTCACAACCGCCGGAGACACCAGCGGAAACAATTCATGAATCTGATATGGGCCAAAAAGAAACCCGTCTCTATCCTTATAGCAATTCGTTGTACGAATTTCAACGGAACCGCATTAAAAAATCCGAATATCTCCAAAATACCACAAACATCCTTGCCAGGTTTTCCAAATATAAAGTATGCTTAAACCAAAAAATGTGGTGAACTGCCCATGACACAACCCGATTGCATCAGCAATAGAAATCTCAAGATCATAAGCGCCTATGTGAAAAATCGCCTGGGCCATGAACATAACCTGTTCGCCGGGCTTCCCATACCGGACGGGTATCCGTCCGCTGAAAGCTTTTTCCTCAATGAGGACCAGTGGACCACCTATGATAATTTCAACCGGGTGTTTCGGCGGGCCAAAAAACAGCTGGGGGAGCCGGATTTCTTTTTCAATTGCGGTCTTTCTTCGGCCCAACTGCGTTCATGGGGCCGGTTCCATTATTTTGTAAGGGTTTTTGCATCACCCGTTGACGGCTACAAAAGACTCCCTTTTTTCAACAAGAATTTCAACGATACCAAAGATATCGAAATCATACACCCTCCCGCTTACGATCCTTCTTTAAAAAAGATCAAAACAGTTTTAAAGATTACGTACCATGAAGATTTTGAACCGGATACGGATTACATAGGCGATGCTTTTATGAGAGGCATCCTTTCCTCCATTCCAACCATCTGGAACCTCCCGCCGGCTCAAATTGAGCAGCCTCTGTCCCTTTACAATCCCGAGGTTGTGTTTAACCGGGATCCGGAGTTTGTTGACAGCCGGCTGGATGTTCGGCTTGTGGACGGTTGCATGAGCCTTCGGGACCCCAGCAGTGGGGAGCGCGTCATTGTTGGAAAAACGGTTCTCCTGGAGCGGGAAACCGTTAACCATGAAAGCCTCTATTTGGGGAAGTATCGTCCCCTGACGGTTGACCCGAAAGGAATTGATCCGGCTCTGAAAAAAGCCATCCTGATTACCCGGACATTTTCATTGAATGGACAAAACATCCTGCAAAAAGGAGATTTTTTTGGCGCACCCTATTGTATTCTTCACGTGACATTTGATCGGACGTCCATGGGACACCGCATTTCCCAGGCTCTGAGGTTCACAAAAAAGAAATCGGATATGGGGAATGAAGTCAGCGAAATTATAAATCAACTTCGAGAAAGCATCAAGGAGAAGAACCAAGCAAACGTGAAGCTGAAAGCGGCTAATCGGGAACTGCGGAAAGCCAGGGACCTGCTGGACGCAAAAGTAGCAGAGCGAACGGCGGAACTGGAAAAAGCCAGGGCTGATTTGATCCATCTCAATCAGGGATTGGAAAAAAAGGTCAGTGAACAGCTCCTCGATTTGAAAAGACACGATCAATTGCGCCGCTACCTGTCCCCTAACCTCGTGGAAACTATCCTGGCCAATGACGGGGAACTGGGAACTGAACCCCAACGAAAATTGCTGACCATTGTTTTCACGGATATTCGTGGATTTTCAACCTTGACGGACAGTCTGGAACCGGAAGAATTGTTCCAACTTCTGAGCCATTATTTTTCCGTGATGATCGAGATTGTACATCAATATGACGGTACCCTGAATAAAATGATCGGGGATGGTCTTCTGGTCTTTTTTGGAGATCCCATCCCCATGGAAGATCATGCGGAACGTGCGGTCCGAATGGCCGTTCAGATGCAGCGAACCGTGACGCGGCTGAAACGGGAGTGGAATCGCTACGGCCATGATCTGGGTTTGGGCATCGGCATCAACACCGGTTATGTGACGGTTGGCAATGTGGGGTCGGACATGCACAGGGACTATACCATCATCGGCAACCAGGTCAATGTGGCGTCACGGCTGGAAAATCTGGCAAAACAGGGGGAAATTCTGATGAGCCGGCGAACGCTCAGCCTGCTGGATGAGTCGAGGGCCGTGAAAGAGATGGGGGATATCCAGGTCAAGGGGATCCACAACCCCGTAAAAACCTACCGGGTAGATTGGGAATAACAGGCGCTACGGCTCTAATTTTTTTGTGAGATGGATAAAATCGCTCCGATCGAATCCGAGCGTCTTGAAAAAAGATAAGAGATCAACCGAGTCCCACCGGACAGTCGTGAAGATATATTCGATCCCCTTTTCGCGGTAAACCGTTAAGAGCTTTTCCGCCAGCAAACGACCGATGCCCTGGCCCATATATTTGGGATCCACACCCAGGGTGGCAATCCAGGCGCTCTTTTGAAGACCGAATCCTCCGAAAACAATATAGCTGATCATGTACCCCACCACTTTACCGTTCAATTCGGCCGAAAAACTGACATCCCCGTTTTTCTGAACCTGCTCTTCAATGATATGCCTGAAATCAATACCCGGTGAGGCCTTGGTAATGGAGGACTGAATGGCCGTAATCTCCGGGGCATCTTCGGGTTTAATTTTCCTGATCAGCAAGTTGTTTCCCACATCATCCATGGCGCCAGTTCCTTAATCCACTCTGACAATTTTTACGCGGCACCCTACCCAGTCCGGCGGTAGGTAAACCCGCCCGCTGTTTCCGCTCAGTTTAACGATCTTCTCAACCATCTCCTCGCCATAGATCTCCAGCTTTACTTTCCCCCTGCCTTTGATCGCAGCTGCATTATCTTCTTTTTTTAATTTCTTTTCAACCGGCATTTTGTTAGACTTTTCGAAAATTCCCACGGGAATTCCAATGGGCAGCAAGCTGCTGATTTTAATAATAATTCAAAAGTAACCATTGACAACAAGCCATCAAACATGATTACAACATAGCTACATCGTAACTATGCGTCAAGAGAAAAGTTAGCTTTTCAGTACAACCATACGTTTTTCTAATCAGGGAGTAAATGATCATGCAAAAAATCGATCCTCAGTACTTGAACCCCACCAACATCATCGACAGCGATCACCCGGCCATAGGCGTCCATGCCGAAAAAACCATCGCCGGCAGCAAGGACCCCGTGGATAAAGCTGTGAAGATCTACTATGCCGTGAGAGATGGCATCTGGTACGACCCTTACTACCCCTTCTATCTGCCGGAACACTATCGCGCCAGCAACGTATTAAAAAGCGGCCGGGGATACTGTGTTTGTAAAGCCTCGTTGCTCTGCGCTCTTGGAAGGGCATGCCAAATTCCCTCCAGGATCGGTTTTGCAGATGTAAAAAACCATCTGGCCACACGGCAGCTTCTGGAATTTATGGGAAGTGATCTGTTTGTGTACCACGGGTATGTTGAGTTCTATCTGGAAGAAAAATGGATAAAAGCAACGCCCGCCTTTAACCGGGAACTGTGCGAACGGCACAAGGTGGCACCTCTCGAATTCAACGGCCGGGAGGACTCCATATTTCACCCGTTTAACCTGGAACATAAGCAGTTCATGGAATACGTTGCGGATCATGGGGTCTTTGCGGACATTCCCGTGGACATGCTGGTGGCGGGCTGGAAAGCCGTCTATGGAAAAGACCGGGTGCTGGGTTGGATCGAAAATTTCGAAAAACGTGGTGGAATTTCCGATCGGGACTTTTCTAAAGAGGACGTCGTCAAAGGTTGAGGACCTATTTTGTTCCCACCATAATACTCGAGTCCGTAGGACCCTTAAAGGGGAGCCGCTCAATATGGTGCAATCCCGCCTTCTTCATCATCTCGTGAATCCGGCCCTCGGTATAAGACCGGCCCTTTTGGGTGTTGATCAACATGTTCAGGTAAAAAAGAGCCGGAAAAAGCGGACCGTCGGAGGTATTGTTTAAAATGAAATCGTGAACAAAGAGCTTTCCGCCCTCAACCAGAGCCGATACCGCTTTCTGTAAAATCATTTCACAATCATCGGGTCCTTCGCCGTGCAGGATATGGGAAAGCCATGCCACATCATAGGTGCCCTCAATCGCCTCATTTAAATAGTCGCAGGGTATGAAACCGATCCGGTGGGAAAGGTCAAACCGCGCAATGGTTTTTTCCGCAAAGGGGTGGGTGGCGGGAAGGTCTGCCACGGTGGCATTTAACCCCGGATTGGCCAGGCAGAAATGAATGGCATACGTGCCAGGGCCCCCGCCCAGGTCCAGGAATCTCTTTTTCCCCTGAAGATCAATCTCCCGGGAAACCCGGGGTGCAATGGCCATGGCCAAGTTGAACATGCCCATGAGGAAACTCTCCCGACTTTCGTCGTCATGAAACACCTCCCGGGAAACGGATTGCCCCGAGCTGACGGCTTCATCCAGCCGGGACCAGGGTTCCACCAGGTGGTGGTGGTGCATGATCATATGGCCGATGTAATGGGGCGATTGCCTGACCAGCAAGTTGCGGCCTTCAGGTGTGTTGGTGTATCGGGACCCGGTTTTTACCAGAAGCCCCATGGCTGAAAGCGCATCCAGCAGCGCAGTCACACCTCTTTCATCGACACCGATTTGCTCTGCCAGTTCGCCGGCGCTCACCGGGTCCTCGTCAATCTGCGAAAAGATTCCCAACTTGACCCCTGCGTGAAGGGTACAGGTGTGCCAGTATTTTCCCGATAACGCCAGTAAGCTTCCCACATTCCATTGGGGCATGGCCTTTTCTCCATTTTTTTAAAAAAAAGAAACTTCGAAACCGCATTTTCCCCCATCGAACCTGAAAAATCAAGGTTGAAAGCATCGATAACGGCCAGACTTATTGACATCCATAACCAATGGGAATACGTTGTGAAAAAGATAAGGGCTTCGGGAGGCAACAGCATTGAAAGATACAACCCGTTATGCCATTACGGTCATCTGCGAAGACCGGGTGGGCCTGGTGGGTCGGTTCACCGGCGCCATTACACGCCTTGGCGGGAATATTGAAGTACTGGATCAAAATGTCCGCCTGGGCTACTTTGTCATCACCCTCATGGCCACATTCGAGACCGGGGTCACAGCCCAGGACGTTCGCGTGGGACTGGAAAAAATCGATCACGCCGGCACACCGGCCATCAGCGTTCTGCCGCGCCGCCATACGTCCATTCCGCCTGCCGGACATGGGGCGCCTTTTGTCCTGGCCATGGCGGGAATTGATGTGCCGGGAAATTTTTCCATGGTCACCACCTGTCTGGCAAAGTATGAAATCAATGTGGAAAGCCTTGCCTGTCGAACCGATGCCCAAGGCCCACTCAAAGAAGACCGTTTCACCATCATAGGTGAACTCACAATACCCCCTGATGTGGATACCAAAGCAGTCCGCCTTGAGCTCACAGCGCTTCTGGCCGACAGACAGGTAAAGGTCACACTGATGCACTCTGACATTTTTGACGCCACAAATCGAATCCCCATGCCCAAACATCACACGGAAATCCCGTTATGAGCCGGAAAGAAGACATCCTCTCAACCGTCCGCATGTTCCAGGAGGAGAATCTGGACGTGCGCACAGTCACCCTCGGCATCAACATCACCGACTGCGTCTCTTCCGATGTTCCAAGGTTTTGTGAAAACCTCATTGACAAGATTACCCGTGTCGTCAGCCCCCTGGTGCCGGTCTGTGAGCGCATCTCGGATCGATACGGCATCCCGGTAGTCAACAAACGCCTGGCCATCTCGCCCCTGGGTGCCATCGGAGGACAAACCGATGAAGCGGGATACCTGCAACTGGCCCATACCCTGGACCATGCCGCAGAATCCGTGGGGGTGGACCTTCTGGGCGGTTTCACGGCCCTGGTGCAGAAAGGAACCACCCCTTCCGAAGCCCGCCTCATGGAAAGCCTGCCCCGGGTCCTTTCCCAGACGGATCGGATCTGCGCCTCCATCAACGTGGCCACATCCAAAGCCGGCAATTGGGGCGGATCATCAAACTGGCTGCGGAGAAAAGTTCAAACCAGGAAGGATACGGATGCCGATACCATCAGCGCCCTCATTGCAGATGAAATGGCCATCGGCGTCATCAACCAAAAGACCACGCCACCCGGCTGATCCCGGTACCCGGAAAAAAACGAGGGCAATGGGTACACTGGGGCGGACTCTTCGGAGCCTCTCCCATCATGCCCATACGGGCCTCCGGCACATCCAGCGCATTTGTTCAATGCGGAGGGCGTATACCCGCGCCTGTTCATTCTTTTAAAAACTAAAAAAAATCTACCCCGTACCCGTTCAAACGAGCTGAACGGTCTCAGGGTTTAAGCCCGTCCCCTTTAACCATTCTTGGATGGCCCTGAAAAGCAGTTGGTAGTAGGCATCCATGCCGCCCAGCCCCCGTCTTCCAAAGTAGTAATTGACCTCCAGAAAAAGCGGCGTGGGATCCTCTTTGGAAAGGGGAAATACAAAATCTACAGCGGCCAGGTTAATCCCCGTGCGCCTGGCCAGAACCTGCGCCTGCACCTTTCCTTTTTCCTGAAGGGCAGGTTTCCAGTCATGGTCAATACGGGCACCTTTGCTGATGGTGGTGATGATCTGCCCCGGTTTAACAGGGCGTTTCCAGTAGGTTAGAATCCGTTTTCCCATAATAACCGCTCTCAGAACATTCCCGCCGGAAGGCACAAAATCCTGGGTTACGAAGCCGTTGTTTTCGCCACGCTCCTTCAAAGCGAGAAAACCCAATGCCGCCTTCAGGGAGTTCGGATCGGTTACCACAAAAACCCCTTCGGCTTCGTGGCTTCCATCGTCCTTGACCACAAAGGGAAATTCATGGGGTGGCCTCGGCACGTTGTTGAACAGGTCCACCGTTTTCCAGCGACAGGTCCCGGGATGGGGAAGTTGAAATGCATGGAACAGACGACTTTGCCCCACCTTGCCGGGATATGCGTGGCGCATTTCATAGTTGGGAAACGTGGGCGTCCCGGAATCTTGACATTCATGAAACACCCCGTCGGCCCGTCCCTGCGGTAAAATGACCGCATGGGCGCTGCGGATCAGTCGCCGATCCTCTTCATTGAGTAAGCGATCCCCCAGAATAATCTGGTGGTCGGCCGTAAAACAGGGATGAAAAGAAAGGATCATGGTTGTTTGACTTTATTTGGGTTCGTGACTATATTCGACACTTATACGACATACCGAAGGAGCAAAACAATGCCTATTTATGAGTTCAGATGCGCCGAATGCGGTGAAGTTTTTGAAAAGCTTTTTATGAGTTCTGATGAAAAAGCCGATCTATCCTGTCCCAAATGTTCGGCATACACACTGGAGAAAGTAGCCAGCGCCACCAATTATGCCCTTGGCGTGGGCCCCGGCGGCAACCAACCCAGAATTTCAACCAAATCGTGCGGGTCAGAGAACCAGTGTATGACCCTGGATCTTCCGGGACCGGCAAAATGATGGAGCATGAAACCCTTTCATCGATGAAACGGGAGCTTGACGATGATGACAAGATCCATATCACCGAAATCTTTCAAGACGACATTGCCGCCAGGCTGCTGCAAATGGATGCGCGCAGGGGTAATATCAGTTGTGAATTTGCCGGCCCCCAATACCGAAACTGGGTTGTCGAATTCAAGTCTTCCCGATGGGGCTTGGAAATTGTCGATTTTGAGTACGACGAAGAGACCCGAAGTTTTAACCTGCCTTCACCCATAACCCTATTGGAACATCAATAAAAATGCTTGATCGAAAATTTTTTGGAAGAGAACCGATCCAAAGGGCCAAATGCCCTTTTTGTGACCTGCCCGTTGAAAAGCCAAAAGAACTTTCCACCAGAAAGCCGGGTGAAATGCCGGTGGGGATGTGTTCGTGTGGAGCGGTCTATGCCTGCGATGAAACCGGACACAACCTGGGCGCCGCCATGATCGAGGCCCTTTTGTTCGGCTGTAACATGGACTGGGACCTGGCGTGGGACCTGGCGGCCGATGACGATTATAAACAGGAGATTGTCGAGAATTACGATCTCATCACCCACCTCGTTATCCCTTCCGGAACCTATGAGGGCCGAAAAACATCCGGGGCACTTTATTTTATCAGGCTGCATCAGGAAGTTCAGGAAGTTACGGCTGAAGGGGCCAAAAAGCGTCTCGAGAGCGCTCCGGTCGATACGCCCGTTACGCGGCAAAATCAGACCCCTGCGAAACGAATGTCCAAAAAGGAGGTGGAGGCAAAGGTCAAAAGCTATGAGATTGACCCCATATTGGATGCCGCCCAAGACGACAAGAAAATCATCCGGTATCTTCAACGCCTGCTCTATTCCGGGGACAACCTCTTTCGCCAAAGAGCTGCCGAAACCCTCGGGGGCGCCTGTGCCATTGTTGGAGACAGGGATCCGGGGATCGTTAGCAAGCTCCTGCAGGGACTTTTCTATTCTCTCACGGATACAGCGGCTTTTCCCCTGGGCGCTTTTGAAGCCATTGGTGAAATCATTGCTCAGCGGCCCGATTTGTATGGTGGATATACGGCTCAACTCTACCAGTTCACGGGGGATGTGAACCGCAGGATTGATGCCTTGAAAGCACTGGGCAGGATCTCAAAAACCCAAGGGCCTTTCATCCGCAAGCACACCTTGTATTTTTTTGCTTTTCTCGAAGATCAGGACCCTTCTGTTCGTGGATACACCGTGTGGCTCATGGGCAATTTGGGCGCTCACGAAGCCAGAAAAGATATCGAAAAATGCCTTGGCGAATCCCATGAACTCGAAATCTACGAATCCGGCAATATCAGAAAAATGTCGGTGGACGAAATCGCCAAAGAGGCCCTGCACAAATTATGATCGTTCTGTATCTGTTCTCTTCTCCTGAAGGCGACATTTCCCTCGACCCTGAAGATCTGTCAAGACCGTTCCTCGTAACCCCCGAAAAAGTCCATCCGCATCTGACCCTTGGCAACTATTTTGATACCGTTAAAGCATGTGTTTTGAAAGACCGGGGTGAACTGCTCAAATGTGCACTAAAAAGCGGATCCCATGAGGACTTCAGTCTGGAAGACGTACGGAAAATCAAAATACGCAGTGAAAAGCACGGCATCTTATACCACCTGGCCAGCGTGGAAGTATTCATGGTTGAAACCCATGTGAAATTCACACTGAGCACCGCCATTTCCCAAAAGGGCGTTGAATGTATCACGCATGAGCATAATATCCTGGACCGGCTGAACCATCATTCTGAATTCTCATTTTTGCCCGAAATCTACGGCATCAGAAAAATGACCTGTCATACGGAACAGGGAAAAGCCGAAGAAATGGCCATGCTGGCCGCCCAGTGGTTTGAAGATTACCATGAATGGCATATGGCCATGGACCCAATAGATGGCAGGACAAAAATAAAAATATGGGATCTAAAAAGAGGCCCTCGATATGCCTCAACGACGGAAGCATCTCTTATCATTGAAGAATGCTCAAAAATCCTGGCCTTTTATTACAACCGCAGGGATTTCAGCCATATCGGTTCATGGCATCATGCCGCCGGGGATTTTATCGTCAATACCCAACGTAACGGGACATTGAATATCAGGCTGACCACTGTTCGGAAATACGAACCACCGCCGGCAACGAAAGATGCCAACCCAACGATTGCCATCATCTATTTTTTCCTGGATACAACCCTTCACATGCGGCTGGATCGGCTGGACGGGGTGGGGGAAACGGTCTGGCTGGACGATTTTGCCGTCACTGCCGCCGTAAAGGGCATTTTTAAAGGGCTCCGCGCACAGGAAGCAAGAGGGGATGGTGTTGCCGGGGTCCGGGCGGACGATCTTCTCACACTGATGCAGTCTTTTGATGCGCCGGAGCTGAAACGGGTTTTCGCGCCCCTGCTGGCCCATTACAGGGCGCAGCATTCAGATGAGGCAGCCCTCATCAGCACCCGTTTGGACAGCCACATCAGCATTCTGCGTCGGGCCCTTCAGGATTTTCATTGACCAAGTCTTCCACGGTGGTCTTTATTATTTTCGGGATGGAGATCAGCAGGGATGCCCTTTCCTCGGCAGAGTCTTTTTTTGCGTTCTCCAGAAGGTCCTTCGATAATTGAAACAGCTCTTTCTGTACTGCATTCATATTGAAAAAAGGATACGCCTCATCCCTCTTGAAGCCGGTACTGCCGCAGATCCGGGGAATCCCCTGAACCATGGTAGGGATGCCGTAAACCCGACAGGTGATGGGGCGGTACGGGTAGAGGATGCAGGCATCGTCATCGCCGAGCAAGGGGCATCGGATCCTCGTTTTGGCCATGGCATAGGCGCTCATTCGGGGATCATCTTTAAACTCTCTAAGGGTCCTTTCAAGGGTTTTAAGATCCTTTTCAGCAGCAAGCCCCCGTTTAAGCGCATCGGCTTTCTCCGTTTCCCCAAGCTGATCGAAATCATTTTTTAAAAACACCGCTTCAACAAGGAAAAGACCGAATACGGCGTGACAGCAATCGGCACACCCCGGCTTACAACGGATGCAATCCGGGAATTCCCCCGCAATGCGCTCAAACGATTTGTCCGCGAGACTTACCTGCCTGTCGTACGGTTCAAACAAATAAGAAAAGTCCATTGTTATCGGTGGGGCTCCAATGCTTTCAAGAATTCCGGATGAGGTTCAAAGCCTAACGCAATTGCCTTATCCAGATGTTCAACGGCCTTTTTGTTTTCACCCTGGTTGTAATAGGCCGAAGCCAGGTTGTTTTGGCCCAGGGCAAATTCAGGCGCTATTTCCACCATTTTTTCTCCCGTTTCCACAGCCTGATCCACTTCATTATTTTGCAGGTAGGCGTTGGTCAAATTGCTCCAGGCCTGAATGATTTCCGGGTTCAGTTCAATGGCTTTTGTAAGAGCTTGAATGGCCTCTTCGGTTTTCAGCATCTGAAGATAGGCGAACCCAAGATTGGCGTACCCCCTCGCGTATCTGGGTTCCATCGCTATGGCCCTTTTGTTGACCTCAATCACCATATCCAGATCACCTTTTTTAAAATAGATGTAGCCCAGATTCACATAACCTTCAAACATTCGAAAGCTGTTGGCGACGGCATCATTAAAGGCCCCGATGGCTTCATCCAGTTTTCCCTCCTCCATGAGGGAAACGCCAAGGTTATATTGGGTATTGGCGCATTCCGTATCTTCATCCCGTATTTGTTTTTGCTGGAAAATAAACTCTTCCGATCCTTGTGGTGTTTTCATAATATTCCTCAACTTATTCCTTGGCAGATGAAAAAAAACTGTTCATCACGTTTATAAATTCCGACCCGCGGTGCGCTGTGGACGATTTCGATTTTTCATTTAACAGCACATCCTTCTTTAGAAACGGCAGGAAATCCGATACCCCCGGAACCACAACCCTGACCACGGGGAAGTCCAATAGTGGATGGGTATGGTCCAAAATGATCAGGTCGGTGTTCAGATGTTTGCAGATTGTTTTGATGGCAGAAAGTTCATCAAAAATATCCTTATATTTTTTTTCCTTGAAGGGAACGGTTGTTCCTTTTTCCAGAAATGAAATATCTCTTAAGGACACCCCGCACCGCATCAGCATATAATAATCATCCACACTGGATTTGTGAACCACTGCTTTGTCGAAATTGGGTCTCGGTTTTTTAAATGTGGTGCGGCCCTGCATGCCTTCAGTAAAACATCGGGTTAACCCTTCCGTCAGGTTGAAAGAGGCACCCGGGTTAAGGAGCCTGTGCTCAAGCCGGTCCGGCTGCAAATTGTGGTTGATGTACAATACACCAATGACCGGTAACAGACCGTTAAAGGAAAGATCCTTTATCAATACAGAGACATTGTGCTTTTTATAAAATTGAATGAGTTCCTGAATGAAAGGATTTTTGATGCTGTCCCGATCAATGGTGGGGACTGATTTTTCCGGCTTGATGACCCGTATCTGCACATACCTTTCAAAAATTTCGCAAGTGGCCTGGACCATGGCTTCTTCAAGGACATTACCGGCAGCCATACCGTTGGAACCATGAGTATAATTGACAAAGTTGATGGGGACCTTGATGTTTTCCTGTTTCATAAGAGAGAAACCGTCCACCCAATGACGGCACATCTCGCTATCTTTCATGCTTTTGGTGTCTTCATTTGTCAGATGCGTTTCATTGACCAACAGGTTCTCGATCCGCAACGGATCATCCAAATCATCCTGGTGCGCATTCACGTAGCCTTTCATCCATTCAAAATTGAGAAACCGCCTGGTATTTTGGTTGTACAGTGCGGGCATATTGAACCGGACCTGTTCTTCAAACACCGGGTAGAACATACCGGCACTCAGCCGTTCGGTCAATTCCGCCAAGGCGCTGGCTTCACAAAGAGCCGGGCTCGTGCCCTTTCCCTCGCATATGAGCTTGATGGACTCGATCCAGATTTGCCCCCAATACAGATTGTCTGCCGCCTTAAACTGTTGGTATTCCGGTTGAAGGCCAAGCCGTTTAAAGCCCCTCTGAATTCGTTCTATGGTGTTGGCGGGGATATCTTTTTTCCCCTGAGCGTTTCTAACAAAATTTTCAAACTTCATTCCGGATGCTCTTTCGTAAGCTCTGGGTGGGTTTCCTGCAAGAGGCCGAAACACGGATTTTGGCGGTAAATGCCCAATTCATATAAAGCAAAAAGGCCGCACCCCACTCGGACAGCGGCCTTTTTGCTATCAGTTTGTTTTACCGGTACGGCAAGTGTCCCTAATGATCTTCAGTCTGACCTCGCCCTTTCATACCATACATGGTGCTGCTGCCGGTGGAATAATAGATCAGTTTTTCTTCAGTAATCAATGCGGTGGCAGCCTTTTTGATCGCCCTGGCATTGGCATCCGGAAGCACCTTTTGAACCGCTTTCTTGATGTCGTTAAAGTAGAATTTGGATTTTTTGCTCTTTTCAGCGAATGCCAAAATAGCTTCTTTCATGTCTTCCATGGGTGCTCCTTCATCTCATATTTCTTCCGGGGAAGAGACATCTTACAGCGATGGCTTTTTCCCCGGATGAAACTAATTGAGCGTTCGTTTATTTGATGCCGTTAACAGCCCTTGATACGGCCCAGGATGCCTCAGTATATTTAAACTGCGTGGAAGTCCTGTAGGTATCATACTGCAGACGATAATCGTCAATAAGGTGGTCCGTAAAGGGAAGATCGCATTTTTCGAAAAATCTTTCCCATCCGATTCGCTCGGCCCAGTCGCCGATACGCTCGTATTTGTTGGCATCCGAGGCATAAGCGTTGACGATTTTTTTGACGTCTGCACACACTTCCGGGAATCTCGGGAAGTTGTTGGGCAGTGCCGGCACAACCACCTTGGAGAATTTAGGCTGTGAAATACGGTTACTGACTTTTCCGCCCGCCATAATGGTAACACAGTCCCCTTCACTGTCCGAGAGGGGCAGGGCCATACACATGGTGTAGCAGTTGCCGCAGAACATGCAGCGTTCGTTCTTGATCTTAACCGTCTTTTTACCGGATTCGGTTTTGGTCGGAGAAATGGCGGCCGTGGGGCACGCCGCAATGACCAGCGGAATTTCGCAATACTGATCCAACACTTCGTTGTCAATCAAGGGCGGTTTCCTGTGATACCCCAGAAGGGCGATATCGGAACAATGGACCGCACCGCACATGTTCAGGCAGCAGGCCATGGAAATACGCACCTGGGCCGGCAGGTTCATCCCCTGGAATTCTTCAAAGAGATCATCCATGACGGCTTTCACCATACTGGAAGCGTCCGTGGCCGGGGTATGGCAATGGATATAGCCCTGGGTATGAATAATATTGGTGATACCGGCGCCGGTGCCGCCGATGGGGAATTTGTTACTTCCGGTCACATGTTTACGGCTCTGAAGATCCTTCTTCAGGGCTTCCATCTTGTCCTGGCTGTCCACCATAAACTCGATGTTGTTCCTTGTGGTAAACCGCAAGAAACCGTCGCAGTGTTTGTCGGCAATTTGGCAAAGCTCGCGCACGTTTTCAACGGTCATGAAACGGCAACCGCCGCATCTGACGGTAAAAACCTTGTCGCCGCCTTCAGCCACATGGACCAGAATGCCGGGTTCCAGGATTTCATGATAATCCCATTTACCGTAGTTATTCTGAATAATTGGAGGAAAATACTGCCAGAAATGCCGAGGACCCAGGTCCGTCAGCCTGTTTTCCATGGGTTTTTCAGGATTATATAGTCCCAATCTTTCAGTTGATAATGCCATTATTGATTCCTCCTATCTCGCATGTTTGGCTCGGTAGTCGTTGATATCGCGTTCCCATCCACCGGGTACATCCTCTTCTTTCCAGAAGATGTAGGGATTGCTCCTCGGCTCTTTCACCATCTGCGGCATGGGTGGAATCTCCAGAACCTCCAGCAGCTTGGAGATACCCTGACGCTGGATCAGCTCACCCAGACGTTCACGGTTCTTTCCTTCTTCCGGCCACCAGTCCCATATCTTTTCCACGATTTCCTTGATGCTGTCATAGGGCGCTTCACATTCCATGAAAGGAATGGTCAACACTGACATCTGCGCACCGTCCAGGATGGGGGCTTTGGCGCCGAACAGGACGCTACATCCCGTTTCAACACCGGGTTTCAACGCTCTCGGCATGGTGTTGATGCAATGCATACAACGGGTACATTCTTTATCATCGATCATGAGTTTACCGTCTTCCATCCACATGCAATTGGTGGGGCAGAGGTTGATCACTTCCTTATCGATGTCGAATTTACCCCAGTCTTTGCCTGCGTGGGCGCCGGCGTTGGGCGGTATCTCGCCGCCGATATAAGCCTGGACCGCTTCCTGGTCAATCCGAATGTTGTCCTTCCAGGTTCCGATAAAGCTCATGTCCGAACGGGCAATGGAGGCCACGCAACCGTTGGGGCAGCCGTCAAATTTGAATTTGAACTTATAGGGGAAAGCCGGACGGTGCAGCTCATCCTGATAGTAATGGGTTAATTCATAACACATGGCCTGGGTGTCGATGCAGGCGTATTCACAGCGGGCCTTGCCGACACAGCAGGCGGGCGTCCGCAGGTTGGAACCGGAACCACCCAGATCCTGCTGTAGCACGTGACCCAGTTCATAAAAAATGGGCTCCAGCTGCTCGGTGAAGGTTCCGATGCAGATAATGTCACCCGTGGAACCATGCAGGTTCAACAGACCGCTGCCCCGGTATTCCCAGAGATCGCAGATACAGCGCAGGTAATCACTGGTGTAAAACTTGCTGGCCGGCTGGTTGACACGCATGGTATGAAAATGCGCGATGGAAGGGAATTTGTCGGGCAAGTCTGAATATCGGCCGATCACACCGCCGCCGTAGCCGAACACACCCACGATGCCGCCATGTTTCCAGTGGGTTTCCCCTTCATCAAAGGAGACCTGGAGCTGTCCCAGCATGTCTTCAACCACGTCCCGCTCGATCATCATTCGATCTTCGGCCAGGTTCCTGCGGTGAAGGGCCTCGCGTTTAGCGTCCGCCACAAAGCTCGGCCAGGGCCCTTTTTCCAGTTCGTCCAGATCGGGAGTATCATGTTTGATTTTAAATGCCTTGAGGTCATCCTCCGTATAGTTGTTCAGCTCCTCATCGGTAAAGATGCGAAGCTCGTCGTACTTCAACATTTTTTGTTCTTCGTTAGGTTCAAAAGCCATCAGACTTGCCTCCTTAAAATATTATTATAAAAGGTGTCTCCAAGGAATATATCCTAAAATTAGCGCCGACCGTCACCTCCTCCCTCAAACAATCCTAATCCACGGCAGGGATTTCGAAAATTTGTTGACCATATTCCCACCGAATCCCCAAAACAATCGATCCGGTTTCAATCATTCTATCAGTAAATACCAATTAACCAATTTTCAGATAGTTAATAATCAAAAGGTCCACAGAATGTCAATAAAAAAAACAGAAACATCCCACGACTTTTTTGTTGACAATTTCAAACGACCATGTTCCTTATTCCCAACAGTTTTTTATCCATAGATTGGAACCCTACGAAACCGAATCGGTAAAATTAGAGACTGTTTTATGCATCCCCGTATCATTATCGCTGCCCTAAAAGGCGGCTCCGGCAAAACCATTTTATCCCTGGGCCTTGCAGCCGCATGGCGAGGAATGGGCCTCAGTGTAGCCCCCTTCAAGAAGGGACCGGATTTTATTGACGCCGGCTGGCTTTCCCTGGCAACGGGTGCACCCTGTTATAATCTGGACCCTTTTTTAATGGATGAAAGACAGATCCTGGATTCTTTTCTGCGCCATTCCGATCATGGGCAGATCGCCGTGGTCGAAGGAAACCGAGGGCTCTTTGACGGTCTCGACATTGATGGGTGCTGCAGCACCGCCGAAGTGGCAAGGCTTCTTCAAGCACCCGTGCTCATTGTTTTAGACGTGACCATGGCAACGCGAACCATGGCCGCCATCGTCCGAGGATGCCAGGTATTTGACCCCGAACTGAATATTGCAGGTGTTATTCTGAATCGGGTGGCCGGGCCCCGGCAGAAAAACCTGATCACCGAGGCCATTTGGAAGTACTGTGGCATTCCGGTGGTGGGTTCGGTTCCGAAACTGAAGGAAAATCCCTTTCCGGAAAGGCATATGGGGCTGGTTCCCCACCAGGAGAGCGGCCGGGCGCAGAAGGCGATTTCGTGGGCTAAAAAAACCGTCTCGGACAACCTGCAACTGGCGCGTATCCGGGAAATCGCCAACCAAGTCCCCCCACTTGACAGCATCAGTTCCCATGGTGCAGTGGAAACCTATCCTGGAAATGAGACATTGCACCCGCGAATCGGTTTTATAAGGGATCAAGCACTATGGTTTTATTACCCTGAAAACCTGTCTGAACTGGAAAAACTGGGCGCCGTTTTGGTGGAGCTCAATGCCATTTCCGCTAATGCCCTGCCGAAGCTGGATGCACTTTATATCGGCGGCGGCTTTCCTGAGACCCAGGCGCAGTCCCTGGCTGACAATGGCGTGTTTAGAAATGCTCTGAAGCGGGAAATCGAAATGGGGCTTCCCGTTTATGCCGAATGCGGGGGGCTCATTTATATGGGGGAACAAATCCGATTGGGAGATCGCCATTACCCCATGGTCGGCGCATTACCCCTGGATTTTGTTTTCCAGAAAAGACCCCAGGGTCACGGATATACCGTTCTGGAAACCTGTGACCGGAATCCCTACTATTCAGTCGGGAAAATTCTGCGCGGTCACGAATTTCACTATTCCAGAGCCGTTCTTACGGCTTCGAAAGAACCGGTTCACTTCGCTTTCAGGGTACAACGGGGTCATGGCATTGACGGCGAAAAAGATGGTATATGCAGAAAAAACATATTGGGGACCTATACCCATGTGCATGCGGCCGGCGAGTCCGATTGGGCGAAAGGTCTTTTTAAGGCAGCGCTTACCCACAAAAAAATGGCCGAGCCCTGAAGAAGTCGAAAAAGAACATTTGACAACCTACAAAACAGGGATTATACTGTTCCGATTGTGTGCGGCGTAGGCTGAAAAAATATTCAGGCATGATATTTTTAGGGTATTTTATTTAACAAAAGGAGGCAATTTAGGTATGGCAACAGTAGAATTCAAGGGGACCAACTATGATGTTGATGAAGACGGATTCATCGACGATTTCGCAAACTGGGACGAAGGATGGATGAGTTATGTAAAATCAAGTGAAGGCATTGATGAAATTACGGATGAACATAAGAAGGTCGTCGACGTTTTGCAGGGGTACTACAAGAAGAACGGCATCGCCCCCATGGTCAGGATTCTGTCCAAAGTCACCGGTTACAAACTGAAATATATCTACGAGCTGTTTCCTTCAGGACCGGGAAAAGGTGCCTGTAAAATGGCAGGACTGCCCAAACCGACCGGTTGCGTATAATCTTACGAAGGAAAATTCCGGGAAAACAACGTGTTTTCCGGAATTCAAAAGCACCCCAAACAAAAAGGCACAAGGAAAACGGTAACGCCGTTTCCTCGTGCCTTTTTTTCATTTAAACAAGGAAAGGGGCTACGATAAAATACAGTCCTAAGACGCCGATGAGGACCCCGGCCCCTTTTCGAAACCAGTTTCCGGCCCCCTGCCATCGGCTGCTTTCCATCACGCGCTTTACCACTGCGGTGGAGCTGCCCGCCACCACAATAGGCAGGCAGTGACCGAGGGCAAAAAGCAGAATAAACAGGACCCCCGTAACCACCTTCTCCTGTACCGTGACAATGGCCAGAACGGGGGCGATAAACCCGAAGGTGCAGGAACCGGAAAGGACCCCGTAGGCCAAACCCAGCACCAGGGCCCCGAACATGCCGCGTAGATTGAATTTATAGAGAAGATTGCCGCTCATGGAGCATTTTTCAACACCCAGCATGCCCAATGCGACCCAGACCAGGACCAGCCCAATGAGGATCTGCCAGTAGTTGCCCACGTCTCCCAGCATTCGTCCCAGCAAGGCGCAGATGATACCGATGACCGCGATGGTGATAAAGAGACCCACGGTGAAAGCCACGGAATAGAAAGCGGCCTGTCTCGGTTTCAAGAGCGTCTCCTGCCCGCCCACATAGGCGACGATCAAAGGAATGGAGGCCAGGTGACAGGGGCTGAACACCACGCTGACCATGCCCCAGATAAAGCAACCCAAGGCGGCGATGGCCGCACCTCCGGCAATCCACTCATTAACCGTCAGAAAAAAGGCTTCCAGCATCGATTCTCTCCTGTTTTCATCCTCTGCTACGGAACGATTATGCCTTCAGCTGATACCCATCTTTTTCAACTGCGAAACGATATCGGCCTCCCCCATAAATCCGGTGTGGCGAAAGACCTCTTTGCCGCTTTTGTCAAAAAAGATCTGGGTGGGAATGGCGCGAATGCCGAAACGTTTTGCCTGTTCCTTGTCTTTCCAGACATCGATGAAAACGATGGCAGCTTTTCCCCGGTACGTTTTTTCGAGTTTGGTAATGATGGGCGTCATCATTTTACAGGGAATACAGGAGTCCGCGCCCAGATCCACCATGGTCACCATCCCCTTTACCGGAACACCGCCGGCGGTCTTCGTATGGGTTGAAAGGGGTTCCTCGGATGAGCACCCGTACAACAGCAGGCCCATAAAACCGAGTAAAACCAAGCCAAGAACCAATTTCCTAATTTTTCGGGTCATTTAATTCCTTCAAACTTTTTCTATCTATAGTCTTCCACCCTGATCTGAACCACATCCTCTTTGGTCATGATGTTTTTCCTTTTTATTGCTGTGACCCTAACTGGCTATCATTCCGTAGATCATGCCCGCAATGGTGCTCAAAATTACGATGATCGTACAGAAAACCGCGGTCTTTTTAACCCCCATCACACCCCCGATTACCAGCATATTGGGCAGGGACAGGGCCGGACCCGCCAGCATCAGGGAGAGTGCGGGACCCTTTCCCATGCCCGCACCCAAAAGTCCCTGAAGGATCGGCACCTCCGTAAGGGTTGCAAAATACATGAGCGCCCCCGAAACCGAAGCAAAGAGGTTTGCCCAGAGGGAATTTCCGCCCACGAGTCCCTCAATATACTGATCCGGGATCAAGGCGGCATGCCCGGGCCTTCCCAGCATAAATCCTGCCACCAGGACACCGGCGCCCAGGAGCGGAAAAATTTGTTTCATGAAGCCCCAGGTGGATTGAACCCAGGTAACTCGTTCTTCCTTGACGAACCAGGCTTTCAGCATGAATCCCAGAATGACCAGAAGCCCGGCGGTGACATACCACTTTGCAGCGAATATGACCGGCCACACACCACTGGATACTTCGGCCGGTCTGGCAAAGGCGGCAAATATCAGAATGAGTACCATGGTAAGCATGAAAAGCCCATCCTGGACAAGGGTCCGTCCCTTTGCCTCATCTTCCGGCAAGAACATTTCTCCCTTGGCCCGGGCCGCGTCGTCCTTTCGAAAGATGAAGGCCATGAGGAGCCCTGTGATGACGGCAAAAAGAATCGCCCCGATGGCCCGCGCCAACCCCAGTTCCCAGCCCAGAATCCGGGCGGTCAGTACGATGGCCAGTACGTTGATGGCCGGACCCGAATAGAGAAACGCCGTTGCGGGACCGATGCCGGCGCCCCGTGTATAAATCCCCGCAAAAAGGGGCAACACGGTGCAGGAACAGACGGCAAGGACCGTCCCCGAAACAGAGGCAACCGAATAGGAAAGAATTTTTTTAGCTGTGGCGCCAAAGTATTTGAGAACAGAAGCCTGGCTCACAAAAACGGCAATTCCCCCCGCGATGAAGAAGGCGGGAATAAGACAGGTAAGCACATGTTCACGGGCATATTCCTGGAGCATCATAAAAGCTTCCAGACCGGATCGGCGAATGACCGGACTTGCCCAGGGTACATAGTAGGCTGCCATAAAGATCAATACGATCATCAGCAGTTTCCAGCGTTCCTTCATGATTCGAATTCCCTCCCTGCGGCCGCGTGGCCGCGCTGCGAATTTACAAATCGCTATATATCAATATATTAAGCGCAAAAAAAATTACTTTTTGCAGATATCTTCTCTTCGAATCGAGGGAAGTTTTCTGATAAGCCGGGAAACCGCCTCGTCGTCTTCAAGCCAGCGCCTCAAATTCCCGAGAAGAGCTCCGGCGTATGGACTTTCACTTCCGTCAGAGAGAAAATAGTCCACCCACAGACCATCTTTCTTGAAACCAACCAAACCTGCCCCCTCAAGTATTTTCAGATGCTTGGATACGGTGGGCTGAGAAATGCTCAGTCCCGCTTGAAGCTCACACACACACATGGTGCGGTGCTGGAGCATCTTCACGATTCTGACCCGGTTGGGGTCGGAAAGGGCTTTCATAACATCGGTAAATTTTTTCACTTGAACTCCCGTATGCAGTTTCAGCAATATATAGCTGCCCGATTGGTAAGTCAAGGAAGTTTTTTCGGCCTCAGCAAAAAAATATACTTGAAAATGGGTTGACATCAATAGACGACCGGTCTATGGACCTGCACCATACCCACCCATGTGGTTTATGGTGCAGAAACGTAGACCCAAACCATTTTATTATCCAGGAAAGGAGATATAAATGTCTGGACTGAAAAAGAAAATTTTGGCAAAAATGGATCGTCCAACCTTATCCGTTCTTTCTACCATCACTGAAGACGGAAAACCCTGGGCCCGTTATGTCACCCCCATGGCGGACGAAAACCTGACCATCTGGATGGCCACTTTTCTCAATTCACGCAAAGTGGTCCAGATCCGTAAGAACCCTGAAATCCACCTGACCACCGGTGTCGCCGATATGGAGACGGCGGCGTCATACCTTCAGATTCAAGGCAGAGCCGAGATCCTGACTGATGACGCGACCAAAAAGGCGGTCTGGAATGACCATCTTGAAAGCTACTTCGCCGGCCCGGATGATCCCAATTACTGCGTCTGCAAGATCACACCGTACCGCATCGAATACCAAGGCAATGGAATGGTCCCGCCGGAGGTATGGGAGGTTTAAATCCAAGCACCTTTAAACAATGGGGGGGCGTCTTATGAAGCCCGATAAAGCTCGGGCCGTCTTTTGGGAAGGAAGTATTTCATTCGGTGTTGCCTGATGCTTTTCAGGGCTTCGCCTTTCAGCACCGCGAAGAGGACCTTTTCCTCTTTTCCCTGATATCCCTTCATCAACCTGCCGTCAGGCCCCAACACCAAGGCGACCCCTGGAAATGAAAGCCCTGCTCCATTTCCACCCACCGGGTTGCAGGCCGCCACAAAAACGCCGTTATCAAAAGCCCGAGCCGGAAGGTGTCGCATCCAGCTTTCAAATTTTTCTAAAGGGTCACTTCGGGGTGATGCGTGGGGTATCAGCAGAAGATCCGCGCCCAAAAGGGCCATTTTCGTGCTGATATCCGGGAAATGCGCCTCATAACAGAGTTGCACACCGAAACACCAGTTGCCGTAATCAAACACACCGAGCGTTTCTCCCGCATCATAAATTTCGCTCTCCGTGGGCGACAGGTGCGTCTTGCGGTATATACCGATCAGACCTTCAGGACCGGTGATCAGTTGCGCGATATAAGGTTTTTTGCTGCCTGAATTTTCAATAAACCCGACAACCAGCACCATTTTCATATCCCGGCCCATTTGAATCAAACCATCCATAATGTGGGCAGTATCCTGGGCGCTGCAATACTTCTCGGGCTCTTTCAGAGCATAACCGGTGGCTGCGGACTCAGGAAAGCAGATCATGTGAGTGCCTGCCCGAGCGGCTGTTTCGACCCACTGCGCAATCCGATCCAGATTCCCTTTAATATCTCCCAGGACCGAATGCATGGAAACAATGGCAAGTCTAAGATCAATCATCCGTTTCGGTTTTCAGGTCTCAGAGAACGAACCGCCTTGCCGGCCCGCCACATCTCGGATTCCCTGATTTCCGTGAGTTCCTGATTCAGTCGATCCCGATAGTCGTCCCGGCTGTTGGCTTCCAGAACAATCCGGGCTTCCTCTCCGGATTTAACGCTGTCATAGAGTTCTTCGAATACAGGGGCCACAGCTTCCTTAAATTTTTCACTCCAGTCCAGTGCACCCCGCTGGGCCGTGGTGCTGCAATTTCCAAACATCCAGTCCATGCCGTTTTCCGCCACCAGTCTTATGAGGCTCTGGGTCAGTTCCTCGACGGTTTCATTAAAGGCCTCACTGGGGCTGTGGCCGTTTTTGCGCAGAAGATCATACTGGGCTTCCATGACGCCGGCAAGGCACCCCATCAACACCCCCCGTTCACCGGTTAAATCACTGTACACCTCTTTTTCAAACGTGGTGGGGAACAGATACCCCGAACCGATGGCCACGCCCAGGGCCAGGGTTCTCTCCTTGGCGCGGCCCGTATGGTCCTGAAATATGGCATAGCTGGAGTTGATGCCGCTACCGGCCAGAAAATTCCTGCGAACGGTTTTTCCGGACCCTTTGGGGGCCACCAGTATCACATCCACGTCTTCAGGGGGAACGATACCTGTCTGGTCCTTGTAGGTGACCCCAAAACCGTGAGAAAAATAAAGTGCATCCCCTGAATTCAGGCAGGCCTTAACCATGGGCCATGTGGCCACCTGACCGGCATCGGAAACCAGATACTGAACCACCGTCGCACGCTTTGCGGCTTCTTCCAGAGAAAACAGGGTTTCTCCCGGCACAAAACCATCCACCACAGCATGGTCCCAGGATGAACTCCCTTCACGCTGCCCCACAATCACCTCGATACCGTTGTCTTTCATATTGAGGGCCTGACCCGGCCCCTGGACGCCATACCCTAACACGGCAACTGTTTCATTTTCCAGAATCTTTTGTGCTTTTTCAAGGGTGAATTCCTCTGAGGTAATCACCTCTTCAATGGTACCGCCAAAATCAATGTTCGCCATTTTTTCTGCTCCTTATTTTCGTTTTTCGCGAGGCAGTGCAATCGTGCCCGTCCTCGCAATTTCTTTAATGCCCATGGGCTTCAGCAAGCCCAGGATGGCATCGATTTTTTCCAGATCCCCGGTTACCTCCAAAGTATAGTATTCCGATCCCACGTCCACCACTCTTCCTCTGAAAATATCCGTGACCCTCAGGATTTCAGCCCGGTGTTCGGGTTTGGCCCTGACCTTGATGAGCGCCAGGTCCCGTTGAACAAAGGGCGTATCCATAAAGTCCACCACCTTGATGACATTGATCAGTTTGTTTAACTGTTTTTTAATCTGCTCAATGACAACCATTTCCCCGCAGGTAACCAATGTAATTCTCGACACATCGGCCTCTACGGTTTCAGCAACACAGAGGCTTTCAATGTTAAACCCCCGGCCGCTGAAAAGCCCCACAATCCGGCTCAAAACGCCGGGCTGGTTTTCCACCATGAGGGACAAAATATGTTTTTCTCCCTTTTTCTGATTCATGCATTCTCCTCGGATACCAACGGCTAACAGCTAACCGCCAAAAGCGTCTTATACCAACAACATTTCAGTAATGGGCGCACCCGCCGGCACCATTGGGTAAACATTTTCCTCTTTTTCCACCTTAAACTCCATCATCACAGTCCGGCGGGTGGAAAGCCCCTCACGCAGGACCGGCTCAACCTCCTCGGGCCGGGTGGCGCGCAATCCCACAGCGCCGTAGGCTTCTGCCAGCTTCAAGAAATCGGGGGCGTGCTCCATGCAGGTTCCGGCGTAACATTTGTCGTAAAAGAGTTCCTGCCACTGTCTTACCATCCCCAGATACTGATTGTTGAGGATCACAACCTTGACGGGGAGCCCGTATTGAACGGCTGTTGCGAGCTCCTGGATATTCATCTGAATGCTGCCGTCACCGGCAATGTCCACCACCACCTTGTCCGGGCAGGCCATTTGAGCGCCAATGGCGGCAGGTAGACCGAAACCCATACACCCCAGGCCCCCTGACGTAATAAAACAGTTGGGCCGGTCAAAATGGTAATACTGGGCCGCCCACATCTGGTTCTGTCCCACTTCCGTGGTGATAATAGCTTCACCTTTTGTGAGCCGGTGGAGCGTCTCAACCACATATTGGGGCTTGATCACATCCGTCTGCCGATAATCGAGCTTCTTGGTGCTCTTCCACTCCCTGATTTGATCAAACCAGGCGCCGCGCGAACCATTAAACACGCCCTCCACCTGGGCTTTTACCAGCTCGTTCAGCATTTCCAGTGTCTGTTTGCAATCACCCACCACAGGAATGGCCACGGGGATGTTCTTTCGAATGGAGGTGGGATCAATATCAATGTGAACAATTTTGGCTTTCTGAGCAAAAGCATCTATTTTACCGGTTACCCGATCATCGAAACGAACGCCTACGGCAATCATCAGATCGCAGTTTCCAGATGCCATATTAGCACGATAGGTGCCATGCATACCGATCATACCCAACCATTTGGGTGTATCCGTGGGAAATCCCCCCAGACCCATGAGGGTCGTTGTCACCGGGGATTCGATGGCTTCAGCAAACTTTTTCAATTCACCCGCCGCCTTTGAAAGGATCACTCCCCCACCCGCCAGGATCAAAGGCTTTTTGGCCTTTTTGATCAACGCCACCACTTTGCCCAACTGGCGCACATTGGGCTTGTAGTTGGGCCGGTAGGATTTCAGTGTAACGGGTCTGGCCGGTTTCAGATCCGTTTTTAAAGCCATCATGTCCTTCGGCAAATCCACCAGCACCGGCCCCGGCCGACCGCTTCTGGCGATATGGAAAGCCTCTTGAATGGTTCCGGCCAGATCCTCAATCTTTGTAATCAGATAGTTGTGCTTGGTGCAGGGCCGGGTAATCCCCACAATATCCACCTCTTGAAACGCATCGTTTCCAATCAGCCCGGTGGGCACCTGCCCTGTGAACAGGACAAGGGGAATTGAATCCGCATGGGCTGCGGCAATGCCGCTGACCGTATTGGTGGCGCCCGGCCCGGACGTCACCAGACAGACGCCGACTTTGCCCGAAGCCCTGGCATATCCATCCGCCGCATGGACAGCTCCCTGCTCATGACGAACCAGGATATGCTTGAAATCCGTTTTCACCAGGGCATCGTAAATATCGATAACCGCCGCCCCGGGATAGCCGAAAATGGTATCCACGCCTTCATCTTTCAGGGCTTTGAGAAATATTTCAGTTCCTGTGAGTTTAATGGTAACACCCCCTTTTGTAGAGGCGAATAATTGTTCGCCCGTACTCAGAAAAAATCATTTTGAATTCCGGGCCTGCTGTTTTATGTACGGCACCAGGCCGCCGCATTCCACCATTTTGCGCATAAAGGGCGGCAGGGGCATTGCCTGGATGAGATTCCCATTCGTTTCGTTTCGAATTTCCCCTGAAGTGGGATCGATACTGACCCGGTCGCCTTCCTCAATGAAATCCTGTTCCATGGACGCTTCCAGGATAGGGAGACCGATGTTAAACGCGTTCCGATAAAAAATCCTGGCAAAACTTCTGGCGATGACACAATTGATACCCGCCGCCTTGATGGCGATGGGCGCATGTTCTCTCGAAGACCCGCAACCGAAATTTTCACCGGCGACAATGATTCCCCCCGATTTCGCCTTCACTGCAAAATCGGGCCTCAGATCTGCGAAACAGTTTTTTGCCAATTCATCTTTGTCCGATACGTTTAAGAATCTGGCGGGGATAATCAAATCCGTGTCGATATGGTCCCCGAATTTCAAGACGTTGCCTTTCAGTTTCATGTTTTTTTATTATCCTCCAAGCCATTTCGGAGATTTACAATCAAAGTTCTTTGGGTCAAAGTTCTTCCGGACCACCGATCCGGCCCAAGACCGCAGAGGCAGCCGCAACCGCCGGACCCGCGAGATAAACCTCACTCTCGCTGTGGCCCATACGGCCGATAAAATTCCGGTTGGTGGTAGACAGGGCCTTTTCCCCTTTGGCCAGGACCCCCAGATGACCGCCCAGGCACGGGCCGCAAGTGGGAGGACCGATGACCGCACCGGCATCCAGCAATATTTCAAAAATCCCTTCCTTCATGGCCGCTTTGTAGATGTCGGGAGAGCCCGGGATAACGATCAGCCGGGTTTTTTTCGCGGCTTTGCGCCCTTTTAAAATACCGGCCGCTGCCCTTAAGTCTTCCATTCGGCCATTGGTGCAGGAACCGATAAAAACCTGGTCCAGGGGCACCGGTTTCACGGAAGATACAGGCAATACATTGTCCGGAGAGTGGGGACAAGCCACCTGGAGGGCAATGCCGCTGACGTCTATTTCAACGACTTCATCATATTGCGCGTCCGAATCGCTTTTCCAGTAAACCCCTTCCCGTTCTGCCCTTCCTTCCAGATAGGTTCGCAGTTGATCATCTGGCTCAAAAATGCCGTTCTTGGCCCCTGCTTCCACCGCCATATTGGCCATGGTAAACCGATCATCCATATGGAGATCCGCTACGGTACTTCCCGTAAACTCCAAGGTCTTGTAACGGGCGCCCTGAACCCCCAGCCGACCAATGGTGAACAGAATCAGATCCTTTCCACCGATCCATGGGCCCGGTTTACCATTGTACACGACCTTGATGGCCTCAGGGACCTTGAGCCAGGTCGTTCCGGTGGCCATAATGGCCCCCAGGTCGGTACTGCCGACCCCCGCAGAGAAAGCGCCCATGGCCCCATAGGTGCAGGTATGGCTGTCCGCCCCGATGACGAGATCCCCCGGAACCACAAGGCCTTTTTCCGGCAGAATCACATGCTCGATTCCCGCCTCCCCCACTTTGAAATAGTGTTTGATATCATATTGATAGGCGAATTCCTCCATAATCTTAGCCTGCTGGGCGGAAGGGATATCCTTGTTGGGAACAAAGTGGTCCGGCACAAGGGCGATTTTTTCCCGGTCAAAAACCCGGGCTACGCCCAGTTCATGGAATACCTCAATGGCCAGGGGGGCCGTAATATCGTTGGCCAGAGCCAGATCCACCTGAACCTGGATGAGCTCTCCCGGGCAAACTGATGACTTCCCCGCATGGGCCGCGAGAATTTTTTCCGTGATGGTCATGCTCATTTAATCGTTACCTCCTGAATTCAACAATTCGCTAAAGGCTAACAGCTTCATTGGGGGACAACCTGGGATTCTCCCTCATATATTCCAACCGGTTCAACCCGTTGACAAAGGCTTTTGCGCTGGCGGTGATAATATCCGAATCGGTACCCTTGCCCAAAACCACAAATCCATTCTCCTGAAGGCGTGCCGTCACTTCTCCCTGGGCATCCATTCCTCCGGTAATGGCATTTACGGAAAACCGCATGAGCCTGGCGTTACTGTCCGTCATCTTGACGATGGTGTTAAAGGTTGCATCGATGGGGCCCACGCCAAAACCGGCGCTCTGAGCCTCTTCATCTCTAATTTTCAATTTCACGGTGGCCGTGGGGACCGCTACGGTACCACTGACCACATTCAGGTAGAGGAGCTCATAAATATCGGGAACTCTCAGGATTTCTTCAGCCACCAACGCTTCAATATCCTCCTCCAGAATCTCTTTTCGCTTGTCCGCCAGCTGTTTAAATTTTGCAAAAAGGGCATTTAATTCTTCCCGGGATAATTCATATCCCATCTGGCGCAGCTTTTCCTGAAAAGCGTGACGTCCCGAATGTTTTCCGATGACCATACGGTTGCCGGAAAGGCCCACCGTATCCGGACTCATGATTTCATAGGTCATGGGGTTTTTGAGTACGCCGTCCTGATGGATGCCCGCTTCATGGGCAAAAGCATTGGCACCCACAATGGCTTTGTTGGGTTGTACCACAATGCCGGTAATCATGGAGATCAGACGACTGGTGGGATGAATCTCCTGTGTTTTAATCCCGGTGGACAATGCCATTTGATCCCTGCGGGTAAAAAGGGTCATCACAATTTCTTCCAGGGAAGTATTCCCGGCCCGCTCACCGATGCCGTTGATAGTCACCTCCACCTGACGAGCGCCGGCGTTTATGCCGGCCAGTGTATTGGCCGTGGCCAGGCCCAGATCATTGTGACAGTGAACGCTCATGACGGCCTGGTGGATATTGGGGGTGTGCTCCCGCACATACTTCACCAATTCACCGAATTCTTCGGGCACGGCATATCCCACCGTATCGGGCAGATTGACAGTGGTGGCGCCGGCAGCAATGGCCGCCTCAAATACGCGGCATAGATAATCCCGATCCGAGCGGGTGCCGTCTTCCGTTGAAAATTCAACACTGTCACAGAGGCTTCTGGCGTACTTGACACTTTCCACCGCTTCATGAATGACCGCCTCACGATCCATTTTGAGCTTGTATTTCAGGTGGATATCGGATGTGGCGATAAATGTGTGAATCCTGGGGTGGGCCGCGTCCCGGATGGCTCTCCATGCCTGATCGATATCGTGTTTGGCAGTCCTGGCAAGGCCTGCAATCTCAACATTCCTGACTTTATTGGCAATCATCTGAACCGATTCAAAATCGCCGGGGGATGACGCGGGAAAACCCGCCTCCATCACATCAACACCCAGCTTTTCCAATTGCATGGCAATCCTGAGTTTTTCGGCGCTGTTCATGCTGGCGCCGGGGGATTGTTCTCCATCCCTCAACGTGGTATCAAAAAAAATAATGCGGTCTTCCATTCCTTGTTCTCCTTAAGGTAAAATGCAGGCAAAAAATCTCATTCCTTCAACCAGCAAATGATTTTCTGTGGGTCTTCTTCACCGTTTATTCCACCATAAGGACCCTCCGCAGATTCACGTTGAATGCTGAATCTGCGGCGGAGGTCCCCCTGTTTATCCAATTGGTTTTCATGGATTTGCCTTTATTCTTGTTTTTGATCCAATTCCTTCATCAATTTGTACTGAACGCTGTCCACCAGAGCCTGCCAACTGGCCTCGATGACGTTTTCCGATACGCCGATGGTGGACCAGATCTCTCGGGCATCCCTTGATTCAATCTGGACCCGTACTTTGGCGGCTGTGGCATCTCCCCCGTCAATAACGCGTACCTTGAAATCCACCAGGGCCATTTCATCGATCTGTGGGAAAAATTTGGTGAGCGCTTTTCTGAGCGCATTGTCAATGGCATTGACCGGACCTTCACCCTCGGCTGCGGTAATTTCGTACTCATCTCCCACTGCGATTTTAATGGTCGCCTGCGATAAACTGGGTTGATCGCGACCCTTTTCAGTGGTTACCCGCAGGGATTCCAGAAAGAAAGGTTCTTCAAACTGCCCCGTCACCTTCTTGATCAGCAGTTCCAGGGACCCTTCAGCCGCATCAAACTGGTAGCCCTCGTCTTCAAGACGTTTGATTTCCCGAACAATCTTTTCACTCCCATAGCCGTTGCCACCCAGCTTGATACCCATTTCGCCGGACTTGAAATCGATGTTGCTCCTGCCTGACAGATCCGATACCAGAACACGGCGGCGATTGCCCACCTGTTCAGGGGAAATATGTTCATAGGCTTCCGGAAGCTTCAAAACGGCACTCACATGCATCCCGCCCTTATGGGCAAATGCGCTTTTTCCCACAAAGGGACGGTGATTCTGAGGGGGGATATTGGCGACTTCGCTCACAAACCGTGAGAGTTCCGTCAATTGCTCCACGCTCTTTTCGGACACGCATTGCGCACCCAATTTAAAATGAAGATTCCCCACAACGCTTATGAGATCCACATTTCCACAGCGTTCTCCATAGCCGTTGATGGTGCCCTGCACCATGCTTGCCCCTTCCTGAACCGCCACCAGGGAATTTGCCAGCGCCAGACCGCAGTCATTATGCGTGTGGATACCCAACTTGGTCTGATGGCGGGATCTGACCCGTTTCATGATAGCGCCCACCTCATCGGGCATGCTGCCGCCATTGGTATCGCACAGCACGATAAAATCGGCACCTCCCGCTTCGGCGGCTTGAATGGCTTTAAAGGCATATTCTGGATTATTCTTGTATCCGTCAAAAAAATGTTCCGCATCGAAAACAACATGACGGTCTTGCTTTTTCAGGTACGCTACCGTGTCTTCGATCATGAATAGGTTTTCATCCAGGGAAACACCCAGAATCCGGGTGGCGTGAAGGTCCCAGGCTTTTCCGAAAATGGTGACGGTGTCCGTTTCGGTTTTTAGAAGGGCACGAATATTATCGTCTTCCTCCGGACGTAACCGAGCGTGACGGGTGCAACTGAAAGCTGTCAGACGGGTGTTCTTAAAGTCGATCTTTTTTGCTAATTCGAAAAAACGCTCGTCTTTCGGGTTGCTTCCGGGCCATCCCCCTTCAATATAATCAATCCCGAAGTCATCCAGTTTTCTGGCAATTCTCACTTTATCTTCTGCGGAAAGGGTCACTTCTTCGCCCTGAGTACCATCGCGAAGGGTGGTGTCGTAGATGAAGATTTCTCTTGCCATCGTCTTTCTCCAGTTAAAATCCCGAATCTAAAAACAGCGTTCTCGTTTTCACCCCAAAAAAAAACCGTTATCAGGAAGACCTGATAACGGTTCGGGGAAAATCTGTTTGGGCTGCTACGTCATTATCAGGTCATGGCTTTTGGTCGTTCCAACCAAAAGGGGTAGAAGCAACAAGGATACGACGATCCCTGCTGCATTAATAATGACGATGATGTTGTTGGGTGTTGAAATCATTTTGGGTACGGGTTTCAAAAAATCAGATTATTTACTCGTATAAGTTTTGCATACTGGATCAGCACGGTTCCTTTGTCAAGTACTTTTTTACGCCTTAATCATCCTTCTTCTCAGAAATTGAGATTGATAAGAAAAAATCTTTCCCTATAACTCTTCTATCTGTATAACTTTAAACATGAAAACATTACTCATATACCCCCCGTTTCTTGAAGCACGGGTCCATGAAGAGGAGATCAGTGCCCCGCCTTTAGGCCTATACTATGTGGGAGCGCTGTTGAAGGAAAAGGGTTACCATGTGGAAATCCTGAGCTGGGCGCACATGGGCAAAACTTCAGATCTCGTGGTTCAGACGCTCCGGGAAAAAGACCCTGATATTCTTGGGTTTTCAGTCCTTCAAGCCAATCGATGGGGGGCTCTTGAAATTGCAAAAACGGCAAAGGCGGTCAACCCGGACGTTGCCGTGGTTTTTGGCGGGATTGGGGCGACCTTTCTGTGGAAGCATTTCCTCACCCATTTTAGTGCAGTGGACTTTTGTGTCCTGGGAGAAGGAGAATACCCTTTTTTGAAGCTGATTCGGACCCTTGAAAAAGGGAACCCTAAAAATCTCAAGTCCGTCAAGGGAATCGCTTTTAGAAGCCAAGGACGTCCAATGAAAACAGAGCGCCCACTCCCCATCAAAAATCTGGATGATCTGCCCATCCCGTCAAAATACTTTGACTTTCAACATGTGGCCTTCACCCGCGGTTGTCCCGGCAACTGCACCTTTTGCGGCTCTCCCCGATTCTGGGGTCGCAAGGTACGGTTTCATTCTTCCGAATATTTCGTCAAACAGTTGGAATACCTGTACAACAAAGGCACCCGATTCTTTTATTTCTCAGATGATACATTCCTGATCAACAAGGCATTGGTCATTGATATCTGCCGGAAAATAATTGAAAGGGATTTGAAAATATCATGGTTTGCCATCTCCAGGGTGGATCTCGTTGACAAAGAAGTCCTTTACTGGATGAGATTGGCCGGGTGCACACAAATCAGTTACGGCGTTGAGAGCGGTTCAGAAAAAATAAGGCATTTCCTGAACAAGAACATTCGGTCGGAACAGATCAAAAAAGCATTTAAGTTGACCACCCGCTATGGGATTCTGGCAAGGGCCTACTTCATTTACGGCTCCCCGGGTGAAAACAACCATACCATACAGGAAACCATTGATCTCATAAACGAAATCAAACCCCTAAGCGCCATTTTTTACATTCTGGATATTTTCCCAGGGACCACCCTGTATGACATGTATTTGAAACAATGGGGCCTCACCGATGACATATGGCTCCAGAAAATTGAAGATATCCTCTATTTTGAAACGGACCCCCATTTAACGGAAAAAATGATCCTCACCTTTGGGAAAACGCTGCGGAACACCTTCCACGAGGGCCTATCCGACTTTACGAGAGAGGTTGAACTCACGGAAAAAGAGGACTTCCGTGAATTAAACGCTGATTTCCTCTCCAGACTGGCCATGACCTTCAGCCATGGGGACTATGCGAAAATTGAACGTATCCCCAACAAAAAGGAGACCGCAAAGAGACTGTACGGAAGATCCCTGGATTATGCACCAAACGATCGTGCCTATCTGGGGTTGGGCATGATTAAACAGCAAGAAAGGGCTTTCAGGGAATCCATCACCCTTCTTGATGAAGGGGTGCGGCTGTTTCCTCTAAATGATCAGCTGAAACTCTGTCAGGGAATCAGCCACATGAATCTGGGGGAATTTCAAAAGGCACTGGGGTGTTTTCAAGGGATTCGGGATTCGAAGCAAGCGGAATCTTATAAACAGGAGTGCCATAAAGCGCTTGAGGCAATGGGATAAAAATTTAGCCAAAAATATTTGGAATTTTCAAAAACGAATATCGAATATCGAACAAGGAATGTCAAATCATGAAGTTTTCCTTCGACATTCGTTATTCCTTGTTGGATATTCTGCAGTTCAAAAAAGCGTTTAAATGCAACGCGTTACGAGTGTGGGCGATGAACTCTCAGAGTGAAACTGTAAGAATCTTATTATCCAAATCAAAGTTTCTCCAGCCTGTACCGCAGTGAACGCAGGTTAATGCCCAAAAGATCCGCCGCCTGCTGTTTCGAACCATGAGCCATTTCCATTGCCTGCGTCACATAACCCTTTTCAATTTCCGCCATCACCTTGTCCAATTGAATGCCCTTTGGATCGAGAGACCTTTTCTGGCTTATTTCCGAAACATCGCCCCCCGTACGCAGGTTTGATAACGTCAGGCTCCCCGGCAAAACGATGTTTGAAGACTCCAGCGCCACGCTTCGCTCCACAATATTCTCCAATTCCCTTACATTGCCGGGGAATGCATATTCCTCAAGAATACTCATGGCATAAGCGGAGATTTTACCGATATCTTTCCCCATCTCCCGGGAATATTTTTCAAGAAAATGCTGGGCCAGCAGGGGAATGTCGCCGTCCCTTTCCCTCAAAGGTGGAAGATCAATGGGAATCACATTCAAGCGAAAGTAGAGATCCTCCCTGAAGTTACCACCAATCACTTCCGCTTCAAGATCTTTGTGGGTGGCTGCGATGAAACGGACATCCACCACTTTCTCATGGGTGCCGCCAACAGCCGTAAAAGTCCGATCTTGAATGACCCGCAACAACTTTACCTGGATGACCGGTGAAAGCTCACCGATCTCATCTAGAAAAACCGTTCCCCCATCGGCAACGCCAAACAAGCCTTCTTTATCGGCCGTGGCGCCGGTGAAAGCCCCCTTTTTAAAACCGAAAAGCTCACTTTCAATGAGGTTTTCCGGGATGCCTGCACAATTAATGACCACAATGGGCCTGTCCCTGCGATCGCTCAGTTTATGAATCGCCCGTGCCACCAATTCTTTTCCGGTGCCGCTTTCTCCGGTAATCAAAATATTGGTCTTCGTTCCTGAAACCCGCTGGATAAGATCATACACTTTACGCATCCGCGGACTTTCACCGATCAACGATCCAAAATGAAGTCTTTCTTTTGTGGGCAAAACATCAACTAGAATGGTTGATTGGGAGGATTTCAATGCTTCAGAGATGATACGTTTAAAATCATAGACCTTGAATGGTTTGGGAATATAGTCGTAGGCCCCCTCTTTCATAGCCTCGACGGCGGTTTCAGCAGTGGCAAAAGCGGAAATTAAGACAACCACGGTAGAAGGGCTGACTTCCTTGACTTTTCTCAGCACCCCCAATCCGTCAACGGTTTTCATTCGAATATCGGTAATGACCAAATCAAAACGCCCTTTTTCCAAAACCTGGCAGGCTTCTTCGCCGTCTCCGGCACAAACTACATGGTAACCCTCCTTGGCCAACACGATATCCAGGAACTCTCGCATGCTCTTTTCATCATCAACCACGAGGATCTTAGGTTTCTCGCTGATAGACAATCTTCCCTCCGACCATTGTCAAGTCGCATCGCCCTTTCAGCATTCTTCCCAGGAAAGGGGAGTTCTTGCTTTTTGAAAGAATATCTTTTTCTTCAAAACCATATTCACAGTCCACATCAATAATGGCCAGATCAGCAATTCCCCCCTCTTTAATTTCGCCACCGGGAATACCCAGAACAGCCGCCCCATTGGATGAGAGCTTCCTAATGGCATCCGGCAGTGTAATGACCCCGTCTCTTACCAGTTCCAATGTCAACGGGAGCGCCGTTTGAAGCCCGATCATACCGAATGCCGCGTTGTCGAATTCCACATCCTTTTCAAGGCTGTCGTGCGGAGCATGGTCAGTGGCGATCACATCAATAACGCCGTCGGCAAGACCCTTTTTGATTTCAGCCACATCCTCTGACGTCCTCAATGGCGGATTGACCTTATACCGTGTATCGTAACCCACCACAGACCCATGATCCAGGGTGAAATAGTGGGGAGCGGTTTCAGCAGTCACCGGGAGGCCCTCTTCCTTGGCGCGACGTATCAATTCAACCGAAACACCGGTGCTGACATGCGCGATATGGACAGGACAACGGGTCAGCCGGGCAAGTGAGATTTCTCTGTAAACGAAAATATCTTCACTGGCACACGCTATCCCCGGCAAACCGATCCGGGTTGAGATTTCACCTTCATGCATCACCCCGCCTTTGGAGAGATTCAGATCTTCACAATGGGAAATTACGGTCAATCCACAATAACGGGCGTATTCAAGGGCCCGTCGCATAAGTTCACTATTGACAACGGGAAACCCGTCATCTGAAACACCCACCGCACCTGCGGCAGCCAGTTCGCAGAAGTCAACAAGAGATTCTCCCTTTTGTCCTTTACTGATGGTGGCGATGGGATAAACTGCTGCCCCTTCAGCTCTTTTGCCCTGCTCAATAATGAACTCCGTAACCGAACGACAATCGTTCGGCGGAGCCGTGTTGGGCATACAGGCGATGGCAGAATAGCCTCCGGCGGCGGCGGCCATTGCGCCGGTAGCGATGGTTTCCTTGTATTCAAACCCTGGCTCTCTTAAATGGGTATGAATATCCACCAGACCCGGAATGATCATTTTGCCAATCGCGTCAATGGTCGCTGAAACCGCTGAATCTTTTCTCAAAGCCTCTTTGGGAAAAATTCGAGAAATATTACCGTTTTCGATTAAGATATCTCGTTCCTCGACCGTACCCGAATGAGGATCAACTACCTCACCCCCTTTAATCAACGTTATCACTCTTCGCGCCTCCAATCAAAAGATAGAGCACCGCCATTCGAACGGCTACACCATTGGCCACCTGGTCAAGAATAACGGAGTAAGGCCCGTCTGCAACGCCATTGGAAATCTCAACGCCCCGATTTAAAGGGCCTGGATGCATCACAATCACATCTTTTTTAGCACCCTTGAGCATATTTTCGTTGAGGCAGAAAAAGGTGCCATACTCCCGAATGCTGGGGAAAAGAAGCTTACTTTGCCGCTCAAACTGAACCCGTAATAGCATAATCACATCAGAATCTTTTACGGCAATTGCCGGATCATTTGAAACTGAGACACCCATGGCCTCTATGCCCTTGGGAATCAGGGTCGGCGGTCCGGCAACCGTAACATCGGCACCCATCTTGAGCAGACCGATGATATCGGACCTCGCTACCCGGCTATGGGCAATATCGCCTATAATTGCAATTTTCAGCCCTTTAATACCGCCTTTTTTCTCCCGGATGGTGTAAAGATCAAGTAGTGCCTGGGTCGGATGCTCATTGATACCGTCACCAGCATTGATAACAGAAGCCCTCAACTCTTTCGCAAAAACATAAGGCGCACCACTTGAGGAGTGCCGAAGAACAATAACATCCGGATTCATTGCCTGTAGATTTCTGGCGGTATCCAGAAGCGTTTCGCCTTTAACCATACTGCTTGTTGAAGCCGAAAGGCTGAAAGTGTCCGCACTCAACCTTTTTGCAGCAATTTCAAATGAAGACCTTGTTCTGGTGCTGGGCTCGTAAAAAAAATTGACCACACTCTTGCCCCTGAGCGTCGGTGCTTTTTTGATATCCCTCAAAGAAATTGGCTTCAGGGAATCAGCAGTGTTCAGAATTAATCTGATGTCAGCAGCAGACAATGCCTCCATGCCAAGAAGGTCTTTATGTTCGAATGTCCTCACAGTTAACCCCCGAAAAAAACCCTCTTGCCCGAATCGGACAAGAGGGTTTCAATTGTTTCTCCCGCTTGGTTTCATAACCTGTCTTCTAGCTAAACGACCGCTCGCTGCCTTCAAGCAGTGAATGAGCAACCCTTTAATATGAAAAACAAAATGCTGTAAAAAAATTCTATTAGATATTAAAAATCCTTTTTACTATCAGTTCTTTGCGGCTGCCTCCCCTTCGTCATTTGACAGAAGCTGTACAACCGAAATGGAAGCGCCATCCCCTTTTCGAAAGCCCTTTTTGACGATTCTGAGATATCCGCCCTCCCGGCTCGCAAAACGACCTTTCAATTCATCGAAAAGCCTGTGCGTAACTTCTTTATCCTGCATATAGCTGAGCGCCTGACGCCGCGCATGGAGATCGCCTCTTTTCGCAAGGGTTATCATCTTTTCAGCGATCGGCCTGATTGCTTTGGCTTTGGCGTCAGTGGTTTCGATCTGCTCATATTTGAAAAGCGACGTGACCATGTTTCTAAACATCGCCCTGCGGTGACTTGTATTCCGCCCTAACTGATTTCCAGCCTTCCTGTGCCTCATGGATTTTTCCCCTATTCCTGAACCTTTTTGTCACCTTTTTCTTCTTCTGTCACCTCACCCTCCTGCGCAGTAGATTTCTTATCTTCAGTCTCTACTGCCGGCGCAGTGATTTCCTCAACTTCTGTAGAAGTCTCATTCTCCTCGGGCGAATCCGTTTTTCCTGCGTCTTCATCCGACTCCTGGGAAGGTGGAAAAAAATCAAGCTTCATTCCCAGGGAAAGCCCCATATCCGACAGAATGGCCTTTATTTCGTTCAACGATTTCCGTCCAAAATTCTTAGTCTTGAGCATTTCTGCGTCTGTTTTTTGAACCAGCTCTCCAATCAGGTTGATTTTGGCATTTTGTAGGCAATTGGCAGACCGAACAGACAATTCAAGGTCGGAAACGGGACGGAAAAGATTCTCGTTGACATCTTCTTCCTGGTTGACTTCTTCTTCCTCTACAGGCTCTATTTCTTCTTCGAAATTAATAAACGGGTTCATCTGTTCCTTAAGAATCTTGGCTGCAAATGCAACCGCATCTTCAGGAAAAACAGAGCCGTCAGTCCAGATCTCCAATGTGAGCTTATCATAATCCGTGACTTGCCCAACTCTCGAATTGGTGACCACATAATTTACTTTCTTAACACATGAAAACGCCGCATCAAGGGCAATAACGCCGATGGGTGTATTTTCGTCCTTCAGCCTTTCGGCGGGAACATAGCCTTTCCCCATCATGGCCACCATTTCCATGTTCAGTTTGCCTTCTTTGTTCAAGGTGGCAATGTGCTGATCCGGTTCAAGAACCTCAACAAACCCTTCCGTCTCGATATCCCCGGCGGTGACAACCCCTTCACCTTCACGATTGATACGAACGACAGCCTCCTCAACATTAAGGGTCTTAAGTTTAATCTCCTTCAGATTGAGAATGATATCGGTAACATCCTCCAATACACCCGGCATACTGGAGAACTCGTGAACGACGTTATCAAACTTAACTGAAACGATCGCCGCCCCCTGCAGGGATGATAGCAGAATTCGCCTCAACGCATTGCCGATCGTAATCCCAAAACCCCTCTCAAGCGGCTCACATACAAATTTTCCATAGGTATTTGTATTGGTTTCTTGATCGATTTCAATCCGTTTCGGCTTTATCAATTCCCGCCAATTTCTGCTTTTTAGATCTGCCAAAAAAGCCTCCCCCATTGATTAATTCAAGATTTGAAATGCTACCCCGGTAGCGCTTCAGCCTGCTGTCCCTACTTAGAGTACAATTCCACAATAAGCTGTTCCTGAATCGGCATCGTGAGATCTTCTCGGTTGGGAAGCTCTTTCATTGTCCCCTTAAAAGCTTCCTTCTCTACTTCCATCCAGCCCGGAACACCTCGCCTGACCACAGTCTCCATCGCCTCAATAACCTGGGAAACTTCTCGGCTTTTTTCTTTTGCCTCAACGACATCGCCCACTTTAACCTGATACGAAGGAATATTGACTTTTCTCTGGTTTACCAAAAAGTGGTTATGTCTGATCAACTGCCGGGCCTGTGTTCTTGACGCTGCAAACCCCATCTTGTACACAACGTTGTCTAGTCTACTTTCAAGCAATAGAAGCAGATTTGTCCCGGTAATTCCCTTTTGTTTTTCTGCCCTGTAATAGTAGCCTTTGAACTGTTTCTCTAAAATACCATAAATTCTCTTTACCTTCTGTTTCTCCCTGAGCTGCTGGCTGTAATCAGAGAGCTTTCCCCCTCTTCTCTGGCCATGTTGTCCAGGCGCGTAAGCCCGTCTCTCAAAAGCGCATTTATCGCCGTAACACCGGTCGCCCTTAAGGAAAAGTTTCAAATTTTCACGTCGGCACAACCTGCATGAAGAATCCGTATATCTGGCCAAACTAGCCCCTCCTACCTTCCATAGTTATGTCTGATGTTCGTATGTTTGAACATGCGTTTTTTAATTTACAAAAATAAAAAGATGACAAATTAAACCCTTCGCCTTTTCGGAGGCCGACAACCGTTATGGGGTATGGGCGTGACATCGCGGATCATTGTGACCGTAAACCCCTCTACCTGCAACGAACGAAGAGCGGCTTCACGACCCACACCAGGCCCTTTCACGCGAACTTCAGCCACACGCATACCCTGGTCCATGGCCTTTCGGAGCGCATCCCGCCCTGCAATTTGAGCCGCAAAAGGCGTACTCTTTCTTGAGCCTTTTATACCGCCCCGCCCTGCACTTGACTGAGCAACAACATTGCCGCTCGTATCCGTGATGGTGACAATGGTATTATTGAAAGTGGACTGAATATGAACAATCCCCGTCGGGACATTTTTCTTCTCCCGCTTGGACCGGCCTTTCTTTTTTTCGGTTCTTGCCATTCTATTTCCTCAATTCTCTATTACTTCCGTTTCCCCACCACTCCCCTTCTGGGGCCCTTTCTTGTCCTGGCATTGGTGCTGGTTCTCTGCCCCCGGACCGGTAATCCGCGCCTGTGTCTTAACCCTCTATAGAGCCCCAAGTCCATAAGCCTCTTGATATTCATGGACACTTCTCGCCTGAGATCACCCTCAACGGTATGTTTTTCGTCGATAATCTTTCGAATACGGGTGATCTGTTCAGAGGTCAACTCATCCGATTTGGTATCCCAATCAATACCTGCTTCGGAAAGCATTTTCTGGGAAGAAGTTCTCCCGATGCCATATATATACGTCAGAGCGATCTCTATCCTCTTTCCTCTTGGTAAATCGACGCCTGCGATCCTTGCCAATCTTTAGCTCCTCTTCCACACCTGATTGTTCTATCAACAGTCCCCAACCACAGTCTTTGGTAATTGAACTGCCACAATAGGAAAAAACTATCCCTGCCTCTGCTTATGACGAGGGTTCTCGCATATCACCCGAGTAATACCATGCCTCCGAATGATCTTGCATTTCTTGCACATCTTTTTAACCGATGGTCTCACTTTCATAACCGCACCCGTTCCTTGAAATTCGATATCCGTCAAAATAAAGCGTTATGATGACGCTCTGTACACGATCTTTCCCCGGTTCAAATCGTCGGGAGATAACGCTATGGTCACCATATCTCCCGGCAAAATCCTGATAAAGTTCTGTTTCATTTTTCCGGAAATGTGACCCAACAACCTGTGACCATTCTTCAGTTCAACCCTAAACTGCGCGTTCGGCAGCGTCTCAATCACAACACCTTGAACTTCAATGGATTCATCTTCGCCCATGGTATCAATCCTGCGGGTTGAACAGGTTTTTTAAAAAAAGCCATAAAAATCCCCACAACATGCCGGAAACGCGGGTCCCTGAATACTGTAAAAACGAGACTATTAGACTATTTCGTTTTACCAAAGCCCTTTTTCATAAAACCATCATAATGCCGCGTCAGCATATGGGACTCAATCTGATTCGTTGTGTCCATAGCAACACCCACCACAATCAGAAGAGCGGTTCCACCAAAATAGAAAGGCACGTTCAATTGATAAATCAAAATATTGGGCAAAATACAAACCGCCGAAACGTAAATGGCACCCGAAAAAGTCAGTCTTGTCAATACACGATCAATATACTCAGCAGTATTTTTCCCTGGCCTGATACCTGGAATAAATCCGCCGGAACGTTTCATATTATCAGCTACATCCACCGGGTTAAAGTGAACGGCGGTATAAAAATAGCAGAAGAAGAAAATAAACGTCACATAAATCAATGTGTAAACGATGTGCCCGGGCGCCATCATATTGACAATGTGTTGCAACCAGGGATATTCCTCAACGCTCAAAAAATTGGCGATGGTTGCCGGAAACATGATGATGGAAGACGCAAAAATCGGCGGAATAACACCTGCCGTATTCACCTTCAGAGGAAGGTGCGTTGTCTGCCCCCCATACATCTTGCGGCCCACCACCCGTTTGGCATATTGCACAGGAATCCTTCTCTGCCCTCTCTCCACAAAAACGATGACCCCTACCACAGCAATCATGAGGACCACAAGAAGGGCCAGAAAAAAGGGCGTTAACTCACCAGTGCCCATGAGTCTGAAACTGTTCATCACCGCCACCGGAAGCCCGGCAACAATGCCTGAATAAATGATCAAAGATATGCCGTTACCGATTCCTCTTTCTGTAATTTGCTCGCCCAGCCACATGAGAAAAGAAGTCCCTGCGGTGAGTGTAATAACGGTTAAAATACGAAACCCCCAGCCGCCCACGGGTACCACCATCACGCCCCCGGGACTGCTCATGTTCTCAAGACCCACAGCAATACCGAAACCCTGAATAACACTCAGGATTACAGTTCCGTAGCGTGTATATTGTGTAATCTTTTTTCGTCCCTGCTCCCCTTCCTTTTTCAGCTTTTCAAGATAGGGAACCACAACGGTCATCAATTCCAAAATAATAGAAGCGCTGATGTAGGGCATGATCCCCAGAGCCATAACCGACATCTGACTCAAGGCACCGCCGGAAAACATGTCAAAGAGTCCAAAAAGCGTCCCCTGTTTGGAACTAAAAAAGGCGGACAATGCCGCCCCATCAATTCCAGGCGTTGGAATGTGACACCCGACTCGATAAACGGCCAGCATCAACAGAGTGAACAGAATCTTTTTCTTCAACTCCGGAATTTTGGTAATATTCTGTAGGCCACCAATCATTCAATCATCTCGCATCGAGACCTTCGCAAAGCGTCCCCTTTCGCGCGATCTCCGCGTTGCATTCGGAATTTAATCCTCATGCGCCTTGATCTTGAACGAAGTTGAACATTTTTCAAAGGTCTCACATCATGGTTTTGTAAGGGACCACCAAACTAAAGGTAAGGCAAAAAGATCTAGAGAATTTCCACCCTGCCCCCGGCACCCTCTATTTTCTCTCTTGCCGAATGGCTGATCTTGTGTATTCGAACCACCAGGGGCTGTGAAATTTCACCGCTGCCGAGCAACTTAACGCCATCCAGCATCTTCCATACCAGCCCCGCTTCTTTCAAAATATCCGGATCCAGCTGCGTGTTAGGCTCAAAACGACTTAAATCACCCACATTCACAACACTGTATTCTTTCCGAAACGGATTCTTGAACCCACGTTTTGGCAGGCGCCGGTGTATAGGCATCTGACCCCCTTCAAAACCCGGACGGACACCTCCGCCGGAACGGGAATTCTGCCCCTTGTGCCCGCGGCAGCTGGTTTTCCCATGTCCTGACCCGGGCCCCCTGCCAACTCTCTTTCGTCCACGTCTTGACCCTTCAGCGGGTGAAAGCTCATTAATCTTCATTGCCTTTTCCCATCTTTCTCAACCAACTTTTACCAGAAATGAAACTTTTCTGATCATTCCCCTGATCGGTGGTGTATTTTTCAATTCAACAGTCTTCCTCAACTTGGTCAGGCCGAGCCCTCTCAAAGTATCGCGAATTTTCTGGCTTTTACCGATGCCGCTTTTTACAAGGGTAACTTTAATTGTTTCTTCCATGATTTCAGGCTCTCTTACAAAAGCATTGGAAACAAATTCAATTGTGAAACTATTTCCATTATTTAAATTTATTGAACCGTTGAATCCTCAGCCCCGCCCTCATTTTCCAGTACTTTTCCTCTTCGGGCCATGATTTCGGCCGGATCACGCAGTGACCTTAATCCTTTAATGGTGGCTTTTACGATATTGTGCGCATTATGGGAGCCCAGGCATTTCGTCAGAATATTCTGTACCCCTGCCGCCTCTAACACTGCGCGTACACCCCCACCGGCGATTAGACCCGTACCCGGACCTGCAGGCTTTAACAGAACACGGCCCGCACCCCATTTCCCGATAATCTCATAAGGGATAGAGGACTCATGCAAACTGACCATGGTCATGTCCTTCCTGGCCTTGTCGATACCTTTCCTGATCGCATCCGGTACCTGATTTGCTTTGCCAAGCCCACAACCAACCGTCCCATTGCCATCACCCACAACAACGATGGCGCTAAAACTGAACCGTCGGCCACCTTTTACAACCTTTGCCACCCGGTTAATGTGGACCACCTTTTCAATTAGCTGAACTTCATCATCTCCTTCAAACAATGGAACTCTCCCCTGCCCTTCGTCAGAAACCGCATTTTTGGCCCGCAAATCCATTTTTCAAATCCGGACGACGAACCCCGAAACTTTCATTCGCTTCCCTCAATCGCGGAAACCGGAAATCCGGCCGCATCAAAATTGAAGTCCGCTTTCCCTCGCCCCATTTGACAGGGATTCTACACGTCCGTGGTATAAAAAACCATTTCGATCAAACGCAATTTTCGTTATCCCTTTTGCAAGGACCGCAGCCCCAATGGCTTTCCCAACGATGGCGGCGCCTTTTTTATTACCCCCATCCTTGCCGATCTCAGCAGCCAGATCTTTTGACAGAGAAGACACCGAAACCAGGGTCTGCCCTGTCGTATCATCAATCAGCTGAGCATAAATATGTTTTCCGCTCCTGAAAACACACAAGCGAGGCTTCTCTGAGCTTCCCCTCACGCGCTTTCTGACACGCATTTTACGTTTTAATCTTCTTTTCCCACCACTCTCAGCACCCATTTCGGCAATCCCTTCATTCTGTTCGTGCAATCTTGTTACTTGGCCGCTCCAGCTTTTCCTGCCTTTCTCCGAATTATTTCATCCGCATATTTAACCCCTTTGCCTTTGTAAGGCTCGGGCTTACGCAAACTTCGGATTTTAGCGGCTGTCCTGCCCAGCAATTCTTTATCAATTCCCATCAGCACAATCTTATTTTTGTTAACGTTTGCATCAATGCCGTCGGGAAGTTCAAAATTAACGGGATTCGAATATCCCAGGTTGAAAATGACCGTTCTACCGTTAAGTTCCGCCCGGTATCCCACACCCACAATTTCCAGTGCCTTTTCAAACCCTTTGGTCACACCCGTGACCATGTTCAAAATAAGTGCTCCGAAAAGCCCGTGAATCGACCGCGTTTCTCTGTGGTTATCGCGCGTCGAAAGCAACAGGCTCTCATCATTTATTTCAACATTAATCTTACTGTGTATGCGACGCTGAAGGACACCTTTCGGCCCTTTTATGGTCATCATATCACCGTTTATTTTAACTTCGACATCCTTTGTTATCGGGATGGGCCGCTTGCCTATGCGTGACATCAAAAACCTCCGGATTTATGCATTCTATGATATCTTTAGGACCTACCAAACAGCGCAGAGAATTTCACCACCCACTTTTTGTTTCCGCGCCTCGCGATCCGTCATGATCCCTTTAGAGGTCGAAACAATGTTCACGCCGTACCCGTTTAACACTTCGGGTATTTCGTCATAACCCGCATAAACACGGCAGCTTGGCTTGCTGATCCGTTTCAGCCCTTCAATAACGGGGATACCGTTCTTATCAAATTTCAGAAACACCCTGATGTATCGATGCTGACCATCAGAAATAATTCTGAGATTCTTGATGTATCCCTCTGACTTAAGGACATTGGCCAAATTAATTTTTAAAGTTGAACTGGGAATGTTAACAACTTCATGTGCTGCCCGCAGCGCGTTTCGAATACGCGTCAGCATGTCAGCAACCGGATCCGTCATACTCATTGTTCACTCTGCCCCCTGATTACTATGAACCCGATCCACATCCTACCGGGTTAAAGAATTCCAAAATTTACCAGCTTGATTTAACCACCCCAGGGAGTTCTCCTCTTGAGGCCATGCTCCTGAAACAGATTCGGCAAATTCCAAATGTCCTTAAATAGGCCCTCCGCCGTCCACATATCGGGCAACGGTTGTACTGACGGCTCGAAAACTTTGGTTTTCTTTGGGCTTTTACAACAAGCGACTTCCTAGCCAAAATAACCCCCTCATTCAATAAAACAGTATTAGTTTCGGAAAGGCATTCCCAAATGCCTCAGCATAAAGCGACTTTCTTCATCAGTTTCAGCCGTGGTGACGAAGGTAATATTCAGGCCTTTCATCTTATCAACTTTGTCATAATCGATCTCAGGAAACACAATAAATTCCTTTATACCGATACTGCAATTCCCCCTGCCATCAAAAATCTTGGTCTTAAGGCCCCTGAAGTCGCGAACACGCGCAAGTGATGCATTGAAAAGCTTATCCAGGAATTCGTACATACGCTCCCGCCGCAGCGTTACCATACACCCGATCGGCATGCCTTCTCTCAATTTAAAACCAGCGATGGACTTTTTGGCTTTGGTCACAACAGCCTTTTGACCGGCAATCATACTGAGTTCATTGACACCGGCATCAAGAACTTTAATGTTCTGGATCGCTTCACCCAGGCCCATGTTTAACACGACTTTTTTAATTCGAGGTACCGCCATGCTGCTCGAATATTTGAACTCCTCCATCAGGGCAGGCACTACTTCAGAATTATATTTTTCCTTCAATCGAGACAACGATTATTCCTCCAAGGTTTCAGGCTCTCTTTTAGGTGAACCCGGAAAACATTTGGTCAAATCACAGCGCGGAAGGCAAGGTCCCATGCTACGCGTATCCATCATCAGAACTTGCCTACTTGTCTAGAGGCTCCCCGCATTTTTTACAGACACGGACCTTCGATCCATCCTCCAACACGCTCTTTCCGATCCGTGCCGGTTCAGCGCATTTGTCACAGACAAGCATCACGTTTGAAATTTTCAGGGCTGCTTCCTTTTCAATGATACCACCCTGCCCCATCTGAGGGTTCGGTTTGGAATGCCTCTTGATCATGTTGACTTTTTCAACAATCAACTTTTCCTTCTCAACGTCAACCTTCAAAACCGTGCCGATTTTCCCTTTTTCTTTACCAACAAGCACAATGACTTTGTCATTTTTTTTTATTTTTGGATGTTTTTTCCGCACGCCATTTACTCCTGCCTGGAAATTCCCAGGTCCCGCAAAAAAAGAAATCAACCACTTTTTAAAGAACTTCCGGGGCCAAAGAAATGATTTTCATGAAATTCTTACCCCTTAATTCTCTTGCAACCGGTCCAAATATTCTCGTCCCGATCGGTTCGCTTTGCGGGTTGATCAAGACTGCGGAGTTATCATCAAATTTGATATGAGATCCATCAGTCCTTCTGATCTCCTTCGCTGTTCTGACAATGACCGCTTTAGCCACATCCCCCTTTTTTACTTTTGAGTTGGGCATCGCCTCTTTAACCGCCACGACGATGATGTCTCCAACGTATGCATATCGTCTTTTGGACCCACCCAACACCTTTATACAGGAGACTACCTTGGCTCCGGAATTATCAGCAATTCTTAATCTCGTTTCAGTCTGTATCATCTGCTCAGCTCCGATGAATCAATATCGCGCTTTATTAGAGCGCGATATTCCCCTTCTCGATAATATCCGCTATTGCCCATCTTTTGTGCTTACTGATGGGACGGCTTTCAACAATTCTCACTTTATCACCAATACCACAGCTGTTCTGAGGATCATGGGCCATATATTTGGAACGTTTCCGAAGATACTTTCCATAGGTCGCATGTTTTGTTAACCGCTCAACCATTACCAGAACGGTCTTATTTGACTGATTACCCATAACCGTGCCAACCAGTTTTCTTTGCTGTCCACGCTCTGCCATCACACCCTCTGTTATTCGCCCGCGCCTGATATTTCCATTTCCCTGATCACCGTTTTTACACGCGCCAGGTTCTTTTTGGACTTCTCTATCATAGCCGTGTTCCCAAGCTGTCCAGTTGCCTTTTGAAACCGCAGGTTGAAAAGTTCCTGACCCGTTTCCCTTGCGCGTTCTTCAAGCTCCTCAACACTCAGCTCTCTAAGTTTATTGGCCTTCATGATTTTCAACCTCTCCTGCTGATGAATCTGCTGGCAAAGGGCAACTTGTGCCCTGCAAGACGAAACGCCTCGCCAGCCACTTCCTTCGAAACGCCTTCCAATTCATACAGGACACGGCCTGGCTTGACAACGGCAACCCAACCGTCCGGTGCGCCTTTGCCCTTACCCATTCTGGTTTCAAGGGGTTTCTTCCCAATCGGCTTATCAGGAAAAATCCTGATCCAGACTTTCCCACCACGCTTCACATGCCGTGTTACCGCAATCCTGGCAGATTCAATCTGTTGGGAAGACATCAAGCCGCACTCGGTTGCCTGCAATCCGAACTCGCCAAATTCGAGCGTACTACCACGCATTGCTTTTCCCTTGGTCCGGCCCTTCTGCCTTTTTCGATATTTGACTTTCTTTGGGCTAAGCATCAGCTCTTCCTACTTTCTGTTTCTTCTCAGGCAAGATTTCACCCTTAAAAATCGTTACTTTTACGCCTATGACACCATAGGTTGTAAACGCTTGCGCAAATCCGTAATCGATATCTGCCCGGATCGTGTGAAGCGGTACCCGACCTTCCCTGTACCATTCCCGCCGCGCCATCTCCGCACCGCCCAGCCTTCCGGCGCAGGCAATTTTAATACCCTGAGCGCCGAAGCGCATTGCTGAGGTCACACTCTTTTTCATGGCCCGTCGGAATGCAACACGTCGTTCAAGCTGCGTAGCGATATTTTCCGCAACCAACTGAGCATCAACCTCTGCTTTTCGCACTTCCTGAATATCAAGAATAACATCACGCTTGATCATTTTTTCAAGATCTTTTTTTGTTTTCTCAATTTCAACGCCTTTTTTCCCAATCACAATACCCGGCCGCGCCGTATGCATTCTGATGCGAACCTTGCTTGCAGCTCTCTCGATCTCGATTTTTGACACACCGGCCTGATAAACACGTTTCTTCAAGAACTTCCGAATCTTATAGTCTTCATAGACAAAGGTGCTATACTCACCTACAGCAAACCACCTTGAATCCCAAGTCTTTATGATTCCCAATCTAAAACTGATTGGATGAACTTTCTGTCCCAATATTCACCTCCAGTGTGTTCAAAAGAGCCTTTTCTGGTTAAACAATGCCCTGTTTACTACTTTTCATCCAAAACAACGGTCAAATGGCTGGTCCTTTTGAGTATTTTAGTTGCCCGCCCCAAAGCTCTGGGGCGCCACCTTTTCTGGGTTGGCCCCTCATCCGCATAAATTTTTGAGATGTAGAGATTGTCCACATCCATATCCGTATTTTCCTGCGCGTTGGCGACCGCAGAATCGACCAGTTTCTTGAGAATTTTGGCGCCCTTTTGAGGCGCAAAGGAGAGCAAACCCAACGCATCTTCAACCCGCTCTCCCCGGACCTGCGCCATAACCAGACGAACCTTCTGGGGGGAGACCCTCACAAACCTTGCAACTGCCTTGATTTCCATATTCCCTTCTCACAAATCTTTCAATAACCTGGAATAGAGGTTTTTGAATTTCCTGGTTTCACGACGCTTCAGTCTATCTTTTCAGGCCGACACTATGGTGTCATGATTGGCTTTTAGCCTTTCAACTTGCTTTTCCTGTCCCCGGCATGGCTGTAAAAAGTGCGTGTTGGTGCAAACTCCCCCAACTTGTGACCCACCATGTCCTCTGAAACAAACACGGGCAGAAATTTTTTCCCATTGTGTACCGCAAAGGTTAATCCGACAAACTCAGGAAGCACAGTAGACCTGCGAGACCAGGTTTTTATGATCTTTCGACTCATCGTTTCCCTTGCTTCATCGGCCTTCTTTGTCAAATGCCCGTCGACAAACGGCCCCTTCTTGAGAGATCTTGCCAAAGCACCTCCTCCTCTTCCCTTTTATCTATTCAAAACGCTTCGACAGAAACACCAAAAACCAACAATACCTATTTAGTCCGGCGTTTAACAATAAATCTGTCACTGCTTTTACGAACTCTTGTTTTGTATCCCTTCGTGGGCACCCCCCAGGGGGTAACCGGATGTCTGCCACCGGAAGATTTTCCTTCCCCTCCACCATGGGGATGATCAACAGGATTCATGGCAACTCCCCTCACATGGGGTCTTTTGCCCAACCATCTTTTTCTGCCGGCTTTTCCAATGGATACTTTTTCATGTTCCAGATTTCCGACCTGGCCAATGGTGGCTTTACAGGCCAGCGGTATCAACCGAACCTCACCGGAAGGGAGTTTGACCTGTCCGTATTTGCCCTCTTTGGCCATCAGCTGACAATAGCTGCCGGCACCTCTTGCCATTTGCCCGCCATGTCCGATGTTCAGTTCAATGTTATGGACATGTGTTCCCAAGGGTATCACCTTGAGGGGAAGTGCATTCCCGATGCGGATTTCAGACCCCTCTCCAGACATCAGCGTGTCACCGACAGAGAGGTTCTTAGGGGAAAGGATATACCGCTTTTCCCCATCCACATAATGCAAAAGCGCAATATTCGCGGATCGATTGGGATCATATTCGATGAAAGCCACTTTGGCCGGGATGCCATCTTTATCCCGTTTAAAATCGATGAACCGATAGGCCCTTTTGTGCCCCCCCCCTCTGTGTCGGGAGGTCATGCGACCATTTGAATTCCGACCACCCTTTTTATTCAGGGGCCTCAGAAGACTTTTTTCAGGCCTTTTCCGCGTTATGTCCTCGAATGTAGAAGTAGTTTGAAATCTCCTGCCGGGAGATGTGGGTTTACTGGATTTAATGCCCATACTTTGCTCCGAATCCCAAGTTGAAATTACCTATGTCTTTTTGTTCCTTAGCTTCTGGAAATTACGTGCCTTCGAAAAACTCGATGCTTTCGCCCGGAACAAGTTGAACAATTGCTTTTTTCCAATGAGGTTTCCGGCCCACATTCTTTCCCATTCGCCTGCTCTTGCCGCGCATGTTCATTGTCCGTACATCCAATACTTTGGTCTTGAAGAGAATCTCAACGGCCCGCCGGATCTCAATCTTATTGGCCTGCCTGTGTACCTTAAAGGAAACCTGGTTCACCTCCCCTTTTTGCAGGTTGGCTTTTTCCGTGATGTGCGGCTCCTTGATCACTTGATAGATATCCACTACGAACCCAATGCCTCCTGTATCTTATCAACGGCCATCCGCTCAAGAAAAAGGGTGTCATATTTCAGGATGTCATAAACATTCAATCCCTCATATCGCATCACTTTTACCTTCGGCACGTTCTTAGAAGATTTTTCCAGGTTTTCCGATTTGGCGTTTGTCACAATCAGTGCCTTACGGATATGGAATTGATCAATGGCCTCAACAAACCGTTTGGTCTTGATTTCAGGAAAGGCAAAATCATCTATGACAAACAGCTGCTCACACTGGACCTTATCGGAAAGAGCCATGCGTAAGGCGGCTTTTTTCACTTTTTTAGGGACCTTCTGGTCGTATTTGCGCGGAGATGGGCCAAAAGCCACACCGCCACCCTTTCTGGTGGGAGATGAAGCCATGCCGACTCTCGCCCTTCCAGTACCTTTCTGTCGCCAAAGCTTGGCAGTGGAGCTTTTTACGGCAGCCCTGTTCTTTACCGCCGCAGTACCCGATCTGCGCCCCGCCAGTTGTGCAACGACAACCTGATGAAGAACATGCTTCTTGATTGGAACTGAAAATACGTCTCCTTTCAGTTCCACCTCCGAGACTTTTTCTTTCTGTAAGTTATATACGTCCAAGACAGTCATTCGATGTCCTTGCCTGCATGATTATGTTTAAAAAACTAGAAATTATCCGCTAAATATACAATGAGCGGATCAAAATAACCCGCTCATTCACGGTCTTCGATCTAAGGAACCTTAACAATCTCCAAAAGATTTCCCGGCGCACCGGGAACAGGTCCCTTAATCAGTAAAACGTCCATGTCGGGCCTTATATCGACCACTTTCAAATTCTTGGTCGTTACATGGGTATTCCCCATCTGGCCAGGCATTTTCCTGCCCTTGATCACCTTGGCAGGATCGGCGCTGCAGCCGATGGAACCCGGAATCCGATGGGAGCGGGATCCGTGAGTTTTCTTTCCCCCGCCAAATCCCCATCGCTTCATGACACCTGCAAATCCTCGGCCCTTGCTTCTTCCCCGAACGTGAACCGTATCACCGATGGAAAAGATGTCGGATTTGATTTCCTGCCCCAGTTCAAAAACGTCCACATCATCCACTCTCACCTCATTCAGGTGGGAGAAGCATTTACCGCCGGACGCTTGAAAATGTCCCTTCAGAGGTTTGTTGGTTCTTTTCTCCTCTTTAGGCCCAAAACCGATCTGAATGGCATTGTAACCTTCTTTTTCAAGGGTCTTTTTCTGTGTCACAACACAGGGCCCTATTTTCACCACGGTGACCGGTTCGCTTTTTCCTCCTTCGAGGAAAAACCTCGTCATCCCTACTTTCTTGCCAAAAAGCTTGTTGACCATAAGAATCATAACTCCAATATCACCGTCTACCGCTTCCGCGGCGCTAGCCCCTGAACCATTATAAAATGTCGTTTAAGCCCTTCTCAAAACGAACTCATAGGCTACAACTTGATCTCCACATCCACGCCAGCCGCCAAGTCAAGCTTCATAAGGGAATCAACGGTCTGCTGTGTCGGTTCCAATATATCCATTACCCGTTTGTGGGTTCTTATCTCAAATTGCTCCCGGCTCTTTTTGTTCACATGAGGCGATCTGAGCACACAAAATTTGTTGATCACCGTGGGCAGAGGAATCGGCCCGGCCACCCGCGCGCCTGTTTCCCTTGCGGTATCCACGATTTCCAGAGCAGCGCGATCCAGCAATTTGTAATCATATGCTTTTAAACGGATCCGGATTTTTTGGTTGGTTAACATTCCCCACTCCCTTATTCAATAATTTCGCTGATGACACCGGCCCCGACTGTCCGGCCGCCCTCACGAATGGCAAACCGCAACTCCTTCTCCATGGCGATGGGAGTGATCAGAACAACCTCCATGGAAACATTGTCTCCCGGCATCACCATTTCCACACCTTCCGGAAGCGTTGTAACACCCGTCACATCCGTTGTCCTGAAATAGAACTGCGGACGATATCCATTGAAGAACGGTGTATGACGCCCGCCCTCTTCTTTCGTCAAAATATAGGCTTCCGCCTTGAACTGCGTATACGGTTTGATGGATCCGGGTTTTGCCACCACCTGACCCCGTTCCACTTCGTCCCGTTTGGTGCCGCGAATCAAAACACCCACATTATCGCCGGCGATCCCCTGATCCAATATCTTCCGGAACATCTCAACACCCGTACAAACCGTCTTCAGGGTGTCTTTAATCCCGACGATCTCCACTTCGTCGCCCACCTTTACGATGCCCCGCTCAATCCGGCCCGTCACAACCGTACCCCGGCCTGAAATGCTGAATACATCCTCAATGGGCATCAGGAACGGTTTTTCCGTATCACGCACCGGCTCGGGAATGTATTCATCAATGGCATCCATCAATTCAAAGATCGCTTTGGCGTCTTCCGAATCCGAGTCATCGGATTCAAGGGCCTTTAAGGCGCTTCCTTTGATAATCGGGATATCATCCCCCGGAAATTCGTACTTGCTCAACAGCTCCCGCAGCTCAAGCTCCACCAGTTCGATGAGCTCTTCATCGTCCACCATATCGCATTTATTAAGGAACACCACGATGCTGGGAACACCCACCTGACGTGCCAGCAGGATGTGCTCACGGGTCTGGGGCATGGGGCCGTCATCAGCGCCCACCACCAGAATGGCGCCGTCCATCTGGGCCGCACCCGTAATCATGTTCTTGATGTAATCCGCATGGCCCGGGCAGTCCACATGGGCATAATGGCGGTTGTCCGTCTCATACTCAACATGGGCGGTTGCAATTGTGATGCCCCGGGCTTTTTCCTCCGGCGCTTTATCGATCTGGTCGAAAGGAACAAACTCCGCCATTCCCTTCTTTTCCAGATGCTTTGTGATCGCCGCGGTCAGGGTCGTTTTGCCATGATCAATATGGCCGATAGTTCCCACGTTCAAATGCGGCTTCGTCCTCTCAAATTTCATTTTGGCCATTTTCCATACCCTCCTGCATGATAGTAAGTCAACGCCTGCAACTGTAACGACTTCGCCAACTGCCACCAATTATTATTCAGTTACCAGCGATAATGGGCAAAGGCCTTGTTTGCCTCAGCCATCCGGTGCGTATCTTCTCGCTTTTTAATGGATGCCCCTTTTTCGCTTGCCGCATCCATCAGTTCACCGGCCAGTTTTGTAGCCATGGTTTTTTCGCCCCTACCCGTGGCAAAACTGATAATCCAACGCATGCTGAGCGCCTGTCGCCTGGCCGGCCGCACCTCAGTGGGAACCTGATATGTAGATCCCCCCACCCGTCGGGATTTCACCTCAACAGAGGGCCTTACATTTTCAAGGGCGGTCTGAAAAATAGACAACGGATCTTTTTTGGTTTTCTCCTCTATGATTCCGAAAGCCTCATAAAGAATCGCCTGGGCCGTACTTTTCTTTCCTTTACTCATCAGGTTATTGATAAACTTGGCCGCAAGAACACTGTTGTATTTGGGGTCGGGTTTAATTTCTCTTTTGACCCCCACTCTCTTTCTGGACATAAAAATCTCCAAAATGCAGATAGGATTTTTTCTTACCACGAACGGATGCCAAAACCTTTCTGCTCAACGAATTTTTCGGCATCTCCTCACATCACATGTGGTGCCATCACCGCATTATGAACCGCTTGCCTTAAGACCTTTGGGTCGTTTAGCTCCATATTTAGAACGACCCTGGCGACGATCATCCACTCCCACAGTGTCCATGGTCCCTCTCACCACATGGTATCTTACACCGGGTAAATCCTTGACTCGCCCCCCCCTGATCAGGACCACTGAATGTTCCTGGAGGTTGTGCCCCATCCCTGGGATGTAGGAAGTTACCTCAAGCCCATTTGTCAATCTGACCCTCGCGACCTTTCGGAGAGCGGAGTTGGGCTTTTTAGGCGTTGACGTGTAAACCCTAACGCACACGCCTCTTTTTTGAGGGGCGCCCTGCAGAGCGGGTGTCGTGGCTTTCTTTTTTGATTTACGACGGCCCTTTCTAACGAGCTGGTTAATGGTCGGCATGAAATCTCCTTCGTTTTACCTAAATCACAAGCACATAAAAAATGCCATTTCCTGAAACCCAAAATTCTTTTTTATATTCGCTTTGCTGCTCCTTGTCAAGACAATTAAAGGGGCAGATCAAAAAAACTATCCCGCAACACCAATCTCTATATTCCGATAGCTTTCGAGCCCCGTGCCTGCCGGAATCAGACGACCCATGATCACATTTTCTTTCAGGCCTTTCAAACGGTCCTCTTTACCCGCGATACTGGCTTCGGACAACACCTTGGTGGTCTCCTGAAATGACGCGGCCGAAATAAAGCTCTCCGTATTCAAAGACGCCTTGGTGATACCCAACAGCAGGGCCTCAGCGCTTGCAGGCTGTTTTCCCTGAACAATCAATTTATTGTTCTCTTCCTGGAAACGCCATTTTTCAACATTCTCTCCCAGCAGGAAGCCTGACTCACCCACATCGGTAACACTCACCTGCCTGACCATCTGGCGAACAATCACTTCAATGTGCTTATCGTTGATTCTAACCCCTTGTAAACGGTATACCTCCTGAACCTCGTTCACGAGGTATTTGGCAAGCTCTTTCAGCCCTCGAATTTTCAATATATCATGGGGATCAGCGGAGCCGTCCATGAGGGCCTCACCTGCGCGCACATAGTCTCCATCCAAAACACTGACGTGCTTTCCTCTCGGAACGAAGTAGTTCACGGCATCACCCACCTCAGGCGTGACGATCATTTTTCTTTTGCCCTTGGTATTCTTACCGAAGGATACCACACCGTCGATTTCGGTGATAATCGCTGTTTCCTTAGGCTTCCGTACTTCAAAAAGCTCTGCAACACGGGGCAAACCGCCTGTAATATCTTTCGTTTTGGTCGTTTCCCTCGGGATCTTGGCCAAAACCGTACCCGCACCCACGGTCTCTCCCTCGTTGACCATAATGACAGCCCCCACCGGCAGCTGATAACGACCCTTGGCTTTAGCACTCCCCGGGAGGTCGGCTGTTTTTCCCGAGCTGTCTTTGATGGAAATACGGGGTCTGACATCCGGCTCACGTGATTCCACAATAACACGGCTGATTTTTCCCGTCACCGTGTCCCGCTTCTCTTTCATGGTCCGATCTTCAATGATATCCCCGAACTTCAGAACCCCCGGCACTTCCGTTAAAATGGGAATGGTAAAAGGATCCCACTCGGCCAAAACTTGAGAGGGTTCTACCTTCTGCCCGTCGACCACTTTCAGGGATGCACCGTATATGATGGGGTACCGTTCCACTTCCCTGCCGCCCTTTCCCAGTATGGCCATTTCTCCATTTCGATTCATGACCACAAGACCCCCATCGGCGTTTGCGACGGTTTTGAGATCAATAAATTTCACTTCACCCGGATTCCGTGGCTGAATGGTCGATTGTTCTACCCGGCGGCTGGCCGTCCCACCGATATGAAAGGTTCTCATGGTCAGCTGCGTTCCCGGTTCACCAATGGACTGTGCCGCAATGACACCCACCGCTTCCCCCAGGTTCACTTCATGCCCATGGGCCAGATCACGGCCGTAACATTTCTTGCAAACCCCCCTGCGGGCCTCACAGGTCAGAACCGACCTGATCCTGACTTTTTCGATACCGGCCTTTTCGATCAATTCAACCTCTTCTTCATTGATCGCCCCGTTGGCGCTCACCAGAACATCCCCCGTCACGGGATCCTCAATATCATCACTGGCAACACGCCCAAGGATTCTTTCCCCCACCCGTTGAAGGATTTCGCCCCCTTCCAGCAGGGACTCCACCCAGATGCCGTCGATGGTACCGCAATCATCCTCCGTAATGATAGCCTCCTGAGAAACATCAACCAGTCGTCGGGTCAGATACCCTGAGTTGGCGGTTTTAAGAGCGGTATCCGCAAGACCTTTTCTGGCCCCATGGGTGGAAATAAAATATTGCAGGACAGTCAATCCCTCCCGGAAATTTGATGTGATGGGTGTTTCAATAATCTCACCCGACGGCTTTGCCATCAGCCCCCTCATTCCGGCCAACTGCCGCATCTGGTCCTTTGAACCCCTGGCCCCCGAATCCGCCATCATGTAAACTGCATTAAAACTGCTGACTTCGGTGGGTCCGGTTTCGGGGCTGTTAATCCGTTCCACTGCCATCTCTGTCATCATTTCAGATGCCACGTCTTCCGTGGATTGCGCCCAGATATCAACAACCTTGTTATATTTTTCACCGGCAGTAATCAGACCGTCCACCCACTGCTCTTCGATCTTTTTGACTTCATTTTCCGCCTCATTGATAATCGTTCCCTTACTCGATGGAATCACCATGTCCTTCATGGCAATGGATATGCCTGAAATGGTTGCATATTTATAACCAAGATCCTTGAGCCGGTCCGCCAGAATGACCGTGGACTTGATCCCCACTTTTCGATGGGATTCATTAATGAGGTGCCTCAGGGCTGTTTTGGTCATGATTTTGTTGACCAGCTCAAACGGCAGGGATTTATCCGGAATGATTTCATAAAGGATCACCCGGCCTGTGGTGGTATCCCAAATTTTTCCATCCATCCTGATCTTGATTACCGCGTGCAGATCCAGTTCGCCCGCATCATAGGCAACGCGAAGCTCCTCCGGGCTTGAAAAAATTTTACCTTCCCCTTTGGTCGGTTTTTCCAGAGTTGAAAGCCTTTCCCGGGTCATATAATAAATACCTAGGACAATATCCTGGCTCGGAACGATAATGGGGTCCCCATTGGCAGGCGACAGGATATTGTTGGTGGACATCATCAAGACCCTGGCCTCAATCTGGGCTTCAATGGAAAGGGGAATGTGGACCGCCATCTGGTCCCCATCAAAATCCGCATTAAACGCCGTACATACCAGGGGGTGCAGCTGAATTGCCTTTCCCTCAATCAAAATGGGTTCAAAGGCCTGCATACCCAGGCGGTGAAGCGTGGGCGCCCGGTTTAACAAAATGCAGTATTCCCTCACCACTTCGTCCAGGGAATCCCAAACCTCGGGTGTTTCCCGTTCAACCATCTTTTTGGCGCTCTTGATGGTGGTCACGTGCCCTTTCTCGTCCAGCTTGTTGTAGATAAAGGGCTTAAAGAGCTCAAGGGCCATTTTTTTGGGAAGTCCACATTGATGCAGACGCAAATCCGGCCCCACCACAATCACGGAACGTCCTGAATAATCCACACGTTTCCCGAGGAGGTTCTGCCTGAATCGACCCTGCTTCCCCTTCAACATATCGCTCAGAGACTTGAATGGCCGTTTATTGGCACCGGTAACCACTTTTCCCCGTCTGCCGTTATCAAACAGAACATCCACCGCCTCTTGCAGCATGCGCTTTTCATTTCGGACAATGATATCGGGGGCATTGAGTTCCAGGAGTCTTTTCAACCGGTTATTACGATTGATCACCCGCCGGTATAAATCATTCAAATCAGAAGTGGCAAAGCGCCCCCCATCCAGGGGTACCAGGGGTCGCAAATCCGGTGGCAGCACGGGAACCACGTTCAAAATGGTCATTTCGGGTTTGTTTTTTGAATCCCTGAAAGCGTTGATGACTTTCAGGCGTTTGGTCAGTTTCTTTCTTTTCGCCTCTGACTTGGTACTGGCCATCTCCACCCTGAGGCTCTGCGACAACTCCTCAACATTCAAATCCTTCAGCATGGTCTGGATGGCTTCGGCGCCGATGCCGGCCACAAACCGATTGCCGAAGTCTTCACGGGCCTGCTGCAACTGTTCATCGGAGAGTACTTCTCCCTTTGTCAAGGGCGTATCTTTCGGATCCACCACAATGTGTCCTTCAAAGTAAAGGACCCGTTCCAACTCCTTCAGCGTCATATCCAGAAGGTTGCCGACTTTTGAGGGAAGGGCTTTCAAAAACCAGATATGGGCCACCGGCGCAGCCAAGGTGATATGCCCCATCCTTTCCCTGCGGACTTTGCTTTGAATGACTTCGACACCACATTTTTCGCAGACAATACCCCGGTGCTTCATTCGCTTGTATTTTCCGCAGTTACATTCAAAATCCTTTATGGGACCAAAAATCTTGGAACAGAAAAGTCCATCGCGCTCCGGTTTGAACGTTCTGTAATTAATGGTCTCCGGCTTTTTCACTTCTCCAAAGGACCATTCGAGTATTTTCTCCTTTGATGCCAGAGATATCCTGACGGAATTAAAACTGGATGGATCTTTCGGCTTTGTAAAAAAGTTGTATAATTCTTCCAATGCCTACTCCCCTTTCACCAATTAGCGCCACAACGCTGATCAGCTGTCCTCAAAAAGTTCCATTTCAAGACCTAAGCTTTGCAGTTCCTTCATCAGAACCTTAAACGACTCGGGCAGCCCGGGTTCAAGTGCATTATTTCCCTTAACAATTCTTTCGTACATGCGGGTCCGTCCCGCCACATCATCTGATTTTACGGTTAGAAACTCCTGGAGCGTATAGGCCGCTCCGTAGGCTTCCATGGCCCACACTTCCATCTCCCCCAACCGTTGTCCCCCGAATTGCGCCTTTCCACCCAGAGGTTGCTGGGTCACCAGGGAATACGGTCCTATGGAACGGGCATGGAGCTTATCATCCACCAGATGATGCAATTTCAGAATGTACATAATACCAACAGTGACATCCTGATCAAAAGGCTCCCCGGTACGCCCGTCATAAAGTGTCGCCTGACCGGTGGCCGATAACCCGGCCTCTTCCAGAAAGGATTTGATCTCCTCTTCTGAAGCACCGTCAAAGACCGGTGTTGCCAACGGTACGCCATCCAGCATTAACGATGATTCCTTGAGCAGTTCCTCATCCGACAAATTCGCAAAATAAGACTGGTATTCATCTTTGGAGAACCATTTCTTGAACTTGTCCCTGAGAAGTTTGGTGTTATTGATCTTTCCAAACAGCTCCCGAACTTTCATGCCCATACCATGGGAAGCCCACCCCAAATGGGTTTCAAGCACCTGGCCCACATTCATCCGTGAGGGAACACCTAAAGGATTTAGAACAATGTCCACGGGGGTTCCATCCGCAAAATAGGGCATGTCCTCAATGGGCAGAATTCGAGACAAAACACCCTTATTGCCATGGCGGCCGGCCATTTTATCCCCGACGGACAGCTTCCGTTTTACCGCCACATACACTTTCACCATTTTAACCACCCCAGGCGCCAGTTCATCTCCCAGGTCAAAATTTTCTATTTTGTTCTCGCAGACTGTGGTCAAACGCTCGACTTTGGCGGTACACTTTAAAACGATTGCCTCCGCCTTTTCAATTTCATCCATTGGCACCTTCACATCCGCCCATGCGAGCGCTTCAATGGGTAGGGATTCAACATCTTGCCGCGTCATCATTGCGGTTTTTTTCAGCAAAACCACCCCGCTCTTTTTGTCACAGAGATCTGCTTTAAGCGCTTTCCCCTCCAGAATTTCCAGCAACTTTTCTCTGGCGCTTCGTTCCACAACCTCGATCTCGTCCTGAAGATCCTTTCTCATGCGATGGGTTTCTTCGGCTTCAATGGCAAGGGCCCGAGCATCCTTTTCAACGCCGCCCCGTGAAAACACCTTGGCATCAATAACGGTGCCGTGCACACCGGGAGGAACGCGCATGGAACTGTCTTTTACATCGCCTGCTTTATCACCGAATATAGCCCTCAAAAGTTTTTCTTCAGGGGAAAGCTGCGTTTCGCCCTTCGGCGTAATTTTGCCCACAAGAATGTCGCCCGGACTAATTTCCGCACCGATTTTTACGATCCCGCTCTCATCCAGGTTTTTCAATGCATCTTCGCCCACATTGGGAATATCCCGAGTAATCTCTTCTTTCCCCAGTTTGGTATCGCGGGACAGAATTTCAAATTCGTCTATATGGATCGAGGTGTAAACGTCTTCTTTTACAACCCGTTCGCTGATTAAGATAGAGTCCTCAAAATTATACCCCCCCCAGCTCATGAAGGCCACCATCACGTTTCGGCCCAGGGCAAGCTCCCCCTGTTCCATGGCAGGCCCGTCCGCAATAATCTGTCCTTTTTTAACGAATTCACCCTTTTTCACAATGGGTTTCTGATTATAGCAGCTGTTCTGGTTGGAACGTCTGAACTTTGTGAGTTTGCAGATTTCCACCTCTGAATCGTCGTTTTCACCGGTGTCGGTAAATCGAATGACGATTCGAGACGCATCCACATGTTCGATAACCCCGTCTCTCTTGGCAATCACCGAAATACCGGAGTCTCTTGCCACCACTTTTTCCACCCCGGTTCCCACCAGTGGGGCCTTGGCTTTTAAAAGCGGTACCGCCTGACGCTGCATGTTGGAACCCATCAACGCCCTGTTGGCATCATCATGCTCCAGAAAAGGGATCAAAGAGGCGGAGATGCTCACCAACTGATCCGGTGATACATCCATGTACCTTACATCCTCCACAGGCACCTTGAACGCTTCTCCCTCAATCCGCACCGCCGCCTCATCGCGAATAAAACCCCCTTCGTCATCCAGCGGCGCATTTGCCTGGGCGATGGGGTAATCTTTTTCATCAAGGGCCGATAAATATTCCAAGTGTTCAGTGGCCTTGTTATCCGAAACACGCCTGTAGGGCGTCTCGATAAAGCCGAATTCATTTACCTGTGCGTAAGTACTCAAAGAAACAATCAGCCCGATGTTCGGCCCTTCAGGGGTCTCAATGGGGCAAATTCTCCCATAGTGTGTCGGGTGCACATCGCGAACCTCAAAGCCGGCTCTTTCCCGCGTCAATCCCCCGGGTCCCAGGGCACTCAGTCTACGCTTATGGGTCACCTCGCTCAAGGGGTTGGTCTGATCCATAAACTGGGACAGTTGGCTGGTCCCGAAAAATTCTTTCACCACAGCAGAAACAGGCTTGGAGTTGATGAGATCGTGAGGCATCAACGTCTCCACCTCTTGAAGGCTCATCCTCTCTTTGATGGCCCTTTCCATCCTCACAAGACCGACGCGGTATTGATTCTCGAGGAGTTCGCCCACAGCCCGCACACGCCGATTCCCGAGATTATCAATATCATCTACCATGGCTTCCGCACTTTTCAACCTGATGAGTTCCTCTACGGTACCAAAGATATCTTCCTTTCTGAGGGTTCGCTGTTCCAGAGAAACATCTTCCGTATCCAGACGATAATTGAGCTTAAGCCTGCCCACACGTGAAAGATCATAGGTATCCAGGTTAAAAAATAGATTATTAAAAAAAGTTTCAGCCACTTCCGGGGTCGGGGGGCTGCTCGGTCTCATTTTTCGGTAAATATCAAGGATTGCCTCTTCCGGCGTATTGATTCGGTCCGCTATCAATGTCTCTCGAATACTCCGACTGATACCGTGCCCGTCCAGGACAAGACATTCGATATCCGTTATCCCTCTTTCCAGAATCGACTTAATTTTTTCGATGGTCAGTGGGTTGTTGCCTTCCAGAAGAACTTCGCCGGTTTCAGGATCTATGAGATCTTCACAAATCACCCGACCCTCAATATCTTCCAGTTCAACGGGAATTCGGACCCGCTTCTGATCTATATATTTGACCTGGGAAATCCCTTTTTCATCCAGCAGAGCACACCCATCCGTTGAAAGCATGCTTTCGGCAGCCACGAGAATGTCGCCGGTCTCCGGATCCGGGATGTCCTCAACCACCCGCAATTCAGCACCCTTCTCGATTTCAAGCGGCACCTGTTTCACCATGGACATCCTGGGTTTTGTGGTTTCATTCACTCCCAGGGTCTTGATCAAACGCTTTGTAATTTTAGCGCCTTTTTTGGCGATGACTTTTTCGTCCCCGTCAATGATGTCTTTTACGACCCGACTCTGAGCAAGGATTTCAGGAATTGCTTCCCGCCAGCCCCCTGTCTCTCCAATTTCAATCATTTCAGTGTCATAGAAGTGATAAAGGAGGTCTTTAGCCGTATAGCCAAGGGCTTTTAAAAGGATGGTAACCGGGAATTTTCTTCTCCTGTCAATTCGGACATACAAAAAGTCCTTCGGATCGAACTCAAAATCAAGCCAGGAGCCCCTCAGCGGAATAATTCTGGCCGAATAAAGCAGCTTTCCGCTGGCATGGGTTTTTCCCTTGTCATGGTCAAAAAATGCGCCGGGTGAGCGATGAAGCTGGCTCACCACGGCGCGCTCTGTCCCGTTAATAATAAATGTGCCGCGGTCGGTCATGATGGGGAGAGTGCCGAAATAAATCTCTTGTTCTTTGATGTCCCGAATGCTTTTCGTTTCGCTCACGGTATCGGTATCAAAAACAACCAATCGGACCGTAAGCCTTAGGGATGCCTCATATGTCATGCCTTTGCTGAGGCAGTCTTCTTCACTGTACTTGGCACCTTCAAAAGCGTACTTGACGAACTCAAGGGACGAAGTCCCTGCAAAATCATGAATGGGAAAAACACCCATATAAGCCGCCTGAAGCCCCACGTCTTCACGCTCCTGGGGCGGAATGTCCTTCTGTAAATAACGCTCATAGGACCGTCGCTGCATGGCAATGAGATTGGGCGTTTCAATAACTTTGCTGATCTTCCCGAAACTTTTTCTTGCCCGTCTTCTGACACCATCATTTTTAAACATGGTATCTCCTTATGGTCATTCTTTGGAGCCAATTTCAAAACGCCCCCTTTTGCCCGATCTCTGCGTCAGGATCAAATTTTAGTCCGCGAAATATTCAATATATTCCCATGATTAAAACTTGCCCCTTCCTTGATATCGAAAAAAATTGAACATTTTGAAACCGGCTCTTTGGCCTTGTATGTTTTCAAACAATTCCGACAACCAAACCGTTCATCTCAGTTGGAACCCCGATTTATGGGGACGAATGGCGCCTCTCCCCAAACGAAAACTGTCTTTTTCGCCAATCTCTGCGTCAGATAACCCGTTCTTAATAAAATTGGTTAATCCTCGAAATACTAAATGTATTCCTGCGGTTAAAATTTTGATCTTCCTTGATCTTGACAAAAAATCCTAGTTTTCGTTCAGACACTATTTAATCTCAGCGGTTGCGCCAGCTTCTTCCAACTGGGTCTTAATCCCTTCAGCCTCGTCTTTGGGAACACCTTCCTTGACAGGACCCGGCGCGCCATCCACAACGCCTTTTGCCTCTTTGAGTCCCAGACCGGTAATGGAACGGACAACCTTAATGACCTGGATCTTTTTGTCTCCCACAGCGGTCAGAACAACATCGAATTCCGTTTGTTCAGCCTCCTCTTCCGCCGGTGCCCCCGGGGCCGCCGCCGCCACAGCCATGGGTGCCGCAGCGCTGACACCGAATTTTTCTTCAAGCTCCTTTACGAACTCGGAGAGCTCCAAAACGGTCATGTTGGATATAAATTCTACAACATCTTCTTTACTGATATCAGTCGCCATATTGCTAAAACCTCCAACTTCCAAAAAAAATTATTGCAATTCGCTTTTCTTTTCTTCAATAGCCTTTAAAACATTCATGAATTGGCCCGTTACCCCATTTAACAAACGAACAAAAGACGTGGGAACAGCCTGCATGACGGACAAGGTCTGGGCCAACAACACATCTCGTCCGGGCAAGACCGCCAGTTTATTGACACCGGAAACATCGACCTGCTTACCGGATATCTGGGCACCCTTTATTTCAAGATTTTTGAATTCCTTGGCAAAATCAACCAATGCTTTTGCAGGACCCACCACATCATCATAGGTCAAAGCTATGGCCGTAGGCCCCTGCATGAGATCCAGAATCTGCTCGGTATCGGTATCTTTGCTCGCCAGTTTCAGGAGTCTGTTTTTCACAACTTCGAACTCAGCATTCGCTTGCCTGAGATCACGCCTCAATCGGTTCATGGACTCAACTTCGAGTCCCTGGTAATCCACCAGGTAAGACCCTTCGGCCTTTTTAAGACGTTCGTGAAGGTTATCAACCAACTCTTTTTTATCTTGTCTATTCATATTCACCTCCTCTCTTTTATGGACAATAATATTGTCAAAGACAAAAGGTGTACACCCTTAACACCACTTTCATCCAGTCTCGGCAGGCTTGATTTTAAGCCGCTTCACCCTTACGACAAAATGTCATGGGGCGTGACGGCGCCTACTGTCTTTGACCAAAAACGCTCTTAAAAATTTCGAGCGCACTACACAAAAATTTTGAATGCTCTTACCTATTGTGAAGCATTCTTCAAACACAAAAGTGGACGATCTTTATTAAAGGCAAAGACCATCCACTGTTTTGCTTTTAAAAAACACAATTTTGCTTTTCTTGAAATCTAAACCTTCATAGAGGGAATGTCGCCCCGCTAAACAAATGCAACCAACCGATTGATGAAGCGCATCTGAACGGCCGTAGCATCGAACTCCGGGATGCGAAATGATAGTGGACAAGTAATATAACTGTGTCTATCGGCTCAATAAATCTTTTACATAAACGGGATCGACCTTAACCCCAGGCCCCATGGTTGAAGAAATCGCAATACTTCTGTAATAAGTCCCTTTACTGGCAGGCGGTTTGAGTTTCTGAATCGTATCCATGAAAGAGGCAACATTTTCCATGAGCTTTTCCAAACCGAACTCCATTTTACCCACTGCGGCATGAACAATACCCGTTTTATCCACCTTGAAGTCTATTTTTCCTGCCTTAATCTCCGTTACAGCCCTGGCCACATCAAAGGTCACCGTTCCCAGCTTGGCGTTCGGCATCAATCCCCTGGGCCCCAAAACACGACCCAGTTTCCCGACAGCGCCCATCATATCAGGGGTGGCAATGGTTTTGTCAAAATCAAGCCAACCACCTTGAACCTTTTCCAGAAGGTCATCCGACCCCGCGTAATCGGCACCGGCATCCATGGCCTCTTTTTCCTTTTCCCCTTTGGCAAAAACAACCACACGAACTTCTTTTCCAACACCATTGGGAAGCGCCACCGTGCCTCTGACCATCTGGTCGGCATGTCTTGGATCAACACCCAGCTTAACAGCTAAATCCAAGCTCTCATTGAATTTGGCAAAAGCACAATCAATGGTAAGTTGAATCGCCTCCTCAAACGTATATCGCTTCAGTTTGTCAACCCTCTGAACACTTTCCCTGTATTTTTTGCCCTTTCCGGCCATCTCTTTATTCCCTTCGTCGTATTACGGATTTTAGGACACCGTGATGCCCATACTCCTCGCGGTACCCTCGATAATCCTTGCTGCGCCGTTTATGTCAATGGCATTTAAGTCTTCCAACTTGATCTTCGCAATCTCTTCGATCTGTTTGCGCGTTACGGATCCCACTTTATCTCGATTGGGCTCTGAAGAGCCTTTCGCAATTTTTGCGGCCTGCTTCAATAGAACAGAAGCAGGAGGCGTCTTCGTAATAAACGAGAAAGACCTGTCCGCATAGATGGTAATAATGACCGGAATGACCGTCCCCATCTGATCTTGAGTTCTTGCGTTGAACGCTTTACAGAATTCAGCGATATTGACGCCATGTTGACCCAATGCAGGTCCGATGGGCGGTGAAGGATTTGCCTGTCCGCCCTTTACCTGCAATTTAACGGATCCAATAATTTTTTTTGCCATGTTTAATCCCTTGCTTTAATTACAGTTTGAAGGCATTGACTATTTTAATCAAATAGTGGTGACTTGAATGAAATCAAGTTCCACAGGAGTCGGCCGTCCAAAAATGGTAATGAGAACTCTCAATTTTTCTTTATCGGGCTTTATTTCGGAAACCGTTCCCTGAAAATTGGTAAAAGGACCGTCTACCACCCGCACTTCTTCGCCTTCCTCAAAATTATACCTGGCTTTGGGCTTGTTAACACCCTCTTCCATCTGATGAATAACCCGTTCGGCTTCTTCGGCCGATACCGGCGTGGGATTGACTTCCCCGCCCACAAACCCCGTTACCTTTGCCGTGTTCCGAACCGTATGCCACGTATCCTGGGTAATGTTCATTTCAACCAAAATGTAGCCGGGATAAAATTTCCTGGATGTGGTCTTCTTCTCGCCTTTCTTCAGCTCAACAACTTGTTCGGTGGGAACCAGTATCCTTCCAAAAAAGTCTTTCTGCCCAAAAGATTCAATGCGCTCTTCCAGGCTTTTCTTAACCCTGTCCTCAAACCCGGAATAGGTATGGACAATGTACCATTTCAATTCCACAAAAACCCCTGATCGCTGTAGCACAGCTTAAATAAGGCAGAATCCCAAGAAAATTCTATAACAGAATCTAACCAATAACATGCTTTAGAATTTTAATAAGGCCCAAATCAACCAAACCCAGGTATAAAGAAACCAGTAACGTCAAAACAATCACCACCACCGTGGAAGCAATCAGTTCCTTACGGGTAGGCCACTTGACTTTTTTCAATTCCACCTTGGCTTGCCGCAAAAAAAGTCCCACGGCTTTAAACAGGTTGCTTGCGCCCCCGCTTTCACCGGATTTGCCGGCTTTCGATGTTTTCTGAACGACCCTGGCGGGCTTTCCATCCGGTTTCGCCCCCTTATCAACAGCATCCACCGACGTTGAAGTGGCATCAATTGCAACGGTGGTTTTCGTCTTTCTGGGGCTTTTCTTGCTTTTTGGTTTTCGGTTATTCTTTTTCATTGGCGCATGAAATTCCTTAGAAACACCCCCATAACCCGAACAGGGAGTAAAAACGCTATTGTTGTGTTTAACCCTCTCAGAGGCCTCACAAAAAAAATGGCAGGCCAGGAGGGATTCGAACCCCCATCACCCGGATTTGGAGTCCGGTGCTCTAGCCGTTAGAGCTACTGGCCTGCATTCATCAACAAACTACTTGGTTTCTTTGTGGAGCGTATGGGCCCTGCAAAAGGGGCAATATTTTTTGAACCCCAGTTTATCCGGCGTCTTTTTCTTATTCTTTGTGGTCGTATAATTCCTGTTTTTGCAATGCTCACAGGCCAATGTCGTAATATCGCGCATTCCGTTAAAGGTCTCCTGTTATTCAATAATTTCGCTGATAACACCGGCTCCGACGGTCCGGCCGCCCTCGCGAATGGCAAACCGCAACTCCTTCTCCATGGCGATGGGAGTGATCAGAACAACCTCCATGGAAACATTGTCTCCCGGCATCACCATTTCCACACCTTCCGGAAG